>Ga0196976_1001229_pt1 | contig 12127 bp, 12 predicted proteins | sample S3v_513CmetaG_FD_148644 | JGI IMG/M metagenome (GOLD analysis project Ga0196976, IMG submission 148644) | Soil microbial communities from Anza Borrego desert, Southern California, United States - S3+v_5-13C | ecosystem: Environmental > Terrestrial > Soil > Desert | place: USA: California...
GGTTGCCCCGGCAAGGACACCTCGGCCGCCCGGGACGAGATGATATAGACGCAGCCCGCGTGATCGCCTCGCTGGGTGATGACCTTGCCGGAAGCCGCGAAGTGGGCGACGAACATCCGGCAGATCTGTCGAAGGCGGTCTTCATCCAGGCTTGAGAACACCTCGAACCGCCGGACCAGTTCGCTGGTATCGAGCCCGAGATCCAGCCGCGGCCGGCCGAAGGGCTTCTTCTGGACTTCGTGCCGCTCCCGAGGCAAGTTGTTGTACAATTCTCGGCCGATGAGATGCGGCCGACATGGGTGTTGTAGCGTTCCTTGATGTATGGCTTTCGGTCTGCGTCAGCGGGACCGATCCGGCAACCTATCACATTGAACGCCGGCGGCTGCTCCGGAGAGGATTATCAGGGTGCATCGATAGATACGCGATCGCCCGCCACGCCGATGAGTGCAGGGTGCTTCGCTACGGCCGCCGGTCGAATTCATCAGCTTGCAGCCCTCCCCGCAACAGCAGCAGCACCGGTTTCCCCGCCTCCAGCGTGATGACCGGCGCCCGGTCGAGCAGGTCCTTGGCGGCCTTGTCGAGCGGGCGGTCCATGGCGTGCCCGAGGAGGCCGCCGATCAGGCTGCCGCCGCCGGTCAGCGCCGCCACACCGGCATCCACCGCCGTGCTGGCGGCAATCAGCAGCCCGGTCCGGAGCCATGGGACCTCGACCGAGCCGGCCAACCCCGCCGCACCCTTCGCGTCCGTCCCGACCGCCGCGATGCGCACCGTGTCGTTGCGCGGCCAGGGGCGGGTGATCACCGGATTCGTCACCGCGATGCGCTTCTGGCCCCGGCTCACGTTGGCGCCAACCTCCAGCGTCACCACCGACCCCGCGGGCACCGCCAGGCAGGAGAAGCCGGCGTCCCAGACGTCCTGCGTCACGCGCGCGGTGACGATGCCGCCGCGCTCGCTCACCACCCGGTTGACCGTCAGCAAGGGGATCGGCGTGCCGGGCGGCACGAAACACTCCGACCCGGCCGAGACAAAGTCCGATGACCCGGCCGGTCCGGCGGAATCGCCCCGCTCCTCCTCCTTGCGGCTCCAGCCGCCCACGCCGGCCTCCATCGCCTTCCTGCGCAGATCGTCCTCCTTCGGGGCCGCCCGAGCATGCGGCCGTGCCGGAGGCGGCGGTGGCTCCTTCTTCTCGAAGCGCGGGGCCGGTGGAGGCGGCGGGGGTTTCGGCGCCATATCCTCGTAGCGCGGCAGGGCCGGTTCGCCGCGCGGCAGCTCCAGGCTGCCCAGCACCCTTGGCACGTCGAGGCCCTGGCCGCGGCCCAGCATGTAGGCGGCCAGGCCGAGGCCGATCACCGCGCCGGCCACCAGCAGGATGCGGGCAACGTGCGGACCGGACGTCACCACTTGGCGGCGGGCCAGGGGATCGGGCGGCGATGGGGTGTCGTCGGGGACGGTCACGGGCGGGTCCTCCGGATGTGCACCTCCTGCGCACCCAGCGCCAGCAGCAGGTGGTCGTGGATGCCGGCGACGCGGTAGGTGGCGTTCATCCGGCCGTACTGGACGGGGATGCGGGTGCCGTCGGCGCCGATGCGCCAGAGCACCGGCGCCCCGTAGGCGCCGAGCGCGCCGGGGGTGAAATTGATCACCGTCACCTCGCCGTCGTCGCACACCGGCGGCTGGCCGTCGGCTGTCGGCACCGGCCGCCACGCGGGCGTGTCGCCGTCCAGCGTGTAGGTGCAGCGCCGGTCCCGGTAGGCCAGCTCGGTGGTGCGGTCGCGCCGCTCGCCGGTTGCAGCCGGAAGGGCGGTCGTCTGACCGTTCAGCGTCGCCAGATAGTCCTCGGGGTAGCGCCAGCGCACCTCGACGTGGTGGGTGCGGCGGTGCGTCTCGACGTTGAGGTCGTACTTGCGCTCGCTGGTGAAGATCGAGATCTGGTGGTTGAGGCCGGCGCGGCGCGGCATGAAGGCGATGCACTCGGTGCGCGAGGCACCCTTGCCGAAGCTGTAGGGCTGGTGCGGGATCCACACCTGGGCGCCGGGGGCGACGATGTCGCGCACCACCTCGCCGGACTTCAGGCAGACCAGCGTCTGGTTCCCTTCGGCCATGTAGACGAGGTACTGCAGATCGCTCTGGTACCAGTACTCGCAGCTCTTGCCCTTGAAGCAGGTCAAGGTCGGCAGGTCGAGGGCGGCTTCGTTGGCCTGCCCAACCCAGCTGCGCGTCTGCGCCCGCGACGGCCGCGGCGCCGGCTTCCCGCGCCGCTCCGTCTCCATTCGCGTCGGCGGAATGCGCAGGTCGGCCAGCGTGTAGGAGGGCGGCATCCCGGCATCCATCGGGGGCGGCGTCCCATCGGTGGCGCAGGCGGCGAGCAGCGGCAGGACGAGCAGGCAGGCGGCACGTCTCATGGGTGGGGCTCCATCACGTCCGGGGTGGACTGCGCCGGCTTCGGCGGCTCCTTCGGTTCGGGCGTCAGGGGGGTGCCGCTGGGCTCGGAGAAGCCGGAGATCGACACGCCGTCCAGGGCCCCGTCACGCGATGGGCCATCCACGGTGACCACGGCGGCGCTCATCAGCGCCCTGGAGCGCGGCTTGAAGTCCCGGTACACGGTTTCCGTCCACACCACCGTGAAGGCGGTGGCGCCGGTCTTCGGGTCGGCCTCGCGCTCCTGCACGCGAACGTCGGCGGCGTCGCGGGTCCAGCCCCCAGCGGGGTCGAGGTCGGAGGCCATCAGGGCGTCCCACTTGCGCTCGGCGCCGCCGATCAGCCGGGCACGCGCCGCGGCGCGATCCTTTGCGAGCACCACCGGGTCGGTGCCGATCCGCCGCTGCCACAGCACGAACCACGTCACCGCGTTGATCCGGGCGCCCTTGGAGACGGTCAGGGTGTTGTCCAGCAGCACGAGGTTCTGGTGGCCGTCCAGGCCCTGCTCGACCCGGTACACGGGCTTGTACGTCGCGATCTCCACCAGCTTGGAGGCGATGCGCAGGTTGTCCCAGGTCATCAGCGTGCCCCAGGACAGGCCGAGCACCGTCAACCCGAAATACCAGCGCTTCAGCCGCAGCGCCTTGGCCTCGCGGCTGGCCCGGTAGGTCATGGCGGCGAGGTACTTGGCGCTGTCCGGCACGGCCGGCGGCGGCGGGTCGTAGGTGTTGACGACGCGCTCCTTCATGGCGGGTCAGTCTCCCTTGTCGTCGGCGGCGCGGCGATCCGCCCCGGGCTCCTTGCCAGGCGGGTCCTGCGGCGGCGCGGTGTTGCCGTGGGGGCGTCGGCCCAGCCAGGAGGCTTCGCCGCCCCATTGCTCGATCAGGCGGCTGGCCTGCCCGCGGGTGAGGTTCGGATCGATGCTGCGGCCGGCGGCCAGCCGGTCCAGTTCGGCGCGTTGGGCCTCGGTCATCGGCTGGTCCCAGCCGCCGCCACGCGGCGCCGAGGCACGGGGGCCGCCGTAGCGGCCGGCCGGATAGCGGCGCCCGGACGCGCCGCTGGAGGGATCGCCAGTATCCGTGCCGCCGCCGATCGCGGAGGTGGCGCCAGCCGTGGCATACCGCAGGCCGCTCCACACCGCCGACGCGCCCACGGCGAGGCCGCCGGGCGCGCCGGAGGTCGCGGCGGCCGCCCCCGCCACCGCGCGCGCGCCCAGCCAGCCGGCGGTCCACAGGGCGGCCAGCGCGGTGACTCCGTCCATCACCGGGCCGCCGTTGATCAGGCCGGCGGCGGCGCGGGGCGCCTTGATGGCCAGCACGAAGATCGCCGCCGCCAGCATCGCCACCCCGAACGCCTGGGCCAGCGTTGGCGTGCCCTGGAAGGTCAGCGCCAGCAGCGTGGCGCTGCACATGGCGATGATGCAGCCGAGCACCAGCAGCTTGAACGCGGTGGCCGCGATGTAGCCGATGGCCCGCTCGGCCACGAAGCTGGTGGGACCGAGCACGGCGAAGGGGATGGCGAGGTAGGCGGCCAGCGACAGCAGCCGGTATTCCAGGAAGGCGAGGAACACCTGGATCGCCAGAATGCAGAAGCTGACGATCACCACCAGGGCGGCCAGCAGGAAGATGACGATCTCGACGAAGTTCAGGAAGAAATCGACCGGCCCCAGCATCTCCTTGACCCGCTGCATCAGCGGGATCACCGCCTGGATGCCGAGGTGGGCGATGTAGCCGGGATCGCCGAGGGAGAAGCCGCCGCCCGGCACGAGGTTGAGCCCCTGCTGCGCCGCCGCCTGCATCAGCGCCGCCGAGCCGGCGGGAAACCACTCGACCAGGGCGCCGATGGCGGCGAACTTCAGCAGCATGCGCAGGAAGGGGCCGTGCACCGCCGCCTTGCCCTCGAACAGCCAGAGCAGCAGCGCCAGCGTGTAGGACAGCATCATCAGCAGGCGCAGGGCGGCCTGCACATCCGGCCCGAGCAGGCCAAGGCCGGTGACCACGGCGGCGGTGAGCTGGTGCAGGACGACCGAGAGGGCGCTGACGTCCATGGCCGGTCACTCCCGCGCGGGGCGGGGCGGCACCGTCGTCCCGTAGCGGCCGGTGTCCTGCCAGGCCGGGTTGCTGCGCTCCAGCCGCTCCAGGTCGGAAGCGCCGTCGTCGGAACGGGCGTACAGCACCAGCGCCACGGCACCGGCGATGGCGACGGCCAGCATCATGCCCAACGCGATGAGGATTGAACGTGCCGCCATGGCTCAGCTCCCCGGAGCGCCGTAGGTGTCGAGGCCCTGCCAGTTGATGCGCGTGTGCTGGCGGGCGCGCTCGACGGCGGCCTGCTCGTAGTCGAGCTGGGCCTCCGCCGCCCGGTGGTGGGCGGCCTGCATCATCAGCAACTGGCCGGCGACCTCGGCGGTGAGCAGCGTCGCCTGGGTGCCGGCGTCGATGGCGCAGGTCTGGCCGTCGCACGCCTTCAGCGCCGCCATCAGCGCCTGGGCGCGCGCCGGATAGTCCTCGATGCCGGTCATGACGTCGGCCGAGACCAGCTTGCTCGCCCGGCTGGCGTCCCGGGCGAGGCGCGCCTGCTCGGCCTGGTGCTCCGCCAGGGCCGTGGCGCTCATCCCCTCAGGCAAGGTGTCGGGGTAGAGCTCGGCGAACTGCTGCCCGACGCCATCCAGGCTCCACAGCACCCGGTCCACCAAGCCGGCCGCACGGCGGGCGTCGCCGAGCCGGACGGCCACTTCGACGCGGGTGTCGAGGTCGGCCAGGGCGCGCATGCGGATCATGTTGTCGATCTGAGTGAGCATGTGCGCGGTCTGGGCGATGATCTCGACCTCCTGGCGCTGGACCATCTCCTCGACGATGCGCGGCCGGCTCTCCACGATCGGGCAGCCGGGCGCCTGGGAGCCGCCGTTCCCCATCAGACTGGAGCCGGCCCCCACGGCGGCGCCGACCGGACCGCCGGTGACGTAGCCGGCGACGGCGGACAGCACGGTGCCGAACAGCCCGTCGCCCTCCTCGGAGAAGCAGCCGCCCCCGCCACCACCGCCGAAGAAGCTGTTGAGCAGCCCGCCCAGGAAGGCGTGGGCCGGGGGCGGGCCAGCGGTCAGGCCAACCGTGAGGGCGAGCGCCGCTGTGGCGGCGCGCAGGGTACTGGTCCTCATGGGGGGTCTCCTTCATGAAGCGTCTCCAGGGTGTCGGCGGCCTCGGCCAAGCCGTGGCGGCGCAGCCATTCGGCGGCGAAGCGCTGCGGCCCAACCTCGGTCCTCAGCTCGAAGGCCCAGCGCTTGTGGGCGGCCCCGCCGCAGCCGCAGACGGCGAGCGCCGCTGGGTCGAGGGTGAGCTGGCCGAGCCGGCTGCCTTCGGGGGTCTTGAAGAAGAGGTCGCGGCGCGGCATGGCGCGGGCGACCTGGCCGGCCTGGGTGGCGTTCAGCCCCCAGTCGCGCAGGATGCTCCGCTTGGCGGCGTTGGGGTCGGCGAGCAGCACCAGGACCTGGATGGTCTTGAGCATCGCCGCGATGGCCGAGCCCTCGATGTCGTCGAGCTGGTGGGTGGCGAGCACCAGGGCGACGTTCTTCTTCGGCCCGCGCCGGCGCAGTTCGTCCAACTCGGCCGGCTGGTGCTTGAGCGCTTTGAACGCCTCGTCCACCAGGAACAGGGTCGGCCGGCCGTCCTCGAACAGCCGGTAGAAGCGGCGGAACAGCGCCTTGATCACCGGGGCGGCGCCGGGGCCGCGGTCGATCAGCGCGCCGATGTCCACCGTGGTCCAGGCGGAGCCGAGGAAGCGGTCCTCGGCCGCGTCGACGAGATCGCCGTAGGGGCCGCTGCGGCAATAGGGCTCCAGCGCGATGCGGATGATGTTGTCCTGCACCAGATGGGCGAGGTGCGACAGCGTGCGTTCGGATGGCGGCGAGACGGCCAGCAGGTGCAGGGCGGCGTCCACCGCATCGCCGGCTTCAGCGGCCGAGAGGCCGCCGGGCATCAGCACCCCCTGGAGGCGCAGCAGGTCCATGACGAAGCCGTGGCCCCAGGCGAAGCCGTTGGCGGTGTCCACGTCGGCCAGCGGCTGCAAGGCGAGGTCATTGAGCGCCCCGTCGCCGGAGCCCATGGACAGGAACTCGCCGCCGGCCGCCCAGGTGGCGACGAGGCTGGTGCTCTCGGTGGCGTCCACGTCGATCCACACCACCCGCCCTTTTGGGACTCGGGCAAGGAACTGGTGCCCCATGAAGGCCAGCACGGTGGACTTGCCGGTGCGCGGCGGGCCGATCACCAGCGCCGCCCCGTCCTGCCCCTGGTGGATGTCGAGCATCAGCGGCGTGCCACCCTCGGCCTCCACCTGCATGAGGGGATCGCACCTGAGGTGTGGGTTGCGCGGCGGCCCGCCCCAGGCCGACGACAGGATGAGGAAGTCGGCGAGCTGGACCTGGGTCAGCGGCACCTTGCGCGGGTTCGGGCGGACGTGGCCGGGCAGCGTGCCGTACCACGCCCGCTCGGCGCCCCAGGTCTCCTCGATGACGGTGAAGCCCAGCGTGCGCAACGCCTTGACCAGCTCGTCGCGGCGCTCCTCCACCTCTTCGACACTGCGTCCCCAGAGCACGGCGGTGGGCGTCATCCAGCCCGAGCTGGTGCCGGCCTGCTCGGCCTCCAGCCGGGCGGCCTCGGCCTCCAGCGCCTCCATGACACCGACCGGGTCGTGGCGCAGGGCGGCGTAGCCGCCGACGGCGCGCAGCAGCACCGAGCGCCAGTCGTAGGAGGTGTCGTCGTGCTTGCGCCACAGCGCCGCGAAGACGCCGCGCGCCTGCACGTGGTCCATGGCCTCGAAGCGCACCGACCAGCGGAATTCGAAGGGCAGCTTGTCCAACACGTTCAGCAGGCCGGGATGGCTGGCCCTGGGATAGCCGCCGATGCCGATCATGCGGACATGCCACTCGGCACCGCCGTTGCTCCAGGCCGGGAACGAGCCGGGCACGAAGCCGACGTCCACCAGGTTGGCCTTGATCGGGAAGCCCGGAATGTCGGGCGCGGCAACGTAGCTCTGGTGGATGGGCGAGACGCAGTTGTGCAGCAGGGTCTGCACGCCGTCGTCGTCCAGCATGCGCGCCCACCCGACCGCACGGCCGAGCAGGGAGGCGAACTGAAGCACGAGCTGACGGAAGGGCTCGACGTGATCGCGCATGACGTCCGGATTGGCGCGCTCCGGCGGATTGCGGGTGAACCAGGATGCCACCGTGCGGGTGGTCGGCCGCGACGGCGTGTAGGTGATCGCCACGAAGGTGCGGGTGCGCAGTTGGCGCCCGGTCCCGTCCAGCCGAGCACGGCGCTCGCCGTCGATCAGCTCGGACACCGGGTGTGTGCCTGCGCTGCGGGGATAGCCGGCAACGGAACGGCGCTGCATCTCGAAGTGGAAGGTCCAGCCGCCGGTGAAGGGGAACAGAACGTTGCCGGCGGCGAGCGCCGTCTGCATCCGCTCGGCCGGGTCCTGGCCGTCCTGGTCGCGGCCGCCGTACTCGACGACGGCCATCAGCGCGCCGTCCTCCTCCAGCAGCACCACGCCGGGCCACACGAAGCAGTCCCATGGCAGGTGCCGGGACAGGGCGTCGAAGCCGTCGTCGAAGGCGGTCAGATCGAGCATGCCTCACCTCGGGGCGCGGTAGGAGGACAGGGACAGCGACCGGCCGCGGGTGCGCAGCGCCCGCAGCAGCCACGCCGAGGCGTTCTGGCGGACGATCTCCAGCCACCAGGGATCGCGGCGGGTGAGATACCGCGCCGTCAGGAAGACCAGCAGGAACCCCGCCACCGCCTGCGGGATGGCGCCCAGCGCCAGCCACAGCTCCGCGGCCAGCCAGACGGCGATGGCCAGCAGCTCCATGGGCACGCCGAGCGGCATCTTGGTCGGCCGCACCGAAGTGCGGCGCACCGGCTTCTCCCATCCCTCGGGAAAAGACGGGGGTGGCAGCGGCGGGGCCTGCATGGGTCACACCCCGGCCAGCGCGACGATGGCGTCGCGCGCCCCGTAGGCGGCGGCACCGGCCACGGTGAAGACGAACACCACCACCCCGGCGATGCGGGAGAACATCGCGGCGACCAGCGCCAGCAGCAGTCCGGCCGTCACCGCGATCGGCACGAAGTTGGCGTCGAACACCGCCTGCCAGGACAGCAGCTCGGCGCCCAGGTTGGCGATCACCTGGGCGTGCGCCGGCCGCGCCGTCCACGCCAGGACCAGCGCCAGGGCGAGCGCCCGGCGCGCGTTACCGTTGCTCCGCATCCTCACCTCCACCGTCAAGCTCCCCCGCCCCCAGCGGGCGGAGGACGAACCCGTGGTCCGGATCGAAGCGCTCGACCCGCACGATCTCGTTGACGAAGCGCTTCCCCGTGCCGTCGCGGGCGAGGTGCACCACCGCGTGCACCGCCTTGGCGATCCAGCGCATCTGAAGGGCATCCATGGCGACGCCGCCAAGCCCCACCATCTGGGCGATGCGGTCGAGCGCGTCCCAGGCTGAGCCGGCGTGCACGGTGCACAACCCCGGGTGCCCGGTGGTCCAGCCGACCACCATCTGCCGCGCCTCGGCCCGGCGCACCTCGCCGAGCACCAGGTGCGTCATCGGCACGCGCAGCGCGTTGGCGACCAGCGTCTCCAGGGTGACCGGCGGGTCGGCCCACGGGTCGGCGACCATGGCGTAGGCGTGCGGGCACGGCGGCTCGAACTCGTAGGGGTCCTGGAGCACCGCCGGAAGGCCGTCCCGGAAGGCGGGTTCCTCCAGGCAGGCGCGCAGCAGCGTGGTCTTGCCGGTGTCCACGTCGCCGGCGATCACCACGGTGCGGCGCCCGTCGATCAGCCGGCGGAGGAGCCGCGCCTGGAGTGTTGTCGCGGCGCCGGACAGCACCCAGTCGTCCAGCGTGATGCGGCCGCGGTAGGGCTTGCGGATTGAGCAGGCCGGACCGGTGGTGACCGGCTCGACGTCGGCGTGGATGCGCTCGCCGGTCTCCGGCAGGGTGACGTCGAGCGTCGGGCGGTCACGGCGCAGCTCCTTGCGCGCAAAGCCGGCGACGTAGGCGAGGAAGCGGCGGACCTGATCGGGGTCGGCCTCGCGCACGAACTCCGGCACGGGGCCGTTCTTCACCACGATGCGGCAGCGGCCCGAGCCTCGCAGGGGCGGCAGCACCAGGACGTTGGCGACGTCCTCGCGGGCGAGCAGGTCACCGAACAACCCGTCCATCAGCCGGCGCAGGGCGAGCAGCAGCATCTCGCGCCGCGCCGGTTCGTCGACGACCTCCAGCCCGGTCATGCCGCACCTCCGGCGCGCTTGCCCTGCGGGTCGAAGCCCTTCGCCACCGGGTGGACGTCCGGCCGCTCCGTGCGGTCGCGGGCCTGGAGCGTGTCGAGGATCGCCGCGCGCATCTCGCGCACGGCCGCCTCGTCCAGGCCCTCGTGGGCGACATTGAGGATCGCCAGCACGGTGATGACGAGGTCGTCGATCCGCGTCACCAGGACCTCCAGCCGGTCCGGCTTCAGCCCCTCCCGCGCGATGGCGGCGAGGCCGCGGTCGAGCGTGTAAACCAGCGCGTCGCTGAAGTGGCGCAGCCGCTGGCGGCCCTGCACCAGTTCCACCTGATGGGCCAGCACCTCGGGCAGGCGCACCGAGACGTGCCGGGTCTTCGTGGGATCGGGTGTCGTGCTCATGTAAGGGGCCTCGGCGCCGGGCGCTTCCTGCCGCCGGGCACCAGCTGCACGCCGAACCAGGGATTGGCCTTGGGGTTGGGTGTCCAGGCGCCGGCCGGCGGACCGTAGAGCCCTGTCCAGCGCCGATCGCTGTAGGGATGCAGGCGGGTGCCGCGGATCGGCTTGCCGTAGCCGAAGACGATCAGGTCGTTGCCGTCCATTTCCAGCGCCGCGTGCATCGGCATCACCGGCCGGCGATCCACCCGCACGCCGCGGCTGACGGTGGGGAACAGGTCGAGCACCCCCTTGGAGGTTGACCGGGTCGGCACCTCCTCGATCGCCTCGCCGACCATGCGGCTGATGCGCTCGGCCTCGTCCGAGGAGTTCGGGCGGAACACCACCAGCCGGCAGTTGGCGGTGAGCCCCTTGCCGTACTGCTCCTCGACCTCCCACAGGCTCTGCGCCAGCAGCAGCAGGCGGATGCCGTAGTCGCGCACGTAACGGATCCACTCCGCCGCCTCGGCCATGCGGAACTGCAGGAACTCGTCGAGCACCACCAGCAGCCGCCAGCGCCGCGCCCGGCCGTCGTCGGCCAGGGCGCGGTCCACGGTCAGGAAATCGATCATCTGCGTCAGGATCAGCTTGAAGACCCGGCGCAGGCGCCGCGCGTCCAGCGGACGGGCGACGACGTAGAGGGTCACCGGCCGCTCCCCCGCCACAAGGTCGGAAATCGCGAAGTCGCTGGCGGCGGTCTGTGCCTCCAGCACGCTGTCCTCGAACTCGGCGAGCAGCACCGAGCAGGTGACGTAGACCGACTTGCGGTAATGCAGGCTCTTGTCCGGCCCGGCCTCGCGCGCGCCGCCCTTGGACGCCGGATCGGGACGGCCGTCGTGTTCCGAGGCGAGGCTCTTGTCCCACAGCTCCTGGGCGGCACGGCGGGCGGTGGGGTGGACGCCGTCGGCCAGCATGCGCTTCAGCCCGTCGTCGCCGAGCAGCACGTGGCGCCGCGCCCCGGCCAGCGACTTCTCGGAGTCCGGAGCGGCGGTCAGCAGGTAGACGAAGACTCCGGTGAAGTAGGAGAAGGCGGCGTTGCGCCAGTGCCCCTCCTTTTCGCCCTCGGTGAGGATGCGCGCGGCGTGCTGGCAGTCCGGCACCAGGAAAGGCGCCGCGCGCACCGCCATCAGCGGGTTGTAGCGGGGGCCGCCCGCGCGGGCGAGGTCGAGCACGACGACGTCGCCGGCCCGCTCGCGCGCCCGGCCGCTGTCCTGCACCAGCGATCCCTTGAAGTCCCAGACCACGGCGCTCTCGCGCCAGCTCTCGAACAGCGTCGGCAGCACCCCGGTGGTGGTCTTGCCGGAGCCGGTCGGGCCGACCATCAGCACCGGCTGCATGGTGCGCTCGCGCAGCAGGTGCCGGCCCCAGGCGCCGAGGATGATGGCGGAGTCCATGGCTGGCGTCTCACAGCAGCCCGCTGCGCCGCACGTCGGCGCGCGCGGCCCAGCGGCCGGCGCCGAAGCGGTGCAGACGGGAGCCGGTCAGGTCGAGCCAGATCCGCACGCCGACGGCAGCGGCGCAGGCCAGCGACAGGCCGGTGGCGAGGTCGACGATCCAACGGTGCCCCGCCGCCGGCAGCCCGCGCCAACCGAGGAACTGCCCCGGCCAATACAGCGCGACATCGCCGACGCGAACGCCGCCGAACGCGACCGGCCAGGAGAACAGCCAGCCGGTCAGCTCGGTGATCGCGAACACCGCGAGGAGCCAGAGCAGCAGGTAGCCCAGGAGACGCGCGCGCATGGCGAGGATCCTCCCCACGAGGCCGGCCCGCAGCCAGCCGCGCAGGCTTGGGTCGCAGAACGGGATGCGGTCGGTGAAGAGCACGGGCCGGCCGGCGAAGGTCGGCCGCACGCCGCCCAGCGGGCGCAGGCGGAAGACGAAGCGCAGCCAGGCGCGCCGGCCATCCTCCAGCTCCACCGGCGTCCAGGCGAAACGGCGCTCGCCGTGCAGGATGGACACGGGCATCCTCATCGCTCGTGCCCTCCGCGCTCCTGGAGGTGCT
>Ga0196976_1001230_pt1 | contig 12122 bp, 11 predicted proteins | sample S3v_513CmetaG_FD_148644 | JGI IMG/M metagenome (GOLD analysis project Ga0196976, IMG submission 148644) | Soil microbial communities from Anza Borrego desert, Southern California, United States - S3+v_5-13C | ecosystem: Environmental > Terrestrial > Soil > Desert | place: USA: California...
GTCGGCGAGCCGCCCGTCGAGCGGCGACTCGCTCCCCGACGGCGCGGCAGGGGGCTCCGGCGCGAGCGGCGTGGGACGGAGGACGACCGCCGCCCACACGGCGGCGGACACACCGATCCCCACGACGCCCCTCGCGCGCCGGGACACCATCCCTAGGCGTTCTCCTTCTGCTTCGCGAGCTGCTCGAGCCGCTGCGCGACCGTGTCGAGGCGGCGCTCGAGGTTCTCGATGTCCTCGCGGCTCGGGATCCGGAAGCGGTTGGCGGCGCGCCGGACGGCGTCGTCCACCGCGCGCTCCACCTCGCGCCGCTGGTTCGCGAGCCGCTCGCCGAACTCGCGCGCCTGCCGGCGCACGTCCTCGGGCGAGAACCCCGCCGCGTCGGCGATCCGCGCCAGCACCTTCTCGGCCTCCTGCTCCGCGGCGTTGACGCCCGCGAGCGCGTTCGACCAGGCCTCCTTGAAGAGCGTCTGGATGTCGGCCATGGCTGCCTCCGTGCCTAGCTCTGCGCGGAAGGCTTGGCCTTCCTCGCCTTGGCGCCCTTGATGGGCTTCTGCCCGCGCTCGATCCGCCGCGCGAGCCGATCCAGCTCGCGCGACAGCTCCTCGACCTGCTCGCGCGTCGCCACGCCCAGGAAGGCCACCGCCTTCCCCTGCAGCTCCACCATCCGCTCCAGCGCCTCGGCCCGGAACGACTCCGCCTTGCCGCGCCACCCGGCAGCGCGCCCGGCGCCCTGCGCCCGGAGACGGTCGAACCGCTGCCGCATCTCCAGCATGTTCCAGTCCTGCTTCGCGAGGCGTTGCACGATCTGTTCGAGATCCTTCCGGCCCGCACGTCCCTTGAGCATGAGGTCCTTCCAGACCCGCTGCGCCTCACCCTCCAGCTTCTCGAGCCGGACCTGCGCGGCCTCGAGCGGTTCCTTCAAGAACTCCGGAATCTTGAGCGCACCGCCATCGAGCTTGTGGACTTCGGCCATGTAGAACCTCCGAGCGCGATCCGTGTTCCCGGGACTTCCTCCCGAGGGCCGACATGATAACGCGTTGCGTCAGGCACCACAAACGGCGCGGCGGGGTGACGCGGCGCGCAATCCAGGACGCAACCGATCGGTGGCGACGGAGTTCCCCTCCTGGACCTCCCCTCATGGGGCCACGCCCGTAACTGGGTGCTGCTCGGAAGGCCGCCCGTGGTCCGACCCGACGGCCTCGGCGACGGACCGGAACCCATCGCGCGCGAGCAGCTCGAGCAGGCCGGCGTGGAGCCGGCGGACGAAGGCCGGCCCGCCGTAGATGAGCCCCGTGTACACCTGCACGAGCGACGCGCCCGCGCGGATCTTCCGGTACGCGTCCTCCGGCGAGAGCACGCCCCCGCACCCCACGATCGTCAGCCGGCCGGCGGCGCGCGCGTGGCACCGGCGCACCACCTCCGTCGCCCGCCGCTCGAGCGGCGCGCCGGAGAGCCCACCCGCCTCGCCGGCGCGCGGATGGCCCGCGACGCCGCCGCGCGAGATCGTGGTGTTCGTCGCGACCACGCCGGCGGCGCCCGCGGCGACGGCCACGTCCACCGCCTCGTCGACCGCGGCGTCGTCGAGATCGGGCGCGAGCTTCACGAGCAGCGGCTTGCCCGGAGCCCGCTCCCGGAGCCGCGCGACGCAGGCGCGCAGGAGCCGCTCGAGCGCCGCGCCCTCCTGCAGCTGCCGGAGGCCGGGCGTGTTCGGGGACGAGATGTTCACCACCAGATAGTCGGCGAACGGGTACACCCGGTCGATGCAGGCGAGGTAGTCCGCCTCGGCCTGCTCGTTCGGCGTGATCTTGTTCTTGCCGACGTTCACGCCCACGACCCCGAGCCGGGCCCGCGGCGCCACCGCTGCGAGCCGCGCCGCGCACGCCTCGGCGCCGGCGTTGTTGAACCCCATCCGGTTGACGAGGGCCCTGTGCTCGGGGAGGCGGAACAGTCGAGGAGGATCGTTCCCGGGCTGCGGCCGCGGGGTGATGGTCCCGATCTCCACGTGCGAGAACCCGAGCGCGAACAGCCCGGGGACGAGCACCTCGCCCTTGTCGAACCCCGCGGCGAGGCCGATCGGGCTCGCGAAGTCGAGGCCGAGGCACCGCACCCGCAGCGCCGCCGGCGCGGCCGGGCGCAGGGCGCGGGCGACGCCGGCGGGCACCGCCCGGAGCGCCGCCGCGGCGAGCCCGTGCGCGCGCTCGGGATCGAGCCGGAACAGGGCGGAGCGGAGGGCGGGCCAGAGCATGGGGCGGCCCTACCTACACTGCGGGGGAGCTGGGGGCAATCGAGGAAAAAGAACCGAGGAAAACCGGGTGCGGCCTCGATCGTTCAGAGATCCAGCACCATCACGATCGCGTCCTCCTTCTCCTCCGCGTAGTAATTCGGCCGCACCCCCGCCTGGCGGTAGCCGAGCGCGCGGTAGAGCGCGATCGCGGGCGCGTTCGAGCGCCGCACCTCGAGCGTCGCGAGCGTCGCCCCGCGGCGGCGCCCGGCCTCGGCGGCCTCCTCCATGAGCGCGCGCCCGATCCCGCGGCGCCGCTCCTCGCGCGCGGTCGCGATGTTGAGCACGTGCACCTCGTCGTGCACGAGCCAGTACACGATGAACCCGACGATCCGCTCGCCGGACGGGCTCCCCTCGACCGCGAGCAGCACCGTGGACCACGCGTGCGAGAGCTCGCGCTCGAGCAGCTCGCGCGACCACGGGTGCTGGAACCCGTCCTTCTCGATCTCGACGACGCGCGCGAGGTCGTCGGTGCGCATGCGCCGGAAGCGCACGCGCGCGGGGCGTTCGCCGGGTGGGTCCACCGGACGGCGCATCAGGGCTCCTCCGGCCGCGCGAGCTCCGGGTCGAGGACGCGGATGTCGGCGCGCGCGCGCAGCTCCGCGAGCAGCGCGCGGACGGATCCCTCGGTCCGGAGCTCGGCGACGCGCGCCCGCACCGCGTCGCGCGCGGCGCGGCTCTCGACCGCCATCCCGTTCGCGCGCGCGAACGCCTCGACCTCGGCGTCGTCCACCGAGCCGCCGCGCCCGAGCCGCGACTCGAGGTACCGCTCCGCGCGGCGGGTGCGCACCAGCACCGCCGTGACCTCCTCCTCGGTGAGCGCCGTCGACGCGAGGAAGCGGCTCCACGCGCCCCTCTCCGCGAACCGCCCCTGGAAGCGCCGCAGCTCCGCCGCCGCCTGGTCGCGCGGCACCTCCCCGACCCCGAGCCGGCTCGCCTCGTCGGAGAGCAGGATCTGGTCGAGCAGCCAGGAGAGGGTCGCGGAGAGGGCGCGGGCGTCGAGCGGCTGGAAGGCGGCCTCGACGGCGCCGCGGGAGACGAGGACGATCCGCGCCTCCTCCGTCAGGCGCGTGAGCGTGATGACCCGCGGCGGGGCGCCGGCCGGGTTGCGCACGACCGCCACGACCTCCTCCACGACGGTGGAGCCGCCGGGCGCCCCCCCGGCGGCGAGGAACATCGCGGCACACACGGCACCCATCGTAGTCACGGCGCTCCCGAGAATGGACGAATGCCCAGTCGAATCAACGGAAATTGACGGTCCCCGGGGAGGCGTTAGGTTCCCCGGGTGCCAGAGCGAGACCTCTACGAGATCCTGGGCGTGTCCCGCAAGGCGACGGGCGAGGAGATCAAGCGCGCGTACCGGAAGCTCGCGAAGAAGTACCACCCCGACGTGAACCCGGGGAACAAGGCGGCCGAGGAGAAGTTCAAGGAGGTCACCGCCGCGTTCGAGGTCCTCTCCGACGAGAAGCGACGCCGGCTCTACGACGAGTTCGGGCCGGACTCCCTGCGCTCGGGGTTCGACGAGCGGCGCGCGGCGGAGTACCGCCGCTGGAAGCGCGAGGGCGCCCCGGAGGGCGGCATGCCCTTCGACTTCGGGGGCTACGAGCGCGTCAACGTCGGCGACTTCGGCTCCTTCGACTTCGGGAGCATCTTCGGCGACCTCTTCGGCGGCGCCGCGGGGGGCCGGCCCCGCGCCCGTCACGCCGGTCCGACGCAGGGGGCGCGGACCGAGGGCGAGCTGCTCGTGGAGCTCCGCGACGCGATCCTCGGGGCCGAGCGCGACCTCCGGATCGACCAGCGCACGCTGCGCGTGAAGATCCCCGCGGGAGTGACCGACGGCTCCCAGATCCGGCTCGCCGGCCAGGGAGGCCCGGGCGCGCGCGGCGGCCCTGCGGGCGACCTCATCCTCACCGTCCGCCTCCGCGAGCACCCCCGCGTGCGCCGCGACGGCAGGGATCTCTTCCTCGACCTCCCGCTCACGATCCCCGAGGCCGTGAAGGGCACCGAGGTCGAGCTGCCGACGTTCGAGGGGCCGGTGCGGCTCCGCGTGCCGGCCGGCGCGCAGCCCGGCATGAAGCTCCGCCTCCGGGGCAAGGGGATGCCCGACCTCCACGGCGGCGCGCGCGGCGATCTGTACGCCGTCGTGCAGATCGTGCTGCCCGAGCCCAGCGAGGCGCTGCGGAAGGCGGTGGGTCCCCTCGAAGCCCTGTACGAGGGCGATCCGCGCGCGGGCATCTCGTTGTAAAACCCTCCGCCATGGGACTGTTCGGCCTGTTCGGCTCCAAGGACGAGCGCGAGAAGAGCGCCCTCAAGAAGCTCGCGAAGACGGTGACCCAGCGCTACGGCCCGCCGGAGAACCGGCAGCGGGCGCTCGAGCAGCTGGGCTCCCTCGGCACCGCCGACGCGCTGCGCACGCTCTGCCTCCGCTTCACCGTGCACGCCGAGCCGGGCATCACGGACGGCGAGGAGAAGGAGCGCGCCCGCCGGATCCTGGTCGAGGCGGGCGCGGCCGCGGCCGAGCCGGTGTCGGAGTTCGTGCGGGCGCAGGAGTCGGGCGTCGCCTGGGGGCTGCGCGCGCTGGCCGAGATCTGGCCGGCGGAGAAGGTGACCGCGTTCGTCCTCGAGGAGCTGGCGCGGCTCTCCCGCGTGTACACGCGCGATCCGGAGAAGAAGCTCGTGCTCCTCACCTGGCTGGTCGAGCACAAGGACGCGTCGCCGCCCGGCGACGTCCCCGGCGCGCTCCTCCCGCTCCTCGAGGACTTCTCGGACGACGTGCGCATCGGCGCCGTCCGCGCGCTCGCGGCCCTCGCGCCCGTCGAGCCGGTGCGCGAGGGGCTCATCCAGCTCTTCCTGCGGGACCGGGACAACGCGCGGGTGCGGGGCGAGGTGCTCGAGGCGATGGCCCACATCGGCGCCGACGTGAAGGGCTACCGCCCCACGGTCGAGACGCTCCTCGTGGAGCCGTACTTCCTGGACCGCGAGGGGCGCGTGAAGAAGCGCGGGTGAGTGATCGCGTGTCGCACGTCCCCGAAGCGGCTAGACTCCCCCCGTGAGGAACGCCACCGAGCCTTCGCCGGGAGTGGTCCCCCCGGGACCGGCCCGCGAGCGTTCCGGGCTCCTCGGGCGGTGGTTCGAGCCCGTGCGCGTGGCGAAGGACGCGCCCGCCGCGCTCGCCGAGCAGGCCGCGCGCGGCAGCCTCGTCTTCGTGATGCGGTCGCCGGGGCTCCTCAACTTCCTCTATCTCCGCTGGTTCCTGCGCCGGCACGGCCTGCCGCCGCTCAGGGCCGCGCAGAGCTTCCCCGGCCTGTTCGGCTGGCTGGCGCGCGTGCGCCGGACCCGCCGGGCGCTCGAGGACGCGGTGGGGAGCGGGGCGGCGAGCGTCGTCTTCCTCGGGCGCAACGTCCCCGTGCGAGAGCCCTTCGCGACGCTCGTGCGCCTCCAGCGCGACCTGTTCCAGCCGGTGCTGCTCGTCCCCGTCCTCCTCGTGTGGAGCCGGCGCGCGCCCAAGCTCGAGGGGTCGATCTGGGACGTCCTCTACGGCACCCCCGACGCGCCCAGCGTCCTCGCGAACTTCATCGCCTTCCTGCGCAACTTCCGGCGCGCGATCTTCGAGGTGGGCCGTCCGCTCGACCTCAAGGGGTTCGTCGCCGACCGCGCGGCCGAGCCGGACGCGACGGTGGCCCGCAAGGCCCGCGGCGTCCTCCACCACCACCTCGCGCGCGAGTTCCGCGCCGCGGTCGGCCCGCCGCTCAAGGCGCCGTCGCGCGTGAAGGAGAAGGTCCTCCGCGATCGCACGCTCCGCGCCGCCCTGGAGGCGGTCGCGCGCGAGTCGGGCCGCAGCCTGGCCTCGGTCCAGGCGGAGGCGGCGCGCGACCTGAAGCAGCTCGCGAGCCGGTACGACCCGCTCTTCGTCCGGCTCCTGGCGCCGGTCCTCGCCTGGGTCTTCCGCCGGCTCTACAAGGGCGTGGAGGTGGACGAGGAGGGGCTCGCGCGCGTGAAGCGGGCGGCCACCGAGGCGCCGATCGTCCTCTGCCCGAGCCACAAGAGCTACGTGGACTTCCTCGTGGTCCCGTGGCTGCTGTACGAGAACGGGATGACCCCGCCGCACGTCGCCGCGGGGATCAACCTCGCCTTCTGGCCGTTCGGGGCCCTCGCGCGGCGCGGCGGCGCGTTCTTCATCCGGCGCAAGGTGAAGGGCGACCGGGTCTACACCGCGGTCCTGCGCGCGTACGTGAAGCTCCTCCTCCGCGATCGGTTCCCGCAGGAGTTCTACGTCGAGGGCGGCCGGAGCCGCACGGGCAAGCTCCTGTTCCCGAAGACCGGCCTCGTCTCGATGGAGGTGGACGCCTGGCTCGACGGCGCCGCCGACGACGTGCTGTTCGTGCCGATGGCGATCGACTACGAGCGGCTCATCGAAGCGGGCAGCTACGCGCGCGAGCTCGAGGGCGGCGAGAAGCAGAAGGAGACGTTCGGCGCCCTGCTGCGCGCGGTCAAGGTGCTCTTCCACCGGTACGAGCGGCTCCACGTCCAGTTCGAGGAGCCGATCTCGCTCCGGGCGCTCGCCGAGCAGCGCCTGGGCCGGGGGGCCGGCGCGCTCACGCTCGATCCCGCGTGGGAGGGCGAGAGCTCCCGCTCCTCCACGGCGATCGTCGCCCCGGGGCGTGAGAGCGCGGGGGAGCCGGCGAAGCGCCGGATGGTCCAGGCGCTCGCGAACCGGATCGCCTACGGGATCAGCCGCGCCGTGACGATCACGCCCGTCGGGCTGGTCGCGGCCGCCCTCCTCTCCCACGTCCGGCGCGGCATCACGGCCGGACAGGTCTCGCGCCGGATCGACCTCCTCCGCTCGCTCGCCGTCCAGGGCGGGGCGCGGCTCGCCTCGGGGCTGGCGGGCGCACCGACCGACCCCCGCGTGCCGGGCCCGATCCGCGACGCCCTGGACGGCCTCGTCGGGCTCCTCCTCGTGCGCGAGCAGCGCGCCGCGGAGGAGACCATCTACCAGGTGCCCGACGAGCGCCGCACGTTCCTCGACTACCACCGGAACGCGGTCATCCACCGGTACGTCGCCCCCGCGCTCGTCGCCGCCGCCGTGCGCGCGCGCGGGCCGCACGACGGCGAGGCGGTGCGCGCGCGGGCGCTCTGGCTGTCGCGCCTCTTCAAGCTCGAGTTCATGTACCGGGTCGGCGCGCGGTTCGACGAGGTCTTCGGCGAGAACGCGGCCCTCCTCCTGCGGCTCGGAGCCATCGAGCGCACCGGCGAGGAGCTCCGGCCGGGACGGGACGAGGAGACGCTCGCCTTCCTCGCCGAGCTGACGCGCGCGTACCTCGAGGCGTACCGGATCGCCGCCTCCGCCACCCTCGCGGTCTCCCGCCGGCTCTCGCTCATGGACCGCCGCGCGCTGCTCCGCGAGGCGATGGAGCGCGGGCGCGCCTCGTTCCTCTCGGGCGAGGTGGTCCTGCGCGAGTCCCTCTCCAAGGCGACGATCGGCAACGCGATCGAGTGGATGGTGGACCAGGGCCTGCTCCTGGAGCAGGACGGCGGGCGCCTCCGCCTGGCCGACCGCGGGGCCGACGCCCTGCAGCTCCTCGTGGAGGAGATCGGACGACACCTGGTGTAGAACCGGGCGCATGCCCGACCTCGACCTCGCGAAGGCCATGGAGACCGCGCGGCGCGCCGTGGAGGCCGCGTCCGCCGCCACGCTCACCCACTTCCGGCGCGGCGTGCGCGTCGAGGTGAAGCCCGACCGGACCCCGGTCACGCAGGCCGACCGCGACTCGGAGGCCGCGATCCTGGCGGTGGTGCAGGAGGCGTTCCCCGAGCACGGCTTCCTCGGCGAGGAGACGGGCGCGCACGCCGGGTCGGCGCGGAGCCGGTGGATCGTGGATCCGCTGGACGGCACCAAGGGGTTCACGCGCGGGCGAGGCTTCTGGGGGCCCCTCGTCGCGCTGGAGCACGACGGCCGGATCGTCGCCGGCGCGATGGCGCTCCCGGCGCTCGGCGAGAGCTACTGGGCGGCGCGCGGGCTCGGCTGCTGGATGTCGGCCGGGGGCGGCGCGCCGGTCCGGCTCTCCGTCTCCGGGATCGCCGCCTGGGAGGACGCGACGCTCTCCCTCGGCGAGCCGCACGTCCTCTTCCGCCCGCCCATGCTGGAGCGCGTCGGCCACCTCGCCACGAGCTGCGCCTGCGCCCGCTGCTACGGCGACCTCGCCGGCTGCGCGCTCGTCCTGCGCGGGCAGGCCGAGGCGTGGGTCGAGGCCGGCGTGCAGATCTGGGACCTCGCCCCGCTCGCGATCCTGGTCGAGGAAGCCGGCGGCCGGTTCACCGATCTCGAAGGGAAGCCCACGCACGCCTCGGGGAGCTGCGTGGCCTCGAACGGGAAGGTGCACGAGCACGTGCTCGCGGTGTTGCGGGGCTCGTAGCTGCCGGTCCTCGTTGGGTGGTGCGCGCTTCCGGACGAGCGAACCCGCGGCGCGCCCTCCAGACGAGCTCCATGACACCTCGGGTCCTCTTCGTCCCCGGCATCGGCGACTCCGGCCCGGATCACTGGCAGTCGATCTGGGCCGCCTCTCTCCCGGGCTCGATCTGGGTGGAGCAGCGCGACTGGGATCGCCCGGTTCGCGACGAGTGGGTCGCGGCGCTCGCGCGCGACCTGCGCCGCGTCGAGGGACCAAAGGTCATCGTGGGCCACAGCCTCGGGTGCCTCGTCGTCGCGGAGGCCGCTGAGCTGGTGCCGGCCGCCGGGGTGACCGGGGCGCTCCTCGTCGCGGTGCCCGACACGCAGGGCTCGAGCTTCCCGGCCGAGGCCACCGGCTTCCGCCCTGCCCTGTCGCTCGAGGTGCCGATCCCGTCGCTGCTGGTGGCGAGCACCGATGATCCCTACGGGACCCACGCGCACTCCGAGGCGGTGGCGCGCCGCTGGGGCAGCGAGCTCGTCTCGGTCGGCGCGAAGGGGCACGTCAACGCGCGGTCGAACCTGGGAGCCTGGGCGGAGGGCCGCGCGCTGCTCGAGCGGCTCACGGGAGGGCCCGCCTCGCTCCGGGCGGGGTGATCGAGCTCGGCAGGTGGGCGCGCAGAATGCGCCAGCGTCCCCCGAGCGATCCACCGCCCTTCGGGGCAAACCGGTTCAACGGTTGAACCGAACAGCGCTGCCGGCCTTCCCGCGGCGGATCGCATAGCATCCGCCGAGTTCCGGCGACGCGGACCTTCGCGCGCACGCCCTGAACGACCGTCTGGCGAGAATCGGCCAGACGCGGTCACTCGCCGGGCGTGAGGACGCCCACCCCGAGGCGGCCGTCCGCGCGCTCGAAGTGGACGAGGATCTGCCCGGCCGCGTTGATGGCGACGCCGCCCAGGATCGGCTGCCCGCACAGCGCCTCGAGCGTGGAGGCTCGGCCGTCCGACCAGAGCGCGTTGCGGAGGAGCGTTTCCCGATCGTTGCCGTCGAGCACGAACTCCCAGCCGAGCCCGTCCGGCGGGTCGAAGCGCGTCGTCTCGCCGGTCCGGAGGTCGTGAACGAACCCGAACGGCGGCGTGTACGCGCCGGTGGTCTGGTCGTACGAATCACCGCCGTAGCCGTGGACCAGCCTCCCTTCGGTCACCGCCACCGGCCTGCTGTGGTCCCCCAGCCCCAGATCCACGATGCCGCCGTCGGGCTCGAACAGCACCGCGCGCCCGCTGGCGTGCCCCACGATGTCGCCGGCGCCGTTCACGGACGTCACGTCGTAGTGTCCGTGTCCGAAGATGGTGAGGACGTCGCGATCGGGCTCGTACAGGAAGGCGTCGGGTCCGGTCGGCGTGGAGAGCAAGCCAACGATCCACCCCTGGTTGCCGAGGCGAGCACGCTCGACGCGCCGATCGGGGAGGATGGCGCGCGCCTGGCCTCCGGCGTAGAGCCAGTACTGGTGATCGGAGTCCTGGAGCAGGGCCGCGCCGCGATCGTTCAGCGCCGCCGTCCAGGTCAACCAGCGGCCGGCGTCCATGTACGTCACGTCTCCGGACACCGCGTTCCAGAGGAACGGGGCCGACTCGGTGCAGATCGCGTCGCTGCACTGGAACCCGAGCACGTCGCCCGCGTCGTTGATGTCGACCACGGGGGTGATGGAGAGCGGCAGCTCCGCCATGCGGTACGGCGATGCGGGCGCGAACTCGGTTGGCGGCGGCTGTGTCGGCGGCGGCGGTTGCTGGGGCGGTTGCTGTGACGGTGGCGGCGAGGTCGGTTCGGTTGGTGGTGCCTCAGGGCTCGAAGGCGGAGTTCCCGGCGCCGTAGGCCCCGGGGGCGGCTGCGGCGATCCCTGCGTGGACGAACCGTCACCGCCGCCGCACGCGGCGGCGAGCGTCACCACCGCGAGGAAACATGCACACCGCATCGTCGAGGCCCCCGGTCTCGCAGAACAGACTCGACGATGATCACGAACCAGTGGAAAGGGCGCTCCCAGACGGGACCTCTTCGATGAACCCGCGGGCGCGCCCGGTGGCAGCCCATCGGGGACCAGACGCTGGGACGCGACGTCGACGCACCCTTGCTCTACGCACCCGTTCAGCACGCAGGACTTCGCGCGGCGGTGCGGTCGGGAGGTGGACCTCAGTCCGTCACCCCGCGCGCCGGCGCCGGAGGGCCCGCGCGAGCGCGAGGATCGCCCCGAGCGCGAGCACCGGCGAGAGGTCGGCCGTCCCGCGCGCGCCGCACCCGCAGCCGCCGCCGCTTCCGCCGCTTCCCCCTCCCCCGCCGCCGCCGCCGCCCGGCGGCTCGGGCACGCACACCCCATCCGCGCACGTTCCGCCGGTGCACTCCGTCCCGTCGGGCGCGGCCCAGCTCTCGCACGACCCGGTCCCCGGCTGGCACGCGGCCAGCCGGCACGGCCCGGGGTCGGCACAGACGACGGGGGTCCCGCCGCTGCACGCTCCGGCGGCGCAGGAGTCCTGCTGCGTGCACGGGTCGCCGTCGTCGCACCACGTGCCGTCGGGCGCCGCCGGCTGCGAGCACGCGCCCGTCGCCCCGTCGCAGACTCCGGCGACGTGGCACTGATCCGACGGCGCGCACACGAGCGCCTGCCCGTGACACGTCCCCGCGATGCACGCGTCGGCGCGCGTGCAGGCCTGCCCGTCGTCGCACGGGGTGCCGTCCGCCTCCGGCGGGTTCGAGCACAGGCCGGTGCCGGGGTTGCAGGTCCCGGCCCGGTGGCACGCGTCGAGCGCGGTGCAGGTGACCGGGGTCCCGCCGCGGCAGACGCCAGCCGTGCAGGCGTCGTCGCGCGTGCACGCGTTCCCGTCGTCGCAACCGGTCCCGTCCGCCTTCGGCGCGTACGTGCACCTGCCCGTCGCGCGATCGCAGAGCCCGATCTCGTGGCACGCGTCGGGCGCCGGGCACAGGACCGGACTCGTCCCCGCGCAGACGCCGGCCCGGCACGAGCTCGCGCGCGTGCAGGCGTCGCCGTCGTCGCACCAGGTTCCGTCGGGCTGCGCGGTCGCGACGCACGCGCCGGAGCTGGGGTCGCACTGGGCCTGGTGACAGGCGTCCGGCGCGGCGCAGACCTTCGGCGTCCCCGCGCAGGCGCCCCGCGTCGCATCGCAGCGATCACCCTCCGTGCAGGCGTTCCCGTCGTCGCACGCGAGCCCAGCCTGGAACACGAGCGCGCACGACCCCGTCCGCGGATCGCAGATCGGCGCGCGGCACGCGTCTCCCGTGGGGCAGGTGCTCGGGCTGCCGCCGGTGCACGCTCCCGCCTGGCAGCGCTCTCCGACGGTGCACGCGTCGCCGTCGTCGCAGGCGGTGCCGTCGGCCGCGTCGACGGCCGCCGGGCACGCGACGCTCGCGCCGTCGCACCGCCGCGCCGGCGCGCACGTC
>Ga0196976_1001231_pt1 | contig 12120 bp, 9 predicted proteins | sample S3v_513CmetaG_FD_148644 | JGI IMG/M metagenome (GOLD analysis project Ga0196976, IMG submission 148644) | Soil microbial communities from Anza Borrego desert, Southern California, United States - S3+v_5-13C | ecosystem: Environmental > Terrestrial > Soil > Desert | place: USA: California...
AATGCACTGGCAACGTCACAAGGGCGGCGCAGAGCACTATCGTGAGAGGATGCGGGCGGCTGCGGCGGGAGGCGATCCCCGTGGGAGTTCGGTGGCTGTTGACATGATGGCGCGCAGCGGCGGTGGAGCGAGAATCGTCGAAGGGAAAAGAGCGGAAGGGAAGATGGAGGTCGCGGTGGCGATCGGGACCGACCCGTCGCTGATGTTTGCGGCGATCGTGCCTGCTCCGCCAGAGGTCGAAGAGTTCATGATTGCAGGGTTCCTGAGGCAGAAGCCGGTGGAACTGGTGAAGTGCGAGACGGTCGACCTGGAGGTTCCTGCGACAAGCGAAATCGTGCTTGAAGGGTACGTGCAGCTGGATGAACTCCGGACCGAGGGACCGTTCGGCGACCATACGGGGTTCTACTCGCTCGCAGACCTTTATCCGGTGTTTCACATCACTTGCATCACGCACCGGAAGAACCCGATCTACTCGACAACGATCGTCGGCAAGCCTCCGCAGGAAGACGCGTACATGGGCAAGGCGGTGGAGCGTATCTTCCTGCCGCTGATGAAGCTGACCATCCCCGAGATTGTGGACGTCAACCTGCCGCCGGAAGGCGTGTTCCACAACCTGATGATCGTCTCCATCCGGAAGAGCTATCCGGGACAAGCGCGAAAGGTGATGAACGCGATCTGGTCGCTGGGGCAGGCGATGTTCACAAAATGCGTGGTAGTGGTGGACGAGGACTGCGACGTTCACGACCTGCGCGAGGTAGTGTTGCGGACCTTCAACAACATCGATCCCGAACGCGACATACAGTTCACACTGGGGCCCGTGGATTCCCTAGACCATGCGTCGCGACTGCCGGACTTCGGCTCGAAGATGGGCGTTGACGCGACGAGGAAGTGGCCGAGCGAAGGCTTCGAGCGGCCGTGGCCGGACATGATCGACATGTCACGCGAAGTGAAGGACAAAGTGACGAGGCGCTGGAAAGAATTGGGGATGGAGTAGTTGAACGAGAGCAGCTTTCGCCGCTCGCCGCAAGGAAAGAAGAAGGCGCGCTTCAGGCGCGCCTTCGTTGTTTGTCCGGTTGTGGTTAGTACCCGGTGTACGCCAGGAACACGTCTTCCACGCCGTTGCTGTCGTCAGGGACGAGGCCCGAGAATAGAACACAGAACAGGGAATACGAATGGATGAAACGGCTGAACCCGCCCCAGGCATCTCAATTCGGTGCGGTCCGCTGTGATGAACACCCTACCCTTTAAACGAAAAATTCGATTTGTGGATCGTCGATTCCGGGAGTTTCGAATGGTGGCGAAGGCCCTACGATCGTCGGGGCACCCGATCCTCGCGCACATCGTCCCGATGCGTCGGTGCAATCTTTCCTGCACTTATTGCAATGAGTACGACAAGGTGTCTCAACCTGTGCCGAGCGCTGTCGTGCTGCACAGGCTGGAACGATTGGCTGCGCTGGGCACGAGTGCGGTCACGGTGAGCGGAGGAGAGCCACTGCTGCATCCGGATCTGGATGAGATCATCCGTGGGATTCGAACCAACGGCATGATGGCCGAGCTGATCACCAACGGATACCTGCTCACGCCGGAACGCGTCAGGCGACTAAATCGCGCAGGTCTCGATCACCTTCAGATCAGCATTGACAACGTCACGCCGGACGATGTTTCCAAGAAGAGCCTGAAGGTACTCGACAAGAAGCTGGAATGGCTGGCGGAGCATGCCGAGTTCCACGTGAACATCAATTCGGTGCTGGGAAGCTCGGTCCGCAATCCTGAAGATGCGCTGACTGTCGCGCGGAGGGCGCGAGAGCTTGGATTCGAGAGCACGGTGGGTCTGATCCACGATGGCGAAGGGCAATTGCAAAGGCTGGATGAGAGGCGACGGAGTATTTACGCGGCGATACGGGACCTACCGAAGCCCTTTTACACGGCGTCGCTGTACGTGCGTTATTACGAGAGCCTAGTCCGAGGGGCACCAAACGCATGGCATTGCCGGGCGGGAAGCCGCTACCTGTACATCTGCGAAGAGGGACTGGTGCACTACTGTTCGCAGCAGCGCGGGTATCCGGGCATTCCCCTTGACCAATACACGCAGGCGGACCTCGACCGCGAATACCGTTCCGTAAAATCCTGCGCCCCTTATTGCACTATCCCCTGTGTACAAAGGGTTGCGATGGTGGACGAGTTCCGTGAAAAGCCGAAGGAAGCGCTGCTCCGCTTCTTCCCGCCGAAGCAGGGCGGAGATGATCCGCATGGTTTGCCGGTTCCCATTCGCATGCTGACGTGGCTGTTGATGCCTCCCGAGAACAGTTGGCGGCGTCCGCTGGCGAGGAAGTTCGGCAAGGCAGCGCTCTGGTCGCTCAGGGTTAAATGAAAGTCATTCCCGCGTGCACACCGGCAGGGTCGCGGTTTCCCGTAGGCAGGTGAGAACGGAGCATTTATACTGAAACGTTACCTATGGGCGTTTTCAGGAATATAGCCGCTATTGCCAAGGGAATGAGCATCACGTTCCGCGAGATGTTCAGGCCGACCATTGTCGAAAATTATCCGGACGGCCCGGGGCCGCTGAAGGGCGCGGTTTTTCAGGAGCGCTTCCGCGGAATGCACGTGTTGCAACGGGACGAGAGCGGGCTCGAGAAGTGCGTTGCCTGTTTCCTGTGCGCGGCGGCGTGTCCGTCTAACTGCATTTATATCGAGGCCGCGGAAAATACGGCGGAGCAGCGCGTGAGCGGCGCCGAGCGCTACGCGAAGGTTTATAACATCGACTACAACCGCTGCATCTTCTGCGGCTATTGCGTCGAGGCGTGTCCGACGGACGCGATCACCCACGGACATGGGTTTGAACTGGCGACGTTCAACGCAACGAACCTTGTGTACCGGAAGGAGCAGTTGCTGGCCAACCAGAACGCGCACCTTGGAGCGAACGCGGTGTTCAACCGGGTGGATCCGAATCCGAAGTTGAAGAGCGATTCGACGGTAAGGCCGAAGTAAGGCAGCGACTACTTATCTACGAGCAGGAGCAGGCCGGGGGCATCCCCGGCTTTCGTGTATCTGATGCCGTGGGGAACGTGCACCGAGATCGGGTGTGACGTATCCTGAATAGGGTTGTGGCCAAAGGTTCTTTGACCGCGCGCTCTTCGAGCGCCGCTTGGGTGACATCAGCATATGAGCGAGTTTCTAAAAGCTGTGGAGCAGCGGGTCGTCGTCTATGACGGCGCGATGGGCACCAACATCCAGTCTCGCAATCCTTCGCCGGATGATTTCTGGGGGAAGGAAGGCTGCAACGAACTGCTGGTGCTGAGCCGTCCGGACATCATCAGCGACATCCATGCGGCATTTTTCAAGGTCGGCTGCGACGTAGTGGAGACGAACACGTTCGGGTCGACGCGGATCGTGCTCGCCGAATACGAGCTGCAAGACAGAGTCCGGGAACTGAACGTAGTCGCGGCGAAGCTGGCGAAGGACGTTGCGAGGCAGTTCTCGACGAAGGACAAGCCGCGGTTTGTGGCAGGCTCCATAGGGCCGACGACAAAACTGCCGTCGCTGGGGCACATCTCGTTCGACAACATGGTGGCAGCGTATGTGGAGCAAGTGGTCGCGCTGATCGAAGGCGGCGTGGACGTGCTGCTTGTGGAGACTTCTCAGGACATCCTGCAAACGAAAGCGGCGCTGGTCGGCTGCTTCGATGGCATGAAGCAGGCTGGGAAGCGGCTGCCGGTGCAGGTTCAAGTGACACTTGAAGCAACGGGCACGATGCTGCTGGGGACGGAAATCGGCGCGGCGCTGACGACGCTGGAAGTGTTCGATGTGGATGCGATCGGCTTGAATTGCGCAACGGGACCGCTGGAGATGAACGATGCGGTGCGTTACCTGTGCGTGAATTCGCCGAAGCACGTTTCGGTGCTTCCGAATGCCGGCCTTCCGCAAAACGAAGGTGGACGGGCGGTTTACAAGCTGCAACCGAAAGAACTGGCGGACTTCCACGCAATGTTCGTGCGCGATTACGGCGCGCGAATCGTGGGTGGATGTTGTGGGACGACTCCCGAGCATCTGAAGGCCGTCGTGGACGCCGTGAGTGGGTTGGAGCCGGCGAAGCGCGATGTGAAACCGCAGGGCGCGGCGGCGAGCGCATATTCGTCAGTGCCGTTGGACCTGGATCCGAAGCCGTTGATCGTGGCGGAAGAGATGAACACGACGACCCGGCTGGAGCATTTCCGGAACCTAGTGAGAAGTGGGAAGTACGACGACATTCTGACCCTGGCGAAAAAACTGGCAGCAGATGGGTCGCACATGCTCGACCTGTGCACGGCAGTGGTCGGCGAGGACGAAAAGGGATACATGTGCGGGGTGCTGGAGAGGATTGCGACACGAGTGCCGGCGCCCATCCTGGTGGATTCGACGGAAGCAGATGTGATCGAGGAGGCGCTGAAACGTATCCCCGGGAAGGCGATCATTAACTCGATCAATCTAGAGGACGGCGAGAAGCGCACGAGCAAAGTGCTGCCAATGGCCAAGCGGTATGGCGCGGCCGTGATCGCCCTGACGATCGACGAAGACGGCATGGCGCTGACTGCGGAGAAGAAGGTCGCCATTGCAAAGCGAATTTTCCAGCTCGCGACCGAGAAGTATGGGATGAGGGCGCAGGACCTGATTTTCGATGCGCTGACACTGCCGATCTCGACGGGGCAGGAGGACTACCGCACGGCCGGGATTGAGACGCTGAACGCAGTGAAAGCTATCAAGCGGGAACTGCCGGAAGTGAAGACGCTGCTCGGTGTCAGCAACATTTCCTTTGGCCTAAATCCGTACGCACGGCGAGTACTGAACTCGGTCTTCATGCATGAAGCGGTGAATCACGGGCTAGATATTGCGATTGTTAACTACGGAAAAATCTATCCGTTGTACAAGATTCCCGAAGCTGAAGTTGAACTCGCGCGCAAGTTGATCTACTTCGACGCGAGTGCGGGCGACCCGCTTCAGGTATACATGCGGCATTTCGAGTCGCTGAAGGGGCAGAAGGAGGCGGTGCAGACGGCTCATCTGGAGACGCTGTCCGTGGAGGACAAGCTGAAGTTCTGCATCATCCAGGGCGAGAAGGCCATCGGCGACGGTGCTACGAAGAAGTCGCTTGAGGAGTTGCTGGAAGAGGCGCTAAGGGAATACACGCCGCTGGACCTGATCAACACAGTTCTGCTGGACGGCATGAGGACGGTGGGCGACCTTTTCGGCGCACGGAAGATGCAGCTGCCTTCGGTGCTTGATTCGGCAGGAGTAATGAAGGCGGCAGTGGCGTTTCTCGAGCCGAAGATGGAGAAGGTGGAAGGCTCGCAGAAGGGAACGATCGTGCTCGCGACGGTAAAGGGCGATGTACACGACATCGGCAAGAATCTGGTGGACATCATCCTGAGCAACAACGGGTACAAGGTCGTGAACCTGGGAATCAAACAGCCGGCGGACACGATCATCAAGTCAGCGCAGGAGCACCGGGCGGACGCAATCGGACTGAGCGGGCTTCTGGTGAAGTCCACGCTGGAGATGAAATACGTCATACAGGATCTGGAATTGCAGGGGCTGAAGTACCCGGTGATTTGCGGCGGCGCTGCGTTGACCCGGAAGTACGTGGAAGACGACCTGCGACGGGAGTATTCGTCGGCGGTGTTCTACGCCGAGGATGCGTTCGCGGGGCTGCACACAATGGAAGCACTCGCAGGCGCCGAGCGTGAAACCGCGATTGCCGAAGGACGAAAGGTGAAGGAGTTTGCGCGGGCCGCAGCAGCCACAGGTACCGCGGAGGTTGGGACTGCGCCGCGGGATGCGATAGCGCCGGCACCAAACGTCCCGCAACCTCCATTCTGGGGCGTGAAGGTACGAAAGGATTTCGATCTGCGCCAGGTGTTTCGGTACGTCAATGAGACGGCGCTATTCAAGAACCAATGGCAATTGAAGACGGCGTCTCAGGAGGACTACGCGCGGCTGGTCGAGCAGAAGTTCCGGCCGATACTGAAGTCCCTGGAAGAGGAAGTGATTGCGGCGGGATGGTTTGAGCCGAAGGTCGTGTATGGATACTTCCCATGCCAGAGCGATGGGAACGACCTGATCATTTACGAGGGTCGCGAGGGATTGCGGGCGGAGGCGGATGCGCCCGGCAATCTCGGGGAGTCCCAGCGATTCACGTTCCCGAGGCAGCGAGAAGGCCGGAAGCTTTCAATCTCGGACTACTTTCTTTCGAAGGCCTCCGGGAAACTGGACGTGATCGGGATGACCGTTGTCACCATCGGTTCACGCGCATCGGTAGAAACGCAGAAGCTCTTCGAAGGCGGCGAGTATACGAAATATCTGTATCTGCACGGACTCAGCGTGGAGACCGCCGAGGCGCTGGCCGAGTACTTCCATAAAGTTGTGCGCGAGGAGTTGGGGATCGCGGGCGAGGATTCGTCGCGGATCATCGACCTGTTCCATCAGAAGTATCGCGGGTCGAGGTATTCATTCGGGTATCCGGCGTGTCCGAACCTGGAAGACCAGACGAAGCTGTTCGCGCTGCTAAGGCCGGAAGAGAACATTGGCGTGCGGCTGACGACGGGGTATCTGCTGGATCCGGAGCAGAGCACCTCGGCGATTGTCGTGCATCATCCAGGGGCGAAGTATTTTGTGGTGTAGCTGAGATGCTGATTCGCAGAACTGCTAGATGCCGGGGCGAGGGCCCCGGTTTTGTTTTGTGCGTACCCGGGAAAGCCCTGTCGCTACACAAACTAGCGCGGGTCATTTAGATTGTTTGGCGATGGGTGATACAGGGAATAGGTTTGAACGCGCAGTGTCGATCATGGCGCGGTTACGCGCGCCGGGCGGATGTCCGTGGGATCGCGAGCAGAATTTCGATTCCATAAAGCCGTACACGCTCGAAGAGACGTACGAGGTGCTGGAGGCGATCGACAATCGTGACTGGGATGAGCTGACCGGCGAGCTGGGCGACCTGCTGTTGCAGGTACTGTTCTATGCGCAGATGGCGAAAGAGGAGGAGCGTTTCGGTATCGATGATGTGCTGGAGCGGCTTTCGAACAAGTTGATCAACCGGCATCCGCATGTCTTCGGAAACGTGGAGGCGAACACCTCGGCACAGGTATTGCGGAACTGGGAGGCAATCAAGGCCGAAGAGAAGAAGAAGCGCCTGGCCGAAGGCGGCGGGAAGGCCGCGAAGGATGCGGAGCCGGAGTCGATCTTGTCGGGGGTTCCGCGCGGCGTACCGGCGCTGCTGGAGGCACACAAGCTGAGTTCGAAGGCGGCGCACGTCGGCTTCGACTGGCCAAACATAGAAGGGCTGTTTGAAAAGCTGCAAGAAGAAACGCGAGAGCTGCGCGAAGAGGTAAAACAGATTCCGCCGCCCGGGCCGGTGCCAGTGGGCAGGGGGATCGCAGGCGCTAAGGAGCAGCAGGTGCCGGACGGGCTGCGCGAGCGGATGGAAGATGAGGTTGGCGACCTTCTGTTTGTGCTGGTGAATATTGCTCGCTACTTGTCCGTGGATCCGGAGCAGGCGTTGCGAAAGACGAACAGGAAGTTCCGGCGTCGGTTCCACTACGTCGAGGAGAACTTGCGGCAGCAGGGAAGGACGCCAGGCGAGGCTTCGCTGGACGACATGGAAGCGTTATGGCAGGAGTCGAAGAAGAGAGAAAGATAGGCAGGAATACCGCACGTTCAGTTCTGCGTGCTGATGTGGGCTACCACTGATCGTGGGGGAGGAGCCGTGCAAGAGGCCGTGAAGCAGGTGGGGAAGCTGACGTTGCGGTCGTGCCATACGGTGCAGGAGTTCCAGGCAGCACTGCGGTTGCAGAAGGAGATCTGGAACTTTTCGGACATCGAGTTAGTGCCGGTTCGGTTGTTCGTGGTCGGTGAGAAGATAGGCGGGCACGTGCTGGGCGCCTATGACGGCGATCGCATGGTGGGTTTTGCGTACGGGCTGCCCGGATACAGGGACGGGCGTGCGTACCTGCACTCACACATGCTGGGGGTCTCAGCGGACTATCGAGACACGGGCGTAGGGGCGAGCCTCAAGTGGTTCCAGAGGGACATTGCGCTACAGCAGGGGTTCGAGCTTATCGAGTGGACCTTCGATCCGCTGGAAATAAAGAACGCATTCCTGAATCTTGAAAAGCTGGGGGCCATCGCGCGCCGGTACAACCTAAATCAGTATGGGATTACGTCGTCGCCGTTGCAGGGCGGACTGCCGAGCGACAGGCTTGTGGCGGAGTGGTGGTTGCGCTCGAATCGGGTGGAGTCAGTACTACGCGAAGGACGCCGTCCGGAGATCAAGGTGGATCGGAGCATCGAAGTCCCGGGAGAGATTTATTCGTGGAAAGCGGATCCGACGCAAAGGGAGCGGGCGCTTGAAGTGCAATCGAGGAACAGGGAAGAGCTCCTGGGCGCATTCGGAGCGGGTCTGGCGTGCCTGGGCTATGAGCGCGATGCGAGCGGCATAGGGAAGTTCCTCGTTGGCAGATGGGACGAGGAATGGGATTTGTGATCTGCCCGAGCCTACGTACAAGAGTCGCCACCTGGAAGAGATCAAAATGAAAATTGATTCGGTCACGATTCGCGAGATTCGAATGCCGCTGGTGCATTTTTTCGAGACCAGCTTTGGAAGGACTACGGAGCGAAGAATCCTGCTCGTAACGGTGCGCACCGAGGGTGTCGACGGCTGGGGCGAGTGTACCGCCGGCGAGCATCCGTTCTATAACGAGGAGTCAATCGACACGGCGTGGTATGTGATCCGGGAGTATCTCGCGCCGACACTGCTGGGGAAGGATGTGGCGGTGGGGGCGAATTGTCCGGCACTGTTCGCGAGAGTGCGTGCGCATCGCATGGCAAAGGCCGCAGTGGAGAATGCGGTGTGGGATGCAGAGGCGCAACTGCGGGGCGTGCCCCTGTGGAAACTGGTGGGCGGTTCGCGGACGGAGTTGAACGCGGGAGTCTCCATCGGAATTCAGGACTCCCCAGAGCAACTGCTGGAAAAGATCGAGACGGAACTGGCGGCAGGGTACCAGCGCATTAAGGTGAAGGTGAGACCGGGATGGGACGTGAATGTGCTGTCGAGGATTCGCGGCCGCTGGCCGGACATTCTGCTGAGTTGCGATGCGAACTCGGCGTACACGATGAACGATGTGGAACACCTGAAGAAGTTCGAGGCGTTCAAGTTGCTGATGATTGAACAGCCGCTATGGAATGACGACATCTACTTCCACGCTAAGTTGCAGGCGCAACTGCAAACGGCGCTGTGCCTAGACGAGTCAATTCACCATGTTCGGGACGCGCAGACTGCCCTGCACATGAAGGCATGCAGGATCATGAATATCAAACTCGGACGCGTGGGTGGATTCAGCGAGGCCAAAAAGGTGCATGACGCGTGCCAGCAAGCGGACGTACCGGTGTGGTGCGGCGGGATGCTGGAGTCGGGCATTGGACGTGTGCACAACCTGGCTATGTCCACCCTGCCGAACTTCACGCTGCCGGGAGATGTGTCAGCGTCGAAGAGATATTGGAAGGAAGACATCATCGAGCCTGAGGTGGTGGTCAGTCCGAAGGGGACGATCAGCATTCCTGACGAAGCAGGAAGAGGGTTCCAGGTGAAGACGGAAGTTGTTGAGAAGTTCACGGTCAGGAAGGAACTGGTCGGCAATTAGTCATCTGGTGTGCGCAGTCGTACATCGCACGGAATCGAAATGACGCGCACAATTCGACTCGTCGCGAGACACCCCCGCCTAGCACTCCCGCATTGGGGAAAGCTGACTATTTACTGGCGTTCTGTACTTGCTGCTCAGACTTGCGCAGGAAGTCGAGTGCCTGCGCAACGTTCATGGGTGGCACCAGGCGGAAGTCGCTAAAGGTGTCCGTGGACTTAATTCGGATCGTCTTGAAGAGCAGCGCTTTCCCGTTGAAATCCAGCGAAAGCTTGGTAGTTTCCCAGCGGCCAGGGACGACTTCGCCCTGTTCGACGATGAACCGGCCGCCGCGATCTAGACGGCCGAGGATGCCCCAGCCGATGGTCACATCCTTGATCATGGTGCCGTCTATTTTGGCCATCCGCCTGATTTTCGGGTCTATCCACATTTCGCCTTCCATGCCTTGAAAGACCAAGGTTTCGCGGGTCGGCGGGTTGAATCTGGGGTTCGGGCGGAAACGGAGCCTGACGACCTCAGAGCCGTTCGGTCCCGGCTGAGTGCCGTTGTACTCGTACACGAACGCGTCCGGTAACGCGCGCACCATCTCGCGAGTGCGGCGCTCGTCCTCTTTCTGCTCCTTGGACTTCTTCCGCATCTCGTTCGGGTCAAGCAGGCGGTTGATTCGGGCATCGTCCTTCCTGCGCTCCTCAGGCGAGAGGGGCTTGTCGTTAACGGTGATGACACGGCCCAAGATGCCGTCCGGGGTTTCCACCATCTGCTTTATCTGGGTGCCCCGAGGCTTTTCGGTGCGCTGCTTGAAGGCGTAGAGCTTCAAGGTGTCTTCGGCCTGCTTGAGTTCGTTCTGAACCACGGCGCGGACCAGATCGTTAGCAGACGCGGGTAGCTGTGCGCTATCCGATTGCGCAGCCGAAGTGAATAATGCCGAAGCACAGAAAAGTGCGAAGGCGAGAAACGCGAATTTTGTCCTGCTGCCGTATCCCATGGCGTTATTAGGCTATTTCAATACTTAGACGAGAGTTGCAGGTCATCCGTTGCACTCGAAGTGCGAGGCAAAGTAGCACTACTCAGAATAGCAAAAGGAAAGGCCAGCGATATCACTGGCCTTCCTTACTGCAAAGGAGGATGTGGAAATGTTGTCGGCCCGCTCGGCAAAGGCAGTCCCATTCGTCTTTTTGCGATTGCGCTTGCATGCTGAACCGCTGTTCCCCTGGTTTTCGATTCAGCCTGACCTGGTGCAATCCCCGAACGGACCGACGTCAGTAGCAGTAGCAACGGTGAGTCCAAACTGTTGATGGGTGTGCCTGGCGTTGCTGAACTGGTAAATGCATGAAAACTCTGCGTTTTGACGTTGTGCGGAGCGCGGCGTTTTCGTCGTGACGCGTGGGTGTACTCACTTGTGACCCTTAAAGTGCCACGGGTAGGTACGCGGGTTCCTGTGCTCTTGGGGCGGTGCTCTGCAACACAGAGGCGGACGATACACCCACGGCCATTGGTCAAAAAGCACATTGCCGCTCCAAAGGGAGTTGAGTATAGTCGATACAAGCTGTTCTGACGTGGGCACTTGCGGGTTTTGTGCTCGGTTGGGAATAGATGGTCAGCCAGCTACGAGCAGGAGCACACCGATGTGGAAACGCAGAGAGGATGAAAAGCCGTACACACCGCCGGCTGGTCAGCAGCCTTTCGCAGCTCCGGCCACTCCGGCCGCAATGCCAAATGCCAGGCTCTTGGAGAATACCCGCATGGACAGTTTCCGAACTGAAGTTGCACACATTGGCAAGTCGGTCGTCGTAAAAGGCGAACTTTCCGGAAGCGAAGACCTCTACCTGGACGGAGAGGTAGAAGGCAGTATCGACCTGAAGGGGAATGAGTTGACCATCGGCCCGAACGGACGCGTGCGGGCGAACATCCATGCACGCGACGTGGTGGTGCTTGGCAAGGTGGACGGCAACATCCGAGGCACCGAAAGAGTGGAGTTGCGGAAATCGGCGCTGCTGAACGGCGATATCTTTACGCAGCGGATCGTCATCGAAGACGGAGCCTTCTTCAAAGGGTCGATCGACATACAGAAACCTGAAGCGAAGCCGGAAGTGAAGGCGGCCGCCGCGGCAGCGGGCGCTACGGGCGGAGCGACTTCCGCGGCGAGTACGAGCGCCAGCACGGCTCCTTTGTTCACCCCGCAGACATCACTCCTCGACAAGAAATAGTGAGGCGGCCGGCACTGAACGTGCCGGCACGCTTTGCAGCATGGCGGCAATCCGCCTGAGATCGGCAAAGTGGTTCAAGGCTTTTTCAAGAATTTGTTCGGCGGACGCTCAGGCAGCGCGGAGGAGCAGCCCACCAGAGGCTCGCAGGCGCGGATCAGCCGTCGCTCGACGGGGTTCCAGGAGTTCATTCGCGCCATCGCACGTCCCGAAGGCATGAAGGTGCTGGACCTCGGACCGACGTCGCCCGC
>Ga0196976_1001232_pt1 | contig 12099 bp, 10 predicted proteins | sample S3v_513CmetaG_FD_148644 | JGI IMG/M metagenome (GOLD analysis project Ga0196976, IMG submission 148644) | Soil microbial communities from Anza Borrego desert, Southern California, United States - S3+v_5-13C | ecosystem: Environmental > Terrestrial > Soil > Desert | place: USA: California...
CGCCAATCGCAACACTACCTGCAACACTATTTAATATTAAATCTCCACCAGCGGAATTTCCCGCCGTAAAAGCTTGTAATTTTGTGTATGTATTTCCGCTTGTAGCGCCCGTTTGAAAGTAGCACCCACTTCCAACACTTCCTGACACAAAATCATTATTCGTGAAAAATGCGCCCGTGTCCGTTGAACTTCCCAAAAGAGTATGAAAAGTTGCAGTTGGTGTTGGCGTGAGAAAACCTATCCTGCTATTTGTGATATCAATTGAAAAATAATTAGGGGTGAAATTTGCGTCTATTGAGACCCCCCCACCGAACCCGAACACACCTGATCCAGGGGTATATCCCAAACTAATCACGTTAACAGTCGATCGAATAAATGCTGCAAATTGCCCAGCTCCAGTTGTTGCACGAGTTATCTGTAGTGTTTGTCCGTAATTTGTCGAATCTTGAATCGCATCGGTTATATTTAATTTGGCAGGTGTTAATGCGCTTCCCACGGAAAATTTTCCAGGCATAATAAAACTGCCTGCGGTAGATGGAAATGAAACCATCGCGTAAGAACTCAAAGCGACACTTTGATTATTAGTTAAAGTTAGAGCGTTCGACCCGGAGGTTTTAAAATTAAAACCTCTTGCATTGCCGGTTGAATCATAGAAAAAAGTACCATCATTAGATCCGCCAGTTACATTCGCAAAGAAAAATCCTTTTTCACCAGTTGGAGATAAAAAACTTGCGTAGCAAAAACTATTACTATCCAAAACGATTATGGATTGAGCGTTTGCATTCATGCCAGAAACAGGAAATACAGGTAATTTTAAATGCAACGGATAAAGTGGCGCTACATTTATTCCTACACTACCAAATTGAACATTCGATGTAGTAGCAATCGATTGAGGAAGAGTTAATGTGATATCTCCCGCCTGAGCACTACCAGTCGTTCCGTTAACTAAAACTTGTGATGCCGTCCCAGTAACTGAAGAAACATAACTACTTTCACTGATTGAAAGTGTTAGGGTACCTCCAAGTGTAATAGAACCACCACCGCTCAATGGGCCGCTAGTATTGATAGTAAAATCATTAGCACTCACTGAACCAGTATTAACAGAAAAATGAGTAGCATCAAATGATGCTACCCCCAATGTTGAAGTTGTTGAAACGTTAGCAGCAATTGTTACAGCACCAGATTGAGCGCTTCCAGATAATCCGTTGGCTGTTAAAGGAGCAGTAGCAGTGATAGATGTGACACCCAATGAACTTAAATCTTGCCACGACGGCGGACTTCCAGTAGTCGCAGCTAAAACTTGCCCCGTTGTTCCGTTTGCTAAAAAAGAAGGAATTCCTGTCGTTCCAGAAATTAAAACGCCATTATTAGAGGCTGTTATTCCACCTATTATATTATTAGAGGAACTATATAAAATTTGATTAATCGAAGTTGTGGCAGGATAGGTTGCACTAGACCATGACGGAGCACTTGAGGAGCCAGATAAAAGAATTTGGTTAGCAGTAGCGGTGCCTGAAAGAATAGCCGCTTGGGTTGCCGTGGAATAAAAAATACCGCCATTAGAAGCCGTTAAGTTAGCGTTTGTTCCTCCTCGACTTAAAGATAATTGACCTGTCCATCCAAGTTGTAGAGAGGTTGCCGCTAAAAGTGCAACTGATGGAGATCCTCCTAGCGTCAAAGTCACATTCGTATCGTCTATCTTAGTAAGCTCAGAAGGCACAACAGAAGGAATATCTGAAAGATAAGCCACCGTTCCAGACAAATCTTGCCATGTTACTGTTATGGTTTTGCTTGTTGAGGGAAAATTAAAAATCGTTTCATGTACCAAGCTTGTTCCAGTTTTAAAGGATACTTGATTAGTTAACGCGCTAGATTGAAAATCAAAAATGCCTGTATTTTTAGTTGAAAAAGTAAGAGAAATATTAGCATCAGATCCATTAGCTGAAATAATTGGTGAATTTCCTATGGAATTATTAGAAAATTCTATATAGTTCACAGCAGAAGGAGTCGAGATGAATTGTAAAATGACATTACCATTCGCATCTTTTATCCCGGCAGGAGATTGAAAATATCCTGTAAATCCTGGACCATAATAATCTGTCCCATTAACAGCTATATCCAGTGTTGCAGTCCCTGAAGAAACTGTCTGTTTTAATATTCCGTTAGAAAGCAACCCTAAATTTTGGGCGCCAGGTAAACTTGCATCAGCCGTATAAGTAATAAAAGGCCCAGCAACAAAAGAGCTTCCTTGAATTTGTACCCACTCTGCTAATATAGGATTGTAATATTCATACAGTTGATCGTCAGTATTAAAACGCAAACGATAGTTAACAGCACTAGAAGGCACTGGTCTTTCAGCGGTAGTACCTGATGGCAAAAAAGTCCAAGGATTATTAAATAGAACATTCTCACCACCTAATAATCCTGGCACTTTATCATTGTTGGCGATGTTTCCGCCATCTATCATCTGGCTAAATTTAATAGTATCTACCATCACGATATCCTTGTGATTAGTGATATTAACCTTAGATTTGTCTCAGTGAGACTCCAATGTAAGCGTTAGTATCAGGTGTAATAAAATGTAAAACATCTCCTCCATTTACATAACGTTTCTTCGGTTTAAATTCATTATAAGGCTGTTCACCTACTGTACCTCCTGCAGGAATTGTAGGCGTAGCATTTTTACGAACAAATACGTTTGAACTTTGGTTATATTCAAAATACGCTTGATATTGTTGATCGTATGTACCAGGTACAGTCCATGTTTCTTCAGTGTTTGCTAAACAATTAACTTGTATGCACGTGTCGCTAAATGGCATTGTTTCTATATAATTTGCATTCCAGGCAATAGTCATATTTAAATCCTTTTAAATAATTATTGATATCTAATACACTTTTTAACTAAAAAGGTTGGTTGTACGTTATTGTGTGCGCCTCCGCCACCGGTATTTCCAATAGTGCCAGATGGAGATTGAGTGTTTGAATTTTGACCCAAAACAGTTGGGTAAAACGGCTCTCTGTCAGTATCTTGAGCACCATTTAATGTATGGGTATGTGATGGCATTTCAGGTATGGTTAAAGTATGAGTTGATGCCCCCCCTGAAAGTCCAACACCATTCACTCCGGAAAACAATGATCCATTAGCACCCGCGGTAGTAAATCCTTGTAAATTTGGGACATTAAACGTAAGTGATCCGTCTCCAGCACCATATGCAAAAAACCTCACTGAGGATGGTCCTGTATCTGTCGCATTTGCAGACATTGTGATCGTTGTGCCTACGATATTGCTAATCGTGGTAGAAGCAGGAATACCATTGCCCTCTATTGCCATGCCGATGTGATAATTTGCATTTGATACTACAGTAAAGGTATTAACACCATTCGTTAAAGTTACTGTTTCGGTTGTAGTTAATGCACTAAATAATAAATAATCCCGTACACGATTTTTAGCCGTGCCATCACATAAATAATAGTGTTCAGGCACAACAAAACCACCAAAATCAATAATAGCGCCCACTGGTACAATTGGATAAGCACGGTTATAGGTATGATCGATTTGTCTATCAATTGAATCCTGTTCAAATGAAGGCTGAATGGGTACCTCTTGAACCACAATTTGAAAGCTTGTGAGATAAATATCAATATTGCTTGGTAAACGCATTAAATAGTCAATATAAGCTGCTGGTGGCGTATCAGGATTAGTAGAAGTTGATAGCTCTGCGTAACCTACATATTCATTCCATGCCTCGTTAATTGACGTTAAAGGCAAGACGGTTCCCAAAGCTGAATCATTCGAATCAACTAAATTAGCACTAATCGACTGGGGACTTCCTTCTAATCGTGCAGTCACTGTTGTCGATACTATTTTGTTTGCCCACAACATCCCATTTTGTTGAAATCTCTGTCGTAACATTACTGAATCATTTGTCCAGCCAAGCATTGTTAATCTAAGCGCATAAGGAGCATTAGAAGGATTTGCATTAGAATCATCTAACGATACTTTTTCAATAGTAACACTTCCGGTTCCCCCTAATAAAAGTGTCCACCCTGGTGCAATTTCAATTGGATCAGGGTCAGTCCCACTAATTGTTACAGGATTTTCTAAACTCATTAATGCAAATTGAGGATTGGTTATTTGATTAGCAGAAGCAAAAGCCACGGTGTCAACTGGAATAGCTCCACCCGCGCCGGGTACATAATTATTTACCTCATAAATAAGAGGATATTGTTGTGTAGGTCCTTGTCGAAATTCAAGACGATAAACTTTATCATCTTCGTAATAAATATCATCAGGAAGAGTGCCATTAGCTAAAAATCTAATAGGTTGTGTCCATTCCTGATCTAAATCAGGATCATGATAAACAGTCGCAGGAATATAAGGAATAGAATTTTCAAGCACGAATAAATAAAACGTGTCATCGAATAACTTGCCCTGAAGATCTACTTCAGACCAAATCGGATTAGATCCTCTTATCCCTAATGCCATATTGATATCCTTATCAACAATTAGTTTAATTATACATCATTTTTAATTTTTTCTTTAATCCTTAACAAAATTTTTCCCTTTTTTATAGCCAAATCCAATTGAAGCTGCAATAGTAGTAGGAATACCTAATTTTTTTATGACTGGCATTACTGCTTCTTTAACACGCATATATTGTCTATAATTTTTTATTCCTGTTTTTAACATATCAGCTTCTACGTGCATTCCCTGATTTCGTAATGAATTGTCTAATTCAGATAACATACTTTTTCTTAAATCTCCTATTTCAGGAGCTAGTAGTCTTTCTGAAGCTAAAGGAGAACCTGATAAATCTCTTTGATATTTTCCTAATTGTGATCTTAAAGAATAAGAAGCTGGATATTCTCCAGACATACTTTTTGAAAGAAGTTGTCTTGTAGCTTCGGTATTAGGCAGATATTTTTTTGCTTCATTAATAATTTCAGGAGAATAACTAAAATTATTTTCACCAAATGCTTTTGCGGCTTTTTCAACAGCATTTAATTGATGTGTTCCAATTAATCTACGGGCTGCTCCTCTTAATAATCCAGCGCCTCCTGCCATTAAAGGTAAATATTCTATCCCTCCTTGAATTAACTTATCCATTAAAGTTCCTTCATCTGGTTGTCCTAATAATTCAGAAAAATTATAATTCTCCTGTTTAGGAATATAATCAGAAAGTTTGATATTCTTATATTTTTGAAAATGACCGGGAACACTTTTCCCTATTTCATTAGAAATATTACTTAATTTATTTTCGATTAAAGATGTAATATCATGAGGGAAATTAATCGTAGAATGGCCTAGTTTTGATAGGCCAATTAAAATATTACGCGGCAATTTTTTAAAAAATCCTTCTGGTTGAGAAAGATTATCTAAATATACACCTGGATCTTGTTCGTTTTCATTAATAGGTATTAATTGACTTTCAAAGTCATTGTTTTTTTCTTCTACTGGCTCTAATAATGATAAATCAAATTGTGAACTAGCCACGTTTCCACCCCGCTGGTAAATGAGCTGCATTTTCTTTCGTGGTTTTAAATTTCTTACCTTTTGGATCAATAACAATAACATCTCTTGCATTATTGATATTTTCATTGCTAGAAGGTAATTCATCATTATTCATTTTTTGTTCGTGTTGCGCTTGCATTTCAGGATCGTAAAATAATTTTTGTGTTGCAGGCGTTAATTTTTTAGCTTTTTGACGAGCATCAGATAAAGCTTTTTGATATCTCATACCAGCATTAAGATTAGCACTCGATGGTATATTATATTCTCTTATTAATTTTTGAATAATTCTAGGAATATCTTGAGATTCTAGTGATTCTCTTAACATAGAATAGGTACGATTAGTACGCCCTGCTCTCAAAGTAGAAGCTTCGTTTACAGTAGTTGCTCCTAACATTTTAATTGATAATAAATAATCATCAAATAACTGTCTTGCTTTTGGATCTATTTTATAATTTGCTGCTGCTTGTTGAAGACGATTAATAGATCCTTCCCCAGAAAAAGGAGACGCACCTTTATAAACTATAGGATAGAGTTCATTAAATAATATATTTCCTTGTTCTGATTCACGGTCTTTTTCACTTAAAGGTATTTCTTTTCCAAGAGCTTTGCCGGTTTTTTCATCAAAAAATTCTGTTTCACCTGGTCTTAATCCCTTTTTAGTTCTTGCTCTTAAATCACTTAAATCATTTTTAGCATCAATTTGTGCATCGTAAGCAGCTTTAGCATTTTTATATACTTCACTATCTGCACCATATTGATTTTTAAGTTTATCTAAATCAGCCGCATATCTTGCTGGACCTTCAAGTGGAGATCCTTGTTTTAATTTTTGTTCCATTATTTTTGCTCGTAAATAATCAAATGATTCTTTCTGTGATAAAGCTTGTTTTCTTAATAGCATATTTTGAATAAATTGATCTTTTTGTTGCTTTAATCTTTCACGCTCAATAATAGGCTGCATTATACGGCTCATCATACTTGAACCCGTATCAAGTCCTTGAATCAAAGAAGTTCCTGGTGATTCTGGCATCGGTATATTTAGTGCCATTCCCTACCTCCAAATTATATAAACCAATCTTTAATTCCACCACTGGAAGAAATTCCAGCATCCTTACCAATACCACCCGTATAAAGACCTATCCCAGTTCCTAAAAGCTTTCCAAATAAATCACCGGGTGCATTTTGTTGGCCAAATGCCATTTGAGCAGAGTTATTTCCCATATTCATAGCATTTTGACTCATTGCATTAGCAGCACTGGCCCCCGTATTAAATATATTATTTCCAATATTTGCACCGGCTAAATATTTTTGCATCAAACTATCAAGATAATTTTGCCTATCTTGTAAACCAATCTGTGTAGTGCCACCCTGGATTGCATTCAAAGCAGTATTCGATCCCATAAGTCCTAAACTACTCGCTGCATCTAAACCATGCTCTTTAGCTAAAGATTCAGCAAATTTTGCAGACGGTGACTCAGTATAGCTATTTGTCCATTCTGCTTGTAATGAGGCAGGATCAAGTAATCTTTTCATTGCCTCTGATAAATTAGCGTGTGCATCTTGGCCAAATTGATTGTATGGCTGTAAATAGTTTTGTCCTTGATCGTAATATTGATTAAGTTGATCTTGCGCTTTTACATATCCCTTTTCAGGGTGAAAAAAACTATCAAACATGCCCATATTATCTCCTTATGGATAAGAGGTCGTAGTAAATTTAACTAACGATCCACCTTGTCTCCCTACGTAAATATTATTCGTATTGTCATATAAAATAACACCATCATTTAATTGTGCTGCTGTGTTCATATCTATAATTTCTGTTTGCGTATATCCCATTGCAGTTAACAAATTAAAAGCATTTTGAATGTCATTAATATTTTCATTTAACGCATCTACTAAAACCCATAACCATTGCAAAAATTGTGTGTCAAAATTACTATTTGCAATTGGTGCAGAATCAATCCTATCCAGAAAAATAGTCATTAATTAGCACCTCCGCTCACACGTTTAGTGTTACGAACACCCCCTAATATCACAATTGGAGTCGAAGAAACACAAACCAGGTGATAACACCGATTTCTACTACATCCTAATTCATACCAACGCATGCGCCATCTATATTCACCTAAAGGACTAAATTCTCTTAGGTCAGCAGGAAAATAAGTTTCTCCTCCATCATTAGAAAAATACAATTCAATATAAGGCTTAAACAAAGCCCAATAATGATTGTCATCAAAAGCAGGAGTATTTGTCCCTTCTTTAATAATAAATTTGTCATCCTCTGTAACCATATAAATAGGATGGTCCTTTGTGCTTTCTTCACCAACAATAAACGTAGTATTGAGAAAAGGAGCGCAGCTTTTATAAAAAGTTTTGTTGCCAAATACGAAATCGATTTCCACATATTCATCTGAAAACTCCGAATAATCTTCTAAAAAAATTTGTTTGGTAACCAATTCATAACGAAAAGGATATTTTAAAAAAGCATCTTCTGCTTGTTCATCTGGTTGATCAGGATTTCTCAATTCATTGTGATAAATATTACCAGACATTTGATAAATAGCGGGATCATCTTGCACTATTACTAAATGCTGATTGTTAAAATAAACATGTTTTTGTATGCGGTTTCTTTCTCCATTTAATTCAATACTTCTTCCCCACGTACCTGTTGAAAAATTGTATTCGATTGAATTAGCATTATCGATAATGTCTAAATCTCCAAACCCAACAAATTTACCAGATACTGCCCGATAAAAAATCGTATTTTCATATTGATATAAAAAACCATCTACTTCTGTAATTAAAAAAGGACTCACATCATCGGAATGTGATGAATTCTGAAGTAACACATTAATTGCTTCAGAAGAAATATTTTGAGGAGATTGTCCATTACTCATCACAAATGAAACAATTCCTTCTTGATTTTTAGCAAGCCACACCATCATACCAAAACCAACAGATAAACTATTTGGATCTGAAATGCCATAATCAAAATTATAAGAACTGTTCAATTTCCAGGGAAATTCTCTGGTTTCTCCGCCAACAGTAATTTGAGTAATGATATTTGCCCAAACATCTGTTGTGAAATCACACATAATGTAAAGCTGATTATGTAATACTGCAAATTGTCCAATAATACCAGATGCACGGCCATTTAGAGCAGCACCATTAACGGTAAAGTAAGTTCCCGCATTCCCTGATAAGTTAATCGTTGATAAGTAAAAATCCGGTGTTCCTTCCACGCTAACAACAAAACGGTTACCGAAAGCCGCAACGTATAGAGGTTTACCGCCAGTAGTAGATCCCCCGGGAGCATTGGGGTCGGTAACTACCTCTGCTGTGACCGACGAACCATCTTCTTTTATAACAAAAATATTGTTACCATCAGTCATCATGTTGTAAACCAAAGTACCTACGGCTAATGTGGAAAACCAAATAGCCGTTCCCAGTGTCACACTGATTGGTAAAACTTTACGATTGTAAAATCGGTCAAATTGATAAACAGTCGTTCCATCTACTACATATAAATAATTGATTGACTTAAATTCAACACGAGGTTGCGCATTAAAAATAAGTCTATTTTGATTAAGAAAACGCACATGCTTTCTCCCCATTGCTGGGTAAAGCGCCTGCTTTTTCTTACCAGAATCTACTTGAATGCCATACCAATTAGCGCAATCCATTGATCCGAATTGTGTAAAACGTTGTTTATCGTAATAGCAAAAAATAGGCAAAGGTTCTATATGAGCAACTTCTTGTTTTACTAATTGCGCCATTAAATACCTGCCCTGACACGCCAAGCGCCATTAAGTAAAGATTGTTCATCACCTGCAATTGATAAATTAACTTCGGAGGCTGCTTCCATTTGATCTTTAAGTTCACGATATTCTGCTTCTAAGTCGTCAGTCCATGCGCCACTACGACCTTTAAACTTAGAAACATATTTAGCTACGGCATAAAGTAAAAATAACTCTTGATAATCTGGTAATCCTTCTAACGTATCATTAGATGTCAATGGTAATTTCTGAAATTTACCACGAGCAAAAAATTCAAAATATTGACTAGGCGCAGGATAAAGTTGTGCTCTAACAATATGAGTTTCTGGAAAAGTAATAATAAATCGCGGCAAACCCTGCAAAGGTTCATATTTCCAAGTTGCTAAAAATTGATTTCTACTTTTATCAATTAATGGATAAGTCACCCCACTTAATTGAAGCCACGCGCTATCTAAATTAGCAAGTCTTCCTTCCTTAATATAAACAATGCTTGGTGTTTCAATTTCATGAGAAAAAGTCAGCACCGAAGATCCATTAATTGTGGCGTTCATTGTTAGAGTGATTACATTTCCAACAATGTCTAATATTTTAGTTAATGGAGGTATCCCGCCACCCGATACCCCATCGCCGACGCTGTAAATTGCGCCATCTGCTACCGTAAAACTAGGCGACACTTTAGTTAAAGTACAAGTTTCTTCTTGAGTAGTAACAGGCCCTACATAATCAGGTGAGGTAAAATAAATCTCTTTCATTGGCAAATTAATAGGGGCTGTGACTGTTTTAGCAATTGTGAGAAGTAATCCCGATGAAGCATAATTTGAAATAATTTTATTTAATACTCTAATAGCCAAATTTTCATCATCGCCATGCAATGGTACAGTTGGCGTTGAGGGTGTAATCAGCCGATACATTTGAAATACAAACTCTCGTACTGTACTTGCCATAAGTCTCTCTCATTAAATTAGTCGCCGTCAGTTACTTCAAATACTGAATCATCTTCTTTATTAGGTTTTGATTTAGATTTTCTGCTACGATTTTCATGTATCTGACTGGGTAACTCATCTATCGTTAAGTTATGAACCTCTGGTTTTGAGATTGTTTTTAAAGCATCCTCAACCGTTGCAAACCAAATACCGGATTGCATACTGGATTCAAACTCATCCCATGATTCAACAAGTTTCTTTTCTCCATTAGGGCCATAGATGAATGTGCGAAAATTTTTTTTATCAATTATTTTGCCAAGATAAATTGCTGGTGCTTCCTTCATATTTTTTTCTCCCTAGAAAATGGTGTCCCCTTGAAAGAGGACACCAAGTTTGATTACGAGCAGATACGAACTGCAAATTCAGGATTAATAGCACATCCACATATCACGTCTATTCTGTCCAATTGCTCGTAGTTTCGAATATCCGCACCTAGAGAGTAGGTCATTGCCAACTTATACAAGTCAGAATAACGGGTTACTGCCTCTACACCACCGCGCAATTCTTTAAGGGGAGGCGCAGCGAATACAACAGCTTGTGTGTGATACGCAAGAGATACATTGTGAGAATTTCTCAACAATATTTGAGCGCCATTTGGGATAGCGGCAGAAATATTCTGACGAGCACCCTCAATAACAATCGTTGGGTTAACCGGAATATTTGCTGTACCGCCACCTGTGGAAATAACGTCTTCCGTTACAACAAACTGAGCTCGTTGTGATAAAGATTCATACGTTAGTGGATTAACCATATATACTTCAGCATCATCGTCTATTTCGATAATGTCGCCCTTTCTAAAAGCTAATTCAGAAGGTACCAAGCCGGTTACAGCAATAGTATTGCCCGCAGAAATAGGACCGTTTGTTACTGTGCCACCGAGTTTAAAACCTGCGGGGGGTGAACCACCTGCTTGACCTGCACCTGCGATTTGACGAGTCAAGAAATTAGTCTTGAAGAAGTCAAAACCGGACAAGTGACCAATAAAACCGTCAATCAATGCCCCTGTGTTTACAGTGTTATTGAAAGTAGTGTAAAGATTGTTAGAAATATTCATGGAAGTTCTGGGGCTAATACCACAATAGCGTTTGCCATCTTCCGGAATCGCCAACTCCGTCATATAGGCATCAGCCTCTAAGATGGTATTGAAATCAATGGGAACGCCGGGCGTACCAACGGCTTGATAGGTTTTAGTTTGAAACTCTTGAGCAATGAATAGTTCCACCTTGTTAGCTAACCGTTTAGCACGTGGGGCATTCGCCATTTCTAAATAAGGTTCGTCTCTTGCGCGATCAAAGGTTAAATTAAAACCTGTGTAATCGATCATGATTCGATATTGTTTACTGATAGTTAATGGACGAATAATCTGTACGCGGGCTTCAGAAGTTGCACTCGCACCCTCCCCTCCGAGGTATCTTTCTTCTAAACGATAATCGAGGTTTTGGCCCGTTGCGAAGCGAAGATTTTTAAAATCGCCTTCTAAGTTTCTATTGGATGTTCTTGCGAAAGATAAACTGTTCCAGAAGCGAACGAATACGTCATCCAGAACGTATTGCGTTTCGCGAAAAATATTCGACATATTATTGTTCTCCCTGAACAAATAATTAGAAAAAATTGCTCTTTCGAGCGCCTTTTAACTTTTCATTTGTCCGACGGGCGACAATAATTACTCGTCTATTTTGGGTGATGGAATCCCTTACGCATCAATAAAATAATAATACTGTTAGGTATTATTTGTCAAATAATAAACCCATTTTTTTTTCTTTATATTTTTCCTTGTTAGATAAAGACATTCCAAAGTGCAAAAATGAAAGATACAAATTTTTTATTGCTG
>Ga0196976_1001233_pt1 | contig 12098 bp, 14 predicted proteins | sample S3v_513CmetaG_FD_148644 | JGI IMG/M metagenome (GOLD analysis project Ga0196976, IMG submission 148644) | Soil microbial communities from Anza Borrego desert, Southern California, United States - S3+v_5-13C | ecosystem: Environmental > Terrestrial > Soil > Desert | place: USA: California...
GCAGGTCGACGGTGGCGTCTCGGGCTCGACGATCGAGCGAGCAGCCGAGGCGGGCGCGAACGTGTTCGTCGCAGGCACCGCGGTGTACGGGGCCGATGACGCGGCGGGGGCGATCGGCACCCTGCGCGACCTCGCGCGCAGCGCCCACCACCACTGACAGCCGTGCCCGAGGTCCCCACGGGGAACCGTGGGGCTGTGGCACACTTTCGGCACGAACACATACGTGCTCCGGGGTCGGTGCAATTCCGAGCCGGCGGTGACAGTCCGCGACCCGCGCCGAGCGTGAGCCCGGCCGGTGGACCTGGTGGAACTCCGGGACCGACGGTGAAAGTCCGGATGGGAGGAAGCACGTGGCGGCGGTCCGCAGGACCGGCGTCGGGCGTCCCATGACGCCGTAACCCCGGGGCCCTGACGCGCGGGGAGGGGACCGATGGACCAGACGGGCACCGGTCCGCGTCCCGACGGGACACCCACCCCGGCCGAGCTCGCCGCGATGGATCGCGCGCTGGAGCTGGCCCGGCGCGGACCGGCACACGGCCCGAACCCCCGCGTGGGGTGCGTGCTCCTCAGCCCCCAGGGCGCCACCCTCGCGGAGGGCTGGCACGAGGGTGCCGGCACCGCGCACGCGGAGGTGGCGGCCCTCGCCGCGGCGCACGCGGCGGGCACGGACGTCCGCGGCGCGACCGCGGTGGTGACTCTGGAGCCGTGTGACCACACGGGCCGCACAGGACCGTGCAGCGTGGCACTCCTGGAGGCGGGCGTCCGCCGGGTCGTCCTGGCGCTGGACGACCCGAACCCCACCGCCGCCGGTGGCGCCGCTCGGCTGCGCGCGGCCGGGGTCGACGTCGTGCGGGGCGTGCGGGCGGCGCACGCGGCCGAGCTGCTCGCCGTGTGGGCCTACGCGGTGCGCTCCGGACGCCCCTACGTGACCCTGAAGCTCGCCACCACGCTCGACGGACGGGTCGCGGCCGCAGACGGCTCGAGCCGGTGGATCACCGGGCCGGCCGCCCGGGCGCACGCGCACCACGTCCGCTCGACGGTCGACGCGGTCGCGGTGTCGACCGGGACCGTGCTGGCCGACGACCCCGAGCTGACCGCGCGCACCCCGTCCGGGGAACCTGCGACGCACCAGCCGCTGCGCGTCGTCGTCGGGCACCGCGACGTCCCGGCCGACGCACGGCTGCGCGGCCCCGGTGGCGCCCTCGTGCACGTCCGGTCGCACGACCCGGGCCGGGTGCTGGACGCCCTGGCGCAGCACGAGGTGCGGCACCTGCTGGTCGAGGGCGGGCCGGCACTGGCCGGCGCGTTCCTGCGCGCCGGTTTCGTCGACGCCGTGCACGCCTACGTGGCGCCTGTCCTGCTCGGCGCCGGCGTCCCCGTCGTGCCGGACCTGGGGATCGGCACCATCGCCGATGCCCTGCGCCTGGAGACGGTGTCGGTCGAGCCCCTGGGCACGGACGTGCTCGTCATCGCAACCCCGAGGAGGAACCCCTGATGTTCACCGGCATCGTCGAGGAGGTCGGCACCGTGCTCGCCGTGGACCACGCGGGCGAGGACGCGCGCCTGACCCTGCGCGGCCCGCTCGTCACGTCCGACACGCCCGTCGGAGGATCGATCGCCGTGGACGGGGTGTGCCTCACGGTGACGGCGGTCGGTGACGGGTCCTTCACGGTGGACGCCATGCCGGAGACGATGCGGCGCACGGCACTCGGCTCGCTCGCCGTGGGGGACACGGTCAACCTGGAGCGCGCCGTCCCGGTCACCGGCCGTCTGGACGGGCACATCGTCCAGGGACACGTCGACGGGGTCGGGGAGGTGCTCGAACGGCACCCGGGTCCGCGGTGGGACGACATCGTGGTGAGCCTTCCGCCCGAGCTCGCGCGCTACGTCGCGGAGAAGGGCTCCATCGCGGTGTCCGGCGTGTCGCTGACGGTGACCTCGGTCGGCCCGGACCGCTTCGGGATCTCGCTCATCCCCACGACGCTCGCCGCCACGACGTGGGGGCGCCTGGCGGTGGGGGACCGCGTGAACCTCGAGGTCGACGTCATCGCGAAGTACGTGGAGCGCATGCTGGGGGGGGCCTCATGACGATCCGCCTCGCGACGGTGGAGGAAGCGCTGGACGCCTTGCGCGCCGGCCGCCCCGTCGTCGTCGCCGACTCTCCCGACCGGGAGAACGAGGCCGACGCGATCATCCCGGCCCAGTCCGCCACGCCGGAGTGGGTCGGGTGGATCATCCGGCACTCGTCGGGCTACCTCTGCGCCCCGCTGCCGGCCGCCCGCGCCGACGCGCTCGACCTGCCCCTCATGGTGCCCGACAGCCAGGACCCCCGGCGGACCGCCTACACGGTCACGGTGGACGCGGCCAACGGCGTCAGCACGGGCATCTCCGCAGCGGACCGCGCGACGACGTTGCGGGTGCTCGCCGACCCGGCCGCCGGCCCCCGGAGCATCATCCGGCCGGGCCACGTGCTGCCGCTCCGAGCGGTACCCGGAGGTGTGCTGCACCGGGCCGGGCACACGGAGGCGGCCGTGGACCTGTGCCGGCTCGCGGGCCTCGAGCCCGTGGCGGGCATCGCGGAGCTCGTGCACGACGACGGCTCGATGATGCGGCTCGCCGACGCCGCCGCCCTGGCCGAGTCGGAGGGCCTCCTGGTGCTTACCATCGCCGACCTCGTGGCGTGGCGCCTGCAGCACGGGGATGTGCCCGGGCCGGACGAGGTGCTCCCGACGGAGCCCCGCGTGCACCCGACGGGCACGGCCCGGCTGCCCACGCGGCACGGGGAGTTCGTGGTGCACGGCTTCCGCGACCTGCGGACCGGGGCGGGGCACGCCGCACTGGTGCCGGTCGCGCCCACCGCGGCGGCCGAGGTGCCGCTCGTCCGGGTGCACTCGGAGTGCCTGACGGGCGACGCGTTCGGCTCCACGCGGTGCGACTGCGGGCCGCAGCTGCAGGCGGCCATGGAGCGCGTCGCGACCGAAGGTGGCGCCGTCGTCTACCTGCGGGGGCACGAGGGCCGCGGCATCGGCCTGCTCGCCAAGATCGACGCCTACGCGCTGCAGGACGCCGGCCGGGACACGGTGGAGGCCAACTTGGATCTCGGTTTCCCCGCGGACCGGCGCGAGTACGGAGCCGCCGCCGCCGTCCTGGCGCACCTGGGCATCGGGCGGCTGCGGCTCCTCACGAACAACCCTGCGAAGGTCGCGGGGCTGGTCGCCCACGGGATCGCCGTCGACGGGGCGGAGCCCCTCGAGGTCGGCCGGACGGCGGAGAACCTGCACTACCTGCGCACCAAGGCGCGACACATGGGCCACCTGCTGAGCCCGGAGACCCTCACGGAGGACGCACGATGAGCGGAGCCGGCGCACCCCGGTTGACCATGGACGGGAGCGGCCTGCGGGTGGTGGTCGTCGCGGCGAGCTGGCACGACGTCGTGATGGACGGCCTGGTGGCCGGTGCCCGCCGGGCGCTGGCCGAGGCCGGCCTGCCGGACGCCGAGCTCGTGCGGGTGCCCGGCTCGTTCGAGCTCCCCGTCGCCGCCGCCCGCTTCGCCGCGGCCGGCTTCGACGCAGTCGTGGCCCTCGGGGTGGTGATCCGGGGCGGCACGCCGCACTTCGACTACGTCTGCACCGCCGCGACGGTGGGGCTCACCGAGGTCACCGTGCGTACCGGCGTCCCGGTGGGGTTCGGAGTGCTGACCTGCGACGACGAGGCGCAGGCGCTCGACCGTGCCGGCCTGCCGGGCTCCTCCGAGGACAAGGGCTACGAGGCGGCGCAGGCCGCCGTCGCGACCGCGCTAGCGCTGCGCGGCCGCTGAGCAGCCCTCGGCGGACCGTGACGTCGTCCGACGGCTGGTTGCGGTCGGTCCCGCGGCCCGAGGGCCTCTACCCTTGGGCCACGTGAAGACCTTCGACTCCCTGTTCGCCGAGCTCGCCGAGAAGGCCGCGACGCGGCCCGCCGGCTCCGGCACCGTCGCCGAGCTCGACGCGGGCATCCACTTCATCGGCAAGAAGGTGGTCGAGGAGGCCGCGGAGGCCTGGATGGCGGCGGAGCACGAGGGGCCAGACCGCGCCGCGGAGGAGATCTCCCAGCTGCTCTACCACGCGCAGGTGCTCATGATCGCCCGCGGTCTCACGCTCGAGGACGTCTACCGTCATCTCTGACGGGTCGGCGCAGCGCCGCCGTCCCGCCCGCCCCGCGCCCCGTCCCTGCTCCACCGACCGACCCGAGGACCCACCGTGCTGCGCATCGCCGTCCCCAACAAGGGATCGCTCTCCGAGCCCGCCGTCGAGATGCTGCGGGAGGCCGGCTACCGCCAGCGCCACGACCCCCGCGTCCTCGTGCTGCAGGATCCCGAGCACGACATCGAGTTCTTCTTCCTCCGGCCGCGGGACATCGCCGTCTACGTGGGCTCCGGGACCGTGGACGCCGGGATCACCGGCCGGGACCTGCTGCTGGACTCCGGCGCCGAGGCCGTCGAGCACATGCAGCTCGGGTTCGGCGGGTCCACCTTCCGGTTCGCGGCCCCAGCCGACCGCGTGAGCAGCCTCGAGCAGATCGCGGGCCGTCGCGTGGCGACGTCGTACCCCGTCCTCGTGGACCGGTACCTCAAGGAGCGGGGCATCGAGGCGCCCGTCATCCGCCTCGACGGCGCAGTGGAGTCCGCCGTGCAGCTGGGCGTCGCCGAGGTGGTCGCGGACGTCGTCTCGACGGGCACGACGCTGCGCGGCGCGGGCCTGACGGTGTTCGGCGAGCCGATCCTGGAGTCGGAGGCGGTCCTGATCCGGCCGCGGGCGCACGAGGAGGTGCCTGCCGGGCTCGAGGTGCTCGCCCGCCGTCTGCAGGGCGTCCTGGTGGCGCGGCAGTACGTGCTCATGGACTACGACGTCCCGACGGCGCTCGTCGAGCAGGCCGTCGCCGTGACGCCCGGCCTGGAGTCCCCGACGGTCTCGCCCCTGCACAGCCGCGACTGGTCGGCGGTGCGCGCCATGGTCCCGCGCGGCGAGACGAACCGCGTGATGGACGCGTTGTACGACCTGGGCGCCCGGGCGATCCTGGTCACCTCGATCCACGCGTGCCGCCTCTGACGCGACCCGGCGCGCGCGGCCGCCTGAGGGGATCGCCATGACGGGCACGGGGGAGGGCCACCGACCGTTCCGGCCACGGGCCGGGCGCCTGGTACCCCTCGTGCTCGGGACGGCCCTCCTCGTCATGATGCTGGGGATCGCCGTGGGCCTCCCGCAGCTGCTGGGTCGTCCGGTGGGAGCGGGGGACCGCGTCGCGATCGGCGCCTTCGGGCTGGCCTCCGCAGCCTTCCTGCACCGCCTGGCATCGGTCCGGGCGGATGCCACGCCGGACGCGCTCGTGGTCCGGAACATCCTGCTGACCCGGCGGCTCGCGTGGGCGGAGGTGGTGTCGGTCCGGTTCGGCCCGGACCGCCCGTGGGTCCAGCTGGACCTCGCCGACGGCGACACCCTGGCGGTCATGGCGGTCCAGCGCGCCGACGGCGCACATGCCCAGGCCGAGGCCCGTCGGCTGGCGACGCTCGTGGCGCGGTACTCCGCCACGTCCCGCGACGACTGAGCCGGGCGGTCCGCCGCGGTCTCGCCCGGCGTCAGCCGGACAGCTCCGCGGCGTGCGCGCCGGCGACCGCCGCCGCGACGAACGCCTCCGGGTCGGCGTCCAGGCCGCGGCCCATGGTGGACAGCCGGACCGGGCTCCCGGCGAGCGCCGCATCGAGGCCGGCGTCGGCAGGCCTCTCGACGAGGCGATGGCGACCGCTCGGCGCGCACAGCGCGCCGGCCTGCTCGAGGACCCGCGCGCGCAGGGCGGTCCGCGCGGCGTCCGGGGCGGGCCCGGTGGGGACGACGACGTCGGCCGGGACGAGGGCGGCCCGCCCGTAGGCCGTGAGCGAGTGGTGCGACACGCCGAGGTGCCGCTCACGCGGGTCCGCGCCCGACACCCGCAGCGCGGCGACGGGACGGCCGTTCAGGACGCCCGCGGCGTTGATCGCCTCGCCGGCGGCGACGCCCGAGAAGCCCCACCGGGTGCCGGTGCCGAGGTTCCCGGGGCCTTGTGCGACGACGACGAGCTCCGCACCGCACACCAGACGCGCCGCGAGCAGACCGCTGTGCACGTTGACCGCCTCGAGGTCGCCGCCGAACGCCTGGCCGACGGTGATGCACGCGTCGAGCCAGCCCACAGCGCGCAGGCCCGCGATGGTGCGGGAGAACCAGGCAGGCAGCGCGCCGCCGTCGGTCATGACGTACACCGCTCGCGGGGCTCGGCGCCCCGCGAGCTGGGCTGCCCAGCGCGCGCCGACGAGCACGGCGGGCAGCGCGGAGTGGAGGTCGGCCACGACGACCGGCAGGCCGGTCAGGTCGTCGGCGTCGCGCAGGGTCGCGTGGTGCGCGGACTCCTGCTCGTCCACGCCCAGGACCATCGCCTGCTGGGGCGTGTAGCGCCCCTTGACCAGGTGGCCGGGCCCGGCCGCGGGGTCGGGTGGGAGGCGGTCCGGGAGCGCGACGACGAGCGCGTACCCACCCGTGCCCAGCCCCCGCGCCAGCGCGCTGACGTTGAGAAGGACGCGGTCGCCGACCGTCGGCAGGCCGACGACGTGCGGGTAGGCGAGGGCCCGCAGCTCCGGGCCGTCGGAGGTGCGGACGACGAGCTCCTGCGCGCCCGCCCAGGCATTGCCGAGGGACACGACCGTCCCGCTCCGCCACGTGATCACGCCTGCACGCTACCGGCCCGCTAGCGTGTGGCGTGATGGCTGACGCCCTGCCTCCCGCCGAACGGCTGCTCAACCTCGTCATCGCCCTGGTGAACACACCGGGCCGGATGACCAAGGAGCAGATCCGTGCCTCCGTCGCGGGTTACGACCGGGAGGGGAGCACCGACGCGTTCGAGCGGATGTTCGAGCGCGACAAGGAGACGCTGCGTGAGCTCGGCGTGCCGATCGTCACCGTGCACGGGCCGGCGCACGGAGACGACGCCGGGTACCGGGTCGACCTGGACGCGTACGCCCTGCCGCCGATGGAGCTCAGCGCCGCGCAGCTCGCCGTCCTGGGCCTGGCGGCCGAGCTCTGGCAGGACCAGACGTTGCGCGCCGACGCCGCCCGCGCGCTGACGAAGCTGCGGGTGGTGGGCGCGACGCCGTCGGCGACGGACGCCGTCGTCGGGCTCGCCCCGCGCCTGCACGCGGCCGGTCCCGCCCTCGGGCCGCTCCTCGACGCCGCGAACGCCCACCAGGTCGTCGAGTTCACCTACCGGGCGGCGAGCACGGGGGAGGTCCGGCGCCGCGAGGTCGAGCCGTGGCGGATCATCGCGAGCCGCGGGGGCTGGTACCTGGTCGGGCTGGATCGCGGCAGGGCGGCGCCCCGGGTGTTCCGGCTGAGCCGGATCGTCGGCGACGTCACCGCGTCCGGCCCGCCCGACGCCTTCACGGTCCCGGCGGACGCCGACCCCATGGCGATGCTCGTGGACGCCCAGCACGGCCCGGAGCGGACCGCGTGGCTCGCGGTCGCGCCGGACCGCGCCGGTGCCCTGCGCTCCCGCGCGGTGGCGGCGCCCGACGAGCCTCCGCCCGCTCCCGCGCCCCCGGGGCTCGACCTCGTCGCCGTGCCGTACGACCGCGACCTGGCCGACGAGATCGCGGGCTACACCGACGCCGTCGTCGTGCTGGGACCGGCAGACCTGCGGGACGAGGTCGTCCGGCGGCTGAAGGAGGCGGTGGCCATGGGTGACCGGCTCGCGGAGCGGGCGGGGGGCCGGGATGGCTGAGCGGACGCCGGAGCGCCTGGTCCGCCTGCTCGGGCTGGTCGCCTACCTCGACCGTCACCCGGGGGCGCCCGTGGAGGACGTCGCCGCACACTTCGGCGTCACGCCCGGGCAGGTCCTCAAGGACGTGGACACGCTGTGGGTGTCCGGGACGCCGGGCTACTGGCCGGACGACCTGATCGACTTCGACGCGAGCTCGCACGAGTCGGGTGTGCTGCGCCTGACGCAGTCCCGGGGCATGACCCGCGCGCTCCGGCTCGGCACGCGCGAGGCGGTTGCGCTCGTCGCCGCCCTGCGCGCCCTCCGCGAGTCGGTGGGCGACGCGCTCGACCCCGCGGAGCGGGACGTCCTCGCGAGCACGCTGGACACGCTGACGGCCGCGACGGGGGAGGCCGCGGCTACCGTCGACGTCCAGCTCACCGTCGAGGCCCCGCCCGAGGTGGTGGCCGCGTGCCGCGCCGGGCTGCGCGAGGGTCGACGGCTGCGGATCCGGTACGTGAACGCGTCCGACAACGTCAGCGAGCGCGACGTGGACCCGTGGCAGGTGCTCACCGGAGACGAGCACTCCTACCTGCAGGCCTGGTGCCACACGGTTGCCGGTGAGCGGCTGTTCCGGCTGGACCGGATCCTCGCCGCCCAGGTGCTCGACGAGCCGGTGGCGACGCGGCCCGGGCCCGCGCGCGAGACGACGTTCCGCCCCACGGAGGCGCACGACCGCGTCATGCTCGAGCTCGACGGTCCGGCCCGCTGGGTCGCGGAGCAGTTCCCGGTCGAGGAGACGGTGGAGCTTCCCGACGGCGCGTTCCGGGTCGTCCTGCGGGTCGCGTCACCGGCGTGGTTGCGGCACCTCCTGCTCCGCGTCGCACCGCACGTGCGCGCCGCCGAACCCGCGGAGGTCGCCCGGGACGCAGCGGACGCCGCCCGGCGGGCACTGGCGCGCTACGAGGGCTGACGACCTGTCCCTGCTCGAGCAGGGACGTGGTGAGCGGCACTACCCTGGGCGGGTGCTCTGGTTCACCGTCTGGACGGTCCTCGCGGTCGGCACTGTGGCTGGTGCGTTCGTCCTCCTCCGCGACCTGTACCGCAAGGGCAAGGCGCTGGCCCTCGAGCTCGAGCGTGCGGCCGACGTGTTCGACGCCGTCGCGGACCGTGCGGAGGCGCTCCAGGCGGTGGCGAGCCAGCCGGCCCCCGTGGAGCTCCTCGACCCCGAGCCGGCGCGGCTGCGGATGGCCGAGGCGCGCCTACGGAGGCTGGCCCGGCGGTTGCGCCGCCAGGATCGGCACGCGGTCGTGTACGCACGGTGGCAGTCCTTCGCCCGCTGACGTGCAGCGATCACTCGGCGCCCGGGCGGCTAGCATGGTTCGAACGCGACCAGGGAGGTAACCGTGCGGGCTCCGCAGGGCTTGGAGTGGCTGATCATCCTCGCCATCGTGCTGGTGCTCTTCGGTGCTGCCCGCCTGCCGGCCCTCGCCCGCAGCGTGGGCTCGTCGATGCGCATCTTCCGCTCGGAGGTCAAGAAGGGCGAGGAGCAGCCGCCGGCCGCCGGCGACGACGACGGTGCGCCGCGCGCCTGACCGGGCGCGCCGCACACGCATCGGACGGCGCGGCGAGCCGATGCCGTTGCGCGCCCACCTGCGCGAGCTGCGGAACCGGATCCTCCTGGCCGTCGCCGGGATCCTGCTCGGGGCCGTCGCCGGGTGGTTCTGGTACCCGTGGGTGTTCGACACCCTGCAACGGCCGCTCGTCGAGGTCGCCGCAGCCCGCGGCGACCTGGTCGCGCTGAACTTCGCCGGTGTCGCCACCCCGCTCGACCTGCAGATCAAGCTCTCGCTCTTCGTGGGCGTCCTCGTCACCAGCCCGTGGTGGATCTACCAGCTGTGGGCGTACATCACGCCGGGGCTCACGCGCGCCGAGCGGCGCTACACGGTGGGCTTCCTGGCAGCCGCCGTCCCGCTGTTCCTGGCGGGCGGTGCCGTGGCCTGGTGGGTCGTGCCGACCGCCGTCGAGCTGCTCGTCGGGCTCACGCCGCAGGACGCGGTGAACGTCATCGACGCGCAGCTGTACCTCGGCTTCCTGATGCGCATGGTCCTCGCCTTCGGGGTGGCGTTCCTCCTCCCGGTCGTGATGGTCGGCCTGACGATGGTGCGTCTCGTGGCGGCGGGCACGTGGTGGCGCGGCTGGCGGTGGGCCGTCCTCGCGACGGCGGTCTTCGGCGCCGTGGCTACGCCGAGCGGGGACGCGGTCTCCATGTTCGCCCTGGCCGTGCCGATGTGTGCCTTGTACTTCGCGGCGGTTGGGATCTGCGCCCTGGTGGACCGGCGTCGTCGGACCGAGGAGGTCGCATGAGTGGGCTGCGCATCGGCGTGGTCATCAACCCCACGGCCGGCCACGGCCGCGGCGAGCCGCGGGGCCGCCACCTGCTGGCGGCGGCCCGGGCGCGCGGTCACGAGGTGCTGGACCTGTCCGCGGCGGACCTCATGGGCGCGGAGCAGCACGCCCGGCAGGCGGTCGTGCACGGTCTCGACGCGCTCGTCGTCGTCGGCGGCGACGGGATGGTGCACCTGGGAGCGAACGTGGTGGCGGGGACGGACCTGCCGCTCGGCATCGTCGCGGCCGGGAACGGCAACGACGTCGCGCGCGCGATGGAGCTGCCCCGGCACGACGTGGTGGCCGCGGTCGCCACGATCGAGGCGGGCCTGGCCACCGGTGGGCGCCCGGTCGACGCCGTCGTCGTCGGCCCCCCGGACTACAGCGCCCACGAGTGGTTCCTCGGAGTGTTGTCGTGCGGCTTCGACGCGGCGGTCAACGCGCGCGCCAACACGATGACCTGGCCGCGCGGGAGCGGGAGGTACGTCCGGGCGCTGTCGGCTGAGCTGCGCCGGTTCCGGCCGTACGGGTACCGGCTCACGCTCGACGACGAGACCTGGGAGTCCACCGGCACGCTCGTCGCCGTCGCGAACGGCGGCCTGTTCGGTGGCGGGATGCGCATCGCCCCCCACTCGCGGATGGACGACGGGCTGGTCGACGTGGTGATCGCGGGACCTCTGAGCCGCCGTCAGCTCCTGGCGATCTTCCCCAAGGTGTACTCCGGGGCACACGTCGACCACCCGGCCTGCACGGTGCTGCGCAGCCGGAGCGTGCTCATCGAGCACAGCCACGTCGGCCCCGTACCGCCGGTCGCGTTCGCCGACGGGGAGCGCCTCGGGCCGCTCCCGCTCCGCGTGGAGGTGCGGCCGGGCGCCGTCCGACTGCTGGCCTGACGCCGGCCGGTGACCCGTCGCCCGGCGTCGGGCCGTCGACCGCCGCGAACGCGCGCCGATGCCTAGGCTGGTGACATGTCCACCCCCGCCGAGCGCTACGCCGCTGCACGGGAGCGGGCCGCCGCCGCGCGCACCGAGCTCGTCCGCTGGGCGGCCGACCTGCCGTTCGAGCTCGACGACTTCCAGGCCGACGCGTGCCGCGCGCTGGAGGGCGGCAGGGGCGTCCTGGTGGCCGCACCGACGGGCGCGGGCAAGACGGTCGTGGGTGAGTTCGCGGTGCACCTCGCGCTGCGGCAGGGCAGGAAGGCCTTCTACACGACGCCGATCAAGGCGCTGAGCAACCAGAAGTACACCGACTTCGTGCGCCGGTACGGCGCGGACCAGGTGGGTCTGCTCACCGGCGACACCACGATCAACGGTGAGGCGCCCGTGGTCGTGATGACCACCGAGGTGCTCCGCAACATGCTCTACGCCGGGTCCGCGACGCTCGACGGGCTCGCGTACGTGGTGATGGACGAGGTGCACTACCTCGCGGACCGGTTCCGGGGCCCGGTGTGGGAGGAGGTCATCATCCACCTGCCGCCGGACGTGCAGCTCGTGTCGCTCTCGGCCACCGTGTCCAACGCCGAGGAGTTCGGTGACTGGTTGACGATGGTCCGGGGCGATACCGCGGTGGTCGTCAGCGAGATCCGTCCCGTCCCGCTGTGGCAGCACGTGATGACCCGCGACGGCATCTTCGACCTCTACGCAGCACACGTCGACCCCACGGCCCCGGGGGTGGACCCGCCGATCAACCCGGACCTGGTCGCCGACCTGCGCCGGCAGGACCGGTCGGGCCCGCCGTGGTCGGGACCGGGGGACCGCGGCTACCGCGGCCGCAACGGCAGGCGGCCCGACGGCGGGGTCGCGGGTCGACGCCCGCCGCCGAGGTTCGCCGTCGTCGAGGCGCTGGACCGCGACGCCCTCCTGCCCGCGATCTTCTTCGTCTTCTCCAGGGCCGGCTGCGACGCGGCCGTGGCGCAGTGCATGGGCGCGGGCCTGCGCCTGACCACGCCGGAG
>Ga0196976_1001234_pt1 | contig 12093 bp, 10 predicted proteins | sample S3v_513CmetaG_FD_148644 | JGI IMG/M metagenome (GOLD analysis project Ga0196976, IMG submission 148644) | Soil microbial communities from Anza Borrego desert, Southern California, United States - S3+v_5-13C | ecosystem: Environmental > Terrestrial > Soil > Desert | place: USA: California...
CGAACCCACGCTCATCGCCGCCATGGACTGCCGCGAGCTCGAGCGCTCGGTGGACGCGTACCTCGACGCCGAGTTCGACGATCGCGAGCGCGCCGAGGCCGAGGCCCACCTCGCCGGTTGCCCGCGGTGCCGCGCCACGGTCGAGCACCAGGGCCGGCTCCGCGCCGCCATCCGCCAGAAGCTCCGCGAGGCCATGGCCGCGCCCGCCCCCGCGGGCAGCGCGCCGGCGGAGCTGCGCGCCCGCCTCCAGCGGTCTCTCGCCCGCGAGCGCCAGTCGCTCTGGCGCCGCGCCCTCGCCCCCCTGCCCATCGCCACCGTCGCGGCCTGCGCCGCCGGCGTCCTGGTCGTGCTCGCGTCGCACTCCGGCAATCCCGACCTGCTCGAGGACGCGATCCGCAAGCACCACCGCGGGCTGCCGCTCGAGGTGGACGCGGCCGCGATGCCGGGGTGGTTCGAGGGCAAGCTGGACTTCCGCCCGTCGCTGCCCCGGTTCACCGGGCGCGACGCGCGGCTCGAGGGCGCCCGCCTGTCGAACCTGCGCGAGTGGCCGGCCGCGTACGTCCGCTATCGCCTCCCGAGCGGGCAGGCCGGGCTCTTCATCGTGGACGACCCCGACCGGCGCTTCGACGCGCCCGGCCGCGAGGTGCGCCTCGGCCGCGAGGTGGTCCGCCTCGCGCGGGCCAAGGGGTACAACGTCGCCATCTGGCGCCAGGACGAGATCGTCTACTCGCTCGTGGCCGACCTGGAGGAGGACGCGCTGTTCCGGCTCGTCCAGGCGGCGCAGAGCGAGTCGCTGGTGCCCGCCCACCCGGCCCCGTGACCGCGCCCGGGCCGTCCGACGTCGGAACGGCCCGCGCGTCGCGCGGGCCGTTCGGCGCGCGTCCCACACCGAGCGCCCCTCCCGCGCGCATGGCAGCGCCGCGGCTTTGACCTCGGCGCGGGCGGCAGGTAGAGTTTTTCGAGAATTTCGAGGAGGTTCGCGAGCGGGTGCGCCCGACGCGCGCCTGCCCAGCGCACATGCCCAAGAAGATCCTCCTCATCGAGAACGACTCCGCCCTCGCCGGCACGCTCACCGAGTCCCTGGAGGCGGCGGGCTTCGACGTCCGCACCGCCAGCGAGGGCAAGTCGGGCCTCGACCTCGCGCGCGAGTGGAGCCCCGACGGCATCGTCCTCTGCGTCGAGCTGCCGGGCATGAGCGGGTACCTCGTCTGCCAGAAGCTGCGGAAGGACGAGGCGACCAAGGAGATCCCGCTCGTGCTCGTGAGCGCCGAGGCCACCGAGGACACGTTCGAGAAGCACAAGGCGCTCAAGGTCCGCGCCGACGCGTATCTCCTCAAGCCGTTCGTCCCGGCCGATCTCCTCCAGAAGCTCGCGGAGGCGGGCCTCCCCGGCGAGCTCGACGACGCCCCGAACACCACCGACGAGCTCTCGCTCGAGCCCGCCGACGACGGCCTGGAGCTCGACCCCGGCGGCGCCGTCCCGTCCCTCGAGCTGGACGCGCTCGCGGAGGACGAGCCGCCCGCGCCGGCCGCGGCGCGCGCCGCGACGCCGGACGACGATCTCGCCTTCCTCGACGAGGCGTTCGACGGGCTCGCGGCGCCGGCCGGCCCCGCGGGGCGCGCCTCGCCCGCCGAGGAGCTCCCGGCCGCCGAGCCGTCGCTCGACGCGGAGGAGGCCGCGGGCCCCACGTCGATGGGCGACCTCGCGCTCGACGAGGAGGATCCGCTGGCGGAGCTCGGCGACGAGCCCCCGGCCCCGGTGCGCGCGCCGAGCGCCGACGTGCTCCGCGCGGCGGGCATCCCGCTCCTCGACGAGCCCCCGGCCCGGTCGGGCGCGCGCCCCACCCTGGCGGGCGTCGCCGCCACGACGCTCAGGATGCCCGCGGCCGCGCCGCCGCCGCCCCGGCCCCCTCCCGAGACCGGCGCCTCCGAGCGGATCCAGCGCGAGCTCGCCGAGGCCAGGTCCACGCTCGCCGCCCGCGAGGCCGAGCTCCAGCAGCTCCGGGAGCGCGCCGAGGACGCCGCGCAGCGCGCCGACGCGTCGGAGTCCGCGGCGGCGGAGCACGAGGCGGAGCTGGCGTCGCTCAAGGCGCGGCTGGACGCCGTGACGGCGCAGGCGCGCAAGGCGGAGGGCGAGCTCAAGACCGCGCGGGAGGAGGCCCGGCGCGCGACGGGCGAGCTGGAGACGCTCCGCTCGCGCCTGGCCGACGCCGAGCGCCGCCTGTCCGAGAGCGCCGCGGCCGCCGAGCGGGTCGAGGAGCTCGAGCGGGAGCTCGAGTCCGCCCGCACCGAGATCATCGTCGCGCGCGGCGAGGCCGAAGGGGCGCGGAGCGAGGTGGACGCCCGCAGCGCGGAGCTGGCCAAGCGCGTGGCCGAGCTCGAGGCGCAGAGCGCCAAGAACGAGGAGCGCGTCTTCAAGGCCTACCAGAAGATCAAGAGCGACGAGAAGGTGCGGGACAAGGTCCGCAAGGCGATCGCCATCGCCGCCCAGCTCCTCGACGAGGGGCTGCCGGCGGAGCCCGCCGCCGCACCCGAGAAGTCCTCGAAGGTGTCGTGACGACCGGCCGACCGGCCTGAGCGCAGGGCCCGCGCAGCGAGCCCGGAGTCGAAGGCGCCCCTCCCCCAGCTTCGCTGGGGCCCCCCTCCCGCTCACGCCTCCCGGTCGGCGTAGTCGTGCCGCGGGCCCGGCACCTCGACCCCGCAGTACCGCAGCAGCCGGAGGTGGTGGCGCCCGAGCCCACGGAGCGCGACGCCCGAGTGGGCGACGAGCTGCTGCGCGACGGTCGCGACGCCGACGTCCTGGAGATCGGACACCCGCGAGAAGTCGATCACCAGCGGGGTCGCCCGGGGCAGCTCGGACAGCCAGAGGGACAGGCGGGTGGCGGCGTTGCGATCGAAGGTCCCAGCCACCTGGATGAGCACCTCGCCCGCCTCGCCCCGCGTCACATCCATCATGGTTTTTTCACCTCGAGCGGAGGCGACATTGCCTTTGCTCCGAGTACAAGTCAATGCGGCGCCCCATCACGGAGCCCGGATCGAATGACGCGCGCAAACGGGCGGGGTTGCGGTCGCCTCGCCGCTCGCGCGCGCGCGCACGAGCGCACGCGCCGCGAACCGCGGACGGCGGAACGCGGCGCCACGCACGGCCAGTGGGACGATGACGCTCAGTGCGTCGCGGAGCCGACCCCCGCGGGCTCGGGTTCGTTTGCACCCGCCGCGCGCATCGCGCCCAGCGCGGCGCCGATGGCGAGCAGGTTGCCCGGCGAGATCGCGGTCCGCAGCGCCGACTTGAGGAACGGCCGGAGCAGCGGCCAGAGCCCGCCGCCCAGGACGAACCCCGCGGCGGCCGCGACCCCGAGGACGGCCATGGGCGTCTCCTCCATGCGCCGCTCGAGCTCGACCGCCTCGGCGAACCGGGACGCCGCCTCCCGGGCCTCCGCGCTCAGCTCGCGGATCGCGACGCGAAGATCCGCCACCCCGCCCTCCAACCGCCCGCCCACCTCGTTCGTGTCCATTGCGACCCCGCGTGCGTGCTCGAGATTGCGCCGCCCCGGTCAGGTCCGGGACAGCAAGCGCCCCAGGAGGAACCCGATGCCGGCGGCGATGCCGACGGCGGCCCACGGGTGCTCGCGCGCGTACTCGCGGATCATGCTCCCCGCGTCCTCCGCGTACCCGCGGAGATCGTCGATGCGCTGCTCCACCCCCGAGGCCATGGCGCTCGCCTGGCTGCGCACCCCCTCGGCCATGCGCTCGCCCCTGCCGCCGCTCTCCATCGAGTTCTCCGCCATTGCCTTCCTCCAGCCTCGTGTTGGCTTGCGAGAACGTAGGGAGTCGATCGCAGAGAACCAAATACCCTCGGCGGGCAGGCGGAGGAGCGAATCGCTGGCGGACGTGCCTCCCGAGCCCGAGCCCGCGCCCGCGCCCGCGCCCGAGCGTCTGGCGAATCGGACCCGCACGGAGCGAGCCCACCCGCGCGGTGCGTCGTTGCCGTCTAGTGCTTGTCCGTCGACGGTCCCCGGGCCGCGGCTTCCTTCTTCATCATGAACGCCTTCGCCTGGGCCTGGACCGTCTGGGGCACGTTGCGGTCCCGCGCGAGCTCCTTGATGTCCTTCTCCTGCAGGGTCTGGAGGAGCTTCAGCGCGGTGGGGAGCGGGACCTTCGGGTTCTTCACGAGCGCGATCTTGATGGCGTAGGTCCGGAGGAACTCGCGGTTCGAGTAGATGTACCGGAGCACGTCGGCGTTGGCGGTGCGCGAGTTCGCGAGGCCGATGATCTCGCCGTCGGTGATGCGGGGGCTCGTCGCCGCCGCCATGCAGACGAGCTTGTTGGAGTCGCGCAGGAGCAGCGTCCGCGCCTCCTTGTTGCCGAGCGTCGCGAGCTTGATCTTCTCGGACACGCTCATCTTCAGGATGCGCTGGGTGATGTTGAGCTTCTTCTGCGCCTCCTCGGGGGTCTCGGCGTGCGGGGCCTCGTCGGGGGCCCCCTCCTGCGCGAGCTCCCGATCGTACTCCGCCATGAGCGCGGCCGCGGTCTCCTGGGGCGCCGCCGCCCGGATCGGGTCCACGCCGTGGATCCGCTTGTGCGCCTCGACGAGCTGCGGGACATCGAGCAGGGTGAGCCCGTTGCGCACGCAGAAGTCGCAGGCGCCGTCGATGGTCGAGGCGAGCGCGTTCGGGTTCTGGCACAGCGCGCGGATGATCGCGTCGTGCCGCAGCAGGCGCAGCTCGTTCTGGCGGACGATGTCGGCGAGCCGCTGCGAGAGCCCCGCGGCGAGGCGCGCGACGGTCTCGTCGGAGGTGCTCTGGTTGAGGAGGACGAGCTCCAGCGCGGCCTCCTTGCCCACGAACCGGTCCGCGAGCCAGTCGAGCACCGCAGGCTTCAGCCCCTCGGACCGGAGGGCGACGCTCCAGATCTTGTCCGGCAGGCCATCCGCGGTCTTGACCGCCGTCTCGCGCACCGCCGCGTCCGCGTCGAACGAGAGCACGTAGAGGAGCGTCGTGAGGTCGACCGGCGCGACCGCCGGGACGAGCCCCTTGGCGCCCATCATCCGGAGCGGCGCGGGGGCCGCCGGATCGGCGTGCTTCTGCAGCGGCTTCGGAAGGACGTCGAGCGGGAGCGGACAGTCGGACATGTTCAGCTCCTGGCGCGCGGCGGAGCGGGCGGGAGCGGGATGCCCAGCGCGACGGGGGTGAGCTCGTACACGGGGCCGCGGCGCGCACGCCACCCGTGCCGCAGCCGGCCGAGCAGCCGGTTGATCGGGTGGTGGCGGGAGAGGAACGGGAGGACCGGCTGGAGGCGCGTCCCGAGCGCCTCGCGCGCGGCGACGAGGCCGGGGTCGTCGGGCCACCGCGCGAGGCCCTGGGTCACCACCTGGAGCACGCGCTCGCGCTGGTTGAGCGCCAGGTGGACCCGGGCCGCGTTGAGGACGAGCTCCGGCGCCGCGCCGAGCCGCAGCGCCTGATCGCAGAGCTGCGCCCCGAGGTTGGAGTTCTTCTCGACGAGCACGAGGGTGAGGCCGTACCAGGACATGAACCGCGGGTCGCGGCCGTCGCGGCGGTGGGCGCGCTCGAAGGCGGCGTGCGCGGCCTCGAGGTGGCGGGCGTGGAAGGCGGTCCGGCCCTCCTCCCAGGCCGCCTCGGCCTGCGGATCGGAGGGCGGGCTCACGCGGGGATCGATCATGGCGTGTTCACCGGTTCCGCTCCCAGAGGATGCGGAGGCCGTCGAGCGTGAGGTGCTCGTCCACCTCGCGGATGGTCGTCGAGATGCCGGCGATGAGCGGAGCGAGGCCGCCGGTCGCGACGCACTTCACGGCCGCCGGCCCGGGCCCGCCGGGCGCGTTCCCGATCTCCTCGGCCATGCGCGTGTTGATCCCGTCCACGAGCCCCACGTACCCGTACGTGAGCCCCGCCTGGATCGAGCTGACGGTGTTCCGGCCGATGACGTTGGGCGGCCTGCTGAACTCGACGCGCGGGAGCTTCGACGCGCTCCGGAACAGCGCCTCCATCGAGATCCCGACGCCGGGGCAGATGGCGCCGCCGAGGTACTCGCCCTTCGCGGAGATGGCGTCGAACGTCGTCGCGGTCCCGAAGTCGACCACCACGAGGGCGCACTTCCAGCGCTCGTACGCGGCGACCGCGTTCACCACGCGATCCGCGCCGACCTCCCGGGGGTTCTCGTAGAGGATGGGGATCCCGGTCTTCACGCCCGGTCCCACGAAGAGCGGCGGCCGCCCGAAGTACCGTCGCGACATGTCCTCGAGCGTCCGCCCCAGCGGCGGGACGACGCTCGAGACGACCACCGCGTCCACCTTCGACGGGTCGATGCCCCCGGCCGCGAAGAGCTGCCGGATGAGGACGCCGTACTCGTCGCCGGTCCGGGCGTGCGAGGTCTCGATGCGCCAGTGGTCGCGGAGGGTGGTCCCCTCGTACACGCCCAGCACGGTGTTGGTGTTCCCGACGTCGATGGCGAGCAGCACGGGGGGGAGCGTAGCCGCGGGCCCGGATCGGGTCAACGCACGGGACGCCCCGCGTCAACGCGTACGCAGCATGAGGACATCCCCCGACAGGATCCGCTCCACGCCCGCGCCCGTGCGGACGAGCAGCGCCCCCGTCGCGTCGACGTCCTCGGCGCGCCCGACCACGTCGCGCCCCTCGGTCCGCACGGTGACGTCGCGCCCGAGGGTGCCGCACCGCTCCCGCCACGCCTCCCGCACCGGGCCGAACCCCTCCTCGGCGTGCCGGTCGAGCCAGGCCTCGAGCGCCGTCAGGCACGCGGCGACGAAGAGCGCGCGCGGCGCCGGGTCGCCCCGCTCGATCCGGATGCTGGTGGCGATGGGCCGGAGCTCCTCCGGGAAGTCGGCCTCGGTCGCGTTCACGTTGACGCCGATGCCGACCACCACCCAGTGGACCCGCTCCGGCTCCGAGGCGAGCTCGGTCAGGATCCCGGCGATCTTCCGCCCGCCGACCAGGACGTCGTTGGGCCACTTGATCTCCGCCGGCACGTTGGCCTGGCGGAGCGCGTCGCAGATGGCGACCGAGGTGAGCAGCGTGAGCTCCGTCACCCGCGACGGCGGGAGGTCGGGGCGGAGCACGACCGAGAGGTAGACGTTGCGGCCGGGCGGCGAGACCCACGGCCGCCCCCGGCGCCCGCGGCCGCCGGTCTGGGAGTCGGCCACGACCACCTCGCCGTGCGCGGCGCCCTGCTCCGCGAGCTCGCGGGCGTGGTCGTTCGTCGAGGAGATCACCTCGAAGTGGTGGAGCGCGTGGCCGAGGTCGTGCGTGTTGAGGAGCGGCCGGAGCTCGAGGGGAGTGAGCCGGTCCGGGATCCCCGTCAGCCGGTAGCCCCGGGCGGGCACCGCGTCGATCCGATACCCCTGCGCCCGCAACGCCTCGACGTGCTTCCAGACCGCCGCCCGGGTGAGCCCGAGCTTGTCGCTGATGGCCTCCCCGGAGACGAACTCGTCCCCGGCCTCCGCCAGGAAGCCGAGGACCAGCTCCTCGGAGTGGCCCGCGTCGGCCGGCATCGGTGGGATTGTGGGAGGGCGGGCTGGGGGTGTCAATGGAGGAGGGCGCGGACGCAGTTCCCGTAGCCTGCAGCCCGTAGCCTGTAGCCTTCCCTCACTTCAGCTCGAAGCTGATGTCCACCGCCGGCGCGCTGTGGGTGATCGCGCCCATCGACACGTAGTCCACGCCGGTCGCCGCGACGCGGGGGAGCCGCTCGAGCGTCATGTTCCCGCTGGCCTCGAGCTTCACCCGGCCGGCCGCGACCCGGACCGCCTCCGCGAGGAGCGCGTCGTCCATGTTGTCGAGGAGCACGATGTCTGCCCCGGCGGCGATGGCCGCCTCCAGGCCGGGGAGGTCGACCACCTCGACCTCGATCCGGAGCATGGCCCCGGCTCGCGCGCGTGCCCGTCGGACCGCCTCGGCCACCCCGCCGCTCGCGGCGACGTGGTTGTCCTTGATGAGGATGCCGTCGCCGAGGGAGAGGCGGTGGTTCGTGCCGCCGCCCGCGCGGACCGCGGCCTTCTCCAGCATCCGCCAGCCGGGCGTCGTCTTGCGGGTGTCGAGGAGGCGCGTCCGCCCTCCCCCGCCCGCGAGCGCGTCCACGGCGCGCCGCGTCGCGGTCGCCACGCCGGAGAGCCGCTGGAGGAAGTTGAGCGCGGTGCGCTCGGAGGCGAGGAGGGCGGGCACCGATCCCCGGGCCGTCCCGACCACCTCGCCCCTCGACGCGCGTTCTCCGTCCTTCCGATCGAAGCGGCACGCCGCGCCCAGCCGCTCGAACACCCGGGCCGCCACGGCGGTGCCGGCGAGCACGAGGTCCTCCTTGATCAGGAAGACGCCCTCGCCCTCGACCTCGGGGTCGAGCGTCGCCTCGCTCGTCGCGTCGCCCAGGGCGAGGTCCTCTTCGAGCGCGAGATCGAGGAGGCGCTCGACCTGGGCGGACAGCCAGGTCCGGTCGTGCTGAGCCCGTTCGACCACGTTCGCTACTTCTTGCCCTTCTTCTTCGCCACCTTCTTCGCGGGCTTCTTGGCGGCCTTCTTCGCCGGCTTCTTCGCGACCTTCTTCGCGGCGGCCTTCTTCGCCGGCTTCTTCGCGACCTTCTTCGCGGCCTTCTTGGCCGGCTTCTTCGCGGCCTTCTTCGGCGCGGCCGGCTTCACCGCGGGTTCAGCGGCGGCGGCAGGCGCTTCCACTTCGGGTACGACCGGCGCAGGGGCGGGCTGGACGGGAGCCGGCGCTGCCTCCGCGACGGGCTTGGGCTCGTTCTGGTTTTCCATGGTGTCCCTCCTGGCGAGGTTCGCCTCGGTGGGTGAAAGCATCGCACGATGGGCCTCCAGCTTTCCTCTTTTTTCGCGCAATTCGTCCGCCCGGGCCCGATCCTTCTCGACCACCTCCGCCGGAGCCTTCCGGACGAACTCCGGATTGGCGAGCTTCCGATCGATCCCGGCGAGGTCCTGATCGACCTTCGCGAGCTCCTTCTCGACCCGGGCGCTCTCGGCGGCCAGGTCCAGCACGCCGGCGAGGTGGACCCGCAGCTCGAACCCAGCGCCGACCGCGACCGCGGTCTGGGGAGCGGCGGGGGCGGTCGGACCTTCGACCACCTCCACGGCGGCGCGCGAGAGCCGGGCGATCCGGGCGGCCTCGCCCCGGACCGTGCGCAGCGCGTCGGGGTCGGCGACGGCGATGACCACCCGCGGCTCCGCCTTGGGCGGGACGTTCATCTCACCGCGAACGTTGCGGATCGCGTCCACGATGCCGATCACCGGCCCGAAGCTCCGCTCCGCGGCCTCGTCCACGCTCCCCTTGTGGGGGTACGGCGCCGCGAAGACGGAGTCGGCCCATGCGTCGGCCCGGACCTCGGCGCGGAGGACGTGCCACAGCTCCTCCGTGATGAACGGCATGAACGGGTGCAGGAGCCGGTACGCCGTCGAGAGGCACCGGACCAGCACCGCCTGCGCCGCCCGGCGCCCGGGACGATCCGGCGCGACGGGGACGCCCGGCGTTTCGCCCAGGAGGGCCTCCTTCGAGAGCTCGATGTACCAGTCGCAGAGCTCGTGCCAGACGAAGCCGTAGAGCGTCGTCGCCGCGTCGTTGAACCGGAAGGCCTCGAGCGCCTCGACCGTCTCGTTCACCGCCCGCTGCAGCCGCGCCAGGATCCACCGGTCGGCGGGGGAGAGCTCCAGGGTGGCGACGTCCGTCCCCGCCTCGGCGTACCCGGACAGGTTCATGAGGGCGAACCGGCTCGCGTTCCAGAGCTTGTTGGCGAACGCCCGGTACCCCTCGATCCGCTCCTTCGCGAGCTTGATGTCCCGGCCCTGCGCGGTGAGCGCCGCGAGCGTGAACCGCAGCGCGTCGGCCCCGTGCTGCTCGGTGATGACGAGGGGATCGATCACGTTCCCCTTCGTCTTGGACATCTTCTGGCCCTTCTCGTCCCGGACCATCGGGTGCAGGTACACCGTCCGGAAAGGCACCTCGCCCATGAAGTGGAGGCCCATCATCATCATGCGGGCGACCCAGAAGAAGATGATGTCGTGGCCGGTCTCCATGACCGACGTCGGGTAGAAGGTCCGGAGCGTCGCCGTCTCGTCCGGCCAGCCCATGGTCGAGAACGGCCACAGGCCCGACGAGAACCAGGTGTCGAGCACGTCCTCGTCCTGGCGCAGCTCGCCCTTCCCGCACGTCCCGCACGCCTGCGGCGCCTGGCGGGCCACGGTGACGTGGCCGTCCGGGCAGTACCACGCCGGGATCTGGTGTCCCCACCAGAGCTGCCGGCTGATGCACCAGTCGTGGATGTTCCGCATCCACGCCATGTACGTGTTGGTCCACTGCTCCGGGATGAACCTCGTCCGGCCCTGCTCCACCGCCTCGATGGCCGGCTTCGCGAGCGGCTCGATCTTCACGAACCACTGGTGCGAGAGGAGCGGCTCGAGCACGGTCTCGCACCGCTGGCACTTCCCGAGCGGCAGGACGTGGGGCGTCGCCCCGCGCTCGAGGCCGGCCTCGGCGAGGAGCCGCTTCACCTCCTTGCGGGCGACGTACCGATCCTGCCCGGCGACGGGCCCGGCGGCGGCGGTCATCTTTCCGTCGAGGCCGATGACCGTGATCATCTCCAGCCCGTGGCGCTTGCCGACCTCAAAGTCGTTGAAGTCGTGGGCGGGGGTGACCTTCACCGCGCCGGTGCCGAAGGCGGGGTCGACGAGGATCGCGTCGCCGACGATCGGGATCTCACGGCCGGTGAGCGGGTGGCGGACCTTCTTCCCGAGGAGCGCCTTGTACCGTTCGTCGTCCGGATGCACCGCAACTGCGGTGTCGCCCAGCATCGTCTCGGGCCGGGTGGTCGCGACGACGATCTCCGTCCTGTCCCCCGCCGGCTCGACGAGCGGGTACGCGAACGACCAGAGCTCGCCCTTGTGCGCCTCCTCGTAGACGACCTCGAGGTCCGAGAGCGCGGTGTGGCAGCGCGGGCACCAGTTGATGAGCTTCCGCTCGCGGTAGATGAGCCCTTCCTCGTGGAGCCGGACGAACACCTCGCGAACGGCGCGCGAGAGCCCCTCGTCCATCGTGAACCGCTCGCGCTCCCAGTCGAGCGACGCGCCCAGCGCCTGGTGCTGCTCGCCGATGCGCGAGCCGAACCTCTCCTTCCACTCCCAGACGCGCTTCAGGAACTCCTCGCGGCCGAGGTCGTGGCGCGACTTCTTCTCGGTCTTCTGGAGCTCCTTCTCCACGATCATCTGCGTGGCGATGCCCGCGTGATCGGTGCCGGGGAGCCAGAGCGTGTTGAACCCGCTCATGCGCTTCCAGCGGATGAGGACGTCCTGGAGCGTGGCGGTGAGCGCGTGGCCGAGGTGGAGCGAGCCGGTGACGTTCGGCGGCGGGAGGACGATCGAGAACGGCGGCCGCGCGTGATCGTGCTCGTCGCCGTGGAAGTAGCCGCGCTTGCGCCAGAAGTCGTACCAGCGCGCCTCGACCTCCTTGTGCGCATAGCCCTTTGCGAGCCCGGTGCTCTTTTCGTCGTTCACGGTGGTCTCCAGAAAGCGCGAAGGCTACGGGAACGGCGTTCCCGGCGGAAGAAAAGAAACGGGGAACCGCTGCGCGGCGCCGAACGAGGACGTGCGGCACCCGGTCCTGCGGCCCGCTCACCCTGAGCCTGTGGAACGGCGCGCGGGGCCCCACCCCGCCTGCCGCCGCTACCCCTTCTGCCGCTTCACGAGCCGGTCGAGGTTCTCGCGGATGATGGTCTCGGCGAGCTGGGGCACGACCTCCCATACCACCCGCTCGATCACCTCGCGGGACGCCTTCGACAGCGCCTCGCGGAGCGCGGCCTCGCCCTGGCCACCCGCGGCGGGCTCGGGCTGGTGCCCGGTGGACGCGGCCGGCGGGATGAACGCGTGCGAACTCTCGAGCTCGGGCGCGGCGTCGTCGCCGTCGTCGGAGAGCTCGATGGCCTCGGGCGCCGTGACCGAGGCCGTCGCGGCGGGCGCGGGGCCGGCGTCGTCCATCGAGAGGTCGAGGCCGCCGCCGGGGAGGTCGGCGTCATCCCACGAGACGTCGGTCGCGGGCTCCGGCGCAGGGACAGGAGCCGGGGCCGGCGGCGGCGG
>Ga0196976_1001235_pt1 | contig 12085 bp, 7 predicted proteins | sample S3v_513CmetaG_FD_148644 | JGI IMG/M metagenome (GOLD analysis project Ga0196976, IMG submission 148644) | Soil microbial communities from Anza Borrego desert, Southern California, United States - S3+v_5-13C | ecosystem: Environmental > Terrestrial > Soil > Desert | place: USA: California...
CAATCTGTTCTTCGCTGAATCGGCTCTTTCGCAAGGTCTTGTTCTCCTGGCTTGGCCCGAGCGGGCCAGTGTAGCCGGAGAACTCTCATTTACGCTGGTCTAATTTCCGGGGAGCAAGTCAGCCGGTGCCCCGCGCCGACGTTTTTCCGGCGCTGGGTGGGACTCATATTTCGTTTCAAGACTGCGGGTGGCCCTCGATAGGTCCGGTGCCCCACCCTCGCGCCGAAAACCACGGCGCGAGGGTGGGGCACCATCAACTCGATTGGGAACTGAGGCGAGCCACCAGCCCGTTATACGGACACGCTGCTTCTCACGCCGCCCGGCCGGCACTTGATACCAGCAGCTCTTCGAGCCTTTGGTAGCTCTCCGTGACGCCCTTCTCCATGGGGGACTTCACTACTTCGTCGCGGATTTCGGGCGTTGGATAGAGCACGACGCCGGTGAACGATGTTTTGCCGTTTTCCTCGACGAGCGTCGTGGTAACGACCGACTCGCCTGCGTGCCAGTTATCAAATATTTCGGTGTGGACGAGGCGCTCGGGACGCGCGATCTCCCGGTAAGTGCCGCCCATGCCCATCTCGGCTCCGTCCTTGTTCCGCAGTACAAAACGATAGCTTCCGCCCACCCTCAAATCGACGTCGCAGACCACCAGAGACCATGCGCGCGGTCCGAACCATTGCTTCAGCAGTTCAGGTTTCGTAAGCGCATCGAACACCTGCGCACGCGGAGCATCGAACACTCGGCTCAGTACGATTTCGCGGTCGCCGCGTGCGGTTACTTTCAAAGTGCCAACATTACTCATTGCCATCCCTCCCGCCAGTAAGTCGAACCGCGAACCTCATAATCGACGACACTTCGACCGCATCATCACAGGCAAAGTTTGGTGCTCCGCTCTCGTTCACCTCACCTGCAAGCTCTGCAGCATCTCGGCATAGGTGTTGCCGAGCGCGGCCATGTCCTGCTCTGGTGCAATGAAGACCAGGAACAGCACGGAGCCGTCCGGTCGCTGAACGGTGACCAGCGTGTCCCGCTCTGCGAGTACCTGGCCGTCGCCCGCGCTCAGCGGGGAAGGTCCGCGCATCGTGACCGAGTAGGCAGGCATGCCGCTCACGTTCAGTTGGCCTGTGTCTGCCACCTGCGTACCGGGATTGCTCTCCGCGATACTGTTCACGAGGCTCCGCGTGACGCTCTCGAGCGTGCTGCCCGGGGACGGTTGTACCGCGCTGACGACCACACCGTACGCAATCGCCTGTTGCGAAATGCCAGCCTTTGGCGCGATCGTCACAGCCGACTTCTGGTCCCCGAACACTTCCCAGTTCGACGGATACCCCATCGAAAATGCGCTGTGATTCAGTTGCTGGAAGCTGCCGCTCGGGCGGATCTGTTCCATTGCCGCCTTACGCATCTGGGCCTGCTGCTTCTGCCGCCACTGCGCAATCTGCTCGCCCGTCATGGGATTCATCTTGGCGACGACGCTCTTGACCTGTTCGAACTGCGGACTGTCCTTACGCCCGAAGCTCTTCTTTGGGAACTTCTGCACTGCCTGTGTGACCAACTGCTGCCGGTTGCCGGGATCCGGATGCGAGGCCAGGAACTCTGGCCCGCGGCTGCCGCCTTCCTGCTCCAGCTTGGCGAAGAACTCGGCCATCGAGTACGGGTTGTAACCCGCGTCATACATGATCTGCGCGCCGAGCAGGTCAGCTTCGCGCTCGGCATCACGCGAGTACTTGAGGAACACCGATCCCGCACCGAAGCTGAGTCCCAGCCGCGCCAGTTGCGCGTACGTGCTCGAGCTTCCCCCAAGCACAGCGTCCAGGATGCTCAACGGCAGCGCGGCATACTGCTGGCGGGTGGCATTGCTTGTCGCGTGCCGAAGCACGATGTGCGAAATCTCGTGAGCCATCACGCCCGCAAGTTCGCCTTCATCATCCGCGGCCTGGATCGTGCCGACATTTATGTAGATCGGTCCGCCGGGCAGCGCGAACGCGTTGATCTCCTTTTGGTTGACCACCTTGAACGTGTAATTGAATTTCGGTTCCGGGGTGTGTGCCGCCAGTCGTTGCCCGAGTTGCCGTATGTACTGCGACACTGGATCGCTCTCGGGAAGGATGGGGAGTTCTTTCTCCGTCTGCGCGGCTGCCTGCTGGCCAAGCTGCACTTCCTGTTCGAGCGAAAACGCGTTCCCACCCTGCTGCTGGACATCGATGCGCCCCGACTGTGGGTTCTGGGCTATCCGTTTTCCGGCACATCCCGGGCTGATTCCCAAAGCCAGTGCCAGCGCGAAAGCGCATATACGCTGCGCGAGTTTCTTGTTCACGGTCTTCCTCCGGGGCGCGCAATCTTCATTCTGAGATGCACATCGAAGGCGACACGGAACGGAGCCCGCCTGCACGCAATCAGTCGGTGGCGTAGCGCACGGTTCCCGTCTCCGGCTGCAGCGCCCGAACTGCCACGGCTACCAGCATCAAAGCGCTAACGCTGATCGGGAACCAGACTTGGCCAAGCCACGGTTCCGGGATAAGGAACAGGACATCGGGAGCAAGCAACGAATCCGGCCAGCGAATCGTGGCCCACAATCCGGCGTAGTATGTGATGTCCCACCAGGCGAAGCACCAGAAGAAGACGGCCCAGCGCTCCCGTTGGCGGTTGGCCGCGGCCAGCGCCACGCTGGCGAGCATGAGCATTGTGGCTGTCTCCCGGAACAGTTCGACCGTCATCAGCGAGCGAGGGAAGCTGCGAAGCAGTTCCGCCTGCCTGGCCAGGTCGGCGGTCTGTCGCTGCACGTCTGCGAGTGTGCCTTCGTAGCCGGGCAGGAGTCCGGTTGCGGCACGCAGGTACACGACCACGCTCGCCTCGACGAAGCCGAACGCAATCGCGAAAACGGCGCAGTACGCGAGCTGTCGCAGGCTCAAGCGCAGGCCGTGTCGCCACGCCATGAACGCAACCAGCGGCGCGAGTCCCACCAGGTTCACCCACCACGGCGAGGCAAACAACTGAAAGGCGGCCATGCCAGCGTTGGATGACACGAGGGATGCGAGCGCACCCCCGTTCAATCAAACGGAAGCGGCGTTCGCCTCGATGGCCTCCGACAGCTCACTCCATTCGCTCAGCAGAGATTCGAGTTCCGCGCGTTTGTCCTCCAGTAGCTTCGTCTGGCGCTGCGTTTCTTCCACGCTGACAAAGCTCTGGAGCGCGGTTTCGGTATCGGAAATTTCTGCCTCTACGCGGGCAATCTGCTCTTCCACCTCTGCGCAGCGGTCCTGCATCTGCCGTAGCCTGATGGGGTTGATTCGCTTCTGCTTCGGTTTGTCTCCGTCTGTCGATACCTCGACGGGGACTTCCGGCGGAGTTGCGGCTGACTTCGCCGCCGGCACCGTTTGCGTAGCAGCTTGCGCCTCGCTCTCCCGTTGTTTGCTCCAGAGATAGTCTTCGTAGTTCCCGGGAAAAACGGTGACGCGTCCGTCGGCAATCTCGGCAACCTTGGTTGCAAGTTTGTCGATGAAGTAGCGGTCGTGCGAAACGAATACGACGGTACCGGTGAACTGCTGAAGCGATTCGAGGAGGACGTCTTTTGCCCTCAGGTCCAGGTGGTTCGTAGGCTCGTCGAGCAGCAGAAAGTTCGAAGGTCTGAGCAGCATGCGCGCCAGTGCATAGCGGTTGCGCTCACCGCCGCTTAACACGCCAATCTGCTTGAAGACCTCATCCTCGGAAAAGAGGAAGCACCCGAGCAGACTGCGCATCTCCGTCTGCGAGCGGTCCGGCGCCGTGCTCCAGATGTCCTCCAGCATGCGCGCATTGGGGTCCAGTTCTTTGTATTGGTCCTGCGCAAAGTAATCCACCTGGACATTGTGTCCGAGCTTGTACTCGCCCCTGGTCAGGGGCTCTGAGCCGGTCAACATGCGTATAAGGGTGGACTTGCCAGCTCCGTTAACGCCGACCAGCGCCACGCGGTCCCCGCGCTCGATTACGAAGTTCACGTCCCTCAGCACTTCCTTCGAGCCATAGCTCTTGGCGGCGTTCGTCATCTGGGCGACGGTGCGCCCGCTTGGCTGCGGCTGCGGGAAGGTGAAGTGGATCGCCTTCTCCTCTGGGGGAATCTCTATTCGCTCGATCTTCTCCAGTTCCTTGATCCTGCTCTGTACCTGCTTTGCTTTGCTGGCCTTGTAACGAAAGCGCTCGATAAAGGCTTCAAGCTGCTCGATCCGCTCGCGCTGGTTCCGGTAGGCCGCTTCCAGCGACTCCTTTCGCTGCTGCTTCTGAGCGAGGTACTTGTCGTAATTTCCGGCGTAGAAGTGAACGCCCTTGTTCCATATTTCGACAATCCGGTTCACCGTCACATCGAGGAAGTACCGGTCGTGCGATATGAGAACGTACGCGTACGGATACTGCCGCAGGTATTCTTCGAGCCAGTTGCGCGTTTCGAGGTCGAGATGGTTGGTCGGCTCGTCCAACAGCAGCAGGTTCGGCTTTTGCAGCAACAGCTTTGCCAGCGCAATTCGCATCTGCCAGCCGCCGCTGAACTCCTCGGTGCGGCGCTGCCAGTCTTCCTTTCGGAATCCCAGTCCGGCGAGCACCGTGCCGACCTGCGCGTCCAGTGCGTAGCCGTCGTACGAGCGGAACTGATGCTCGATCCTGTGGTAGCGGTCGGCCACTTCCTCAAATTCCGGCGACGAATGGTCAAGCTCCGCCATAGCGTGCGAGAGCGCTTCCAACTCGCGTTCCATCCCGCGCAGTCCTTCGAAAACGGACATGCATTCTTCAAAGACGCTACGCCCGGAAAGAGAGAGTCCATCCTGCGGCAGATATCCGAGAGTGATGCCCTTCTGGAAGGTGAGCGTGCCGTAGTCGAGCGGTTCCAGCCCGCCCAAAATCTTCAGCAGGGTGGTTTTGCCGCTGCCGTTCGCCCCCACCAGCCCGACGCGGTCTTGTGGCGTGATCAGCCAATTCAGGTTTTCGAATAGGAGTTTCGGGCCGAAGCGCTTCCCGGCCGCGCTTAATTGGATCATTGCTGACCTATTTTCGCATGACGGCTTGGACGTTCCCTTTTCGAACGAACGTCGGCCATGTGATCTCGTGGTTACTGTTAGTGCAAAAGAGAGTTCTCGAAACCATTGACAGGGTGCTCTGCTGGTTTCAGAATTGCCTGTTCCTTCTGAGTACAAGAAGATGCGCCAGCTGTTACGACTGTAGGGGTGTCTGTGTGCCAGAAGGTGGAGAGGAGCGCGATGAGACTACTCAGGGCCATTACCGTGGCTTTGATCGTTGTTCTGTGCGGCAGCATGCTGTTCGCACAAACGGTCACGGGCACACTGGCTGGACGAGTCCAGGATGGCACGGGCGCAGTATTGGCGAACGCCACTGTTGCCGTGAAGAACATGGACACCGGCTTGGTGCGTGAGACCAAAACTAACGCCGAGGGCTACTACACGTTTACATTCATGCCCATCGGACGTTATGAAATCACGGCATCATTCCAAGGCTTCAAAACCGTCAAAAAGACGGGTGTAGAAGTATCTCTTAACATCACCACCACGTCGGAGTTCGTCCTTCAGCCGGCATCCACTTCGGAAGTCGTCGAAGTGACCGGTGAGGTACCCCTAATTGACACCACCAGCGGCGAAGTGAAAGGCACGCTTGATGCGAAGCTGATCCAGGACCGTCCTCTGGCAGGCCGCAACTTCCTGAACTTGGTTGATACGTTCGCCGGTTTCCAGGCGAACCGGGCCACTGGACAAAACAACGCAACCGCTTCCAGCGGCAGCTCCGTTAATTTCAACGGCACTGGCACGCGCGGTGCGACGTTCCAGATTGACGGCGTCAATAACGACGACTCGTCGGAAAATCAGAACCGCCAGGGCGTGAACATCAGCACGATCGCCCAGACGCAGGTTCTCACCAATAACTTCTCGGCTGAGTTCGGCCGCGCTTACGGCGCCGTCGTTCTTGTCCAGACCAAGCAGGGCACGAACAACATCCACGGCGACGCGTTCTGGTTCCACAGCAACAGCGCAACCGCCACCCGCAGCTACTACCAGTCGCCGACCACCAAGTTCGCCCCGAACCGCAAACACGATTTCGGTGGCACTGTCGGTGGCCCGATCGTGAAGGACAAGCTGTTCTTCTTCGGCAGCTTCGAAGGCATTCGCAACGGCGGTTCGACCTCGCTGCGCCGCGACATCCTTCTGCCGAGCGATAAAGTCATCATCGACGACCCGAGCGTTCCTCGTCTCACGCCATTCACGGCGGCTGACAAGGCGTGGGTGCAGGCCATCTTCGACCGTTATCCGAATGTCACGCCGAACGATCCGGCATACGGACCTCGTGCCTACCTGGCAACGCTGAAGTATCACTACCCGTCCGAGGACTACACTGGCCGCCTCGACTGGAATATCAACAGCAAGAACACGCTGACTGGTCGTTATCAGTACAGCCGTCAGAAGACCGGCACCGACGAACTCATCCGCGGCGAGCAGGTTGACCAGAACAACAACCAGCAGAACCTCGGTATCACGCTGTCCCACATCTTCAGCAACACGCAGACGGGCGAATTCCGCCTGGCCGTCGGCCGCCGCGAAACCCGTGTCGACCTGCGCGATGGTAACGACACCCCCGTTGTTCGTTTCACAAATCCCGGTCTCGCGGCCAGTGGCGGCGGCACCATCCTGGGCAATGCTGGTTCTTACCCGATTCACCGCTTCCAGACCGACTGGCAGTTCGTGTACAACCACTACTGGCAGGTCAGCCCGAAGCTGACAGTCAAGTACGGTACGGATGTCCGTCCGAGCCAGTTGAACGACCTCGCAAGCAGCGATTCGCGCGGCACTCGCTACATCAGCGACAACAACCTGACGAAGAACAATCCCGGCAACACCTATCACGACGCGTACTGGCATTTGCAGCGCGGCCTCTGGGGTGACACGGGCAGCTTCGGCCGTTCCTTCGGTGCGAGCGAATTGGCCAACGTCCTCAACGAGTACAACTTCTACCTGCAAACCGATTGGCGCCTGTCATCTTCGTTCACAGTGAACGTTGGTGCCCGTTACGAATACGTCCCCGCGACGAGCGAGCGGAACGACAAGATCGACTACGGCTACGGCGACACTCACAACTTTGGTCCGAGAGTCGGCTTCGCCTACAGCCCGCAGGTTTCCGATGGTTTCATCGGGAAGCTCACGGGTGGACCTGGCAAGTTCTCGATCAAGGGCGGTTTCGGTATGATGGCCGGCCGTCTCTTCCAGTCGTACTTCTCGCAGCAGGGTGCCAGCGTCCGGTATTCACCGCCGAACGGCGCCTCTCCGAGCTTCGACGTTAAGAAACCCGAGTACTCTCACTTCGCGGATCCGACGAATGGTTATGTCTTCACGCCGGGCACGTGGCCCACTTCCCGCGTGAGCATTACCGAAGTCGATCCTGACCTCACGATGCCCTACACGGAGCAGTGGAACCTCGCACTTTCCCGCGAACTGCCCCAGCAGATGGGCTTGACCGTTGCTTATGTTGGCAATCGCGGTATCGGTCTGCCGTTCTACAACATGACCAACCGTTCAATGTTCCCGTTCACCGCTCCTAGCGCTGATAAGTTCTTTGCGAATGACCCGGCGCGTGCGTGGGCGGGCGTTACCTTCGACCGCGTCTGCGCTGCTGGAGAAGCCACTCCGTCCTCTCCGACTCCTGGGCAGACTCATCAGTGCATTTCCGCGTCGAACCGGTACCTCAACGAGCGTCGGCCCGATCCGCGGTTCGGCGGCAAGTTCTTCATCCGCAATGGCGCTTGGTCGTACTACAACGCCCTGCAGGTAACGTTGAATAAGCGTCCGACCCACGGTCTCGCGTTCCAGGCGGCTTACACGTTTGGCAAGGCGACCGATACCGGTTCGGAAACCACTTCCATCGGCATCGACACCAACATTCCGGTCACGAACGATGCTCGTTCGATGAAGGGCCTCAGCATCTTCGATTCAACGCATCGGTTTGCGATGACCTTCAGCTACGAGCTGCCTTTCTTCAAGAACCAGCGTGTATCCGCTCTTGACGACAGCGCCCCGTTCATGGCCGCGCTGCTCGGCAAGGCGCTCGGCGGGTGGCAGATCAGCGGTACTTCTACCATCAGCACCGGAACACCGTTCACTGTTCTCGCCGGAATCGACGTCAACGCCGATGGCGTGGGCGGCGACCGTCCGAACATCCTCGATCCTTCCTGGTTGGGTACCGTGGTAAACGACGGCCACTATGTGACCGGCGGAACCAGCAGGACCTACAGCATGGATCAGCTCCCGAAATCGATCTTCTCGGCAGTCTTCAATCCTGGTGGCGACAACCTGGGCAGCCTGGGCCGCAACACCTTCAGGACCGATGGCGTTCAGAACCTCGATTTGGCGCTCAGCAAGAACTTCAACATCGTTGAGGGCCACAAGTTGCTGTTCCGCTGGGAGCTCTACAACGTCGCGAATCACGTGCAGTTCGGCATTCCGGACCGTACTCTGAACAGCGCCTCCTTCATGAAGATTACGGGCCAGACGAACTCGCCTCGTTCGATGCAGTTCGCGTTCCGATACATCTTCTAAACTCGCTTGCCCTGCCGGGTATACCGGCACGGCAGCTAAGACCGGCGCCGCTGGATAAACTCCAGCGGCGCTTTCTTCTTGACGAAGCACTTCAGTGCTGGGAATGCAATCACGAAATGTCACGAGCCCGTAGGGGACAGCACCGTTGCAAGGTGCCGACAACTACCCTCGGCAGAGGTGGGGGAAGCCCGCCGGAGCTGTCAAGAGCCTGCGTACCCATTCCTGCTGTCAAGTTATGCGTAATCAGTAACTTGCAGCGGTTCTTCGCATGTCACAATCGGTCATCCGGAAGAGCTACTATGGTTGCAAATGCCTCACTTCGGTTTGGGAAATCACAAACGCAATGGTTTGAATATTTTGCGTGTAACTCCCGTGTTTTCATAGATCCCGTCAGACTGCTGCAAGTTAGTACCCACGGGGGAGGGGGGATCCTATCCCGCTTACTTTCCAGCCTCTGCTCCGACAGCGCTTCCTACCCATGCCATCCCGTCCGGCTCGCCTCCGGTCGCCAGTCGTCCGGAAACCTGAAGCGTACTGAGGTCCAGGATGGCGACACCGCCACCTTTGGCGGTTGCGATGTACGCCACTCGCCCATCCGGCGTAATGAGAATGCCAAGCGGCAAGCCGTCGACCTTTACTCGCTGGACGAGCTTTCGCGAAGCACGATCGAGCACGACAACCTCATTTGCCTCAGGATCGGATATCAACACGCGGCGGCCGTCTGGCGTGAACTTCAGCCGATTCGAGCGTTTGGTGAGCTGTGGAATGGTTGCAATCACGGCTCTCGCCGCGGTGTCTATCACGGACACGCCGCCGTCGCGCGAGTGCGCTGTCCACAGCTCCTTCCCGTCGGGGGAGAGGTCGACACCCTCTGGTCCCCTACCGACCGCGATCTTCGTTACCTGCCACCCTCGCGGCCCCGGTGCGGCTTCGATTGCTGTGACACTGTCGGACAGGATGTCAGCCGTATAGATCGCTGTCGCATCGCGGTTGACGGCGAGCATGTGAGAGATCTCCTGTCCTGTGCCCATAACCCAGTCAATGCGGTCGGACGCGATGTCGTAACGGGCGACGGCGCGGCTCCACTCCGCGGTGAAGTAAGCCTTGCCCCCGTGCAGCACGATGCCGTGCGGACGAAGCAGTCCGGGTAACTGCACGCGTCGCACCTCCTTGGGCGATGCGAGGTCGATGATTGAAAGAGTGGAACCGGGCGTTCGCGCGCCGTAGTTGCACACGATTGCGAGCTTCCCATCGGTGACCACCTCGTGCGGCCCTTCGCCCGTCGGCACGCGCGCCACGACCTTTCCCGACGTCACATCGACAATCACCATTTGCGCGCCTGCCTTGTCCAGGACCAGCAGCGCGGGGTTCGGCACCTGCGCACTGGCAACAACAGCGCCAAACACCAGCGACCAGCACAGCACTAGAACTCGGATCATTGCTCCTCCTCGGGAGTGAATGGATGCAAGCTCCGCCCACATGATGCGCAAACATCAACATCAACAACTGCTGCTGTCCTCCCCAGACTCCGCATCTCCTCTTTGGGAGGCACACGCGCGCCTTCGCAATCCAGATCGAGTTGTGTATGGCAACACGGGCTTCACGAAGCGGGACCTCGTGGGCTTCTACTCCGGTGTGGCGTCGCTCGGGCGTCGACCCAGGGCTTCGCCCGCGCACAAACTGGGGAACGGTTTCGTGCCTGACACTCGTCGAGAAGTGCTCGAAAGCGTACGCCCGCTCCAAATGCGGACTTCCCCTTTCGCTGACCTGCCCGAGCCTGGCACACGCCGAGGGGCGCTCGTCAGAGAAGAAATGAAGCGTTGCGTTTGGGACCGTCCCGAGGTGAAGTGCGAAGTGGAATTCGCCGAGCGGACCGCTGGGCGCCATCGTCACGCCGCATTCCGGCAGCTTGCCGATTGACGCTTCCACATTATCTCGCTAGATTGTTGTGCAACAGGGTTGCAGGTGACCTATGCAGACTTCGTCGTTAGCGCCGGAAGGAAAGCTTGAACTCGAACTGACTGCACGTGGCATCCGCATGACGCGGCAACGCCGTGTAATCCTTGGCGTCATCGAGTCTGCAGGTAAGCATCTGGACGCCGCGCAAATCCTGCGTCGAGCTTCGCGAATCGAAGCGAGCATCAACCGGGTCACCGTGTACAGGACGCTCAACCTGCTCAAGAAGCAGGGACTTGTCGATGAGCTTGATCTGCTGCACGTTCGCGGTGACGGTCACTACTACGAACCACGACCGGCACGTCACCACCTGCACATTACGTGCCTGCGCTGCGGTAGCGTTTCCGAACTGGAGAGTGCACTGTTCGAACGCCTGAAAGGACAGGTGCAGCGCGAGTTCGATTTCGATATCACAATCGCCAGGGTCGAGATAGGCGGCGTCTGCTCCAAGTGCCGCAAGTAGCTTCCGGCCACGCCAATCCCCTCTATAGGCCCATTCTGCAACGTTTTTGCAACAAAAACTAACGTTCTCTGCCTTCACCTGATTGACACCCCGAAGGTTCCCGCTTAGAACTTGTCTTTGCCGTAGTTGAAATCGAGTTGCAACTAGCAGTTGCAACTTCCGGGAACCCCATATGTCCATCATTCGTTCAGTTTCACGTTTCGGTTCAGGCAGGATCACCTTCGCGCTGCTCTTACTGGTTCTTCTCGGTGCAGGACAAGACCTTGTCGGCCAAAACCAGCGTCATCCAATTTCAGGTCGGGTAACCGATGCGAGTGGGGCGGTGCTCCCATCTGCCGACGTCATCGTGCGCCGACCCATCGTCGGCTTTGAGCAAACTACCAAAACAAACAGCTCCGGGGAGTACTCGGTGGCCGGGTTGCTGCCGGGTGACTATGAGGTAAGCGCGAGGGTGCAAGGGTTTTCGGTGAGAACTGAGACCATTCGCGTGCCGCAAGTAGTGCGTTGGGACGTCGCATTGACGCCCGGTGTCGCAACGGAAGAAGTCACTGTGGTAGGCACGGCACTCGTTTCGAACGAAGAAACGGAAAAACGTGTGCCCGGTTCGGTAGATGTCATCGAGCCGGCTACGTTGGAAGTCAGCAGGGTCCACAACTTCAGCGAAGCGCTTCGGAAGGCGACTGGAGTTAACGTGCGAGATGAAGAAGGATTCGGTTTACGCCCCAACATTGGTATCCGCGGCCTGAATCCAACGCGCTCGTCAAAGGTGCTGCTGCTGGAGGACGGCGTGCCCTTGGCTTACGCGCCCTATGGCGACAATGCGTCCTACTACCATCCACCGATCGAGCGCTACCGAGGCATCGAGGTTCTGAAGGGGTCGGGCCAGATCATGTACGGTCCGTCCACGGTCGGCGGCGTCATCAACTACATCACGCCGGAGCCGCCAGACAACTTCGGCGGTTCCGTCACACTGCTGGGAGGCAACCGCGACTACCTCAATGGCCACATTCTTCTCGGTGGTACATGGAAGAAGGTCGGGCTGCTCGCCGACTACATGCGCAAGCAGGGCGACGGCGCGCGCGACAACACGCACTCGAAACTG
>Ga0196976_1001236_pt1 | contig 12081 bp, 11 predicted proteins | sample S3v_513CmetaG_FD_148644 | JGI IMG/M metagenome (GOLD analysis project Ga0196976, IMG submission 148644) | Soil microbial communities from Anza Borrego desert, Southern California, United States - S3+v_5-13C | ecosystem: Environmental > Terrestrial > Soil > Desert | place: USA: California...
GTTGAGGAACCGCTGCCCGTCCTTGAACGCGGTCGCGAGCTGGGAGAGCTGCTCGTGCGCGGGGAGCTGCTGGCTGGAGACCACCGCCAGGCGACGCCCCAGGTCGCCGGCGACGAGGCGCATCACGAGGCCGAGCCCGACGGCCACGGCGAAGGCGGCCGCGAAACCGGCCAGGACCTTGGTACGGGTGCGGACCTCGATCATGCCTCCACCCCTGGGGCCCGGGGCTGGCGGCGCGGGCCCGTGTCCCGCAGAGCACCGACCGTGCCGGGCCAACGCCCGCGGGTTCCGGTGCGTTTCGGCCCTCGGCGCCCGACCCTGCCCAGGGTCCGGCGCACCCTGGGTGGGCGCGCCGCGGCGCCGCACGGGTCGGCCCCGCGCCAGGCGCTCCCCGGCGACGCGCGGTGTCATCAACGTCCTCGGAGCGGCGCACCGCCGCTGCTTCGAGGTCCCTTCGCCATGTCCGTCACTCGAGCTCGTCGCGCGCACGTGCGCCTGTGCGGGTTCACGGCCGCGCTCGCGACGTTCGCCGCCGCCGCCCCCGTTCGCGGAGAGCCGCCCTCCGCCGCGGGGGTCACGCAGGCGCGCCCGCGCCCCGCCGAGCGCCAGCGGCGCGACACCGGCGGCGGGCTCCTCCTCCTCTCGTTCCTCGTGCCGCTCCCCGTGCCCATGGCGTTCGTCGCACCGGCCTCCACGCGCCCGGAGCCGGACGCCGCGCCGCCCCGTCGCGATCCGCCGAAGGCGCGCGCTCCGGAGCGGCGGCGCTGACCGGCTCACGGGTGCACGTCCGCGGGCGTGTTCCAGTTCGCGAGGAGGTGCTCGTCGCGTCGCTCGACGGACAGCGCGCGCACGGTCCCCGCCGCCGCGGCGTCGTCCAGCAGCGCGCGGAGCCCGAGGCGGCCCGCGTCGAGCGCATCGCGCACCGCAGGCGCGAACCCGGCCGGATAGACCGCGGCGGTCGGCTCCCAGCCCCTCGGCGTGCGGGGCGCGGCGCCCACGCCGGCGGCGCGCGCGGCGAGCACGCGCCCGAGGAACGCCGCAGTCAGCGCCGGCATGTCCACGGCGAGGAGGAGGACGTGGTGCGCTTGCGTCGCCTCGAGCGCCGCGGCGAGCCCTCCCAGCGGCCCCGCGCCCGGGACGGCGTCGGGGATGCCGCGCGCGTCCAGGCCGCCGAGCTCCGCCTGCGCGCGGCCCGCCACCCAGACCTCCGCCGGGCCGAGCTCCCACGCGAGCGCGACCTGCCGGGCGAGGAGTGTCCGGCCGCCGAGCACGAGGAGCGCCTTGTCCCGGCCCATCCGCGTCGAGCGGCCGCCTGCGAGGACCGCGACCGCGAACGGCGCGTCAGAGGACACGGAGCGCGCCGTCCCCGCGCCGCAGCCATCCGTCGCTCCGGATGCGCGCGCGCAGCCCCCCGCGCCCGCGGAGCCACGCCTCGGCCCCAGGCGCCACCGCCTCGTCCATCCACAGGCACGGGCGGCACTCCTCGGCGCCCTCGAAGCGGACCCCCTGCAGCTCGAACACGCGCCCGACCAGCGCGAGCAGGTCCACCCCGCGGGTGAACACGTTGCGGCGCACGGCCAGGGGACCACCTCCGGACGCGCCGAGCGCCGCCACGAGCGCGTCCCAGGTCTCGAGCGCGAAGAACGTGATCTGGCCCTTGTAGTCGGGCTTGTGGTCGAGGAACCGATCTCCGCGCAGCCCGCGTCCGGCGAGGCACTCGACCTCGTCCACCTCGAGGAGGGGCGCATCGCCCGCCGGGCCGCCGTAGTGCCCGAAGTAGTTGTGGCCGGGGGAGAGGGCGAGCCGCTCGATGCGCACGTCCTCGTTGTAACCGCGGGTCGAGGTCGCGACCAGCGCCCGGAGCGGCCCCGCGTGCGCGGCCTCACTTCGAGTCACGCCTTGACGCGAAGTCGGTCAGCGCGCCGCGGCGCGCGACCTCGCCGGGCCCGCGCGCGCGAGCGCACGCCGCCCATGATCGCGGGTTTGGCGCCGCTCCGCGCGCGGGCGTGGCCCTTCGAGGGCGCGCCGGCCCCGCGGGCACGCGGGTTGCTCTCGGCTCCCTCCGAGCGAGCCGCGAGCTCGACGTGCGAGGGAGCGAGCAGCGCCAGGAACCCGTTCACCGGGAGGCACGACCTTGAAGCTGACCCGCAGGAGCTTCATCCAGACGACCGCCGCCGGCGCCTTGCTGGCCGGCCTGCCGAAGGGCTGGGGCGGCGGCGTGTACGCCAGCGACGCGCCGGAGAGCCCGAAGGTGCGGCTCGGGATCATCGCGCTCACCGACTGCTCTTCGATCGTGATGGCGCACGAGCTCGGGCTGTTCAAGAAGCACGGCATCGAGTCGACGATCTCGAAGGAGGCGTCCTGGGCGGTGATCCGGGACAAGCTCTCGCTGGGCGAGAACCAGGCGACGCACATGCTGCTGGGGATGCCCTACGCCTCGACGATGGGGCTGGGCGGCGCGCCGGTGAAGCCGATGATCATCCCGATGTACCTGAACCGGAACGGCCAGGCGATCACGCTGACCCGGGCGCTCCTCGAGAAGGGCGTGAAGACGCCCGCGCAGCTGCGGCCGATCGCGCTCGAGGCGAAGGCGAAGGGCGAACCCCTCACGTTCGCGATGACGTTCCCGCCCGGCACCCACGCCATGTGGATGCGCTACTGGCTCGCCTCCGGCGGGATCCACCCGGACCGGGACGTGTCGCTCATCACCATCCCGCCGCCGCAGATGGTCGCGAACATGAAGGTCGGCAAGATGGACGGGTTCTGCGTCGGCGAGCCCTGGAACGCGCGCGCCATCGCCGACGGCATCGGGTACACCGTCACCACCACGCAGGACCTGTGGCCGGACCACCCGGAGAAGGTGCTCGCCTTCACCGAGGAGTTCGCGGCGAAGAACCCGCGCACCGTGAAGGCGGTGATGCGCGCGGTCGTCGAGGCGGGGCGATGGTGCGACGAGCTCGAGAACCGCCCGAAGCTCGCCGAGGTGGTCGCGCGGCCGCAGTACATCAACACCACCAAGGAGGCGATCCTGGGGCGGCTGCTCGGCGACTACGACTACGGCGACGGCCGCAAGAAGAAGGACCCGCTGTACATGACCTTCTTCGACCGGGACACCACCTTCCCGCTCCGGTCGCACGGCACGTGGTGGCTCACGCAGTTCCGGCGCTGGGGCATGGTGAAGGGTCCGCCGGACTACGCCGGCATCGCGGCCCGGGTGCACCGGCCGGACCTCTACCGCCAGGTCGCGAAGGAGCTCGGGATCGCGGCGCCGAAGGAGGACGCCCGCACCGAACGGTTCTGGGACGGGACGGTGTTCGACCCGTCCGATCCGGAGAGGTACGCCCGGAGCTTCGCGGTGAACGCCATCGCCTGAACGAAGGGATCCCCGCCATGACCCGACTCCGCCGGATGGTCCTCCCCGCCGTGGGCATCGCCTCGATGCTCGCGCTCTGGTCCCTCGTGAGCGCCGCGATCGCGCCCGACCTGCCCTCCCCCCTGCGGACGTGGGAGGAGTCGCGGCGGTACGTGCTCGAGCCGTTCTTCAAGGAGGGCGAGATGAACCAGGGGATCGGACGGCTCGCCTTCTACTCGCTCCTCCGCGTGGCGAAGGGGTACGCCCTCGCGCTCGCGATCGGCACCCCGCTCGGCTTCCTGCTCGGGCTCTCGCGCACGTTCCGCGATGCGTTCGACCCGATCATCCAGTTCCTGCGCCCCATCTCGCCGCTCGCGTGGCTCCCGCTCGGGCTCGTGGTGTTCCAGCGCTCCGAGCCGGCGGCGATCTTCACGATCGCGCTCTGCGCGATGTGGCCCACGGTCATCAACACCGCGGTCGGCGTCCGGGCGATCAGCCCGGAGCACCTCAACGTCGGCCGGGTCCTGCGGCTGTCGCGCTGGACGATGCTGACCCGGATCGTCGTCCCGGCGTCGCTCCCGCACGTCTTCACCGGGTGGCGGCTGTCGCTCGGGCTCGCGTGGCTCGTGATCGTCGCCTCCGAGATGCTCACGGGCACGCCCGGCGTCGGCGGCTTCCTCTGGCAGGAGTACAACAGCCTCGTCTACTCCCACATCCTCCTCAGCGTCGTCACCATCGGTGCGATCGGGTTCGCGCTCGACCGGCTCATGGGCCTCGTCGAGGCCCGCTTCAAGGCGGTGTGAGCATGGCGTTCCTGGAGGTGCGGGGAGTCACCAAGGGGTTCGAGGGGGCGCGCGGCCGGCGGCAGGTGCTGGGCGGCGTGGACCTCGAGCTGGAGGAGGGCGCGTTCGTCGCCATCGTCGGCGCGTCGGGCTCCGGCAAGACGACGCTGGTCTCGCTCATGGCCGGCCTGCTCGCGCCGGACGCGGGGGAGATCCGGCTCGACGGCGCGCGCGTCACGGGCCCCGGGCCGGAGCGCGGGGTCGTGTTCCAGCAGTACTCGCTCCTCCCCTGGATGACGGTCCGGGAGAACGTGGGGCTGGCGGTGGACGCGGTGCGCGCCGGCCAGCCCGCGGCCGCCCGGCGGGCGCGCACGGACGAGCTCATCGCGCTCGTCGGCCTCGGCGCGGCCGCGGGGAAGCGTCCCCGCGAGCTCTCGGGCGGGATGCGGCAGCGGGTGGCGGTCGCGCGCGGGCTCGCGATGGAGCCCCGGCTCCTCCTCCTGGACGAGCCCTTCAGCGCGCTCGACGCCCTCACCCGCGCGACGCTCCAGGACGAGCTGCAACGGATCTGCGCGACCACGCGCAGCACCGGGATCCTGGTCACCAACGACGTGGACGAGGCGATCCTCCTCTCCGATCGCGTGCACGCGCTCACGCCCGGCCCGGGCGCCGTCCTCGGCCCGGCGATCCCGGTCGCCCTGCCGCGCCCGCGCGAACGCCGGCACCTGTCCCTCTCCCCGGCTTACCAGCAGGCCCGCCGGGACATCGTCCTCTCCCTGCGCACCTGCCGCACGACCCCCGCGAGCGAGGCCCACCATGAGCGCGCTGCCGCACCTCGAGATCTCGATGCTGGCCAAGAGCTTTCCGGCGCCCTCGGGCCGGGCTGAGATCGTCCGGAACTTCAACCTCAAGATCGCCGCCGGCGAGTTCGTCTGCCTGCTCGGCCACTCCGGCTGCGGCAAGTCCACGGTGCTCTCGATCGTGATGGGGCTTTCCCAGGCCACCGCGGGCGGCGTGATCATCTCCGGGCGCGAGGTGGACGCGCCGGGGACGGACCGCGGGGTGGTGTTCCAGTCGCCGGCGCTGCTCCCGTGGCTCTCGGTGAAGGACAACGTGCGGCTCGCCCTCGACCAGGGCCCGGCGCGGGGGTGGCTCGATCCGGAGCTCTACCTGTCCGCGGTCGGGCTCGCGGGGATGGGCGACCACGCGCCGAGCGAGCTCTCCGCGGGCATGCAGCAGCGGGTGGGCATCGCCCGCGCGTTCGCGCTCCACCCGAAGATCCTGCTCCTCGACGAGCCGTTCTCGCTTCTCGACGCGCTCACGCGCATGGAGCTGCAGGACACGCTCATGCGGCTCTGGGAGGGCGAGCACAAGACGGTGCTCATGGTCACGCACGACGTGGACGAGGCGCTACTGCTCGCGGACCGGATCGTGCTCATGACGAAGGGGCCGGGGGCGACGATCGGGGAGATCGTGAAGGTCCCATTCGCGCGGCCGCGGCGAAGGGAGGACGTGCTGGGGCACGCGGAGTACTACGCGCTGCGGGACCGGGTGGTGGGGTTTCTGGAGGGGCAGGCGTAGGGGCAACGGCCACGGTCCACGGTCCACGGCAGCCGCTCGCGCTCCACGACCGCGTCCTCGCCATCCTCTGGCCCCTCACGCACTGAGCCGCGCCACCGCCGGCGCGAGCTCCTCGGCGACCGCGACGGTCTCGCCGACGCACAGGATCACCGGTGCCTCGCTCCGGGCCGGCACCGGTGCCTCGCCGAGCCCGGCGAGCGCGCCGCGCCAGGTCCACTCCGACGGCGTCGACACGCCGGCGAGGATCGCGGCGGGCGTGCGCGGGGCCCAGCCGCGGGCGAGGAGCGCCGCGGCGACGCGGGCGCGGTTCGCGAGGCCCATGAGCACGACGACCGTCAGTGAACCCGGGGCGAGGCTCTCGAGGACGGGGAGGAACGCGGCCGGGGAGTGGCCCGACACCACCGCGAACCCGGCGGCGGCGCCCCGGTGCGTCACCGGGATCCCGGCGAGCGCCGGGACCGCGACCGCCGAGGTCACGCCGGGCACCACCTCGAACGGGACGCGCGCCGCGGCGAGCGCCAGCGCCTCTTCGCCGCCGCGGCCCAGCACGAACGGATCCCCGCACTTGAGCCGCACCACCCGCCGTCCGCGCCGGCCGGCGCGGACCAGCATCCGGTTGATCTCCTCCTGCGAGAACGCGTGGCGCCCGCAGCGCTTGCCCACGTAGAACCGCTGCGCGCGCGCGGCGTGGAGCAGCACCGCAGGCTCGACCAGCGCGTCGTGGAGCACGAGGTCCGCCTCGGACAGGCGCCGGACCGCCTTCACCGTGAGCAGCTCCGGATCGCCGGGGCCGGCGCCGACCAGCGAGACGAGGCCCGTGCGGCTCATGGCAGCTCGGAGGCGGCGGGGGAGGACCCGCGCGCGAGGTGCTCCGCCAGCGCACCGACGAGCGCGCCCATCTTCGGCCGCGCGGGGACGACGGCGGGCGGCACCCCGAGCGCGTCGAGCGCTCGCGTGCAGGTCGGGCCGATCGAGGCCACGACGGTGCGCGACCGGAGCGCCGCGCGCACGGCCTCGGCGCGGCCCACCGCCTCGGCGGCGACGAACAGATGGCGCGCCTGGACCTGGGCGGTGAAGAGCACGGCGTCCACGGTCCCCCGCGCGAGCTCCACGACGAGCGCGCGTAGGGGGGCCGGATCCGCAGGGAACCGCCACGCGTACAGCGTCAGCTCGCTGAGCCGCGCCCCACGCGCGGCGAGCGCGCGCGCGAGCCCGGGGCTCCGCTCCCCGTGGTGGAGGAGCGCCGTCGGCCGCCCCGCGACCGGCACGGGCCCGAGCGCCGCGAGCAGCTCCGCCTCCGTGTACGGCTCGACGGCCTGCACCGCCGCGGGCAGCCCCTCGCGCGCCAGCGCCGCGACCGGCTTCGGTCCGCGGCAGGCGAGCGTCGCGCGCGCGAGCAGCGTCCGGAGCTCGTCCCTCCGGCCGCCTGCGGCGGCCTCGCGGAAGAGCGCCTCGACGCCGACGCCCGTGGTGAACACGACCAGCGGGGCCGGAGCGGCGGCGAGCGCATCGAGGAGGCCGGCCACCTCGGACCGCGCGTCGACGCGCTCCTCCGCCACGGCGGGCGCGCAGACTGCGACGCCGCCACGCCGGCGGACGAGCTCCGCGAGCTCGCCGCCCCGCCGGGCCTCGAGGACCGCGACCCGGGCGCCGTCGAGGCCGACGACGCTCATGCGGCAGCCTTCCGGAGCTGCAGGACGAGCTCGCCGGCCTCGCTCACTGCCACGGGGTACGTCGCGAGCGGCGGGCAGTCGTTGCCCACCGGCACCCCGGTCGAGAGCTCCCACCTCCGCGCGTGGAGCGGGCACGTCAGGACCCCGCCGCCCAGCAGGCCGTCGGCGAGCGGGCCCTGCCGGTGGGGGCAGTCCGCCTGCGTGGCGAACACGCCGCCGTCGCGCGTCCGGAAGACCGCGACGCGGAGGTCACCGATCGTGAAGACGCGGCCCTCGCCCGGCGGGATGCGGTCGGCCGGGCCGAGGTTCACGCCATCGCGGGGCTCCGCGCCCGCGCGCCCTCCGGCGGTCACGTCCCCTCCAGGGCCGCGGCCGCCTCCGCCGCGGGCACGCGCAGCGCGTCCGGGTCGCGCGGGAGCACCGGCAGCTCGGCGCGGAACTGGCTCGGGTGGATCGGGTCGAAGGCCTCGCGCCAGGGATCCACCTGGGCCGCCACGGCCGCCTCGACCGCAGCGTCGAGCCGCGCCGCCTGCCCCTGCTCGTCGCGGACCACCACCGCGCGGACCTGCTCGATCCCGACCCGCTCCACGAAGTCGTAGGTCCGCTCGAGGTACTTCGCGTTCTCCCGGTAGTACTGCATGAACCGCCCCATGAGCCGCAGCACCTCCTCGTGGCTCTCCACGGTGCACAGCAGATCGCCCTTGCGCACGCGCGAGCCCGCCGCTCCGCCGACGTAGAGCTCCCACCGCCCGCCCTCGATCGCGACCGCGCCGACGTCCTTGGTGGTCGCCTCGGAGCAGTTCCGCGGGCAGCCCGCCGTCGCGAGCTTCATCTTGTGCGGCGACTCGAGCCCCTGGTACCGGCGCTCGATCGCGATGCCGAGCCCGGTCGAGTCGCCCACGCCGTAGCGGCAGAACTCGGTCCCGACGCACGTCTTGCAGGTGCGGAACGCCTTCGCGTACGCGTGGCCGGAGGGCTCGCCGAGCTCGCGCCAGATCTCGGGCAGCTTCTCCCGGGGGACGCCGAGCAGGTCGATCCGCTGCCCGCCCGTGAGCTTCACCATCGGCACCTGGTGCCGCTCCGCCACGTCGGCGATCCGCCGGAGCTGCGCCGGCGAGGTCACGCCGCCGAAGATGCGGGGGACCACGCTGAACGTGCCGTCCTTCTGGATGTTGGCGTGCACGCGATCGTTCACGAACCGCGCGTCGCGCTCGTCCACGTACTCGCTCCCCCAGATCACCTTGAGCAGCGACGCGAGCCCGGGCTTGCTCGGCCCGTGCTCCTTGCCGCCGGCGAGCGCCTGGAACACGGCCGACACGCTGCGCAGCCCGAGCTCCTTCACCGCCCGCACGAGCTCGGGCTTCGCGAGCGGGACGCCGGGCACGTACCAGTGGACCGACGGATCCTCCGGGGCCGCGCCGGCGCCCGCCGCCTCGACCAGCGCGCCGACGTCGCGCTTGCAGGAGCCGCACCCCGTCCCGGCGCGCGTCCCCTCGCACACCGCCGCGAGCGTCCGCCGTCCGCCGCGGATCGCCGCGAGGATCTGGCCCTTCGACACCCCGTTGCAGTTGCAGACCTGCGCCTCGTCCGGGAGGTCGAGCACGCTCTTCGGCGCGGCCGCGCCGTCGCCGCCCGGGAAGAGCAGGCGGGCCGGGTCCGGCGGCAGGTCCGCTTCGCGGTCGAACGTGCGGAGGAGCTCGGGCGCGGCGGCCGCCTCGCCGAGCAGGATCGCGCCCTGCAGGCGCCCCGCGCGGAGCACGAGCTTCTTGTAGACCCCCCGCGCGGCGTCCACGTACAGCACCTCCTCGTCGTCGGCGCCGGGATCCTTCGCGCCCATCACCGCGAGGTCGATGCCCATCACCTTGAGCTTCGTCGCCACCTTGGAGCCGGCGTACGCGGCCCGCGGCGCACGACCGGAGAGCCGGTCGGCGAGGACCTGCGCCTGCTCCCAGAGCGGCGCGACGAGGCCGTACGTCCGCCCGCGGTGCTGCGCGCACTCGCCGAGCGCGTGCTCGCGCTCGCGGCCGGCGCAGCGCAGGTCGTCGCCCACCACGACGCCCCGCTCGACGAGCAGCCCGGCCTCGCGCGCGAGCGCCACGTTGGGCCGGATCCCGGCGGAGATCACGACCATGTCCGCGTCCAGGGACGAGCCGTCCTCGAACCGCAACCCCGTGACGCGGCCGTCGCCGCGCACCGCCTTCGTGCTCTTCCCCAGGTGCACGTGCAGCCCCATCTTCTCCAGCCCTCGCTGGAGGATCCGCGCCCCCGGCGGATCGAGCTGCAGCTCCATGAGGTGCGACGCGAGGTGGACGACGTGCACCTCCAGCCCCTGCACGAGCAGGCCGCGCGCCGCCTCCAGCCCGAGGAGCCCGCCGCCGATCACCGCCGCGACGCGCGAGCGCGCCGCGCGCGCCGTGATGGCCCGGCAGTCCTCGAGCGTGCGGAACACGAACACGCCGTCGCGCAGGGCGCCGGTCTCGTCGCGCGCTCCCTCGAGCGGCGGCACGAACGGCGAGGACCCGGTCGCGAGCACGAGCGCGTCGTACGGCTCCGCGACGCCCACCCCGTGCACCACCCGCGCGTCGAGGTCGAGGCGCTCCGCGCGGACGCCGGCGTGCAGGCGGATCCCGTGCTCCTCGTACCAGCCGAGCGGGTTGAGCACGATGTCGTCGGCGGCGTTCTTCCCGGCGAGCACCCCGGACAGCAGGATCCGGTTGTAGTTCCCGTGCGGCTCGTCGCCGAACATCGCCACCGACCAGCGGTCGCCGCCGCCGCGGGCCAGGAGGTCCTCGACGAACCGCGCCCCCGCCATCCCGTTGCCCACCACGACCAGGCGCTCCTTGCCGCTCGGGCGACTTCCCGTGGACGTCATTCCGCCTCCTCGCCGGCGCGGACGATCCGCGCCGCGCAGACCTTGAACTCCGGCATCCGGCTCACCGGATCGAGCGCCGGGTTGGTGAGCCGGTTGGCCGACCCCTCCCCGCCCCAGTGGAACGGCGCGAACGCCGTGTCGTCCCGCATCCCGCCGTGCACCTCGACGACGAACCGCGCCCGGCCGCGGCGCGTCTCGAGCACGGCCACGTCGCCGGCGGCGACGCCGTGGCGCTGCGCGGTCGCGGGCGAGAGCTGGACGACGGGGTGCGGCGCGAGCCGCGCGAGCGCCGCGACCCGGCGCGTCTGCGCGCCCGACTGGTAGTGCGCGAGGAGCCGGCCGGTGGTCAGCACCAGCGGGAACTCCCGATCCGTCTCCTCGCCGGGCGCCCGGTGGTGCACGGCGTGGAACCGCGCCCGTCCGCTCGCCGTGGGGAAGCGCTCGGCGAACGGCCGCGGCGTCCCCGCGTGCCCGGGGTCGGGGCAGGGCCAGAACAGCCCCTGCGCGGCGTCGAGGCGGTCGTACGTCATGCCGGCGTAGTCGGCGGGGCCGCCCGCCGAGGCGCGCCGCAGCTCGCCGAACACGGCGCGCGGGTCGGCGGACGCGAACCGCGCGCCCTCGCCGAGCGCGGCGGCGAGCAGGCACAGGAGCTCGAGGTCCGTCCGCACGCCCTCCGGCGGCGCGTACGCGCGGCGCCGCCGGATCACCCGCCCTTCGAGGTTGGTCGTCGTCCCCTCCTCCTCGGCCCACTGGGCCGAGGGGAAGACCACGTCCGCGAGCGCCGCCGTCTCGGAGAGGAAGAAGTCCGACACGGCGAGGAGGTCGAGCGTCCGGAGCCGCTCGGCCACGTTCCCCGCGTGTGGCGAGGAGACGACCGGGTTCGCGCCGAACACGAGCAGCGCTCGCGCGCCGCCCGGCGTGCCGATCGCGTCGAACAGCTCGTACGCGGAGCGGCCCGGCCCGGGGAGCGCCGCGGGGTCGATGCCCCACACCGCCGCGACGTGGGCCCGCGCCGCCGCGTCGTCGATCCGCCGGTACCCGGGGAGCTGGTCCGCCTTCTGGCCGTGCTCGCGGCCGCCCTGGCCGTTGCCCTGGCCGGTGAGCGTCCCGAACCCGCCCCCGCGCTTCCCCACCATCCCGAGGGCGAGCGCGACGTTCGCCCAGGCGAGCGCGTTCGCGACGCCCTGGGACTGCTGCTCGGGGCCGCGGCCGCACAGGATGACCGCGGTCCGCGCCGCGCCCAGGAGCTCGGCCGCCCGGAGGAGGGTGCCCTCGGGCACCCCGGTGATCCGCTCCACCCGCTCGGGCCAGTACGACGCGACCGCCGCGCGCACCTCGTCGAACCCCTCGGTGCGCGCGGACACGTACGCGCGATCGTACCGGCCTTCGCGCACGAGCAGGTGCAGGAGGCCGTTCGCGAGCGCGGCGTCGGTGCCCGGCGCGAGGCGCAGGTGCAGGTCCGCCCGGTCGGCGGTCGCCGTCCGCCGCGGATCGACGACGACGAGCCGCCCTCCGGCGGCGCGCTGGGCGTCGAGGTGGCGGGCGATGGGCGGGAGCGTCTCGGCGACGTTGCCGCCCGCGATCAGGATCACCTCGGCCTCGAGCAGGTCGTCGAGCGGGAAGGGCAGCCCGCGGTCGAGGCCGAAGGCGCGGAGCGACGCCGCCGCCCCCGAGGACATGCAGTACCGGCCGTTGTAGTCGATGGCCGAGGTCCGCAGCGCCACCCGCGCGAACTTGCCGAGGAGGTACGCCTTCTCGTTCGTGAGCGCCCCGCTCCCGTACACGGCGACGGCGTCGCGGCCGGCGCGCGCCTGGACCCCG
>Ga0196976_1001237_pt1 | contig 12066 bp, 16 predicted proteins | sample S3v_513CmetaG_FD_148644 | JGI IMG/M metagenome (GOLD analysis project Ga0196976, IMG submission 148644) | Soil microbial communities from Anza Borrego desert, Southern California, United States - S3+v_5-13C | ecosystem: Environmental > Terrestrial > Soil > Desert | place: USA: California...
GAAGATCAAGATGAAGCACCTCGAGCCGTTGACCGAGGAGCAGATGGAGAAGCTTCCGAAGAACGTGACCCGCGAGGAGCACTTCGAGTTCATCAACAACATCAAGGGAGGTGCCATCCCGGGCGAGTACATCGGTGCGGTGGAGAAGGGTATGCGCGAGTCCTTGGGCCGCGGTATCCTCGCCGGCTACCCGATCGTGGACGTCTCCATCGACCTCTACGACGGTTCGTACCACGATGTCGACTCCTCGGAGATCGCGTACAAGGTCGCCGCAAGCATGGCCTTCCAGGAGGCTGCGCAGAAGGCCAAGCCGGTCATCCTCGAGCCGATCATGAAGGTCGAGGTCGTCGTCCCAGAGCAGTTCATGGGCGATATCACCGGAAACCTCTCCGGAAAGCGCGGCTCGATCGAGAGCATGGAAGACCGCGGTATGAACAAGGTCGTGAATGCGAAGGTCCCGCTTTCGGAGATGTTCGGCTACACCACCACCTTGCGGTCCATGACCGAGGGCCGTGGCTCCATGACCATGGAGTTCGACCACTACGAGGTCGTGCCGACCAACGTCGCGAACGATATCATCGCAAGCAGGAAGTAGACCGTTTACCTTCTACACAAAAGCCGCCCGAGGGCGGCTTTTGTGTTTCTCAAGGGCTATCCCCATGCGAAACCCCACTTTCCGGTGTGCGTGCAATACTTTCTTCATAATTCTAACCCTTGACGACTATGGGATTTGAAGGCTTTTTCAAGAAGAAAGAGGTGCCGCAGGAGGCGCTGGAGGCGAATGACAATGAGGCAGGTGTCGACACGGATGAGATCGCTCGAAAATTGGAGACTTACGGCGATACAAACCTTACGCCGCCCTCAATGGGCAGGCAGATGCTCTCGAAGCTCCACGAGAGCATCCTACAGGTAGAGGATCAGGGCGCCCGCTCGGTGCTTGAGGGAAAGTATGACAAAGCGGCACTTAAGCTATGGAGAAGCATCATTCCGAATAACCAGGACAGCCGCTCTCTTGCCGCTGCATTTGACGATGATTGGCAGGCCGACCAGTACGATAAAAATCTCACTGACATAAAAGCTTTTCCATTCTTTGATATAGAAGCAAAGATGGAAGCTATAAAACTTGCAGAGCTGAAGCAGGAAGGATGGGGAGATTATATTCGTGAGGATAAACGGCTTGACGCTCGAGAGAACCCTAGCTAATGAAAGTTTCAAAACCGCCCTTTGGGCGGTTTTGCGTTTGGTCATGAACAGCAACTCCGCACGTCACCTGTGATATCGTAGCGCTATGAACTGGAAACTCTTGCTGAGCCTTCTTATCGCGGTCGTGGTCTTCGGCGGCCTTGCCTGGCTCCTCTCCCAGGACACCGGCAAGCTCGAAGCGCCCGGCCAGGTCATCCGCCAGTCCGAGGGGACCGATATCCCGCCGACTGCGGTCTCGGTGGACGGATATGCGTTCACCGACGAGAGCGGCGTGTACCTGCGCTCAACGCTCAGCACCTCCACGGTCCGCATCCCGGACGCCGATCCCGAGTCTTTCCGATCGGTAGGGAAGATCACCGAGTACGGGAACCAGGAGATACTGGATTTCTGCAAAGGGCCAGGAAACTACGGCCTGTATGCTGACAAGGAGAAGACGTACCTCTTCCAGTTTTGGAAGACCCCGACCTTCGGAAAGACCCGCATCGAGGTCGTTAAGGAGCTCAACCCCGATACGCTTTCCGTCATTGACCCCCAGACCTTCGCCTCCGGCACCACCACGCTCCGTTTGGGCTATGAATTCGCTACGACCTCCTGCTCATTCACCCTGGAACCGGCTTAAGAACGCTATTGACAAATCTTCTTTTCGACATATACTAGTAATAGTATATGTCGTGCGTTAAGTCCCTATCAACGAGTAGATAGCCCAAGGAGGGCATCATGACGAATCGGCAATCAGGACCTCAAATCCAGGCGGCCTACTTCCAGACCAAGAAGGAAAACCGGCCGGCGTTCAGCATCGACCGGACCTGGGCCATGGCGAACGACCCCAAGACCTGGGCCATCGGCGCGGCCCTGACCATGTCGCGGCTCAAGCAGGGGATTCCGACCTCGATCACCTGGGCCGCCATCCGGAACCTGTTCGAACGGAAGGGCCGGCGTGCGGTCCTCGAGGCGAACCTGCTCGACCAGTACGTCGCCGGCTCGCCGGAACGCCTGGAATGGGCCCGGTCGTGGGTGCCGCACTGGAAGCCCCTGGCCGAGCGTCCGCTGAGCCCGAAGGCCCTCGCCGCCGGCCTCAAGAAGGCCGCCGGCACGGGTCTCGTGATCAAGTCCTTCGAAGGCCTCGGCTCGCTGGCCGCCTGAGCCACAAGCGCGGAAAATGCGCCGCCCCCGACGGGAAACCGTCGGGGGAACTTTTTTCCATACCTGTAGAAGGTGCACGGCCTGTATGGGGTATAGTAGGTCTATGTTCGTTCAGCAACCTGCTAAGGGTTTCACCCTCATCGAACTCCTCGTTGTCATCGCCATCATCGGCATCCTCTCGGCTACCGTGCTCGTATCGTTGAACTCGGCACGCGCCAAGGGCATGGCAGCCCGTATGGCGGCCGATTTCAAGCAGATGGAGACCGCGCTCCGGGTCGCCTCCATAGAGCAGGGCAGGGATACGTGGTGGATAGATAGCGGCAATCCCTCGTTCGCCACTTTGGTCGCGGGCGGAAGCCCGGATCTAAGCGGCATCCTGCCAAGCGCTCCAGTGCCGCCTTCTGGTGATTACTATCGGTATGACAACGATGGTGGCTCGGTAAATGCCTGTGGAAGCGCCTGGGATGTGGGCGTGAACATATACCTCTTGAACGTGTCTACTGATGTGATCCAGGCGCTCGACCGTTCGTTGGATGGAGAGGACGGTGCCACCTGCGGCCGCATAAACTGGAGCGGGACCTCGATGTCCTACCGCCTCAGTATCACGCAATCCATCTAGCTTCTTGACCTCGGGGGAGCCGGCGTGTACTTTATCTATAACGCGAAATACGGCGCTCTTTTCGATGTTCCTCTCCATACGGGGCAGGGATTGCTGGAAGACGCTGCGCGGGTACCCGCTCAAGCCTTGGTCGCCTGCCTAAAGCAGGCAGGCGCGGCGGCAAAGTTAATCACTTAGCTACCAGTAATTTACGTAACGTATGGCAGACGCATTCGATCGCAGCAAGCCGCACATGAACGTGGGCACCATCGGCCACGTTGACCACGGCAAGACGACGCTTACCGCGTCCATTCTCAACGTTCTTAACCTCAACGCGGACAAGGGCTACAAGGCCCGCGCGGAGAAGGTCGAGAACATCGACAACGCACCGGAGGAGAAGGCTCGTGGTATTACCATCGCCCTTCACCACTCCGAGTACGAGTCCCCGAACCGTCACTACGCACACATTGACGCTCCGGGCCACGCTGACTACATCAAGAACATGATCACCGGTGCTGCCCAGATGGATGGCGCAGTACTCGTGGTCGCCGCGACTGACGGCGCGATGCCGCAGACCCGCGAGCACATCCTTCTTGCAAAGCAGGTCGGTGTGCCGAAGCTCATCATCTTCCTCAACAAGGTTGATATGGTTGATGACAAGGACATGGTCGACCTCGTTGAAGAGGAGATCCGTGAACTTCTCACCAAGCAGGGCTTCGACGGTGCAGCTACCCCTGTCATCAAGGGCTCGGGCCTTAAGGCTCTTGAGGCGACCTCCGCAGATGACGAGTGGGCACTCAAGGTCAAGGAGCTCGTGGACACCATGGACACGTACTTCGAGCAGCCTGAGCGCGAGCTTGATAAGCCGTTCCTCATGCCTATCGAGGACATCTTCTCGATCGAAGGTCGCGGTACCGTGATCACCGGTCGTATCGAGCGCGGCATCATCAAGGTCGGTGAGGAAGTCGAGATCGTTGGTCTTAAGGCCACCGCAAAGACGACCGTCACCGGTATCGAGATGTTCAACAAGCAGCTTCAGGAGGGTCAGGCAGGCGACAACGCAGGTATTCTTCTCCGTGGTACGAAGAAGGAGGACGTGCACCGCGGCCAGGTTCTCGCGAAGACTGGTTCGGTGAACCCGCACACTGAGTTCGAGGCCGAGGTCTACATCCTCTCCAAGGACGAGGGTGGTCGTCACACGCCGTTCTTCTCCGGCTACAAGCCGCAGTTCTACGTCCGTACGACCGACGTCACCGGCGAGGTGACCCTTCCGGAAGGAAAGGAGATGGTCATGCCGGGCGACACCGTGACCTTCAAGGTCAAGCTCACTGCGCCTATCGCGCTTGAGGACAACTTCCGCTTCTCGGTCCGCGAGGGTGGCAAGACGGTCGGCGCCGGCGTGGTCACGAAGATCATCGCCTAACGTTCTAGCTTCTTACTCGTATGGCTACCACAGCGAAGAAGGCGACGAAGAAAGAGGCCGCACCGGCCGGGGAGCCCAAGCTTCGCATCCGTGTGCGTGCCTACGAGCACAAGATCCTCGACCTCTCGGTCAAGCAGATCATGGACACGGCTAACCGCCTCGATGCGAAAGTCGTCGGTCCGGTTCCGCTTCCGACCGAGATCAAGCGATGGACCGTGAACCGCTCCACGTTCGTCCACAAGGACGCGCGCGAGCAGTTCGAGATGCGCATCCACAAGCGCCTCATCGACATCCTTTCGCCCTCCCCGAAGGTCATCGAGGCTCTCACGAACCTCTCGATGCCGTCCGGCGTGACGATCGATGTGAAGATGATCTAAGCCGAGCGCTTAGCCAAAACCGCCCCAGTGATGGGGCGGTTTTGCGTTTGGTTGGAAGTGCTGTATGGTTCGCGCGGAGCATTAAGGAGGGCTCACCAATGAGTGGAGACGAAACGTTTACCCCGCGCGAACCGATCGAGACTATCAGCGGGCCGCCTGGGATGCAGGCCGAGGGCGTCATGGACGCGCTCGGGCAGCTTCCCGAGCTGTCGCAGTTCCTTTCGAGTATTCTGCACGGCGTACTCGCCGCAAGCGGGCGCCATGAGGAACTCGAATCGGCAGGCAATGCCGGCGGCTACTACTGCATCGCCGACCAAGGCACCATCCTGCCGCTCGCCATCATCCCGGTCGGCGAGATCCCTTCCGACAAGGGAGCCGGCCGCGCCGCCAGGTGTATCGAGAAGGCTGCGCGCCTGTCGCGGCACCCGCGGCACGACCGCAGTTGGGAGAGCAGGGATCCTGAAAGGGATATGTGGGGCGGCGCCGTTCGCGGACGGCGCTTCATCCACTCCTTCTCGGGCCTTCCGGAAGAACTCGACGAGGTGTTCTGCTGCATCGTGGCGTGCGCGCTCGGCGACATGTCGAAGGAGAGCGCGCGGCGGATGATCGGCGAAGTGTTCGACCGGTACGAGCACCTGCTGACGTAGCGACCCGCGGACAAAAGAAGCGCACGCCCTGGCCTTAGCGGTCAGGGCGTGTTTCTTTTCACCCTTATCCACCCTTGCCATTTCTTTTTGGCAGGTCTAGGGTGGGTACAGACGTGTTTGTGCGTCTGATCTTGCGAAGGAGGAGGCTATGACCCAGGTTGCCCCGTTTGACTTCGGCAGATCCATGCCGAGGCTGAGGCGGCGGTTCCGCACTACGTCGTGGAGCTGGCTCGTCCGTTCGGTCGAGACCAAGAGAGAGCGGATCAACCGTTCTATCGAACGCCTGCAGACGAAGGTTCGCGAGCTCGACGTCGAGATCGCGGCCAACGAGGTGAACTTCGGAAACAAGCACAAGGTCGAAGCGGCCCTGGCGCGGGACGCACGCCTGCGCAAAAAACGCGGGAAGATCGACCGGAAGATCGTCGACGCTCAAGAAGCGCTCCGCAGGCTCTAGCATGGAGCGAAACGACGAAAGATGGCCGGGCCCCGAAAGGGAGCCCGGTTTGCTTTTATACTGCCGCGCGCTATAACTCACCGGTGGCACATTCGCCATGCATCCTATCGAAGGAACAGTTCTTTTGAGTAATTCCGTTTCTGCATTCCCTGACCTCTACATATACGAAGAGGTCGCCCAGTCCCTGTACGAGGACATCTGCGGCCATGCGCCGCTCGCATCCGTGCTCGACTCCCTCGGGGTCGAAGGCGGGTTCGTCTGCGTCGCTGACCAGTTCGGCAAGGTACTCGCGCGCATCCGGTTCGGCGAAGAGGCGGTGTTCGGCGACGCCGACGGCACGCTCCAAGCGGCGCTTGATGCGGCTAGCGGCGTATCCGTAGGGACGCTCAGTTCCCGGGGAAACGTGCTGACCGGCGTGCGGTATGAGCCGGGCGCCCTGCGCGGGTTCCGCCACATCCTGTCCTGCCGCTTTGGCGGCTTCAACGAGGATTCGCTTACGCCGAAGGACCGTACGACGCTTACCGACCTGAGCGAGCTGTTCGTCATCGCGTTCTGTCTCAGACTGAAGCGCGACTGCGATATCAAGGAAATGGTTCGCGACATGGCGGCTGGGATCCTCTTCCGGTACTGCTCCGAGCACGCCGTGCTCTTCGACCCGTTCCTCGAGGACTGCCGGAAGGTCCTGGCATAACGCTGACTACAAAGGAGAAACGGCAAAGCCCCGCATCAAGACTGGTGCGGGGTTTCTGCTATATGAAACGGAATCCGGCGCGGGAGAAGATCTACTCCCCGCGCCGGACCCACCCGGACATTGGCGCTGTGCGCTCATGATCGATTGGTGGTTGGAGGCCTGCCCTCCGGTGTACGTGCCAAGCTCGCCGGAACCTGACCTTTTAAGCGTAGCATGGGTCTATTTGCATAAAGGAAACCCCTAGTGTACAGTGCGCCTATCGCTACGTACGCCCTTTAGGGGCGGACCAATGGCCCGGGAGCTTTTATGCCCGCGCTATTGTTAGCGCGCTTTTAATTTTTATGAAATTCATCCTCGCACGCAAAGAGCGCATGACCCAGATCTGGGGCGACGATGGCCTCGTGGCCGTCGGTACGGTCCTTAAGACCAGCCCCTTGGTCGTCACCCAGGTGAAGACCGCAGATACCAAGGACGGCTATGCAGCCGTTCAGGTGGGCTATGAAGAGCAGAAGACCGCCCGGGTCACCAAGGCAGAGCTCGGCCACACCAAGGGCAAGGCATACAAGGTAGTTACGGAGTTCCGCACGGACAATGCGGCTGACTTTGCCGTTGGCTCCGAGATCGGCATCGATACGTTCGCCCCGGGCGACGCAGTCGAGGTCGCCGGCCTCACCAAGGGTAAGGGCTTCCAGGGCGTGGTGAAGCGTCATGGCTTCCATGGCGGACGCCGTACCCACGGCCAGAAGCACTCTGAGCGCGAGCCAGGCTCCATCGGCGGCGGCGGTCGCGCAGGAGGTCGTGTTGCTAAAGGTATGCGCATGGCAGGCCGCATGGGCGGCACCCGCGTTACCGTGAAGGGCCTCAAGGTCCTCCACGTCGACCCGGCGCGCGGCGAGATCATTATTTCTGGAGCGGTCCCTGGCGCCAAGGGAACCCTCATCGAGGTCGTTTCTGCATAACCCTGACGTATATGGCAACCGCAAAAACACCAGCAACAAAGACCGCAACCAAAGCTCCTGCCAAGAAGGCAGCGGCTAAGGCCCCGGCAGCAAAGAAGGAGCAAGCGACTAAGAAGGCGCTCGGCACCTTGGAGGCGACCGTATTCGCCATGGACGGCAAGGAGGCAGGGAACATCCAGCTTCCGGCAGAACTGTTCGGTGCCGCATGGAACGCAGACCTCGTGCACCAGGTGGTCGTCGGCATGCAGGCGAACGCCCGCCCTACTGTCGCGCACACCAAGTTCCGCGGCGAGGTACGCGGCGGCGGCAAGAAGCCGTGGAAGCAGAAGGGCACCGGCCGCGCACGTCACGGTTCCCGCCGTTCCCCGATCTGGGTCGGTGGCGGTACCACGCACGGTCCTCGTGCAGAGCGCGACTACTCCGTAAAGATCAACAAGAAGATGAGGGTCGCTGCGCTCGCGTCCGTCCTCTCGAAGAAGTGGAAGGACGGCGAGGTCCTGTTTGTCGAGAAGTTCTCGTTCGCTGAGCCTAAGACCAAGGACGCGAAGGCAGCGCTCCTTGCTGTTGCGACCGCATCGGGTAAGACTGAGCTCGTGACGAAGAGGAAGAACGCAGCAGTGATCGCGTTCTCCACGAAGGATGCAGTCGCTGAGAAGTCCATCCAGAACCTCGGCAACTACAAGAGCGAGGAGGTCCGTAACCTGAACCCGGTGGACCTCGTGACGAAGAAGTTCCTCGTCATCGAGAACCCGACGGAGGCGTTCAAGGTATTGTCAGCCCGCCTCACTAAGTAATATTCGTATGGCACTCTTTTCCCGCAAACCGCAGAAGACCGCTCCCGGCAAGGCTACCGTTACGGTCGCTCGCAAGGATGACGGACGCCTCGCGCACGTGCTCAAGAAGCCGCACTTCTCCGAGAAGGCGCTCCTTGGCACCGAGAACGGCTGCTACGTGTTCGAGGTCACCCCTGAGGCGACCAAGCACGATGTCGCTGCTGCCATCGAGAAGTTCTACAAGGTAACCCCGCGCCAGGTGAGGATCGCGAACCTTCCTGCGAAGAAGGTGTCCCTCAGGACCCGCCGCGGCGTAGGTACCCGCGCACGCCGCCACAAGGCGTACGTCTACCTCAAGAAGGGCGACACCATCCAGTTCGCATAACGCATATGAAGACCTACAAGCCAACATCCCCGAGTCGCCGCAACATGACTACGCTCCCGTACAAGGAGCTCCTGTCCGGCGACCGCCCAATGAAGTCCCTTCTTGTTTCCAAGAAGAACCAGGCTGGCCGCAACAACGCGGGCCGCATCACCACCCGACACCAGGGCGGTGGCCATAAGCGCCGCCTCCGCAACGTGGACTTCACGTACGCGAAGAAGGACATCCCTGCGAAGGTCGAGACCATCGAGTATGACCCGTACCGCACCGGTTTCATCGCACGTGTCGTGTTCGCTGACGGCGAGCGCCGCTACGTGCTCGCACCCAAGGACGTGAAGGTGGGTGATACCTTCATCGTCTCCGAGAAGGCGCCGATTAAGCCAGGCAACCGCATGCCGCTCGGCCGCATTCCGTCGGGCACGTTCGTGTACAACATCGAGCTCAAGGTAGGCGCAGGCGCACGTCTCGCACGTTCCGCCGGTAACTACGCTGAGGTCGTCGCGCACGACGCAGGGTACGCGCAGCTCAAGATGCCGTCGTCCGAGATCCGCAAGGTATCCGACCTCTGCTGGGCGTCCATCGGTTCGGTCTCCAACGAGAACAGCCGCCTCGTGAAGTACGGCAAGGCAGGCCGCTCCCGCTGGAAGGGTATCCGTCCTACGGTCCGTGGTACTGCCATGAATCCGGTCGACCACCCACACGGCGGTGGTGAGGGTCGCCAGGGTCGCGGTCTCCGCCGTGCCAAGAGCAAGTGGGGCAAGCCGACCGGCAAGGGTCAGAAGACCCGCACGCCGAAGAAGTACTCGAACGTCTTCATCGTCGCAAGGCGCAAAGTCGGAAAGAAGCGCTAGCAAGCAAAGAACAAAACCGCCTGCAAGGGCGGTTTTGTCTTATACTTCCTTTTATGACTATCACTCCATCGCAAGAACAAGGAAGGCCGTGCGTTTACTGCTCGTTTCCTGAGATTAAGGCGAGAGAGATTACCGGGAACAATCTTGTGTGGGCGTTTCCGACTAACATCCCGATTACTGAAGGTCATACCCTAATCGCGCCACGCAGATGCATTAAGCGGCTGCGTGATCTTACCGGCGAAGAGCGGAGCGCGCTTCTTACACTTGCGGATACGATCATGGATGCGCTACGCACGCTCCATGGCGCGGACGGCTTTAACTGTGTTTGGAACGAAGGGGTGCTTGCAGGACAGTCGGTCCCGCACTTCCATCTCCATGTGATACCGCGTAAGGAAGGGGATACAGGTCTGTACGGATACGATCCGCGCAGCATGCTGTACCGGACCGAAGACCGCGACCCGCTGTCTGAAGAAGAACTCCTTTCCGTACGGGATGCCATCAAATCTGCACACGTATGAGTTATCCTCGTCATCACACGATCGACCACTACCTGAAGAAGGTGCGTCAGCATACTGAACCGTACGTTGCGGAGGTCCTCGGTAAGGAGATAGTCATCTATCCGAACGTTATGTCACCCATGTATGACAGATCCTCTCGAATCTTCATTCAGATGCTGCCCGATCAGCATGGAAAGAGCTTCCTCGAAATGGGTTCCGGGACGGGAATCGTATCGGTATTCGCGGCCCTACAGGGTGCGCGGAGTGTCACCGCAGCAGACATAAGCAAGGTTGCAGTCGAGAATACGCGCGAGAACTTTGCGCGTCACGGCATCCTAAACGCACAAGCGCTTGAGTCAGACCTCTTTTCTGATGTGAACGGTACATTCGACACGGTCTTCTTCAACGCTCCGTTCCATGGCAACAAGCCTGAAGATCTACTGGAGCTAGGAACATCGGACGAGGGATACGCGATGCTTAAGCGATTCATGGCGGGTGTCCCTAATTTCATGAACAAAGATGGGCTCATGCACCTAGGGTTCTCAGATACTGGCGACTCGGGTGTTATTTTTGCTGCCGCTTTAGAAAGCGGTCTCCAACTAGCGAGTACTCAAACGCAAGAGAATGGCGACTGGACCGCCATTCTCTATACATTCTCCCGTCTTTGATCCTATCGGTACACAGGCTGCACCATATCCGCTATCTCAGAGAGCGGTATCTCCACGAACTGCGTACCGAGCGCATACGGACCCACCTGGTACGGCGGGAAGATAAGCACGAGCGTATCGGCCTGGATGGCGAAGTTCTGGAAGTTCTCGGGAGTAGCGGTGGTGCCGCTCTCGATATATTCGATGTTCGCTTCAGCGCCTGACTTCTCGGCGATGATGGCAGGAAGCTTTGCGCGCGATAGCTCTGAAAGGCGGGCGAGGTAGTTTCCGGTGAGGATATCGCCGAGCATAAGCTCAGCGCCCGTTGCCTTATCGAACGTGAAGGTGCGGTAGTAGCCATTTGGGTGCGCACCCAAGGTGTCCTCGTAGATGGTGTAGACGTAGGAGATCGTCTTCGGTCCTTCGCTCACCTCGAAATCGAGCTCGAGCGCATACTTGCGGCCCTGGTCGAAGCCGAGCATCTGGATGTCTTCCGCGGTCATGGTCTCAAAGCCTGCGCGCGCCTTGAAGTCCGCGATCTGCCCCGTGACGAAGGAGGAGAGGAGTGAGACGGCCCGCGCGTCAGCTTCTGCGCCTGCGGAGCTCTTGAGGGGCGTTTCTGCCGGATACGCGGCGATGGCGGTATGGTACGGACCCTCGTCGGTCGTCACTTCCTTCCGGAACGCGCCTTCGGGGACCTGCTCCTCGGGAACCTGCCCAACGGGGAGCGGCTTAGGAGGCGTGGTGGCCATGTACCAGACGGCGAGCCCGAGTATGATAAGGCCCAGTACGACGGCGCTGATAACTGCTTTTTGCTTGTCCGCGGTGTTCATATAGTGAAAGTATACCTCCTCATGCATGGTGAAGGCCCCGTACGCCTGGCGTACGGGGCCTCAATTCACGAACGTGCGACCGTGATGGCCGCATCGACGGTGTCTGCGAGCGTCTCATAGACCGGGAACCTGTCCCCGAGCCCGTTCTTCTGGTACGCATGGTCGAAGTTGCGCGTGATCTGGCTCAGGCCGAACGCCTTGTCCTGCCAGAGCGCAGGTTTTGCGCCGAGCACCACACGGACCCTCGGGTCCATCTGCAGGAACGCGGACCAGCGCCCCGCTTCGCGCCGCGTGTCGCGGGCGTAAACACCCGTTTCAGGCGGTCGCGGCGTCCTCTGGACCGGAATCCAGAAGATGATGCAGCCGCGAGGGTGTCCGCCCTTTTCGTACGGGAAGCCCGCAAGCTCGAGATAGATGTCCTCCCAGGCCTGCTGCCGCGGCGTTTCCCCGCAAATCTCGCGCATTTGCTCGGTTTTGAGGGGGTGGTCGTCGTCGTAGCGGCACGGAAGCGCCGCAACGAACCTGTCTCGGCCGAGGCAGGCCTCAACCTGTCTGTAAGCGTTGTGCTGCCAGTCGTAGGCGCCCGTC
>Ga0196976_1001238_pt1 | contig 12054 bp, 8 predicted proteins | sample S3v_513CmetaG_FD_148644 | JGI IMG/M metagenome (GOLD analysis project Ga0196976, IMG submission 148644) | Soil microbial communities from Anza Borrego desert, Southern California, United States - S3+v_5-13C | ecosystem: Environmental > Terrestrial > Soil > Desert | place: USA: California...
GTCCAACAAGAACGGCGAGCAGGTGGTCATCAACCGTAACGGCAAGCTCCTGATCATGGAGGACATCCCGACCAAGAAGTCGAAGAAGGCCGCCCCCGGTGAAGAAGCCGCCGGCGCCCGCGAGAAGGAGCGCTACGCGCTCGTCTACGGCTCGACGCTCAAGGTCGTGGACGGCCAGCACGTCGACGCCGGCCAGCCGCTGGTCGAATGGGATCCGTTCACCAGCGCCGTGCTCACGGAGCTCGGCGGCAAGGTGCAGTTCAAGGACATCGTCGAGGGCGAGAACGTCCGCGAGGAGACGGATAAGGTCACCGGTCTCACGCAGATGGTCATCGTCGAGTCGGCCACGGCCGAGAAGCGCACCCCGACGCTCATCATCAAGGCGGGCAAGGGGGAGGAGCGGAAGTACCTGCTCCCGACCGGCGCCCACGTCATGGTTCACAACGGTCAGGACGTCCATCCCGGCGACGTTCTGGCGAAGATCCCCCGCGCCACGACCAAGACCAAGGACATCACCGGCGGTCTGCCGCGCGTGGTCGAGCTGTTCGAGGCTCGCCACCCGCGCGACAAGGCTGTCATCACCGAGGTCGACGGCACCGTGCATCACGGGGCGATCGTCAAGGGCATGCGCCGCATCATCGTCGAGACCGACGAGGGCACCCGCCACGAGTACAGCGTCCCGCGCTCCGTGCACGTCAACGTGCAGGAGGGTGAGCGCGTGCGCGCCGGCGACCCGCTCATCGACGGTCCGATCGATCCGCACGACGTGCTCGCGGTCCTGGGCATTAAGGAGCTGCAGCGCTACCTGGTCGACAAGATCCAGGAGGTCTACCGCTCCCAGTCCGTGGCCATCAACGACAAGCACATCGAAGTCATCTGCCGTCAGATGCTGCGCTCGGTGCGCGTGACGCGCGTGGGCGACACCGACTTCCTCGTGGACGAGCAGGTCGATCGCTTCCGCTTCATGGAGGAGAACGAGAAGGTCATGAACCGCGGCGGCGAGCCTGCCGACGGCGTGCCTCTCCTCCTCGGCATCACCAAGGCCTCTCTCTCGACGGAGTCGTTCATCTCCGCGGCGTCGTTCCAGGAGACCACGCGCGTCCTCACCGAGGCCGCCATCGCCGGTCGCGTGGACTACCTGCGCGGCCTGAAGGAAAACGTCATCGTCGGCCGCCTCATCCCGGCCGGCACCGGCATGCCCACCTACCGCGACATCTACCTCGAGAAGGACGAAGCCCCCGCCCAGCCCTCCCTCGAGGAGCTGCTGCAGCGGGAATCGGAAGACGAGGACGCGCTGTCGCTGGCGGACTTCGACGACGAGCAGTGACGTGGCGCGCGCAAGCGCGCCACGTCATCCCGAGCGTAGCGAGGGATCTCTCGGGCGGCCGAAAGGCCGCCCGAATGGTTATTGCCGTACTGTTTTGAGATCGTTCTACGGTGTGTAGCTTTCCCGATCAGCGGACTATTTGGCGCGCTCTCTGTATTGTTACTTTCTGCACTGTGCTGAGAGAACGCTACTTTATAATCGACACTGTTCACGGAGGACGCCGATGAGTGCAGCGCTTGATTACTCTTCATCCGCATTGCGCACGACGCTCGAGGAAGAAGTGCTCGAGTATCTTCGTGAAAAGCAGCGCGATGCCGCCAGTGCCATCATCGAGGCAGTGTTGAAGCAGCATCAGTTCCTCACCTCCGCTCCTGTCGTGGCTGCGATCTGGAGCCTGAACGAGCAACGCCGCATCAGTATCGGCAGTGACTGGACCGTCTCGCTCCGTGAAGCGCAGCCTGCCACTCGTCGATGAGCGATGGCTCGCGATGATCGCCTGCTGAACGTCGAAGACCCGAGCGTTGACGACACTCGCTCCGAAGCGCAACGCGACCGCGACCGTGTCCTCTACAGCTCTGCTTTGCGACGGCTTGGCGGCGTCACGCAAGTAGTTTCCGCGAGCGAAGGGCTGGTCATTCACAACCGGCTCACCCACACGCTGAAAGTTGCTCAGGTCGCCCGGCGCCTGGCTGAACGGCTCATGGCGAAGACGCCGGAGGCGGTGCTGAAGGCGATCGGTGGCGTCGATGCCGATGCGGCCGAGGTGGCCGCACTCGCACACGACCTCGGCCATCCACCTTTCGGACACATCGCCGAGAAGGAGTTGCAGAAGATCGCCGCGGACGAGAAAGCGCTGGGTGATGCGGCACTCACGGATGGATTCGAAGGGAACGCGCAGTCGTTCCGCATCGTGGCGCGCCAGTCGGTGAGGACATTCCACTACACCGGTCTCAATCTCACGCGCGCGTCGCTGAATGCAATCCTGAAATATCCGTGGCTCCGCGGAGAAGGGAAGAGTGATAAGCGCGAGGAGAAGTGGGGTGCATACCAGGACGAGAAAGAGTCTTTCGAGTTCGCGCGGAAGGAATCACGGCCATTCGTCCGGAGTGCGGAGGCGGAGATCATGGACTGGGCAGACGACATTGCCTACGCCCTTCATGACACGGAGGACTTTTATCGGGCAGGGTTGATCCCGCTCGACCGGCTCATCGCCGGCCGCGATGAAGAAGAACGTGCGCGTTTCCTGGGGTACTACTTCAAGTACAAGAAGATGACCGATGCCGTGCAGCAGAAACAGGCGGAGCAGGATCTCGGCGTCGCCATCGGCAGTCTCGCGCCGCGCGAGCGCTTCTCCGGCTCCATCGCCCAGCGGGCGACGCTGCGCAGCTGGATCTCCAATCGAATCGGGGAGTATGTGCGCGCGTTCAGGCTCCGGGAGCCCAAAGAAGATGAATCGGTCGCCGTCATTCAACCGGGTGCGCTTCGGGAGATCGACATTCTCAAGCAGCTCACGTGGTACTACGTCATCCGCAACCCGGCGCTCGCAACGCAGCAGGCCGGGCAGCGAAACCTGATCCGACAGCTGTTCGACATCTTCTGGACCGCGGCGCGCGACGAGCAGGACGAGCTGCTGCCGCGTGTGGTGGCGGACCGCGTCCGCGCGGTCCGTGAAGACGGGCAGATGGACGACGTCGCGAAACGACGAGCGATCACGCGTCTCGTCGTCGACCTGATCGCTTCGATGACGGAGGACCAGGCGCTGCGCATTCACCACAAACTGGTTGGCGTCGCCCCGGGCTCGGTGATGGATCAACTGCTCCATCACTCGATCGGGTGAAGACACGCCGAGGTCCCGTGTCCGAGTTGTCGGTCCACCGCCTCGACTTCGACCGACAACGCGGTGGTCCTCGCTCCCCGCGGCCCACCGCGAACATCCTGACGCTGTCGGAATGGCCCGCGATGCGCTCTCGCACAAGCGCGATGCGCTCTCACGCAAGCGCGTTGCGCTCTCACGCAAGTGCGTTGCGCTCTCACGCAAGTGCGTTGCACTCTCACGCAAGCGCGTTGCACTCTCACGCAAGCGCGTTGCGCTCTCACGCAAGTGCGTTGCGCTCTCACGCAAGCGCGTTGCACTCTCACGCAAGCGCGTTGCACTCTCACGCAAGCACGTTGCGCTCTCACGCAAGCACGATGCGCTCTCGCGCAAGCGCGAGGCACTCTCGCGCAAGCACGTTGCGCTCTCGCGCAAGCGCGTTGCGCTCTCGCGCGAGCGCAGTCTCATCTTCGCAGTTGACCGTTTGGACACAAATTCTCGGGAACCTTCCGGCAGGCTCGTGCGTCTTACCCTCGTGTCCGGCGTGATGGCTCGAGTCTTGGCCCCCCGGTACATCGGAGTTGAGCGGTGCTCCTCGATTTGTGAGGGAAACGGGTCGTCCGTCGAGGGTTGAGTCTTGCCCCTGCGGCCGCCCGGGAGTGGAGCGGCGCTCCTCCATCCTCACGACAGCGCGCCGACCCATGGGACCGCGGCCCTGCGGGTCATCACTTCGATCGCCGGCGCGTCGCCGGCGAAAACAACCATCCCTGAACGGGAGAGAGGAAATCATGGCTGACAAGAATCTCCAATCAACCACCAACCCGGCCGCGGGCGCGACCCCGTCGCCGGAACCCCTGACGCCCGAGGAGGCCATCCAGCAGTTCCGCGCGCTCATGGCGCGGGTGCCGTTTCCGCAGGCGCCGCCGGCGCACCGGCCGTTCCGCCGCCGCCTGTCGCACCTCGATCCGAAATTCGTCGACGCCGCGATCCACGTGGTCGGCGCATCGCCCGAGGCGCAGGCGGCACTCGGCAGCTCGGACGAAGAGCTGCGCGCCGAGGTCGAGGTCATCGCCCGCTGGTCCGGCTTCGGCGACGAAATGATGGCCGGGATGCGCAAGGTCCTCGCGGGAAACGACATCCGCCGCCAGCGCCTCGGTCTCAAGGCTCTGCAGGGCTACCGGATCTGCGAGCAGCTCGCACGCGACGAAGGTGACGAGCAGCTCACCTCGTACGTGCGCGAGATGAAGCGGATGAAGAAGTTCGGCCGCGTGCGCCGTCGCCGGACCGAGCCGCCGCTCGAAGAAGTCGCGAAGAAGTGACGGACCGCCTCCGCGGAGGCGTCAACTGACAACGGTGGGCGTGCCGCGGCACGCCCACCATCACGGGAGCGATCCATGAACGCACAGACCCAGCTCTCCGCCGGCGACCTCGACGCGATCCTGCAGGCCGCGATCGACGCCGGCATCGCCTTCGACGCCGTGCTCACGGCCGAGGAGCGCCAGCTCTTCGAGAGCTACCTTTCCGACGAAAGCCCCCTCATGATCCCGCAGGTCGCCGTGACGGCGGAGCAGCGCGAGCAGGCCGAGAGCGACTTCGCCACGCTGGCCGTCGCCGAGACCCTGATGGCCCTCGGCGCGAAGATCAAGGCGGTGCTCGCGCGCCGCGAGGAAGAGCTCTACCAGAAATGCCTCGCCGCGTACTACATCGCCGAGGACCTCGCCCGCGATCCGCAGCATGCGGAGCTGATCCCGCACGTCGAGGCGCTGCGCGCGGCACACGAGCGAGACTACGGACGCCCGATTCCGCCGCGGGGCGCACATTGACGCCGCGGGGCGCCCTGCGTGGATACGACCGGCCTGTACGACGGTCAGTCGAAGAGCTCCGCGAGCGGCAGCGTCCAGCCGGGGATGACGTCTTCGATGGCGATGACGTCGGCGACGGGCGTGCCGCCTCCGCGGCGCTCGATGCGCGCGCCGCGGGCTTCAGGGTCGACGATCACCACGGCCTGCACGCCGGCGCGGAGCCAGTCGCGCGTCTTTGCTTCGATCTCGGTGTAGCGGTCGTTCGGTGACACCACCTCGACCGCCACGTCGGGCGGACCGTCGAAGAAGCGCGCCGTGTCGACGTAGCGTTCGGCGCGCATGAACGACGCATCGGGCGCTCGCACGGTGTCGGGATCGCGGGAGATTTTGTAGCCCGTCTCGGAGGCGAACACCGCGCCGAGCTTGTGGTGCTTCACATGCGTGAGAAGGCTTGCAATGATCTGTGCCGCAACGCGGCCGTGACGGGATCCCGAGGGCGACATCTTCCGCAGCTCCCCTCGAACGAGCTCGTAACGCCACCCATCGTCGGGGAGCTGAAAGAGCTCATCCGCTGTCATGAGCGTGCCGGTAGTCACGGAAATATCGTACGCCGAAGTCGTGCCTGATTCGACCGCGCTCATGGGCCGAGGATCCCTCGGAATGCGGCCTTCCGCAACTTTGCTACAGCCCGTAGATCACTCCCGCAACTTGCCTCTGCGGCGGACCGCAACGTCTGTCCACGCCGCTTTCCCCCTGACGATCTTTCCGTCGAACGTGAGCCAGCTCGTGCCGCCGTCGGTGGTGACGACGATGTCGCGCCGGGAGTCGTGGTCGATGTCGAGGATGCGGAGATCGCGGATGGTGTCGCCGGAGGCGCGGCGATGCCAGAGTGGGGGGGCGTTCTCGAGCTTGCGCGGGTGGAGGAGGAGAACACCGTCGCGGGTGGTGGCCACGATCTTCGGGGCGTGCATGTTCGTCGGACGTCCGACGGCGACGTGCGTCAGCTTGCCCGGGTATTCGAAGGTCGAGTGTTCCTTGCCATTGCGGTCGAGCACGACCAGGTGCGAGGAGTGGCCGTCGTACCAGACGGCGACGACGTAGGCGGTCTTCTTCTCGAAAAGGTCGCCGGTGGTGAAGGTCTCGAGGGTGCCGCCGTGGCCGGGATGTTTCCAGCGTAACTTGCCGTCGCGGTCGAGCACCTCAATGCGGTCGCGCAGGCCCACCACGACTTCGTAGCGTGCGTCCGCGTCGAGGTCCGCCGCCTCGGCGGCGACGATCGGCTGCCGGAGGTCGTGGCGGAAGAGCGTCTTGCCGCTCTCGCTGTAGGCGGCGATGAGTGAATCATCGACCGAAACGCGAATGAGGGGGCCGGGATCCCGCCAGCACTCGGACAACGGCATGTTCCGGGTCGTGCCTTCCATGCTGATCTGCGTAGCGGGATCGACGGTCTTGTTGTGGTTCTTCTGGATCCAGCCGCGCACCTCGCGGTCGACGTACGTGTGCAGCGTCTGCGCGACCACCGTGCCGTTCGGGGCGGACGCCTCACAGGCCAGGCCGTCGAGCACCGCCTTCGTGAAGACGCCGTTCTGGTGCACCTCGTCGTCGTATGCGTATTCGCCCGGTGCGGCGGCGTAGAAAATCACCTGTCCCTGCACGCCACCCATCCGCCGGATGTGCGGCGCCGCGGCGGCGGGATCGGGACTGGCGCCGCGCGAGCCTGGTCCGATCCGGTCGCGGCAGGCGTCGATGAAGATCAGCGAGCGCGGTGTTTCGCCGGCGATCTCCAGGAGCTTTGCCGTGCGCAGCGACGTCCCCGGCGAATCGAAAGACGAGGTCGAGCCGAGGATGTAAGAGTCGCCGTTGTGCTGGAACCCGTGCGTTGCCAGGGAAAGCACGAACAGTCCCCGCCTGCCGGTCTGCGACACCTGCTCGCGCAGCAGGTTGTCGATGTCGCCCGAGGTGGCGTTCTCGACGCGCACGCCGGCCGCCTTCAACTCGGCCAGTCTTCGTTTCGACTCCTCCTTCTGCGGTGAGCCCGACAGCGCCAGCACCGCGCGCCGCGGTGGAATGAGTCCCACGCGCTGATCGAGGGTGAAGCGGTAGGCGAGATCGATGGCGTCGTCGCCGGCGAAGGGGACGGTGAGCGTGTCGTCGTGCCGGAACGTGCGGACGCCGACGAACAGCGCCGTCGACTCGTCGCGCGAGAAGCCAGGCGGCTCCGGCGTCAGGCTCGCGAGCTGCGCCGGCCCGACGGAGCGCGACAGACGCGGCTGAGTGCAGAGCAGCGCCGTTCCCGACATGGCGGCGACCAGGCCGAGGCTGATGGCGAGCGATCTCATGTCCGTGGGAACCCCCTTGCCGCAAAAAAGTGGGTGGGGACGCCACTAAAGACACGCTTCCGGGTTCACCCTCCTTTGAGTACCCCAAGGAGACCTGATGAAACGACTCCCGCTTGCGGTGGTTGTCCTCGTTTTCGCCGGCTTCGCGCGCGCGCAGACGCTTGGGCCGGTCGACTGGATCTTTCTCGTCGACACGTCGAAGTCGATGCGCGGCGTGGGCAAGGGATCGAAGAACGTCTTTCCCGAGGTGAAGGCGAGCATCGACTCGTTCATCAACGAGGCGAGCGACGGCGACAGCGTGGCCATCTTCACGTTCGACAGGAGTGCAAGCCTTCGCTCCGCCATGCCGGTCAACGCCGACGCGCGCGCCGACCTGCACCAGATCGTGGCCGGCCTCGAGGCGGAAGGCAATCGCACGCACCTCGGCGACGCGATCGCGAAGGGACTGGATCGCGCCGCGACGCTGCGCCGAACGCTCGATCCCACGCGCACCCGCGCGGTGGTCCTCTTCACCGACGGCCGCGAGGACATACGCGACATCGAGGATCCGGTGCGCATCGACGCGAACGTGCAGCGTGCCGCCGACACCTTCATCTACTTCGTCTCCATGGGCGACCACGAGCCGCAGCTCGACGCGTTCGCCGCGGCGACGAAGCGGACGACGGTGCTGAAGGCGCCGACGGCGGAAGCGATCCGCGACGTGGCGAGAAAGATCCGCGCCACGATTCCTCCGCCGAAACCGAAACCGCAGCCACTCGTGCAGACCACACCGCCGCCTGCACCAGAACCACCGCCATCCACGCTGACGCAGGCGCTGCGCACCATCTTCGCCCTCACCCTGCTCGGCGCCATCGCCGCCGCCATCGTGTACCAGCAGCGCAAGAAGAACCGCCTCGAAGGGGAACTGGAGATCCTCCGCCCGCGCACCGCGCCCGACAACGCATACGTCGGCCTGCCCAAGCTGCAGGCCACCGAGGTCGCGCTCAGCGCCATCCTCCCGCCCGACGCGCTGGCCGGCAGCGACGCGCGCCTCTTCGTGAAGCGCAGGGCGGGAAAGAAAAAAGTGTGGATTGCCACGCGCGGCGGCTCGCTGCGCATCAACGACGTCGAGACTCCGATGACCGAGCTCTACGACGCCGACACCATCGAGATCGGCGACGCGAAGCTGCGCTTCAACCGCGTCGGCGACGAACGTCCGCATCAGGAGGCTGACCTGTGAAGAACAACGTCGTCTTTCGTCCCACCGTCGTCATCGGACTCGGAGGGACGGGCTACAACACGCTGCTCGAGCTGAAAAGGCGCTTCGTCCAGGCGTACGGCTCCATCCCGCCGATCATCCGCTTCCTCTCCATCGACACCACCGAGAACGCCGAGGGAGCGTCGCGCGGTGAAGAGGCCGTGCATGAGACGCGGCTCGATCCTCACGAGCAGTACGTGCTGCAGGTCGGCAACCCGTCCGGACTCGTGAACGGCACGAACCCGCACATTGACGAATGGTGGCCGCCGGAGATCCCGACACAGGCCATCATCGCCGGCGCCGGGCAGGTGCGCGGGCGCGGGCGGCTGGCGCTCTTCGCGCGCGCGTCCGAGGTCTACGCGCGCATCCGCCGCGCCGTCGACGACGTGCGCAACATCCGCAACCAGAAACAGATGTACGCGGAGCAGTTCCAGGTCTCGGAGCGCTCCGGCGTGGAAGTGCACCTCGTCGGCAGCCTGGCCGGCGGCACCGGCAGCGGCACGTTCCTCGACGTCGCCTTCATGGCCCGCGACGTGATCGGCGGCGACGAGCAGTCGAACTTCACCGGCGTGCTGCTGCTGCCCGGCATCTTCACGCGCATGGCCGGCGTGGCCATGGTCAAGCCGAACGCGTACGGCGCGCTGAAGGAGATCGAGTATCTCTCGACGATGAAAGGGAGCTTCACCGTCGACTACGGCTTCCGCCGCGTCGACGTCACGCGCCCGCCGTTCGACGTCGTGTATCTGGTCGACAGCATCAACGAGCAGGGGCGCGTGGTGTCGGACCAGAAGGACCTGCACAACCTCATCGCCGACGGCATGTACGTGCAGATCGGCTCGCAGCTCGGCACCGACGCCGCGAATGCGATCGACAACATCAAGACCCAGATCGCCACCGCCGGCCGCGTGAAGGGGCGCTCGCCGCAGTACTGCAGCTTCGGCGTGGCCTCGCTGACCATGCCCACCTTCGACGCGCTGATGTACGAGGACGCGAAGCGCCTGGTCAACGACGACCTGCTGAATGGCTCCGTGGCCGACTCCGAGGTCGAGGAGGAAGTGCAGCGCTTCATCGACACGCAGCGCCTGCGCGAGGACGAGGCCGACCAGGTGATCGAGTTCCTCGGCCAGCGCGAAGGGGGCGGGCAGTTGCGCATTCCCATGCCGCTCACGCAACTGACGTTCGACAACAAGGCCCTCGGCGCGATCAAGAGCCTGCACACCGTGCATCGCTCGCGCGCGGAGCGGCAGATCGCGCAGGCCATCGCCGCGAACTTCGAGAAGCTGCGCGACGAGTCGGTGGCGGCCATCAGCGCGCTGTGGGAGTCGATGGTCAACCGCAACAACGGGTTCACGCGCGCCGAGCGCTTCTTCCAGAAGCTGCAGGCCAAGCTGGAGTGGTACCGCAACATGATGGACGGCGAGGCGAAGGAGGAGCGCACGCGCCTCAAAGCCATCGTATTCAAGTCCGCCGAGGATGGGATCACCGAGGCCGCGGGCGCGTTCCTGCGCCGCGAGGCGAGGGTGAAGACCGCGTGCGAGGTGTACGGCGGCCTCGTCGACCGCGAGACGGAGCTGGCCATCCGCGTGGCGCGGCTGGAGAAGGCGGCCGAGCTCTACTCGACGCTGCACTCGCACACGCAGTCGATTCTCGACTGGTGCTACCGCATCCGCGAGAACCTCAACGCCGCGCGCAAGCAGTTCGAGCAGCAGTATCTCGACGCCACGAACCCGCGCGGCGGATCGCGCCTCTTCGAGCAGACCGTCGGCTTCGACGCCGCGCCGCACCGCCCGCGCGTGACCGGCGAGGACTTCGTGAAGTGGTACGCCGATCATCACCGCGCGTCGCTCTCGCAGTGGGCCGGCCTGCGCGCGTCGGAGGTCCACGCCGACGTCGAGCAGTTCGTGCGCAAGTGCTACGAGCCGCTCACGTCGCTGACCATGGACGACATCCTCCGCCGCACGTCGCCCGAGGCCGTGACGCAGCAGCTCAAGCGTCTCGACAACCTGGCCGTGCCGCTCTGGCGCTACGACCTCGGCAAGATTCCGGTGGTCAGCCAGACGCTCCTCAACGAGGCCTATTACTACGGCGTTGCCGACGGCGAGGCCTCGGTGCTCAACGAGGCGCGCTACGCCGCCGGCGTGCCGACGGGGACGACCAAGCCGAGCACCGTCTCCACGCGCGACGCGAAGCGCATCGTGCTGTTCAAGGTCAAGACCGGCCTGCCGCTCTTCGCGCTGGCCGAGATGGAGGACATGGAGCGCGCCTACACCGACCCGAACAAGATCATCTCCAATCACATCGACAAGCGCTGGCAGGAGCTGCCGAATCTCATCCCGCGCAGCGGCGACGGCGAGGCACTGCGCTGGTTCGCCCTGGCCCAGGCGCCCGAGCCGTTCGCCCTCATCCGCCGCGACGGTGCCTGGTATTCGATGAAGTCGAAGAACGGCCGCCGCGTGGACAACAACCTGGTGCGCCTGGCGCAGGGACGCGTGCCAGCCTTCACGGCGTTCGAGAAGAACCGCGACCTGGTGCAGGAGGCGGAGGAGACGATCGACGCCGTGGTCACGCGCGAGGGGGCGGTGCGGGTCGTCCAGATCCTGCGCGAGTACACGGATGCGCTGACGAAGCAGATGGCCAGCGCCGTCGAGCCGCAGGTCAAGGATCAGGTCGAGAACGAGATCCTGGCCATCGAGGATTACGTGCGGCGCATGGAGACGCTGAGCTGATGCTCAAGCCGGTCAGTATTCTCGCTCTCGATGACGTCGCGGCGCCGCTCGCGCAGGCGGTGCAGCAGCTCGTGGCCGCGCATCACGGCGTCGACGACCTCGTGCTCTGTGGGGACGGGCTTCAGCCCGTCCCGGAAGCGATTCAGTCGATCCACGCGCGGCGGCAGCGGCCCGACAGTCCGCTGCGCCTGCGCGAAGACCTCAGCACGCGCGAGCTCGTGCTGGTCGTGCTCTCCGCGAGCGGCCCGGCGCGAGGCGCGCTGATCGAGACGGTGCGCCGCATCCGGGAGATCTACGAGACGCGCCGTTTCGCCTCACTGGTCTCGATCGAGATTCTCTGCCTGCTGCCGGAGGCGGCCGGCGCGACCAAGCCGGAGGACTACGCCGCCGCGTATGCGCTGCTCAAAGTGCTGACAGCCGAGGAGGCGAAGCCGTTCGATCAGGTATGGCTGCTCGACGCCGTGAACGCGCGGCGGGTGCGCTTCGGCGCGCTGCACGAGGCGCTCGACGTGTACGCGGCCGCGGTCGCCGGCGCGCTGACGTACGAGCCGGAGCTGAGCGGCGCGCTGCCGGGCATTCATCCGCGCGGGATGCATCCGACGTTCAGCTCGTTCGGCTACGCGTCGCTCGTGTTTCCGCGCGAAGCGGCGCTGCAGCGTGTCGAGGCGCGCTTCGCCGCGCAGCTCGTGCGGGAGAAGCTGCTCGCCGGCGCGCCGGGCGCGCATGCGCAGCTGGCGGCGAAGCAGTTCGTCGCCGCGGAGGAGCTCGCGGTGCCGCTGTCGCGCATCGGCGTCGACGGCGGGCAGTCGC
>Ga0196976_1001239_pt1 | contig 12053 bp, 7 predicted proteins | sample S3v_513CmetaG_FD_148644 | JGI IMG/M metagenome (GOLD analysis project Ga0196976, IMG submission 148644) | Soil microbial communities from Anza Borrego desert, Southern California, United States - S3+v_5-13C | ecosystem: Environmental > Terrestrial > Soil > Desert | place: USA: California...
AGCGCCGGTCGCCGGTCAGCTGCCCGCCGGTCACCCGGAGCGTCCCGCTGCTCGAGCCCTCGAGGGCGAACGTGGCCTTGTACGAGATGGTGAGCGTCGTGGTCTCCGTCCCCGTGATCCGGCCGGCGTCGAGGAAGATGGACACCTGCGTGGTCTTGGAGGCGGCCGCCGTGATCGACGCCGTTCCGACCCACGCGCAATTCTCGCCCTCGCAGATCTCGCACCGGCCGTCGACGCAATCGCGTCCCCCCGGGCAGGCGTTCCCGCACGTCCCGCAGTTCCTCGGATCCGTGAGCCGGTTCACGCACAGCCCGGCGCAGCAGTCCGGGCCGCCGAGCACGCTCTGGCTGCAGTCGACCCCGCAGGCGCCGCAGTGCTCGGCGTTGTCGCCCTTCACGTCGACGCAGAGGAAGACCGGACCATTGTACGTCGGAGGGTCGTAGCTGAAGTCCCGGCAGCAGAGCTCGGCGCCGGCGCAGGAGGTGCAGCCGAAGCAGTGCTCGTACGTGCCGATCGGGACGCACTGCGCCCCGCAGCAGTCGAACGAGGGAGAGCTCTCGCACGCCTCGCCGCACGGCGGGGACTCGTACGCGCCGTACTCCGAGAAGTGACGGATCGGCGCGGCGACACCTCCCGCGCCGGCGGACGAGGGGATCGGCTCGATGGTCCCGTCGTCGGCGCGCGCCGCGATGCGGAGCTGGTTCCCGGGCCCAGGCGTGTAGGCGGTGGCGATCGAGAGGATCGCCGGCTTCTGGAACGTGAGGCCGGCAGGGCCGTAGTCGAAGAGGGGAGAGACGAAGCCCGGGTCGGAGTCGCCGGCCCCGCGCGAGGTCACCGTGATGGTGGTCGGCTGGAGGACCGCGCCGGGAGGCACGAGCAGGGTGGCTGCACCGAGCGTGAGCGTCCCACCCGTCTGCGGGAGCACCTGCGTGCTCTGGGTCTGGCTCGGAGGGCGCTTCTTGCCGTCGTCGCAGCCGGACCCGAGGGCTGCGGGCAGGATCCCCGCGATCAGGGCGGCGACCACCCGCGCAGGCCCTGCGCTGGAGCGCTGACGGCGGGGCGACGGCGTGGAGAGCGAGCGCGGCATGGCGGCTCCTCCGGTCGCCTCTCAGTGGGGGCTGCGGTCGTGGCGCGATAGCCCCCGCGCGTACGTGCGCGCGAGGAACGTCGGGTGTCGCAGGACGGGGCTGGCACCCGCACCTCTGACGCAGTCGGGCCTCTTGCTCGTCCCCGCAGCCGAGCCGCCACGAGGAACGCCCTCCGGCGGACGGCGGGCCCGGCGCGCGAGCCGACCATGGCGCAGGCGCCCGAACTCGATCGCATGAGGAACGCGCGAACCGGAGTGAACGCGTGCGGCGCCGATGTTTGAGGCGGCCACCCGCGCGGAGCGCGGAAGTGGCCGCGAAGTCTCGGCGCCGCGCCCCGCTCGGGTCGCCCTTGCACGCGCGCGGCCTACAACCGCCTGCGGCGCCGGCCATTCTCGCCCGCCGGGCCCGGACGGGCGCCCTCGGCAACGCGACCAAAGGCGAGGCGTACGCCGAGGCGGCTGTGACGGGATCGCCCTTCCGACGGTCGTTCGCCTTCGACTCCGGGCCGCTCCGCGGCCCTACGCTCAGGGCGAACGCAGAACTACGCCCTCCCGGAACGAGACAGAGCGCGCTCGCCTACGCCCCCGCGAAGATCTGCCGGAGCTCGTACGGCGGCGTCACCTCGAGCTGGTCGTACCGGCAGTCGGCCGGCGAGCGGTCCGGCCGCCAGCGCACGAACTGGGTCGCGTGCCGGAACCGGTCGCCCTGGAGGTGATCGTAGGCCACCTCGACCACGCGCTCGACGCGGAGCGGCTCCCACGAGAGGTCCTTCCCGCGGTTCCACCGGCTCGAGGCGCCGGGGAGCCGCCGGCCCGGGTCCTCGCCTGCATCGGACCATTCGGCCCAGTCGCGCCAGGGGTGGTCGTCCGCCGCGCCCTCGCGGAGCGGCGCCAGCTCGTGCACGAGCTCCCTCCGCCGCGCCGTGGTGAACGCACTGCAGATGCCGACGTGGTGGAGCGTGCCCTCGAGGTCGTGCAGGCCGAGGAGGAGCGATCCGACCATCGTGCCCTTGCCGTCCTTGTGCCAGCGGAACCCCGCCACCGCGCAGTCGGCGGTGCGGGCGTGCTTCACCTTCACCATCGCCCGGACCCCGGGCTGGTACGGCAGATCGAGCCGCTTGGCGACCACGCCGTCGAGCCCCGCGCCCTCGAACCGGCGGAACCAGTCCGCGGCCACGGCCCCGTCGCGCGTCGCCGGGGTGAGGTGGAGCGGAGGCCGGGTGCCCGCGATGGCGCGCTCGAGCAGGCCGCGCCGCTCGCCGAGCGGCACCGCCCGGAGGTCGCGGTCGCCGAGCGCGAGCAGATCGAAGAACACGATGCTCGCCGGCTGCTCCTGGGCGAGGAGCCGCACGCGCGAGGCGGCCGGGTGGATCCGGAGCAGCAGCGCCTCGAAGTCGAGCCCGTTCGGCCCCGCCACCACGATCTCTCCGTCGAGCACGCAGCGCTCCGGGAGCCCTTGCCGCAGCGGGACCAGGAGCTCCGGGAAGTAGCGATCGAGCGGCTTTTGCTCGCGAGACTGGAGGTAGACCTCCGGCCCGTCGCGGAACACCAGCGCCCGGAACCCGTCCCACTTCGGCTCGAACAGCCACCCGTCGCCCGCGGGGAGCGACGGGCTGGCCTTGGCGAGCATCGGCTCGATGGGCGGGGGGATCGGGAACGGCATCCCTCCGTCCTAGCCGGCCCTCCGCTCCTCCGCCACCCGCGGCGCGCCTGGGATGATCCCGAGGCGCGCGCCGACGCGCTGGAACGCGTCCAGGATCCGATCGAGGTGCGCGTCGGTGAGAGCCGCGGTGAGCGTCATGCGGATGAGGCACCCCCCGGCGGGAACCGCGGGCGGGAGGACCACGTTCACGAACAGCCCCTCCGCGGTGAGCCCCTTCCACATCTCGAACGTGCGCTCGAGCGAACCGGCCACGACCGGGATGATCGGCGTCTGCGAGCCCCCGGTGTCGTAGCCCATGGCCGTGAGCTCGGCCCGCGCCCGCCGCGTGAGCTTCCAGAGGTGGCGCCGGCGCTCGGGCTCCTCCTCCAGGATGCGGAGCGCGGTGGAGACCGCGGCGAGGACGCCGGCGGGCGGGCTCGCCGCGAAGATGAACGGCCGGTTCTGCCCGCCGTAGCGGAGGTAGTCGATCACCTGCCGGTCGGCCACCGCGAAGCCGCCGAGCCCGGGCAGCGACTTGCTGGTGGTGCCGACCAGGACGTCCACCTCGTCCTCGAGGTGGAAGTGCTCCGCCGTGCCCCGGCCGTTGCGCCCGAGCACGCCGAGCCCGTGCGCGTCGTCGAGCACCAGGCGGGCGCCGTGCGCGCGGCAGGCCGCGACGATCGCCGGGAGGGGGGCGAGGTCGCCCTCCATCGAGTAGACGCCGTCGACCACGACGAGCTTGCCCGCGTCGCCGCACTCCCCGAGGACGCGCTCCAGATCCTTCGGGTCGTTGTGACGGAACCGGCGGACGTCGGCGGTCGAGAGGCGGCAGCCGTCGAGGATGCTCGCGTGCGCGCGCCGATCGACGATGACGACGTCGCCGCGGTGCGCGAGGCCGGCGATCACGCCCAGGTTGGCCATGTAACCGGACGTGAAGAAGAGGGCCTCGTCCCGCCCGAAGAACTGCGCCAGGCGCTGCTCGAGCTGCGCGTGCAGGTCCAGCGTGCCGTTGAGGCAGCGGGAGCCGGTCGTGCCGGCGCCCCACGCCGCGGTGGCCTCGGCGGCCGCCTGCTTCACCCGCGGATCGTCCGCGAGGCCGAGGTAGTTGTTCGATCCGAGCATGATGAGCCGCCGGCCCTCCACGACCACCTCCGCGTCGGGCGCGGACTGGAGGACCCGGTAGAACGCATCGAACCCTTCGTCCTTCAGCTGGCGCGCGACGGGCACCTGGGCGCACTTCGCGAACACGTCCATCTCGTCCTCCTCCCGCGATGCGTGATGCGTGGGGCGACGGATCGAACCTAGGGTGAGCCCCTGACGGTCGCGTGTGTGCGGTACGGCGCGGAGGTGCGCTGCGAGTGGAGTCCGGGCCCGGGTCGCGGAGGACCCTCCTCGCGGGTCCGCCTCGCGGGTCCGCGTGGCCGGCCTCGAATCGATTCAGTGGAGCGCGTTCGCCGACTGTGCGACCTCGTCGGCGGCGCGGGCGAGCGCCGCGAGGTCGAGCGGCTTGTACAGCACGGGCTGCGGCTGGGCGTGGAGGAAGCGCTGCGCGCCGTCGGTCACCGCGCCGCCCGTGAGGAACACGATGCGGCGAGCCATCGCGGGGCGCCGCCCCAGGAGCGTGTGGTAGAGGCGCTCGCCGCCGCCGGCGGGCATCATCACGTCGCAGAGGACGACATCGAAGCGGCCCGCGCTCTCGATGCGCGCGAGCCCCTCGTCCACCCCGGACGCGATCTCCACCTGGTAGCGGGCCTCGAGCAGGCGCCGCGCCGAGGTCAGCATGGCCGGCTCGTCGTCCACGAGGAGGAGGCGGAGGATCGGCTCCCCCGGCAGCCGGGCGGGCTCGGGGGCGGCGGGCTCGGGCGCCGCCGCCCGGCCGAGCTCGATGATGGCGCGGGTGCCGACCCCCGGCTGGCTCTCGAGCCGCAGGTCGCCGCCCAGGCTCAGGACCAGGCCGCGAGAGACGGCGAGGCCGAGGCCGGTGCCGGTGCCGAACGGCTTCGTGGTGAAGAACGGCTCGAAGACGCGGCGGAGCACCTCGGGCTCCATTCCCGCGCCGTTGTCCTCGACGACGAGCCGCACGCGCTCGCCGTCCTGCTCGGCCCGGAGCGTCACCCGGCCGTCGGGGCGGTGGTCCGGGACGGCGTGGACGGCATTCACCACGAGGTTCACCAGCACCTGCACGAGCACGTTCTCCTGTCCGGAGACGTGCAGGTCGTCGGGCACGGCGTTCACGAGCGCGACCCGCGTCCCGAGCCGCGTCCGCGCGAATTTGAGCGCGACGTCCGCGAGCGGCCGCGCGGCCACGCCGACGTTGGGCTCCGGCGCCGCGGCGAGCCGCCCCGCGTCCAGGAGCTGCCGGACGATGGTCGAGATGCGCTGCACCGAGCGGAGCGACTCCTGGATCGCGTCGCGGCCGGCCGCCGACAGGGCGTCGGCCTCGGCCTCGCTCAGGTACTGGAGGTTCGCGCTCACCACCGCCGAGGGGTTGTTCACCTCATGGGCGACGCCGGCGGCGACCTGGCCGATGGCGGCGAGCTTCTCGGCCCGGTGCAGGGCCTCCTGGGCACGGCCGAGCTCGGCGGTGCGCAGCGCCACCTCGCCCTCGAGCCGGCTCCGGAGCGCCGCCAGCGCGCGCGCGTCCGCGACGAACCGGGCAGCGCTCGAGTAGCCCACCGCAGCGATCGGGACGAGGTACGCCAGATCGACGAGGTACGGGCCGGGGTACAGGCCACTCGCGACGAACGCGTCGTTGGTCCCCATCGCGAGGAGGACGCAGAGCGCCGCCATCTGGAGCCCCGCGTTCGGGACGCCCGCGCGCGCCGCCTTGCGCAGGCGCAGGAGCGGGATGGCGAGGATGCCCAGCAGCATCGCCCAGGTCGCGCTGCCGGCCGGGGTCATGACCGCGGTCCGGTAGGTGGCGTGGACGAGCTCGAACTCGTCGATCCGGACGCCGCCGGGGACCATCGCCGGGGTGAAGATCCCCAGGAGCGCGAGCGCGCCGAGCCCGCCGGTGAGGACGCGATCGATCGAGGAGCGTGGGTCGTGCAGGAGCACGCTGGTGTAGCGGAGCCACGCCGCGGCGTGGAGCGCGGCCGCGGCGATCTGCAGGCGCGAGCAGATCACCACCGCGCCGTCGGCGAAGACCGGCGCGGTCGTCGGGACGTTGAGCGCCGCGTACAGGCTCACGCCGAGCGCGACGAGCGAGAACGACCGCTGATCCTGCCAGCCGGGCGCGCGCGAGAACATCCACGAGAGGATGGCGAAGAAGAGCGCGATCCCGGTCGAGAGGAGGGTGATGCCTGCGGGCAGCGTCATGCGCGTTCCGGCAAATCAGCCCCCCCAGCGACCGGCAGGATACCGCCGGGAGTGAACGGAGAGTAGATCGCGGCCCGGCCGCGGGGCGTCTCCTGCGTCGTCCCTGGACGGGCCGGCTCCAAACTCCCAGTGAATACAGGGAGATCCCCTGCCAGCGTCCGTTTCCGCCCCGTTCCGGGCTGGCGTGGCGCGATGCGGGGTTCGACGGGCGCGCCGCGCCGCGTGAGCCTCGCCGCGCGCGTCGACGGGGGCGGTGATCGGCCGGCAGCGATGGGCTCGTGCGACGTCGAAGCGCTCGCGCGCGCCGACGTCCACGAGGACCACGTCCGCGTCGGCGGCGATGGGCGGATGTGGGCTGGGCCGCGCCGCTGTCGGTCCCCGGACCGCGGAGATCCACGTCCATCCGGCATGCTATTCCTAGCCGCATGAGCCCGAGCCCGACGCCCGCGAAGGCCGCCTCCCTCGCGGAGTACGCCGCTGCGCTCCAGGTGGATCCCGCTGCGCTCGAGGCCGGCGCGCCCGAGGGGCCCGGAGCGGCCGACGCCGTCCTCAGGCCGTACCTGGCGGCCTCGCACGCGAGCCCGGCCCCGTTCCCGGCGATCGCGATGGAGATCCTGGAGCTGGTCCGGTACCCCGACGTGGATCTCGAGGAGCTGGCCCGCTACATCCGCGTGGACGGCGCGCTCGCCGGCGGCGTCCTGGCGCTCGCGAACTCCGCGGTCTACCGCGCCGTCCGCCGGATCGACACGATCAAGGAGGCGGTGGGGCGGCTCGGGATGTCGGAGGTGGCGCGCCTCTCCGCCGCGATCGCGATGCGCTCGCTCTACAGCGCCGATGCTTCCCGGGCGCACCAGGCGTTCGAGCCGACCTGGAAGCTCCTCTTCCAGCACGCCGTCACGGTGGCGCGCTGCGCGTCGGAGCTCGCGCGCCAGGGGCTCGTGCCGACGCCCGGCACCGAGCAGACCTTCATGGCGGGCCTGCTCCACGACGTGGGCCTCGCCGCGGCCCTGCGCGCGACCGCCGAGCTCGTCTCGTACGGCAAGCTCGCCGCGATCCCGGAGCCCGGGCTCGGGCGCCTGCTGCTGCGGGTGCACGTCGAGGCCGGCGTCGAGCTGCACAAGGGGTGGCAGCTCCCGCCCACGCTCGCGGAGGTGGCGGCGCACCACCACGGGCCGGTGCCCGCGACGGAGCTCGCGCCGCTCGTCCACCTCGTCCGGCTCGTCTCCGCGTACGACCTGCTCCGGCGCGCGCCCGCGATGCACCCGCGCGCGCCGGCCGAGATCGCCGAGAGCGCGATCGCGCTCGGCGTCCCGCCCGAGCGGGTGAAGGCGCTGGCGGCCGATCTCGACGGTGCCGAGGCGTGGGTGGGGACGGCGTTTCCCGGCTAGCGGGGCAGCGCGCCGTTCATCGGCTCAGATCACGGTCCCGTCGGGGATCGCCGCCCCCTTCGGCACGATCACGACCCCCTCGCGGATGTAGTAGCCCTGCCCGTCGGCCTCCTGGACCCGGCCCTCGTTCAGGATCCGCACGCCGTTCCCGATGCGGGCGTTCTTGTCCACGATGGCGCCCTGGATGGCGCAGTCGCGGCCGATGCCCATCGGCGGCACTCCGCGCGCCTGGGCCTGATCGATCTCGGCCAGCGACTCGTAGTAGTCCGCGCCGATCACGAGCGAGTCCTTCACGCGCGTGCCCTGGCCGATGCGGCTGCGGATCCCGACGATCGACCGCCGGATCTCGGCGCCCATCAGGATGCATCCCTCGGAGACGAGGGCGGCGTGCAGCGTGCAGCCCTCGATCCGCGTGGCGGGCAGGAACCGCGCGCGGGTGAACACCGGGCGGTTCGCGTCGTGGAAGTCGAAGGGCGGGATGGGCTCGGTGAGCGCGAGCCCGGCCTGGTAGTAGGACGCGATCGTCCCGACGTCCTCCCAGTAGCCGCGGAAGACATGGGCCTGGACCTGCGTGGTCCCGATGGCGCGCGGGACGACGTGCCGGCCGAAGTCGACGAGGGACGGATCCGAGACGACCTTCTCGAGGTAGTCGCGTTCGAACAGGTAGATGCCCATCGACGCGAGGAAGCCGCGTCCGTACCCGGGGATGTCCGACTCGAGGGAGTCGAGCCGGTCGGGACCTGGCTTCTCCTCGAAATGGACGATGCGGCCGCGCGCGTCGACCTTCAGGATCCCGAAGCCCGCGGTCTGCTCGCGCGTCACGGGGATCACGCCCACCGTCACCTGGGCGCGGTTGTTCCGGTGCGTGTCGGCGAGGACGCCGTAGTCCATCTGGTAGAGCTGGTCGCCCGAGAGGATCAGCACCTCCTTGCTCGGGTGTGACTTGAGGTGGCGCATCGACTGGCGTACCGCGTCGGCGGTGCCCTGGAACCACTCGCCGCCCTCGTCCGTCTGCTCCGCGGCGAGGATCGTGACGAAACCGTGCGTGAAGGCGTCGAACTTGTACGCCTGGCCGACGTGGTTGTTGAGGCTCTCCGAGTTGTACTGCGTGAGGACGAAGATCCGCTTCAGCCCGGAGTTGATGCAGTTGGAGAGCGGGATGTCGATGAGGCGGTACTTCCCCGCGATCGGGACCGCCGGCTTCGACCGCTCGCGGGTGAGGGGGAAGAGTCGGGTACCGCGGCCGCCGCCCAGGATCACCGCCAGGCAATCACGCATGCGAGAACACGTACCCGCACAGCGCGCGGAGTCAAGGACCGGGTGAAGCAGGTTCGCGTGGCGCGGATCGTGGCACTGGACGCGTGCGCAGGTCCGGGCCGCGCGTGGAGTCGCGCCGAACTCCACGGCCGAGGTGACGAACGATGGCCCGCTCCGTCGAAGGAAGCATCGACCTCTCCCCCCGCGAAGCCCGGTACGACGAGACGAAGCTCGCGGTCCTCGAGGAGTACCTGGCCCGCCGGATCGACGCCGGGGTGGTCCAGGGCGCCTCGTTCCTCATAGCCCGCCGGGGGAAGGTGTTCGCGCATCGTGCGCTCGGTCGGCGCAGCCCGGCGGCGGACGCTCCGGCGCTCCTCCCCGACCTCGACGGGCCGCGGCCCCGGGGCTCACGGTCGTGGAGCGGCACGGGCCCGGGGACGTGGAGTACGAGCTCGATCTGGCGACGCTCGAGCTCGACCGGTTCATCGCCGCGGTGAGCCGCGGGCGGCGCATCCGCGACATGGCCATCGAGGAGGTCGCGATCGAGCGGGTGGTGAAGGAGCTCTTCGCGCGGCGGCCGGGCGCGGAGCCGCGGCCGCGGCGGCGGATGGGTGACAGCGCGGCGCCCGCGCCGCGGCGCCACCCGTGCAGCTCACGTGGCCCGCGGGGCCGTCATGAGGACCTCCTCGATGACGTCGAGCGACACCGGCTTCGCGAGGTGCCGGTGGAAGCCGGCGTCCGCGGCGCGCCGCTGGTCGGCGCCCGACGCGTAGCCCGTGACGGCGACCAGGTACACGCCGGCGAGCTCGGGCGACGCCCGGATCGCCTGCGCCACCTCGTAGCCGTCGAGCTTCGGGAGCCCGAGGTCGCACAGGACGAGGTCCGGACGGAACGCGCGCGCCTTCTCGACGCCCTCCTGCCCGTCGCGCGCGATCTCCACCTCGTGATCCCACACGAGGAGCACCTCGCGGAGGGTGTCCGCCGCGTCGGCGTTGTCCTCGACGATGAGCACCCGGCGGCGCGGCATGGCGGAGGTCGGCGCCGGCCGCTCCGCGCGGACGACGGCGTCGGCCTCCGCGAGGGGGAGCCGGACCTGGAGCTCGGCGCCGCGCCCCGGCCCCTCGCTGCGGGCCACCACCGTCCCGCCGTGGAGCTCGACGAGGCCGCGCACCAGCGCGAGCCCGAGGCCGAGGCCGCCGCGGGAGCGGTGCAGCGTCCGCTCCGCCTGGATGAACGGCTCGAAGATCCGCTCGCCCAGCTCCGGCGCGAACCCCATGCCCTGGTCGCGCACGCGGAGCAGCACGCGGCCGCCAGCCTCGCGCTCGAGGCGCACCTCCACGCGTCCGCCCGGCTCCGAGAAGCGCGCCGAGTTCCCGAGCAGGTTCCCGAGGACCTGCGCCAGGCGGGTGGGATCGGCGTGGACGTACGCCGGCAGGTCGCCCGTCTCGCAGGTCAGCTCGAGGCCGGAGCTCTGGAAGAGCGAGCGGTGGTCCTCCACGGTTCGGCGGACCAGCTCGCCGAGATCGACGCGGGAGCGCTGCAGGTGGATCTTGCCTTGCGAGATGCGGGTCACGTCGAGCAGGTCGTCGACGAGCCGCGTGAGGTGCATGAGCTGGCGGTTGATCGTCTCGCGCGCCTTCGCGCCCTGGTCCGGGGTGGCGTCGGGCCGCTCGAGCAGCCAGAGCGCGTTCCGGAGCGGCGCGAGCGGGTTCCGGAGCTCGTGCGAGAGGACGGCGAGGAACTCGTTCTTGTGCAGGTCTTCCTGGCGGAGCTGCTCGTTGGCCCGCGAGAGCTCGGCGGTCCGCTCCTGGACGTGGCGCTCGAGCTCGTCGCGCGAGCGGACGAGCTCGCGCTCCATCCGCTTCCGCTCGCTGATGTCCGAGGCGACGCCGACGAGGTACCGCCGCCCCACCGCGTCGACGAGGAGCGTCTTGCGGGTGAGCATGACGTGGGTCGTGCCCTGGCCGTCGGTGAAGAGCTCCTCGTTCTCGTCGACCTCGCCGGTCGCGAACACGTGGTCGTCCCGCCGCCAGAACTCCTCTGCCTCGCTGCGCGGGAAGAAGTCGAAGTCCGAGCGCCCGATGAGCTCGGCGCGGTCGCGCCCCATCATCCGGCAGAACCGCTCGTTGAGCAGCACCCACCGGTGCCGCTCGTCCTTCACGAACACGGGGTTCGGGAGCGCGTCGAGGATCCCCGCGAGGAAGGGCAACGTGGCCTCGCGGCCGAGCGGGACGCCCTGGGGATCGGAGGGGGCGGAGTCGAGCAGCGACATGGGGTACCGGTGTCGGACGCGCCGCGGCCGCCCACGCGGGCGACCAGATCGACCTTACCGCCGCTCGCGCCCCTCACGGCGCGTCCAAGAGGGTGTGCGCGGCGCGGCCCGGCGCCTTCGCGCTCTTCCTCCCGGTCGAGCGGGCGCCCGCGCTGCGTCAGGGCCGCTGGTCGGTGCTCGGCTTCTCCCACAGGTTCACGTTCCCCTCGACCGCGAGCGGCTCGATCGCCGCCAGCTCGTCGGCCGTGAACGCGAGCTTCGCCAGCGCGGCGACGTTCTCGCGGACCTGCGCCGCGCTCGACGCGCCGATGAGGGTGCTCGTGACCCGCGGATCGCGGAGCACCCACGCGTACGCCATCTGGGCGAGCGTCTGCCCCCGCGCCCGGGCGAGCTCGTCCAGCCTCCGGACGCGCGCGAGGTTCTCCTCGGTGAGGTGACTTTTGGTGAACGACCCGCCCCCGGGCCGGTTCGGGCGCGCGTCCGCGGGGACGCCCTTCAGGTACTTGTCCGTGAGGAGCCCCTGGGCGAGCGCCGTGAACGCGATGCAGCCGATGCCCTCCTGCCCGAGCACGTCGAGCAGGCCGCGCTCGATCCACCGGTTGAACATGTTGTAGGCGGGCTGGTGGATGAGGCACGGCGTCCCGAGGCTCCGGAGGATCGCCGCCGCCTCGCGCGTCTTCGCGGCCGAGTACGAGGAGATGCCGACGTACAGCGCCTTCCCCTCGCGCACCGCGGCCGCGAGCGCGCCGAGCGTCTCCTCGAGCGGCGTGTCCGGGTCGAAGCGGTGCGAGTAGAAGATGTCCACGTAGTCGAGCCCCAGCCGGCGGAGGCTCTGGTCGAGGCTCGCGAGCACGTACTTCCGGGAGCCGCCGCCCTGGCCGTAGGGGCCGGGCCACATGTCCCAGCCGGCCTTGGTGGAGACGACGAGCTCGTCCCGGTAGGCGGCGAGATCCTCGCGCAGGATGCGGCCGAAGTTCCGCTCCGCGCTCCCGTACGGCGGCCCGTAGTTGTTGGCGAGGTCGAAGTGCGTGATGCCGAGGTCGAACGCCTGGAAGACCATCTCCCGCTGCGTCGCGCGCGGGGTGGCGT
>Ga0196976_1001240_pt1 | contig 12022 bp, 17 predicted proteins | sample S3v_513CmetaG_FD_148644 | JGI IMG/M metagenome (GOLD analysis project Ga0196976, IMG submission 148644) | Soil microbial communities from Anza Borrego desert, Southern California, United States - S3+v_5-13C | ecosystem: Environmental > Terrestrial > Soil > Desert | place: USA: California...
GCACCCCCGCCACGACCCCCGACAACGACGATGACCGCGTCACCGTCCGCGAGCTCGAGGCCGCACTCGCCGTCCTTCAGTTCGCCCGCGGCGGCCGCAACATCCGCGCGTTCGCCGTGCATGAGGCGCTGTTCCGCGTCCTGGCCCGGGTCACCGACTCGGCTGGCCGGCCGCTGTACCCGATCATCAACCCGTCGAACGCGAACGGCGCCTCGGGTGAGCGGTTCTCCTACATCGACGTGGCCGGGGTCCGCGCGATCGGCGCGGCCGCCCTCGGCTCCGTCGGCACGGCCAGCACGAATTCGTGGCTGTTCGACCCGGCCACGGTGCGCGGCTGGGCGTCCGCGCCGGAGCGCCTGTTCTGGGACTTCGGCGCCACCGTGCAGACAGCCAACATCCCGCAGCTCTCGTTCGTCACGCTCGGGATCTACGGCGATATCGCCTTCGGCAACACGGACATCAACGGTGTCCGGCAGGTCACGTTCGACCCGTCCGTCTGACCGACCCCCGGCCGCGGCGCCACCCATCCCGCCGCGGCCGGGCCGAACTACCTGAGAGGGGGTGCGCGCCATGGTCTGGGCGCCCGACTACATCACCGCCGCGGAGCTGCGAGCATGGGCGCGCATCCCCGACAGCGCCGACGACGCGGAGATCGCCACGGCCATCTCCGCGGCGTCGCGCGCCATCGACGGGTTCTGCCGCCGCACGTTCGGCGCCGTCGACGACGCCACGGTGTGGCACGCCGCCGACCGGTCCCCGTACGCGCTGCGCGGCCGCTGGGCGGTCGAGATCCCCGACCTGTTCGACGACACGGACATGGCCGTCACCGACCCGGACGGCGTCACCGACGTGACCGCCGACGTCCGGCTCGAGCCGCTGAACGCGCCGATGGAAGGCAAACCGTGGACGCGGCTCACCTTCCCCGGCGCGACCACGTGGACGTGCGACCCGGCCGGTGGCCTGCTCGCCGTGTCGGCCCTGTGGGGCTGGCCGGAAGTGCCGGCCGGCGTCGTACAGGCGTGCAAGATCCAAGCTCACCGGTTCCTGGTGCGCCGCGACTCCCCGTACGGCGTGGCCGGATCCCCGAACACCGGCAGCGAGCTCCGGCTCGCCGCCCGGCTCGACCCGGACGTGCGGACCGCCCTGGCCGCGACCGGGCTACGCCGGCTCGGAATGCCGGGGTGACGGCGTGGATCTCGACGACGTCTGCACGGTGATCCGCGACCGGCTCGACACCATCGACGGGCTGCGCGCGTACGACTTCCACCCGGGCACCATCCACCCTCCGGCGGCGTGGCCGCTCTACCCGACCGGCATCAACTTCGACGCCACGTACCGCGGCGCCGCGGTACGCGGCATGGACCGCATCACCGTGCCCGTGGTCGTGATGGTCGGCGCCGCCGACGACCGGCGCGCCCGGTCCGCGATGGCGCCGTACGTGGCCGGGTCCGGCACCAAGAGCGTCAAGCGCGCGCTCGAGACGGCCGCGCCCGGCGAGGTCGCCGCGTTCGACGACCTGTACGCGGGCAACGCCGAGTTCGATTTCTATACGGTCGGCGACGTCGACTACCTCATTGCCCTGTTCACGTGCACGATCGTTGGGAGCGCCTGATGGCGAAGCAGCATGGCCGCCACACTTACGTGTCCATCGCGGCGCAGGACATCAGCACGAGCTGCAACACCAGCACGCTCGAGCGCAACGCAGACACGCACGATACGTCCGGGTACTCGCAGGACACCCAGACGATGGAGGGTGGCCTGCTCCGGCCGACGTTCTCGTGCGGCGGCGTCTACGACACCAGCGCGACCGCGGCCCCCGCAGAGCTCTCCGGCCAGGAGGGCCAGACCCTGGCCATCATCTACCGGATCGCCGGGACCGGCTCCGGCAAGCCGCAGGCCGCGTTCGATGGCGTGCTGAAGAAGTACACGGAGACCGCACCCGTCGCGGACATGGTGTCGTGGTCGGCCGAGTTCGACGTGTCCGGCGACATCGACGACACGGCGCAGAGCGCCTGATCAAGGAGGATGGGGAATGCCGAAGGGGAGCTCATCGCGGCTGACGCGCGAAGACCTGATCGCGCGCCGGTTCCGCACCGGCGAGGTAGAGCTCAGCGAGGGCGGCACCGTCGCCGTGCGCGGCCTCACCCGCGCCGAGGTACAGGAGGCGCAGCGCCTCGCCGACGCCGACGACGGGCTGCCGCGTGACCGGTACCTGATCGCGTACGGCTTGACCGACCCGGTCATGTCGCCCGAGGACGTCGACGTGTGGGCCGCCAACGCCCCGGCCGGCGACACCGTGCGGGTCGAGGACAAGATCGCTGAGCTGTCCGGCCTCAAGGACACCCAGCCCAAGGAGGATTACAAAAGCGTTTGAGAGTGACAAAGCGCTGGAATTCGACTTCTTCCTCGCGCAGAAATTGTCAATGACGGTATCCGAAATGCGCGACCGGATAGATAACCGCGAATGGGCGCAGTGGTCGATCTACTATTCGCGGATCGCGCAGCAGCGAGAGCTCGAGCTGGCCAAGCTGAGATGAGGGGGCGGACGTGACCGGCGCAATCAAGATCGACGGCCTCGCGCAGTTCGTCCGCAACCTGCGCAAGCTCGACTCCGACCTGCCGAAAGCGCTGCGCGTCGGGTTCAACACGGCCGGGCAGATCATCGTCGACGAGGCGCGGCCGCACATGCCGTCACGCTCCGGCCGGGCCCGCTCGAGCCTGGCCGTGCGCTCCACGACCGGCGGCAAGGCGCGCGTGCAGCTGGGCGGCCGCAAGGCGCCGTACGCGCCGTGGCTCGACTTCGGCGGCCGCGTCGGGCCCGCCCGGTCCGTGCTCCGCCCGTACCTGAAGGACGGCCGGTACGTGTGGAAGGCGCTGGCCGTCCGCCGCGACGACGTGCACGCAGCACTGCATGCGGCCCTGCTCGACGCCGCCCGCGGCGCCGGGGTGGAGGTGGAGTAGATGGCTAACGACGTCAAGCTCACGTTCGCCGGGGATACCTCGCAGCTCGAGAGCGCGTTCGACCGGGTCGGGCAGTCCGCGGACACGATGGGCGACCGGGTCGGCGAGTCCGCGTCCGGGTTCGACCGGGCCGCCGAGGGTGCCGACAACGCCGAGTCTCGGGCGCAGGGGTTCTCCGACACCCTCACCGGTACCGCGGACATCGCGGCCGGCACGTCGGAGATCATGAAGGGCAACCTGTTCGAGGGGTTCGTCACCGTCGGGCAGGGCATGGCCGACCTCGCCGGCGGGTTCGCCGCGTTCCTGATCCCCGCCATGCAGAACGCCGTCACGTGGTTCCGCGCCACGGCGGTCGGGCAGTACGCCGCGGCCGCCGCTACCAAGGTGTGGACGGCCGCGCAGTGGTTGTTCTCGGCCGCGCTGTGGGCGTCGCCGATCACGTGGATCGTGGTCGGCATCGTCGCTCTGATCGCCGTGATCGTTCTGATCGCCACGAAAACGGATTGGTTCTCGAGGGCGTGGCGCGCGTCCTGGTCGTGGATCAAGAAGGCCGCGAGCAACACCTGGGACTTTCTGAAGAAGATCCCCGGGTGGCTCGCCACGGCGTTCTCCCGCGTCGGCAACGCCATCCTCGCCCCGTACAAATGGGCGTTCAACGGCATCGCCCGCGCGTGGAACAACACCGTCGGCCGGCTGTCCTGGTCCGTGCCCAGCTGGGTCCCCGGCATCGGCGGCAACAGCATCAGCGTGCCGCGGCTGCCGACGTTCCACACCGGCGGCACCGTCCGCGGCGCGCCCGGCACCATCGTGCCCATCCTCGCCATGGCGGGTGAGCGCGTGTCGACGCCCGGATCGGCCGGCGGGGGCGGCGCCATCGTGATCGAGTCCGGAGGCTCGCAGCTCGACGACCTGCTCGTGGAGATCCTGGCCCGCGCCATCCGGCAGCGCGGCGGCGACGTGCAGACCGTGCTGGGTTCCTGATGCCCGCCGCCCACAACACCCCCGCCGTGGACATCTACGTCGACGGCGCATGGGAGACGCTGCCGGACGCCGACGTCGAGCGCGACTCCATCGTGATCACCCGCGGCACCGGCGATTCGTCCGCGCCCCGGCCCGCGTCGCTCGACGTGACCCTGCTCGGCGACGGCCGCTACAACGGCCGCAACGCCACGTCCGACCTGTTCGGCAAGTTCGGGTTCGGCACGCCGATCCGCGTCCGCGAGGGCACGGAGGGCGGGTTCTACCGGGCGCAGGGGATGCGCGGCAACAAGGCGTACGCGCAGTGCTGGACAGACGATCATGCGTCGCTGGACATCACCGGCGACCTCGACGTCCGCATCGACATGATGCCCGACATGCTCGGCCGTGAGCTCGAGGTAGACCTGATCGGCAAGTGGGACGACACCATCGGCCCGTCCTGGTGTCTACGGCTGGTCCCCGACGACACGCTTCAGTTCGCCTGGTCGACCGACGGCACAACGTGGACGAACTTCAGCACCAGCACGGCGCCGGTGCCGTGGACCACGTCCGGCCGGCTCACCGTCCGCGCCACCATCGACGTCGACGATGGCACCGGGCAGCGCGTCGTGCGGTTCTACACGGGCACCGGCGGCGTCGGCGGCAGCTTCACGCAGCTGGGATCGATCCGCACCAACGTGCCCACCAACATCGCGGCGACCGCGGCGCCGCTGCACATCGGCCCGCCGAACGCGCCCGGCTCCCCGTTCTCCGGCCGCGTGTGGGCCGCGCAGCTGCGCAACGGCATCGCCGGCACGGTGGTCGCCAACCCCGATTTCGCCGCGCTGGCCCCGGGCACGACAGCGTTCACGGACTCGGCGGGCCGGGCGTGGACAGTCGACGGCCCGTACGTCGGCGCGACCGGGTACCGGTTCACCGGGCAGATCGTGCAGCCCGGACGCCGCCGCGGCCGCCGCCCCAACACGGCCCGCCGCGTCGACGTCGAGGCTGCCGGCCCGCTGCGCAAGATGGGGCAGGGTGACAAGCCCCTGCTCGGCGGGTTCACGCAGTACGTGCTCGCGCAGAACCCCGTCGCGTACTGGCCGCTCACGGACAACAGGGACTCCACCAGCGTGGCGAACCTGATCCCCGGCGCGCCGGCCGGGACACCCGCGAACGTGACGTTCGGCAACATCGACGGCCCGCCCGGCTCCGAGTCCCTGGCCACGCTGAACGGGGAGACGTCGCGCATCACCATGGGCCGGCTGCGCGCCCCGTCGGTCACCACGGCCTGGTGCGTGCAGATCGCTTTCAAGCTGCCGGCCGCCCCCACCGTGGGCACGTGGACGGAGCTGCTCACGTGGCGCACGTCGACCGGGTACACGTGGCAGATCGTCGAGCACCCGTCCGGCTCCGGCCTGTTCGTCATCCACCCCGACGGCACGCTGCTCGAGAACGTGCAGATCGCTTCCTCGGCGATCGCGAAGCTGGGCCCCGGGAACGGCTGGCAGCTGGCCACCGTCTACGCCACACAGGACGGCTCGGACGTCGACTGGTGGGGCCATCAGTTCGCCGCGGACGACCGGAGCCTCGAGTACGTCGGCAACCACGACGGCACGGCGCTCGAGACGTTCGCCGGCACGCTGGGCTACGTGCGCGACATCTACGTCGGCGGCACGGCCCAGAACGACGACGCGGGGGTTGGGCACGTGGCCGTGTTCGCCGGCACGCCGGCGTTCGTACGTACGTCCACACCGGACCCGCAGGGCGACCAGCTCGAGTACTGGGGATCGTTCAACGGGTACCGCGACGAGTACGCCGCGTCGCGCATCCGCCGGCTGTGCCTGCTCGCCGGCATCCCGTTCGTCGGCATCGGCGCCGACTACGACACTGCCCCGCTGGACTCGCAGGGCATCACCAGCGTGCTCGCCGAGATCCGCTCCGCCGCCGAGGCCGACGGAGGCATCCTCTACGAGGACCGGTCGACGGGCGCGATCGCGTACCGGACGCGGGCGTCGCTCACCGGGCAGAACCCCGCCGCGGTGGTCGACTACGCCGCCGGGCACGTCAAGGGCGACCTGATCCCCGCCGAGGACGACCAGGGCGTCACGAACGATGTCACCCTCAAGCGGCCGTTCGGCTCGAGCGTGCGCCTCGTGCAGGACACCGGCCCCCTCAACATCAACTCTCCGTACGACGATCCGGACGGCATCGGGGTCGGGTACGACACCAGCGATGACCTGAACGTGGCCGACGACTCACAGCTCACCGTCGAGGCGGGTTGGCGGCTGACGCACGGCACCAGCACAGAGCCGCGGTACCCGGCCGTCGATCTGAACCTGTCCGCGGAACCGACCCGCGGCACCGACCTCGCCGGCCAGCTGCGCGAGCTCGAGCTCGGTGACCGGCTCGACGTCGAGGGGATGCCGCTCGACGAGCTGGCCGACACGTCCCGCAACATCGTCAAGGGGTACACGGAGACCGTCGGCGTGCAGCTGTGGCCGTGGAAGGCCACGACCGTGCCGTACGGCCCGTACGACGCGGGGCGGTGGGACACTGCCGGCACGGTGTGGTCGCCGTCGGATTCCGTCACGGCCGCCACGTACGCGGCCGGGGTGACCACGATCGTGGTCGACAGCGCCGCCGGGGTGATCTTCAGCGACGACGCGGACCACTACCCGATCGACGTCGAGATCGCCGGGGAGATCATCACCCTCGAGAACGCGCCGTCCGGCACGTCGCTGCCGCAGACGTTCACCGGGGTGACCCGCGCCGTCAACGGCATCGCCAAGTCGCTGCCCGCTGGCTCGCTGGTGCGCATCCACAACCCGAAGAGGTACCGCCCATGACCGTCCGTGCAGGCGCCCCGATCGAAGCAGCCGACTTCCTCGCGCTCGAGTCCACCGTCGACGGCCTCGAGGCGGACGCGGTCCCATCGGTCACCACGACCACCGCCACGGTCGGCACGGTGTCGACCGGGTTCGGAGTGCTCGACGTCCGCGCCGCGACGATGTTCGACGGCAAGCTCATCCACATCGATCTCTACATCGAGCGGACCGGGGCGGCCGTGACCGCCACGTCCGGCAACATCGCGGATACCGCCATGTTCGTCCTGGCCACCGCGTACCGGCCCGACCACATCGTGTCGACCGCGTGGGGCAACGGCACCGTCGACGGCGAGGCGATCATCCAAACCGACGGCGCCGTCTACCTGCGCACATGCACCGGCGCCAGCATCACCACGGGGAGCAACATCAGGCTGTCCGCCACATACATCAAGAGCTGAACGGGTACCTACGGAGGCATCATGAAAACCCTGACGTGGCCGGACGTGGCCGTGCTCGCCGTACTCGGCGGCGTGGCCGTGGCCCTGGCCGTGCTCACCCCCTGGGACGCCGTGGCCGTGGTCGGCCTGGTCGCCGCCCTGGGCGGCCTGCTCGCCGGCAAGGCGGCCGGCCAGGCTGCCGCGCACACCGTCGCCGGGCAGGTGGACGAGATCCGCGTCGAGACGGCCGCGCAGACTGTCACCCTCGACGAGCAGTCACAGCAGCTCGCCACCGTGGCGAAGCGCGTCAACGGCGAGCTCGACGAGCGGATCGAGGCCGCGATGGACAAGGCCATCGGTTCGGTCATGCGCGAGCTGCAACACCAGGGCCTCCTGACGGCGCCTCCGTCGGGCGGCCGCGCCTCGCAGTACCGGTTCGGCTCGGACTCGGAGGCTGGGCAGTGAGCGGCCTGGTGCCGTGCCTCGCCGCGCTGCGCGCCGAGTTCGACAAGATCGCGCCGAAGCGGGCCCGCGGCGCGGACGGCTGGGTCGGCGACGCCGCGCACCAGCGCACGTCGAGCGATCACAACTGGGATGAGACGGGCGTCGTCCCGATCCGCGACGCCGACAAGATCAACGAGGTCCACGCGATCGACGTCGACGCCGACGGCCCCTGGCCGCCCGGCCTCGGCATGGAGCGATTCGTCCAGCACATCGTCGGCCGGCACCGTGCCGGCACCGACCGGCGCCTCCGGTACGTGATCTACAACCGGAGGATCTGGCGCGCCGACCACGGATGGCGCCAGGACAAGCACACCGGCGATAACCAGCACGTGGCGCACGCACACTTCAGCGCCAGCTACGACAGCAAGCATGAAGCCGACACCAGGCCGTGGGGCCTGGTCACTCTCTGGGAGGGCACCGTGGCAACTGTCACCGCCGACGACTGGCGCAACCTCATCCACACTGACGGGGTGCTGAAGACCCGGTCGTGGATGTCCGACCACGGCAAGAACACCAACGGGATCGCCACGAAGACCCTGTGGGAGCGCACCGGCGACGAGGCGGCCGCCGCGCACGCCGCCGCCGACCAGCTGCGCAAGGACGTCGCGGAGCTGCGCGCCACCCTCGAGGAGATCCGCGCCGCGGTCGCCGCGCTCACCCCGCCGCCGCCGGCCGCCGGCAAGAAGTAGACGTCCCGCTCCCAGTTGCCTCCGAGCTGGGCCCCGGGCACGCAGAACGGGCCGCACCCCCGCCAGGGTGCGGCCCGTTCCTGTCCAGCTACCGACGTCGCGGCTTGCGCCCCGCGTGCGGCCGTTCCCGTGGCGCCGGCGGCAGTGCGTCCGGCCCGCCGGAGGACATCGTCCAGCACGGCACCCCCGTCGCGGACTGGCAGACCGGGCAGAGATTCCAGGCCGACCAGTCACTCACGACCGGCATGATCAGAGGGCCCATGCTCGCCGCGTCCGCCGCCCGGTTCCCGAACGTCACGATGCCACCGTCCAGATGGCCAGGCAGATCGCGTAGAACCCGAACGCCGCCATCACCCACGGCAGCCACCGCGGGTACGGCTCGACCCTGTCGTCGGCGACGTGCACCATGCCGGGCACGACGTCCGGCTCCGGCGCCGGCGGCCGCACGTACCCGGGCACGACCGGCACCCGCCGCGGCAGCCCGTCCAGCCACTCATCCGGCACGTACACGGGCGCGGCCTGCCGGCGCGCCTGCTCGGCCTTGCGCCGCGCCGTCCGCCCGCACCGGGCGGCCCGGCGCGCGCCCCATCCCGGCCTACGCATGGCCGTACCGCTCCGCGACCAGCGCGGCCAGCTCGGCGTGCACGGAGCAGGCCAGCACGGCGCCCCGGTGGCGGTCGCGCACCATCTCGTCCGCGGCCGACGTGCACACCGGCGACCACTCACACATCGGCGGCGTCGGCGGATCGGGCAGGTGGAACGGCGCGACCCGCGGCCGGTAGTCCCGGTGCCGGGGAGCGTGCCGGCCCTCGGGGTGCCAGTGGTCCAGCCCGGCGATCGGGCGCCGCTGCTCACCCTCGGGGATCACGTCGACGCTGTGCCGGCTCACAGCTGCATGTCCACGTAGTCACACCCGGGATCGCCGACGGCGTGCGGCCGGCTCATGCACATCACCCCGGCCGCGCAGCGCGCAACGTCCTGCCCGCCGGCCGACTCGGCGAGCAGGACGTCGGCGACCGCGGCCGCGGACCGTTCGGCTTGCAGCACGTCCAGCGCGGAGACCACCGCGCGGACCCGGTCGATGGCGAGGGACGGGTCGGCGACGTGCGGGGCGCCGCCGACCAACCCGGCGATCATGCCGACGCCCGCGTCGGTGGGGTGCGCGTACGACCGCAGCTGCTCGACCAGCACGTCCGGATCGAACGGGTCACCCTGTGTGTCTGTGATGTGGCTGTGTGGCTGTGTCATGTCCCGGGACTTTACTCCGCGCCTCGCTCATGTCAACGTGTGCCTCATGCGTAAGACACCAGAGCACGCGGGCCAGATGGCGCTGTCCGTGCCAAACCCCACCGACTGGCTCAGCACGCTCGACACCTGCCGCGCGCTGCACGTGTCCCGGCCGACTCTCGACCGCTGGGCACGTGAGGGCATCATCCTCCGGTACGACGTCGCCGGCCATCCGGCCTACTGGCGCGCCGAAGTCGGCGAGCTCGCAGAGGCGCTTCAGCGGACACGATCACGGCCGAAGGGATGAGTGAGACACCCGCCGACCGGGCCCGCCGCCGGCAGCGCGACGCAGAGCGCGCTGGGCTGATCATCCGCTGCGCGTGCCGTGAGCGCGCGGCGGGCCCGTCGACGTGCCGCGTCGAGCACGGCGTATGGCTGGTGTCGCGGGCCCGGCTCCGCCCGGCTCGGCCGAACGGATGAAACGCGAACGCCCGCCCCATGGGGACCTTGACAGGGTCCGGGGCGGGCGTACGGTGATGCTCAGCCAAAACAACTCGAGGTCGGACACTACCGGTAGAGTGTGTCATCCACACAGACAGCAATGTCCGATCTGACAAATCGTGACGAGTGGATCAGCGCGGGGAGGTACGCCGCGCGCTACGGGCCCCCACCGCGGGGCGGCCGGGCGAACCAAGCGAACACGGCCCAGGGTCCGTTCCCTCAGAAGGTGAACACCCGATGAAGGAGCAGTCCGCCAGGATCATCCGCAGCGCGCGAGCGCGCGGTATCGGCAGGCCCGATGATCACCCCGCAGAGGGGTACGTCCCGGAAGGCTCCCGATCGCGGGACAGAGTGCGCCGCAAGGCGAGTGCGCTGTTAAGAAGCGAGCCGGTTGGAGCCCGGCCCCCGCGGTCGGGCCCGGACGTCGAGCGCGGCTGCACATCCCGCCTGACGGCGCAGTAACGCGCGCCGTGGTGAGCTCTGCGACCGGTCGATGCCGGACCGAGAGACCCGCCCCCCATCCCCTGCGACGCGCCTTCCCTCGCGCCGCAGGGGGTGGGGTGCTCCCAGCGCTCCACCGTCCCGAGGGGGGACAGCCCTCACGGTGCGATGTTGAGCCGCGCAGCGTACCTTGACGGCGACACGGGAGATGCACCCGGTTGCGACGCCGCGGGGCAGGCAGGTGGTGGGGGTTACGTGGCTGTGTCCGCGTCGCCGCGCCTGCCCCGCGGCCCCCGGGGCGATCCCGTACGATCCTCGACCATGACACAGCCACAGACGGCCCCCGTGGACCCTGACGAGTTCGGGTACTACGCCGCCGACCCCCTGCCCGCCGAACCGATCAGCGAACGCACCGGCGCATGGCTCGCCCGCGCCGACCTGGTCGACGCGGGCCCCATCTCGCGCCCCTGGGGCATGGTGATCACCCTCGCCGTCGCCGTGCTCGCCCCCGCAGCCGGCGCCGTCGCCGCGGCCATCGTGATCGCCGGCAAGCTCTCGTGAGCGGCATCCCGCGCTCAGAGCGCCTCCGACGGCCCCACATCATCTGCGACGAGTGCAGCGCGCCGACTACCAACCCGCACACCGTAGTGGTGACGAAAGAAGGCGGCGCCGTCGAGCGCGCGGGCGTCTACGGCGAGAAGTGCGCCGTCAAGGTCCGTGCGCGCCTCATGGCCGCGTACGGCAACACGGCGCGCGTCCGCAAGCATCGCGGCGCGCACTGAGCTTTCCGTGAGCCGGGCATGGGCCAGGGGGAGCACAACGGCGTGGCGCACGCTGCGCGCCGCTGTCCTGGCCCGTGACCACTACCGCTGCCGTGCGCACCGCGAGGGGTGGTGCGCACGGTCGGGGGCGGGCCCGCACACCTGCCAGGGCAGCGCCCCGCTGTCCGGCGGTCCCGGTGTCGCGGGCCACGCTCACCACACACACGGCCGCGACGTCACCGGCGACGACATGGCGTACATCGTGGCGGCGTGCGCCACGTGCAACCTCGCCATCGGCGACCCACAATCAGCACCGGACCCCCCTGCCGTACCGATCACCAGGTGGTGACCCATGGCCCAGCGCATCCCATCGCAGCGTGACATCGAACGGCTCGCCGCTCTGTACGCCCCGGTCGTGGCCGCGCTGCAACGCGACTTCGCCCGGTTGGAACGTGCGCTCCGGCTCGCCGCGCCCGGCCGGCGACCATGACGCTGCACACCCCGTACGCCACGGCCGAGTGCGTGACCTGCCGCGGCCAGCTCGGCGCGTTCGGCGTGGCCGCGTCGGGCGCGGCCGGCAGCGAGTGGCGCTACGCACTGACCGACTGGCGGCACCAGTCGCCGACGTACGTCCACGCCGCGCTGCCGCTGCACTCGACGATCGTCGAGACGGAGCGCGGCCGCGAAATTTTCCCGGACCGGGGCCCCCGGAACAC
>Ga0196976_1001241_pt1 | contig 12021 bp, 3 predicted proteins | sample S3v_513CmetaG_FD_148644 | JGI IMG/M metagenome (GOLD analysis project Ga0196976, IMG submission 148644) | Soil microbial communities from Anza Borrego desert, Southern California, United States - S3+v_5-13C | ecosystem: Environmental > Terrestrial > Soil > Desert | place: USA: California...
CGCAGGTCCGTCCCCACGCCGGCGCCGAAGGCGTCAATCTCTTCACGGGTGCAAGGGTAGAAATGCGCCGGCCCGGTTCCCTCTGGCCCGCCCATGCGCAGCTTCGCGGTGGTCCAGATCGGCGGCAGCCGAGTCCCGCCTTTCGCCGGAAGCGTGGCGGACAGCAGGAGGAAGCGGGGCTCGGCCGGTTCTTTCGGTTCGGGCAGCGCCTCGGGCGGCAGCGCGTTGGACCGGATCCTGACGTCGTGGTCGAGGACCTTGACCTCGCGGCCGAGGGGAGGGAGGCCGCCGAAGGCATTGAGCAGCACCTCCAAGTCGCATTCGACGTCCACGACGAACCGGAAAAGGCGCGCCAGCGACGGGTGGGCCTGAAGGGCAAAGAGGCGGCGGCGGGCGAAATCGTCATTGGCCCCGGTGAGCGGCGCCGGGGCTGCGATCTGGGGTTTGCCGGGTTCGGGCAGCGGCGGAGAGGAGGAGAGGCGGTACGCGGCGTGCGCCTCCTCGATCTGCGGACCGGCCTGCGGTGCGGCGTGCAGGGCGCGGGCGCACGCCTCCGGGGAGCGGCGCCCGGCGTGACAGTCCGCCGTCGTCGCCAGTGCCTCCAGCGCCTTTACTGGATCGTTCATCTCGTGATAGGCCCGCCGGGCCGCCGCCGTGGCCTTCGCCCGCGTTCGGCTGTCGCCCAGCCTGTCCCAGGCCGCGTTGTCCGCGTCGGCGTTTCGCTTCACGATCTCCTCGTCGATGCTGGCTTGGTTCGCCTTGTCCGGCTTCGGGAGCGGATCCGGCTCGCCAGCGACCTGGGGGAGTGGCGGCCGCGTGTCCGTGCTGCGGCCGGCCAGCCGGTCGAGGATGTGGTAGGCACGTTCGAGGCTGAGGGCGACGGCCGCGGCGCTGCGCTCGGTGCCGAAGATGCCGGGCATCGTCTCCTCCGCGTCGGCGGGTGCGTCCGCGGCTAGTGGCGGAGGTGGATTGGCCGGCGGTGCCTTTGCCGGCGGCGTCAAGGCGCAGGCGACCGCGTGAAGCCCGGACGCTTCCCCCATTGCCGTCTGCCAGAGCGCGTTGAGCTGCTTTTCCAGCGGGTGCCGAAAGGCGGTCATGATCACGGATTTGAATTTTGGCTCCTTGACATCCCGCCCTGCCCGGCTGTCGAGTGGCCAGACGTTCACCGTGACGCCCTTCTTAAGGACGGCGTCGACCTCGGCCGGCCAGGATGAGAGGTCGGGCGTACCCGCAGTGGGGTCGGGCACCGGCGTGAGGACGAGGGTCGCTCGCACCCGGCGCGTGGTCGTGCCGTTGGACCGCCGCTCGAAGACGCCCGCGGCGATGACGCGCACGGCAGCCTCGACGGAGAGCCGCGCGTCGGTGGGAGGGCCGGACTGACCGGGCGTCGTCTCGTTTGTCATGCCGCAAACCCGTCGATGTTGCTTGCGAAGTAGGATCGGTAGGCGGTCCAGTCACTGTCCTGGGACGTCACCGCCGCTTTGACGACGGGGCCGCCGGGGAGCTTCGCGGGCAACACGCCCTCCATGCTCCCCATGTCGCCGAGCGAGGCCAGGCGAACTGGACCGGATTGCCCGATATCAGCGGTGGAGAACCCCCTTCCGAGGTTTCTCCGCACGCCGACCCGAAACTCGACGTCGGCGATGCCGACCGAGAACGAGTAGGTGAAAACGGCCGATCCATCCATGGAGCCGTCGCGCTGCTGAGCCATCCGTACGACCAGCGTCGCGGCAAGGGCGAAGCAGGCGATGATCGCTTCGCCGCCGGCGTAAAAGAACCCGTCGATCTGCGCTCCCTGCGCCCCGTCGGGAGCGTCCACGCGGTTCACGTAGATGCCCGTCGAGATACGCCCCTGACCTTGCAGAGGGCCGAACGCGAAGGCGCCGCCTCCGCCAAACTCGAACGACGCCTCGAAGCCGAGGATGCGCCGGCTGTTGGCCAAGAGCGCCAGGAACCCGCCGCCGGTGTAGGGAAGCGCCGAGATGAGGAACGGCTTGTCCTTGCGTCCGATCGAGGCGGAGAAAACGGCTTCGCGGTTGTCGAAAGGCAGCTGGCAGGACGCGTTCAGGGACACGTTGGTGAAGGACAGCGACCCTACGGAGATGATGCCCAGAAACAGGCTGTAGCCCGCCTCGATGCCAGGATATCCGTTGGCCGGCCGGACGTAGGGGCCACTTCCCTTGGGGTTGAAATAGGGCTCCAGCGGCTTGATGAACGCGGCCTGCGGCCCAAGCTGAAAATCCTTGTAGGCGATCTTGAAATCGGAGCCCTTGCGGCTGTCGTTGACGAACCGCGCGCCGTCGAACAGCAGCGTCACCACGCCAAAGAGGTTGATGTCGAATGGGTCGAGCGTCGCTTCCGCCGTGAAGACCGGGGGAGTCGATGGCTGGAGGAGGTCGTAGGTCGCCCTGGCGGCGATAGCCAGCCGGGCGTCGCCCTTTGGCAGGAAGAGGGTGCCGACGTTCTCCATCCGGGCGGTGAAATCGTAGCTGAGCGCCACGCGCGCGGGCACCATTTCCTTGAGCTTGGCCTCGATGCTCCGCCGCGCGCCCTCCAGGTCGACGATCCGCGACAGGTCGCCGCTCAGCACCCGCTCGCCGATGCGCGACAACGTGACGAGCAGGATCGCGGCGGAGGCGCGGCCCTCAGCCCAATCGGTGAACAGCCCCGCAAGCGCCGCCGCGTGCTCCGGCGTGAACGGCGCCTTCCTGTCGGCATGGCCCGCCAGTTCGTCGCGTTCCGCCGTGAGGAAGTCCTGGTCGGACGTTTCCGGTTTGCCGTCTTTGTTTGGTGCCGTTCGGTACTTGTTCAATTCGGGTGGGCGGGGAACCAGCATCAGCTTGGCGAGGTCGGCCACCGTCGCCTTGCCGAGGTCCTTGAGAATGCCGTCGAGCGACTGGTCGCCCGGCTGGGGCTGACCGGTGCTTGCCGCCACCAAGCCGGCATGGATCTTGTTGCGCTCGTTTACGATCTTGCCTTGAACGGTCGCGAGTGCGCGCAGAATGGGGTTGAGCAACGTGAACAAGGCGTCGATGAAACCCGCGGCGATCTCGGCACTGGCGGTGAGCCGCTTCGCGGCGGCCTGGATGAGCACTTGTTCGGCCTGCCTGACAAGGGAATCGGCGATCTTCGCGAACACGGCGTCGGCATCCCGTGCGACGGCCAGCAGGCTCGCCAACGTCGTGTTCAGCTTCTCGCGGGTGTCGGCCGCCTCCGCCGCGATTTCGGATAGCGGCCGGAGCACCGTCTTGTCGAGGTCGTTCGCGACATCCGCCCGCGCCTGTTCGAGCTTGCCGAGAATGGCCCCGAACTCCTGGGTGAGGGTGTCGGCGATCCTTTGCTGTCCAGCCTCCGTGAACGCCTTCGCCAGATCCTCGATCGCCACGCGGATGCTGACGACCCGCGTCGGCAGTGCCTTCAGGCTCGTCGCCGCCTCCGCGACCTGGACCAGCACCCGGGCCGTCCGCGTGGCTTGGCGGGCCACCGCGACCGTCTTTTGGACGGCGTTGATCCGGGCCGCCTCCAGCGTCGCGGGCAACCCCGGCGCAAGCACCGCTTTCAGATCGCCGTCGAACGCCTGCAGGACGGCCAGGATGCCGCCTTCGTCGTTGAACGGTGCCCCCAGGCCGTGCAGCGCCTTTGCCGCGGCGGCCAGTGCCTCCATCAGCCGCTTCCGCAGGGCGGCCACGGCCGACAAGGCGTCGAGTGGGAATTCCGTCAGGGTCCCTTCGAAAGCGGTGCAGACGCTGTCGGACAGTCCGCCGTCGGTCACCGAGGCAAACTGCCGGGACGCCTCGTCCAAGGCGGTGGCGACGCCGCGCATGTCCTGCGCGGCGGCCAAGAGATCCTTGGCGGCTATGTCGATCCGATCCCCGAGCCGGTCAAGCGACCGCGCAAGCTCCTCTTCCTGCGGCCGAGCGAGGTCGGCATAACGCCTCACGGCGGCGTCCAACTCGACCAGGGGCGGCACGCTGTCCTCGACCGCCCCGACCGCTGCCAGGGGCATGGCCGCGCTCGTCGCGGGGGTCACGAGCTGAATGGATGTCCGCAGGATGGACAGCATCGTTGTGCAGACGCGCCGGTTCTTCAGTTCGAGGTCGTCCAGCGCCGGACGGATGAGGTTGAGGGCCTCGTCCGCCACCTTCCGGAGTTCCACCCGCAGCGCCGGCAGGGAGTCGTTCCAGGCCGTGAGCCCGCGGGCGGCTTTCACGAACGTCCTGAGGCTCTTCATGACAGCGTCGAACAACAGTCCCTGCACGCGCTCGCCTGCGGAGCGGCCGTTGTCTTTCCAAACGTTTAGGGCCTGCTTCACCAATGGATCGGTGTTCGTCTCCAGCCGCCTGGTAAGCTCGACAGCGATCGCGAGGGCGGCGGCGCCCGGATCGTCCTCGTTCTGGACGAGCGCGTCGATCCAGGCGCCGCTGTTACTTCTCAGCGCCTCTTCAAGCGCGACGTCCATCGTGGCCCGCACTTGTCCGGCGTCCGGCCCCGAAGGCGCGACCGGCAACGCGAAAACAAGCCGGCGCCACACCTTGAGCTCCGGCGCGGTGACCAAACCGATGACCCTGGCATTGACCGACAGTTCGACGTCCTTCACGGCGGTATGCACCGTATCCAGCACCTCGGCGGTGGTGCCGCCGATGGTCACCAGCAACGCGCTGATCTGCCTGTTGAAGGCGTCGCGCACGGCGGCCCGTACCGGAGCCACCGGGTCGGCGGCCACGCGTTCGATGGCCGCGACGAAGCGGCGGCCCGAGGCGTAGATTTCCGCGAAGTGCCCGAACAGCTCCTCCACATCGCGGATCGCCGGGCTGGTGTCGATCGCCTTGTCGAGCGCTGTCCTGAGATTGCGGTAGGCGGCGCCGACATCGGGATAGAGGGTTGCCAGCCGGTTGACGGCCTCGTCCAAGTCCGGGGACGGAGCGGCGCTCCCGTTCCCCGCAGGCCGCAGAGCCTCGGCCCAGTCAAGGGCCAGGACGTCCAACGCGTCGCGCAACGGTACGAGCAGGCTGTTGCGCACCTTGGCGACAGCGGCGCCGACGTCCTTCCCGGCGTCCTCGAGCAGGGTCGATGCGTAGTGCGTCACCTCCTTGAAGGCCGGAGCGGATTGCAGCCCCTTGGTCAGGAACTTCAGCGCGTCACCGAAGGTCAGAATGCCGAGGATCTTCGCATCCGGGTCGAAGAAGGAGCCGACGTCCAGATCCTTGACCGGCGCGATCGTCCTTGGCGCGGTGGCCGGCTTGGCGTCGACGGCGGTGCCATGGGCGGTAGGGGGAGGCGCGGGGGGGGCCACGCCACCCACGGGACCCTTGTCGCGGGAAAGCGCGACGAGCGTCGTCTTCGGGCGCGTCGTGCCGCCTGTGCGGTCGCCCGCCGTGCCGGGATCGAATGCGACCGGCTGGTCGAAGAGAAGGTAAACGTCGGACTTTGCCTCGCTTTGCGCCAGGTCGTGACCTGGGAAGCCGTGCACCGTGTACCCGAACTCGAAGGTCGTGGCGATCGGCGTGGACGCCTGCCCGAGCATCCGGTCGACCTGGGCGATCCTGATCTCGGAGCGCTCGATGATCGGATAGAAGGGCGGCTGGTCGGCCCCCTGCAGCAGGGCGGAGAAGTCGAAGTTGGTGTTGTCCAATTTGTCGTCCGGGCGCGACTGTTCGCGGCCCTCGGCAGCGATGTCCCAGCGGATGGTTTCGAAGCTCGTCTCATCTGGCTTCGTCTCCGGCGCGTAGCGGCGCTTGTCGCCGGCATGGTGCATCTGTCGGCGGGGGTCGGGCCTATTGTAGTGCAGAACCAGCAGGCGCAATGCCTCTGGATCGTTCGCCGTGGTGCTGTCGACGAAGATCTGGGGCATGTTGATGCGGGTGCCCCGGCGGTCGATCTGGAACTCGAACTTCACTTCGCTGCTGTTCCCGGCCCGGGTGCGCGGCCAGAACGCCAAGCCGGAGCGGTACGGCGGCTTCCCGTCCCTGCTCAGGAAGATGCGGCCGTTCGGGCCTTCGTAGGCGCCCGTGTTCGGCGGCACCGTAGCGGGGGCGACATCGGCGGCGGGATCGACCAGATCGGGCGTTTCCAGCGTGAGGATGTCCAGCCGCTCGACCGGCCAGCGTCGGCCGCCGTTGGGTTGACCGATGGCCGGGTAGCGCTTTTCGGGATATCCGATCCGCAGGAAATGGCGCTGGACGAGGAACGCCACGGGGGCGTTGGACGTGGGATGCTTCATGAACCGCCGTTCGGTCAGCTTGACCAAAGACGCGCGGTGCCCGCAGGGGAACAGAAAGCCCCGGTAGACGACCTCGACCCGGATGTCGCGGCCAAGGACGGTGCTCTGGCGCCAGCGTTCGACCGTCAGGGCATCGAACAGGCTGCGGCCCTTGCTCCGCACTCCCACCCTGGCCGCCGCTGGCGGGACGAATGAAGTGTCGGCTTCAAGCGTGCCGCCGAGCGCGGTCAGCGTCAATTCCGTCACCCCGAGGGGTTGGGGCTGATAGATCGACGACCAGTCCTGCGGATCCGCACCATCGACGAGCGGTTCCGGCGTGGCATCCTGCAGGGCGAAGCCGGCGGGCGGGGCCATCTGCTGGCTGTTCGGGGCGAGGGTGCCATCCGCTTGGCGGCGGCCGCGCACCGGCAGGCCGTGCACAGACGACAGCACCACCAGCTCATGACGGTCGTAAGCGTCGAGGCCGGTGCGGAACTGTTCCGGCGTTTCCTTCGTGCTGAAGGGATCGGACGTGGTTACGCTCCGGGGCATGGCCCAAGGCGCCCAGGGACCTCGTGGCGGCGTGCCGATCCCCGTTCCCAGAAGGGCCTCGGGACGGTAATCCGGCGACCACACGGCCCGCAGGCTGGAGGCGTTCGCTGGTTCGTCCAAGCGGGCGAACCACAGCGGCACGGGGTCGCTCGGACCGCGCTCCAGGCACAGGCCGCCAGGCAGGGGAAGCGGTGTCTGGAAAAGAGCGTCCTGGGCTGGCGACAGCATGAGCCGGAAGGGCAATTCGATTGAGGTCTCGTTCCAGTGCGGGGCCTTCGCGCTCGCCGTGGCGATCTCGGCCATACGCTGGATCCCGGTAATGCGGCTGTTGTGTGCCTTGAAGGCGGCGGGGCAGGCGTCGGCGCGGCCCTCGGCCTCACGGATGGACCCGGCGTCGCCGCGGGTGAGCCCCTGGAAGATGAGCTGCTGTACGTCGTCGCGGCTGATGCGGCGATCCCATCGGCGGGCGGCCCGGCCGTTCTGCATTGGGTCGAAGAGCTTTTCGGCGCGCCGCACCACAGCGAGGTCGAGCGAGCCCCAGTTGGTCAGGGCGGCGAGTTGGAAAGGGAGGGCACCCGCGGGGCGTCCTTCTACGTCCGGGCGGCCGCCCTCGTAATCGTCGGCCGGGATGCGGAACGCCAGACGCGAGCGTCCGGACACCCGCGCCTCCACCGGGATGCAGAACGCGTCGCCCTCAAGCTTTGCCGCATGGGCGTTGTAGGCCTTGAGATCCAGCGCAATTCCTTTGACAGCCGCTTGCCGCTCCGCGCCGTCGGCGGTCTTGTCGAGAAAGCGCAGAAAGTGTTCCCGCCCGGCAAAGAACGGCGGACGCTTTGGGGCATTCGGGGCATCAGCCCGGTCCTTGTCCGACAGGTGGCAGTAGCGCTTTGCCCGGTCCAAGACATAGAAGGCCCGGAAGGAGGCGTAGTCATGGTCGCGGCGATCCTTGAACGCCTCGCGCTTGGCAAGAAACTCGATGTTGCCCTCCTGGTCCGCCAGCAGCTTGTCTTGGGACGGAGCTGGGGCCGACCCTGCGGGGACAAAGGACTGCCACAGCTCGGCCACCACGTCCGGTGGCAGATCCACCTCGGGTAGGGCGCGCAGTTCCGGCGCCCAGGACTGGTCGGGGGCCCCGACGTTCGATTGCTCCTGTTCGATACGTCGTGCAACCCGTCGGGCGACGCGGCTGGCGGCAGGGTCCAGGAACGCTGCGCCGACGTAGATGCACTGGTCGGCGGGAAGGCCCTCCTTCCCGGCCTCCTCGGCAAATTCTTTCACAAAGCGCTTGAACGCGTCGCTCGCGCCGGCATGTTTGAGCTGGTCTTTTGAGATCCTGCCCCGCCGTTCCAGACGCCGGCGGAGCGGTGGCTTGACGCGCTCCTCGGGCGGATCGTGCGGGCCCGGCCGGCCGTCTCGCAGGACGACGGCGTCTTCGATGCCCACCGCCGTTTCCGGCGCCGCCGCCGGGGGAATCGGCACCGGCAGGAACTGTCGCAGGAACGCCCGTTCGGCGATGTGCTGAGGCGGGAACTCGACCACCAGAACCGGCCGAGGATCGTGGGCGACGTCGTACCGGGCGGGTGAGGTTTCCGGCTGCAATGGGCCGCTGCAACGCGGCGCCACCTCCGGCGAGGGGAGCGTCGGGCGTCGGGCGGCGAAGGCCGCGGCGCGGCGGTCGGGCACGATCCACCAGCGTGCGCGGCTGCCGCTCCCCGTCCCGTTGGTGCCGTCCCGTTCCAGCAGCAGGTCCTGGAACCGATAGGTCAGGGACAACATGTCGCGCGGGCGGCGGATCGACAGCCGGGCGCGGCCCAGCGCGATGCGCACAGGCGGGTCCTGCTCGGGCGGAACGCCCAGATACACGACGCCCTCCGCCTGCGGCGGTTGGGTCCCCGCCTTCGCCACGCCGGTCCAGGAGTGGTTCAGCGGCACGCCGGCGAACCGGAACAGGCATTCGGTCTCTTCGAACAGCAGGGTGCTGATGGCGCGGTTGTAGGGCGCGATTCCCGTCTGATCGAGCCCGATCGCGCCTTGCAGCAGGGCGAGCGGCGCGGTGAACTGCGTGACGGCGTGCGTGCCGTTATGTTCCCAGGTACGGGCGATGCGAATCGCCGGAACCTGCGAGCGCAGGCCGGGACGCGGGACGTAAGTGGGCAGTGGAACGACGGTGAAGGTTCCATAGCGGGTGTCGACCGCGTGCCCGGTTTGCGTCGGGAGCGGTTCCAGCGCCGCGACGAGATGGAGCGCATTGTCCTCCCCGCGCCCGCGCCAGAGGATCCCGGTCGAGCAGGGGAACCGCGTGAGCACCGGATTCCGCCCAGCTTCGATGACCGAAAGCGTCAGACCGCTGCGCAGGGCGAGGGTGGGCGGGGCATCACCTGACTTCCGCCACGCCACCAACGCGCGTCGACAGGTGTCCGTGCTCGGTTCGAGGATGAGTTGTGTGAGCGGGGAGTCCCCCGGCGGTCGCCCTGGGACCCGGCCGAGCGCCAGTGTGCCCTGGAGTGGCTTGAGTTCGGCAAGTGCGAAGAGCACGCGCGGTTCGGTTCCGTCTGCCGCGGGCGGCACCGCGGGTGGCGCACCCTGGCCTTCGAAGAGGAGCCGGACATCGCCTTCTGGTCGCGCGCCGGCCGTTGTGCCCGGCGGCATGATGGTCAGTGGAGAGGGCAGCGTCTTGTCGGTGGGCACCACCGGCCCAGACCCGTTCGAGAGGAAACCGAAGGCGAGGCGGTCGAACTGCGGCGCTATCCCCTCGTCGGGGAGCGCCCTGAACAGGGACTTGCCCACCGGCCTCATCCGCCAGAACCCGTCACAGGCGAACGCCAGCCGCACTGACGGCACCTCATTCAGACTGAAGCTCTCGCCGAACAGGACGCCGCCCAGCCGCTTGAGGAAGGAGGACGGGACGTCGCCAGAGACGATCTCTGCCGCGCCGGCGGGACCGGGGCGGAGCCAGTCGATCAGGGTCGCGGCGCCCCCCGGTGCGCCAGTCGCCAGAGTGACCGTCCGTCCGTGTGGCAGGGCAACCTGCATGGTCAGGCTGCTGCCCGCCACCGGATCAGGCAGCGTCCCGCCCCAGCCGATGTCGATCCGGATCCGGTAGGGGGCCGTTCCGGGGAAGGAGGCGTTCTCAACCAACGCCGTCCACCCCTGTTGAGTGCGCCAGCGAACGAATCGGGCGGCCCTGGAAGGGGAGGGATCGTCGGGATCGCCGAAGGCGGCGGTGGCAAGACGGGTCTCGTGCCGTTCCGTCGGCGTCGGCCTGTAGACGAACAGAAGGCTCCTCCGGAGGGGGTCGCCATACTCGATCTCCAGTGTCGGCGGCGCGGCACCGAACACGGGTCTGACGGCGCCCGACACGACGGCACCGGCCAGGACGCTACGGCGTGTCAGCCGCAGCCCTGATCGCGTGGCGGGGAGTGCTTCCTGCGCCACCGGCACGTCGTCCTGAGGGTCGGAGTCGGTTGCCGGTGTCGGTGGATTGCGGTCATGTTCCACGGTACTGCCCCTTTCTCAAGGCTTTCCGTAGATGTCATTCCTGCCGTCGATGTCGTCTTGCGTCAGAGTCCGCTGCGTCTTCGAGAGAAGCAGATGATCCCGCATCACTGTCCCCGAAATTTCGCTGTGCTGGAGCCCCAGGCAGTGGCCGAACTCGTGCATGGCGACGCTCAGCAAGTCGTTCTCGCCCTCAGCGGGGGTGCCGGTCGCCTTCGTGTACCACTTCTTATTGATGTTGAAGCGGATGTCGCATTCCTTCAGGTGGGGAGCGGCATCCGGATTGCGGGGGGTGGCGTCGCCGGCGTCGTCCGGCTTCGTGCCAGGCCCCGTAATCGTCGTGAACTCAATGTAGCTTGTTCCGTCGGCGCCGCCGCTAGACGCGTAATCCAGACATTTTTCCGCCTCGAAGGTGAATTTGAACTTCGAATAGTTCCACTTCTGAGCGGCTTCCTTGATGCGGTCCAGGGCGCCGGGCGGTGCCCCCTTCAGACAGACCGTGAATCCCTGCGGCTTTCCGTCTTTCCAAGCCAAACCAAGTTTTTTATAGGCGAGCGCTGGATTTGCGCTCGCCGTGCCGATCAGAAGAATGAATAGGCTGGTGTAGAGCGCGCGTACGGTCATGGGGCCCTCGGCATTGAATGAAGGATAGCCGATCAGGATTTGGAGTTGACTGATGTGGTGCCGAGCGCGTTAGTGCGAGCGGCCTTTAGTTCGTGCACATGGCCGAGTTTCTAACGAGATCATTCTGCGGTGAGCAGGAATTGGCGCCATGTGCTTCCATAATTACTGGAAAGCAGCCACTAGCCATGCCGCTGGCGACGTTACCCTTGCAATCGGTAATGCCCCCGCTGTCGTAGCTGTAGCACCATTGATCGCCATTGCCGACTTTTTCCGTTTGGCTCTTGCCGGGATCGACGGTGAAGTTCGACACGCCGCTGTGTACGCGGACGACGCGGATGTTGCAGGGACTGCTCTGCTGGTTCTTGAAAACAGCCGTCTGCGCGAACGCAACTCCCATATCGAGTTGAAGCAGAGTGCCAGCGAGGACGGCAGAAATCATGACGGCCAATGGACGCATTGCTAAGCGCTCCTTATTTTGACGCACCTATCAAAAAAATCCCCTTTGAGGTGTCACAAACACTTTATAAGTACTGGTGAGCGATCATTTTTGAGAAGCTCTCCAAACCCTTTACCAAAGTTAATTCACCTAAGGAACAGGTAGGTGGTGCATCAACATAAACAGAGGCTCACCATCCGGTGAGCACGCATAGTTTGACTTGGCGTTTATTTTATAATGGTTGGCATGGCGGTGGATTTCTGTCAACTGGATAAATCGGATATGATTATGCTAAATGGATATCGTATCGATTCGCATCCAATATGTGAACATGTGGAATGCGAATCGGCTTTCGGGACCGATAATTATTCACTTTGTAAATTATTGTAGCGCGCACCGACGGCGCGCGCTTTTTCATAAGTTGGTATGCATTTGTACCGGCACCTGCCGGCAATTGACCTGATTCTTTGGATAAACGCCGAGCGGCCAACGCGACGCGCCGACGCGGCCATCTCGGCCGCCACGCCAGCCATGTGGGGGCGCTTCGGCGGGCCGGTTCCCCACAGCTACACCACGCGATGGGACACGACCGAGGCCCGCGTGGCTATGATGGTGGCAAGAAGGTCAGCGGGCGGAAGCGGCAAACTCTGGTCGATACCGAAGGCGACATTCTGAAGGTGCGGGTGCATCCAGCCGATCTTCACGACAAGGCCGG
>Ga0196976_1001242_pt1 | contig 12017 bp, 10 predicted proteins | sample S3v_513CmetaG_FD_148644 | JGI IMG/M metagenome (GOLD analysis project Ga0196976, IMG submission 148644) | Soil microbial communities from Anza Borrego desert, Southern California, United States - S3+v_5-13C | ecosystem: Environmental > Terrestrial > Soil > Desert | place: USA: California...
GGACGCCGCCCGGTTCGCCGCGGGCCTCGAGCGCGCCGCGGCGGAGGGCGAGTTCTACTACGGGATCGTGTACCACCGCGTGGCGGGGGTCGCGACGATCGATCGCTCCGGCGAGTGAAGGAATGGCCGATGCGGTGAGGGAGCGCCTCACCCCGCCAGGTGCCCCTTCTGCACCGCCTCGCGCACCATCCGCGCTGCGTACGCCCACACCGCGGGCGCGCCCTGCTCGACGTGCTGGTTCCGCGCGATGACCTGATCGTACGTCACGCCGTGCTCCCGCCAGGCGTGACCTTCCGTGCTCGCGTTGAGGAGCATGGGCTGGAACCGATCGACGGCGGCGGCGAAGCGGGCCTCGGGGGTCTCGCGGGCCTCGAACTCGTCCCAGAGGGCGCGGAAGGCGCGGGCCTGGTCCTCGGGGAGCATCCCGAAGATCCGGTCGGCCGCGCGGGCCTCGCGCTCGTGCTGGCCGGCGAGGGCGGCGGTGTCGTAGGCGAAGGTGTCGCCGGCGTCGATCTCCACGAGATCGTGGAGGATCACCATCTTCAGCACCCGGAGCACGTCCAGGTCGGGCACGGCGGCGTGCTCGGCGAGGACGAGCACGCAGAGGCAGAGGTGCCACGAGTGCTCGGCGTCGTTCTCGCGCCGGCGGCTCCGGGTGAGCACGGTCCGGCGGAGGACCTCCTTCAGCCGGTCGGCCTCGACGATGAAGCGGACCTGCTGCTCGAGGCGGGGGGAGGGCGCGGGGCTCGGGTCCATCGTTCCCTTCTACCAGGCCCGGGCCCGGCCAGCTCCGACGGCCTGGACTCGTCCCCGCTGCCGTGGTTCTCTGGCCGGACGATCACCACGGCGCGCACCGCGAGCGGCCGCACGCGGTGGTCCTGACCTGGAGCGCGGCCCGCCGCGCGGGGGAGGAAGCCTTGGGACAGCTCCGTGGCTGGGCGATCGCGGCGTCGACGATGGTGACGCTCTCGTGCGTTCCGGTGAGCACGGTGGTGGTGAGCCGGCGGCACCCGGACGCGTCCGTCTCGCCGAGGCGGATCTTCGTGGTCTCGAGCCTCCTCGACGGGAGGCGAGGCCCGACGATGGGGCGCTGGTTCGAGAAGGCCGTGGAGAGCCGCCTCGCCGCGTCGCTGCACCGGTGCGGCGTCGAGGTGGCGGGCTGGGCCGCGACCGGGCTCGAGTCGAAGCGGGACATCGCCTCCGCCGCGGCGGAGTTCCGGCCCGACGCGATCCTGACGCTCGGGTACGAGAGCATCCTCACGGACGTGGAGCGCCGGTCCATCCTGCGGGCGACCATCCGCGTCTCCCTGCTGGACGCCGCCGGGGCGGCTCGCGACGCGCCCGGCGGCCCCGCGCCGCTCCGCGTGGCCTACCACCCGTCGACCCGTCCCGCCCTCGACCTCGGCGACGGCGCCGACGACGAGGTCCGCACGCTCTGGCAGTCCGACGCGACCCTGGCGCCGGGGCCGGCGCTCTCGCGGCGAGAGTTCGCGGCGAGGGGGGCCGACGACTTCGTCGACGCGATCGTGAGGCGGATGCAGGCGGACGGGTTCTTCCCCGGGTGCGCCGAGCCGAAGGCAGGCGCGCTGCCCCCGTCAGCGCGCAGGATCGGCGTCGCGGCGTACGCCCCCGCGGCGACCCTGCGCGCCGCGGGTGGGTTCACGCTCGCTCCCGAGGTCCCGTACGCCGCGGCCCGGGTGGTCTCGAAGCGGATCGAGCAGCGCGCCGCCGCGACGGTGAGCACGGCGGTGAACGACGTGCCCGAGGACGAACCGACGCTCGGGACTCCCCGCGGCTACCCGCTCTCGTCGTTCGACCCGGATCTCGAGGCGTACGTCCGCGGGGCCCTGCTCGCCGAGTTCCAGGCGATGGGCTTCGACGTTCGCGACGCGCGGCGCACCCTGGGCTGCGCCATCGAGGACGCGTACGTCGACGCGAGCGGCTGGGGGTACGGCGCCGCGCTCCGGCTGCGGTGGACGCTCACGGACTCCGCGAGCGGGAAGGCGCTCTACACCGGCGAGAAGCGCGTCGCGGTCTCCGCTCGCGGGCGGAGCCTGACCGACGCCGCCTCGTTCGACGAGGCGATCCGCAGGAGCGCCGCGGACCTCGCGGAGGACGCCGCGTTCCTGCGTGCGCTCGAGTGAGGACCTTCGCCCGGAGCGCCCCTCGCGGCGCTCCGGCGCGCGGCGTCGGCGGGTCCGTCCCTGGGGCGGCGCCCTGCTACTGGACGACGTCCGCCCATTCCGCGGCGGCGACGGTGTACGCGGGCTCGGCGAGGCGCGCGCGGAGCCTGCGCTCGGCGCGGCGGATGGCGCGGGGGTACGCCCAGAACCGCTCGGGCACCCCCTGCTCGGCCACGATGTAGCGCGCGAGGCGGCCCGGGCCGGCGTTGTACGCGACCATCGCGAGCTCCGGGTCGGAGAACCGCCGCTGCATCTTCGCGTAGAAGCGGATGCCCGCGCGGACGTTCACCACGGGGTCGTGGGCGTCCACCTCCGCGGGCGAGAGCTCGGCCTCCTCGGCGAGGGTCGGGACGAGGAGCTGCATCAGGCCGCGCGCGTCCTTGTTCGACACGGCGCCCGGATCCCAGCCGGACTCCACCTCGATGATCGCGAGCACGAGCACGGGATCGAGGCCGGCGGCCAGCGCCTCCTCGGCGACCGTGTCGGCGACGGCGGTGCACGCCTCGCCCAGCTCCGGGCCCCGCTCGCAGACGGCGCGCGCGAGCCAGGCCGGGGTCGCCGGGCGCCGCACGGGGAGGAGCGTGCCTCGCAGCGATCCGGCCACCTCCGTCCCTTCCTCGCCGGACGCCTCGCGGGCCGGGAGCTCCGGCGCGAGCATCAGGGAGAGGGCGAGGGCGGTGCGGAGGGTGAAGCGCATGCGCGGAGAAAAAGCGAAGAGCGGGCCAACACGGGGCTGCGGGCGCCAAGCTGCCAGGATGCCGAGGGCTTTCTTCACCCACGCCCCCGAAGGGGCGCGGGTGTGATGAGACCCGGCCTTCGAGGAATCCCGCCGCAACCTCACGGTCAGTGACGAGCTCGCGCGCGGGTCGCGGGTGCCCGCCGGGTCGCGGCGCGCTTCACGCGTTCACGGGGCGAAGGGACCGCGCGTCCGTCCCGCGTTCGAGGGCGATCCCGGGCGGGGCGCCACGAGGTCTCCGCGCCGGCTGCGCTCCCCGCTCTCGATGGGGAGCGCGTGAACGCCGAGGCGGCCCGTCACCGGCGGTGCTAATTGTCCGGCCATGACCATCACCACCCGCGCCGGCGCCGGCGCGACGACCCCGGAGCCCTGGCTGGGCGAGCAGGACCTGCACCTCTTCCACGAGGGCACGCACCTCCGGGCGTACCGGAAGCTGGGGGCCCACCGGATGGTCCGCGGGGGCACCGCCGGCGTCTCGTTCGCGGTCTGGGCCCCGAACGCCGCGGCCGTGTCGGTGATCGGCGACTGGAACGGCTGGGAGAAGGGCCGCGATCGCCTCGAGCCGGTGGGCGCGTCGGGGCTCTGGCATGGGTTCGTGCCCGGGGTGACCCACGGCGCCTGCTACAAGTTCCACGTCGCGTCGAAGCTCCACGGGTACGCGGTGGACAAGGCCGACCCCTTCGGCGCGTACCACGAGCTGCCGCCGCGGACCGGCTCCGTGGTCTGGGATCTCGACTACGCGTGGGGCGACGCGGCCTGGATGAACGGGCGCGGGGCGCGGAACGCGCTCACCGCGCCGATGTCCATCTACGAGGTCCACCTCGGGTCCTGGCGGCGCTCGCCCGACGCGCCGCAGACGTTCCTGGGCTACCGCGAGCTCGCCCCGATGCTCGCCGACCACTGCGAGGAGATGGGGTTCACGCACGTGGAGCTGATGCCGGTGATGGAGCACCCGTACTATCCGTCCTGGGGCTACCAGTGCACCGGCTTCTTCGCGCCGACGAGCCGCTTCGGCACGCCGCAGGACTTCATGTTCTTCGTGGACACGCTGCACCGGCGCGGCATCGGCGTGATCCTGGACTGGGTCCCGGCCCACTTCCCCGCCGACGAGCACGGCCTCGTCTACTTCGACGGCACGCACCTGTTCGAGCACGCCGACCGCCGGCAGGGCCGCCACCCGGACTGGGGGAGCGAGATCTTCAACTACGGCCGGCACGAGGTGCGCAGCTTCCTGCTCTCGAGCGCCATGGTCTGGCTCGACCGCTACCACGTGGACGGGCTCCGGGTGGACGCGGTCGCCTCGATGCTCTACCTCGACTACTCGCGCAAGCCCGGGGAGTGGATCGCCAACGTCTACGGCGGCCGCGAGAACCTCGAGGCGATCTCGTTCCTCAAGCGGCTCAACGAGGAGGTCTACCGCGAGTACCCCGACGTCCAGACCTTCGCCGAGGAGTCCACGAGCTGGCCGCTGGTCTCGCGGCCGCTCTACCTCGGCGGGCTCGGGTTCGGGTTCAAGTGGGACATGGGGTGGATGCACGACACGCTCCACTACATGGAGAACGACCCCATTCACCGGAAGTTCCACCACAACGAGCTGACCTTCCGGACCATGTACGCCTCGAGCGAGAACTTCGTCCTGCCGCTGTCGCACGACGAGGTGGTGCACATGAAGGGTTCGCTCCTCGCCAAGATGCCGGGGCAGGATCGGGACAAGTTCGCGAACCTCCGGCTGCTGTACGCCTGGCAGCACGCGCAGCCGGGGAAGAAGCTCCTCTTCATGGGCGGCGAGTTCGCGCAGGGGCGCGAGTGGAACCACGAGGTGAGCCTCGACTGGCACCTCCTGGGCATCGACCGGCACCAGGGCGTCCAGCGCTGGGTCCGCGACCTGAACCACCTGCACCGGGAGGAGCGCGCGCTCCACGTGAAGGACTGCGCGCCGGACGCGTTCGAGTGGATCGACTGCGGCGACGCGGAGAACAGCGTCGTGAGCCTGCTCCGCCGGGGCGGGGAGGGGGACCGGCCGGTCGTGGCGGTGTTCAACTTCACGCCGGTGCTCCGGACCAACTACCGGATCGGCCTGCCCGCGGGCGGGCTGTGGCTGGAGCGGCTCAACTCCGACGCCACGGTGTACGGCGGCACCGGGGCGGGCAACCTCGGCGGCGTGCGCGCCGACAGCGCGCCGCTGCACGCGAGGCCATTCTCCGTCTCGCTCACGCTGCCGCCGCTGTCCGCGCTGTTCCTGGTGCCCGAATAGCCGCCGTGCGTCGCCGCGCCCTCGTCGCCGCCGCGCTCCTCGGGCTCGCCCCCGCCGCGTCGCGCGCCGCGGATCGCTGCCCGGCCGGCGCCCGCGCGCCGGCGGGCGACTGGCCCAGCGCCGCCGCCGAGGTCCGGAGCGCGCGCGCGGCGGCGGTGGCCGCGCTCGACGCGTACGCCTTCACGCTCGACGGCGACGACGCCGCGCGCCGCGGGATCCGGACCGACGGGCTCGTGGTGGTGCACCGGGGGGTCGTGACGTACGAACGGTACGGGCGCGGGTTCGGGCCTTCGACGCCGCACCTCGCGTGGTCCGTCGCCAAGACCGTCACGCAGGCGCTCACCGGCGCCGCCGTCGCGCGCGGCGCGCTCTCGCTCGACGACTCGATCTGCGCGCACCGCGCCGGGGTCGAGGCGGCGCGGTGCGCGATCACGGTGCGGAGCTTGCTCGCCTCCGCCTCCGGGCTCGAGTGGACCGAGGGCTACGAGGGGCTGGCGCTCCAGACCTCGTCGGTGCTGGCGATGCTGTACGGCGAAGGCCGGCGGGACATGGCGGGCTTCGCCCTCGCGCACGCGCTGCGGGCGCCGCCCGGCACGCGCTGGAACTACTCGTCCGGCGACGCGGTCCTCCTCGCGGCCACGGCGGACGCGGCGATGCGGCGGGCCGGCGCGGGGCCGGACTGGCCGTTCGAGGTCCTGTTCGCGCCGCTCGGGATGACGAGCGCCACGTTCGAGCGCGACGCCGCGGGGACGATCGTCGGCTCGTCCTGGTTCTACGCCACGCCGCGCGACCTCGCCCGGCTGGGCTGGCTCCTCCTCCAGGACGGCTGCTGGCAGGGGCGGCCGCTCCTCCCGGCCGGCTGGGTGCGCGAGGCCACGCAGGTCAACGCGGCGTACCGGACGCCCGGCGGCGCGCGGCGGGCGCGCGACGGCGCCTACGGCTGGGACCTCTGGCTCAACCGCCCGGTCCGCGAGGTCGGCCTCGCGACGCCGTGGCCCGGCGCGCCCGAGGACGCGTACGCCGCGCGCGGTCACTGGGGGCAGAACGTCGTCGTGATCCCGTCGCAGGAGCTGGTGATCGTCCGGACCGCCGACGACCGCGACACGTCGTTCGACCTGGGGCGCCTCGTGGCGCTCGCGATCGCGGCGGGGAGGCTGCCGTGACGCGGCGGCGCCGCTGGCGGTGGGCGGGCGTCGCGCTCGCCGTCCTCCTCGGACTGGTCGTCCTCGCGCTCGCCGCGCTCGCGATCGTGCCCGGCGTCACGGGACGGTACAGGAACTCGACGCCCGCGCTCGCCGCGGCGTACCGCGCGAAGGAGACGTGCTCGTGCGTCTTCGTGCAGGGGCGCGACGAGGGGTACTGCCGCGCGTGGACGGTGGCGAGCCCCGACATCGCGCGCGCCGAGCTCGATCGCGCCGCGCGGATCGTCCGCGCGCGCGCCCTCGGCCTCTGGACGGCGCGGGCGCGGTACGTGGACGCGCGGCGCGGGTGCGTGCTGGAGTGAGGCGAAGGCTACAGGCTTCGGGCTCCAGGAGAAGCACGCAGCAGTGCCTGGAGCCCGAAGCCTGAAGCCTGAAGCCTGTCTCTCAGTCCTTCCGGACCCGCTCCGGCAGCACCGGCTTCAGGATCTCGCGGGCGCCGCGGATCATCTCCACCGTCGTGTCCCAGCTCACGCAGGCGTCGGTGACCGAGCACCCGTAGCGCAGGTCGGCGAGGTCGGGCGGGATCGGCTGGCTCCCGGCCTCGAGGAAGCTCTCGATCATGAGCCCCACGACGGAGCGATTCCCATCGCGGATCTGGTGGACGACGTCGCGCATCACGAGCGGCTGGAGCTCGGGCTTCTTCCAGGAGTTGGCGTGCGAGCAGTCCACGACGATGTTCCGCGGGAGCTTGGCCTTCGCGAGCGCCTCCTCGGCCATCGCGACCGAGACGGTGTCGAAGTTGGGCCGCCCGCCGCCGCCCCGGAGGACGAGGTGGCCGTAGCGGTTGCCGCGCGTGCGGATGATCGCGGAGCGCCCCTGGAAGTTGATGCCCAGGAAGGCGTGCGGCTGCGCGGCCGAGACGATGGCGTTCACCGCGGGCTGGACGTCGCCCTCCGTGGAGTTCTTGAACCCGACGGGCGTCGAGAGGCCCGACGACATCTCGCGGTGCGTCTGCGACTCGGCCGTGCGCGCGCCGATCGCCGTCCACGAGACGAGGTCGCCGTAGTACTGCGGCGAGATCGGGTCGAGCGCCTCGGTCCCGGCGGGGAGCCCGAGTTCGTTCACGTCGAGCAGGAACCGGCGGGCCCGCTCCATGCCCTCGTCGATGCGGAACGAGTCGTCCATCCGCGGGTCGTTGATGAACCCCTTCCAGCCGACGGACGTGCGGGGCTTCTCGAAGTACACCCGCATGACGAGTACGAGCGTGTCCGACACCTCGTCCGCGAGTGCGCGCAGGCGGCGGGCGTAGTCGAGGCCGGCGACGGGGTCGTGGATGGAGCAGGGTCCCACGACCACGAACAGCCGCCGATCGCGCCCGTCGAGGATGGCCTCGACGGTGCGGCGGCCGGACAGCACGGTGGCGACGGCGCGCTCGGTGAGCGGAACGCGCGCCTTCACCTCGTCGGGCGAGGGCATCACCTCGACGGCGAGGACGTTCAGGTTCTCGGTCTGCTGCATAGGTCTCTTCCCCGGGGGCTTGGGGAACAGACATACTAGAGCCGCGCGTTTCGTGCATGCCCGGCGCCAAAGTTTCCGCCGGCCCGTGTCGAAGAAAGGTGTGCGTGGCCTCGGAGCTGGTCCTCGGAATCGATCTCGGCTCGACGTACTCCACCGCAGCGGTCGTCATCGACGGCCGCTTCCAGTACGCGGTGGACGGTCGCGGGGAGGCGTCCATCCCGAGTGTGGTCCACTTCCCGAAGGCGGGGCCCCCCGTCGTCGGCTCCGACGCGGTGCGGCTTCGCGCCGCCGATCCCACCAACACCATCGTCGGCATCAAGCGGGTCGTCGGGCGGCCCGCGGACTCGCCCGCGGCCCGGCTCCTCGACCAGAACGCCGCCTTCCGGATCAAGGCGCAGGGCAAGGGCGAGGTCTCGGTGGTCGTCCGCTCCGGCGAGTACACCGCGTCGGAGGTCGCCTCCCTCATCCTCCGCTACCTGCGCGAGCGCGCCGAGCTGCGCTTCGGGGGCCGCATCGGGAAGGCCGTCCTCACCGTGCCGGTCGCGGCCAGCGCGACGGTGCGCGAGGCGATGATCCGCTGCGGCCGGATGGCGGGCCTGGAGATCATCCGGATCGTCTCGGAGCCCTGCGCGGGGGGCGTCGCGCGCGGGATGGGCGCCGCGGGCGTGGGCTCGGCGCCGGTCCTCGTCTACGACTTCGGCGGAGGCACGCTCGACGCGACGATCGTGCAGCGCGACGGCCTGAAGCTGCGCGTGCTCGCGTCCGGCGGCGACGACTGCCTCGGCGGCGACGACCTCGACGGCGCGTTCGCCCGCTGGGTGGCGAACGGGGTCTACCGGCAGCACGGCGTCGACGTGACCCGGGACGTCGTCGTCTGGGATCGCATCCAGCGCCAGTGCGAGCTCGTGAAGCGCGCGCTCTCGTCCGCGCCCGAGGCCCGTTACCAGCTCCGGGACGCCTTCTCGGTGGGCGGCCGCGTCCAGCACCTCGACTTCATGGTCCGGCGCGATCACCTCGCGCCGCACTGGGCGGAGCTCGTGGACCGCTCGATCTCCGCCTCCGCCCAGACCCTCGACCAGGCCGGCCTCGGCGATCTCTCGCGGCTCGGCGCGGTGCTGCTCATCGGCGGCACGACCTTCGTGCCGCAGGTGCGGGTGGGCGTCGCGCAGGCGTTCCCGCGCCCGTGCGTGCTCGAGGACGATCCCCAGACCGCGGTCGCCCGGGGCGCGGCCCTGCTCGCCACCGACCCGACGCTGCTCGCCGACTGATGCGCGCCCCGCATGGGGCGCGGCCCGCTCGGCAGGCGGGCGAACCTCCGATTGATGGGCATCAGCGCGCCCGTTACGTTCCCTCGCAACCTGTGGGAAATTCTGCGCGCCTGCGGGTTGTCTCCGATAGGCGTTCGCCGTCACCGCGCCCAGGCTCCCGCATCCAACGCACGACCTCGAGGACCGAAATGGCACGCGCCGGAACGACCGTTGACCTCCGCCGACCCGGACCCTGCGTCTGGGCCGCGGTCGCGACCCTGCTGCTCGGCGCCTGTCAGCGGGACGGCGTCCGGCGCTACATCGTCGAGAAGGAGGGGGACACGGTTCCCGCCGCGACCGCCGGCCCCACGGCCCCGCGGCCTGCCGTGGCCGAGGGTGGTGGCGTGCGGTGGACGCTCCCCGCCGGCTGGCAGGAGAAGCAGGGCGGCGGCGACATGCGCCACGCGACGCTCACGCCGCCGGGCGCGAACGCGGAGGTCACGGTGGTCCGGCTGTCGGGACCGGCCGGCGGCGAGCTCGCCAACGTGAACCGGTGGCGCAACCAGCTCGGCCTGCCGCCGCTCGGAGCGCCGGAGCTCGCGCCCGCGCGCAAGACCCTCGGGACCGCGGCCGGAGAGCTCGCCGTCTACGACTTCACCTCGACCGGCGCGAAGAAGCTCCGCACGGTCGCCGGCCTCACCTCGGTCGAGGGCGAGACCTGGTTCTTCAAGCTGACCGGCGACGCGGACGCGGTCGCCTCCGTCCGCCCCGCCTTCCTCGACCTCCTCGGGAGCCTCCGCCTTGAAGCCCGCTAGCCAGCCCGCACCGGCGCCCCCGGCGCCTCCTCCGGCCCCGTCCGCCGGGGCGTCGTGGCTCACGCCGCTCTGGGACGCCGTCACCTCGCTCAAGCTCACCCTCGTCTGCCTCTCCGTGCTCATGGTGCTCGTGGTCGCCTGCACGCTGGCGCAGGTGAGGCTCGGGACCTGGGGCGCGGTCGAGCTCTACATGCGGAGCTGGCTCGTCTGGTGGGACGTCCCGCGGACGGTCCTCTCGGTCCCGGTCTTCCCGGGCGGCGCGCTCACCGGCCTCGTGCTCATCGTGAACCTCCTCGCCGCGCAGCTCCGGCGGCTCGAGCTCTCGTGGAAGAAGTCGGGCCTGTGGGTGGTGCACCTCGGGCTCATCCTGCTCGTCGCCGGCGAGTTCATCTCCGCCGCCTACCAGCGCGAGCACCAGCTGCTGTTCGAGAACGGCCAGACGGTGAACTACGTCACGAGCCCGACCAAGGCCGAGCTGGCGATCATCGACCGCAGCGACCCGCGCCACGACGAGGTCTTCAGCATCCCGCAGTCGATGCTCCGGCCCGGGGCGGTGGTGCAGGTCCCCGGCCGGCCGCTCGCCTTCCGGGTGAAGGAGTTCCACGCGAACTCGCAGGTCGGGACCGTCGATCGGGGCATGGGCATGGCGAGCGCCGGGCTCGGCCCCGAGCTCGTCGCCCGCGGCGTCCCGCGCACCTCGCGCGACGACGAGCGGAACATGCCGGCGGTCGTGCTCGAGCGGGTGGGGGCGCAGGTGGGGAGCGGGCCGGAGTCCTGGCTCCTCTCGACCTGGCTCAACCGCGCGCAGCGGCTCGAGCACGAGGGCCGGACGTACGACCTCATGATGCGCAGCGAGCGCGAGTACCTCCCCTACGCGCTCCTGCTCAAGAAGTTCAGCCACGACCGCTACCCCGGGACCAACATCCCGAAGAACTTCTCGTCCGCGGTCTGGCTCACCAACCCGAGCACCGGCGAGGCGCGCGACGTGCTCATCAAGATGAACCAGCCGCTCCGCTACGGGGGGAAGACGTTCTACCAGGCGAGCTTCCAGGGCGAGAACGTGTCGATCCTGCAGGTGGTCGAGAACCCCGGCTGGCTCCTCCCGTACTTCTCCTGCCTGCTCGTCTCGGTGGGCCTCCTCGCCCACTTCGGCATCTCGCTCGCCCGCTGGGTCCGCGGCCAGTCCGCGCGGCGCGCCGCGAAGGCGGCCCTGGAGGCCACGCCATGAAGCTCGAGAAGATCCTCCCCTGGGCGGCGGCCGCCGTCGCCGTGCTCCTCGTGGGCATCTCCCTGCGGCCCGCACGGGGCGTGAACGGCTTCGACCTCGCCGGCTTCGGCCAGCTGCCCGTCCTCGAGGGCGGGCGCGTGAAGCCCCTCGACAGCGTGGCCCGGAACGCGCTGCTCATGCTCCGGCAGAAGTCGAGCCTCAAGGGCGAGGTCGCGGGGGCGGACGGCGCGACGGCGAAGGTGAAGCTCACGGCGAGCGAGTGGCTCCTCGACGTGCTGTTCCGGCCCGCGCGCGCCGACGCCTACCCGGCGTTCGTGGTGGACGATCCCGACATGCTCGCGCTCCTCGGGGTCGAGCAGAAGGGGAGCCGCACGTACGCGCGGTTCCAGGACCTCCTCCCGCACCTCGACGACGTCGAGCGGCAGGCGATGATCCAGCCGACGGACAACGATCAGCGCCGCGTGCAGCGCGCCGCGCAGAACCTCGCCGAGCGCGCCTCGCTCTACGGCAAGCTCAAGGTCTCGCTCCAGCTCCCCGGCACGACGCTCGCCGACGAGCTCGGGAAGGGCGGCGCCGCCGCGGCGCGCAACCTCCAGGCGATGGACCAGTTCGCCCAGTTCCGCCCGCTCCCGCCGGCCGCGGGCGCGAAGCCGACCGACTGGCGGACGGTCGGCCGCGGCCTGGCCGCGGTCGCCTCCGGCCAGCGCGATCCCATCCTCGAGGGGTGGGCCAGCCTCGGGAAGGCCTGGACGGCGGGTGACGCCGGCGCGTTCAACGCGGCGGTCGCGTCGATCGCGCAGCACGTCCGGGCGGCCAACCCGGCCGGCGCGCGCCAGGGCGTCCTCGAGTCGCTGTTCAACCGGGCCGATCCCTTCTTCTCGGGGTTCGCCCTCT
>Ga0196976_1001243_pt1 | contig 12012 bp, 9 predicted proteins | sample S3v_513CmetaG_FD_148644 | JGI IMG/M metagenome (GOLD analysis project Ga0196976, IMG submission 148644) | Soil microbial communities from Anza Borrego desert, Southern California, United States - S3+v_5-13C | ecosystem: Environmental > Terrestrial > Soil > Desert | place: USA: California...
CACCGCCATGGCAAAGGCCGCCGCCTGCCCTTCGGTCACGGAGCCGTCGGTGAGGCCGGCGATGAAGGCGGCGATCTCCGCGCCGGTCAGGGCGGCGCCATCCCGCTTGCGTCGAATAATCTCCTGCGGAAGCATCGCGCTCACCCCCGGTCCGACGCGACAAGCGCGTCGAGCAACCCGCTCGCCCCGAAACGGAAGGTCCGGGGCGTCGCCCACCCCGCCCCCATCAGCCGATCGGCGAGGTCCAGATACCGCGCCGCCGGCCCCACCTCGCGGATACCGCCGGATGCCTTGAAACCGACCGGGCAGCCGGAGGCACGTATGGCCTCCAGCATCACCGCCGCCGCCTCCAGCGTGGCGCCTGTGGCGATTTTGCCGGTGGAGGTCTTCAGGAAGTCCGCCCCGGCGGCGATGGCCAAATCCGCCGCCGCCCGCAGTTCCGCCGCCTCGGTGAAGGCGCCCGACTCCAAAATCACCTTGAGGCGCGCCCCACCGCAGGCGTTGCGGCAGTCCTTCAGCACCGCTCCGGCCGTCGCCCGGTCCCCGGCAAGAAAGCGGCGGTACGGCAGCACCATGTCGATCTCGTCGGCGCCATCGCCCACGGCTTGGGCGGTTTCGGCGGCCACGGCAACGGCATCCGCCGCGCCGGAGGGGAAGTTGACCACCGTGGCGACCTTGACGCCGGTGCCGCTCAAATCCGCCTTGGCCTGCGCCACGAAGCGCGGCCACACACACACCGCTGCCACCCTGCCCTTGGGCGTGACGGCGCGACGACACAGTGACGCAACGATCCCGGCCGTGTCGCCGTCATTCAGGCTGGTGAGGTCGATCAGCGGGATAAGGCGTTCGGACAGGGTCATGGGCGGGGCAGCCCCTCCAGGAAGGCGACGATCAGTTTTTCCAGGTCGACGGCGGCGGAGGCGGCGGCGCGCAGAGTCTGCTCGTGGCTCACCTCGCCATCGTCCATGCCGGTGCCGAGATTGGTGATGACGGCGATCCCGACCACCTTGAGGCCGCAGTGCCGGGCGATGATGCAGTCCGGCACCGTGGACATGCCGACGGCGTCCGCCCCCAGCGTACGCATCATGCGCACCTCGGCCGGCGTCTCGAACGTGGGGCCCAGGCAGGCCGCGTACACCCCCTGCGCCAGATCGACGCCGACACGACGGGCGGTCGCCATCAGATGGGCACGCAATCCGGGGTCCCAGGCGTCGACCAGCGGCGGAAAACGGGGGCCGACCTCGTCGTCGTTCGGCCCGACCAGCGGGTTGGTGCCCAAGAAATTGATGTGGTCGGCAATCGCCATCAGCCGCCCCGCCCCCACCTCCGGCCGCAGCGATCCGGCGGCGCAGGTGGGGAACAGGATCTCACCGCCAAGGTGCCGGAACGTACGGATGGCCGTACGCATCGGCTCGAAGCCCTGACCTTCGTACAGGTGCTGACGCCCCTGGAAGCAGGCCACGTCCACCCCGCCGAGCGTCCCCAAGACCAGCCGCCCGACATGCCCCTCCACACCCGGCCGGGGAAAGCCCGGCAGATCGGCGTACGAAATGGCCAGGGGGGCCTCCAGCCGATCGGCCAAATGGCCAAGGCCGGAGCCCAGGACGATGCCCACCCGGGGCGTGAACCCAGGGGTGCGCGCCCGAATGATGTCGGCGCAGGCGGCGACGGTACTCAAGGATGACGTCTCCCGAATCACGGTCTGGAAGCCCAGGTTGTCGGGGCCAAAGGAGTGGGGCAACAACTCGGCCAGCGTAAACGTGCGGCGCAGCCCGTCCGGCCCGCAGACGTGGACCGGCGTGTCGGCGTCGGCGAATTCGCGCAGGCGCTGGCGGCAACCGCCGCACGGCGTACAGGGCCTCGGGTCGTCCGCCGTCCCGCCCAGCACCGCGATGGCCCGGATGCGCCGGTCGCCGGCCGCCACCATGGCGGCGATGGCCGACGCCTCGGCGCATTGCCCCTGTGGATAAGCGGCGTTCTCGACGTTGCAGCCGACGTGAACCCGCCCGCTCTCGCCCAGAATGGCGGCCCCGACAGGAAACCGGGAATAGGGCGCCCAGGCCCGTTCCCGAACCTGCCGCGCGGCGGCGATCAGTTCATCAAGCCCGGCCATGCGTCAGCGCTCCTTGGCGTAGGGAATGCCGCTGGCCTTGGGCGCCACCGCCTTGCCGACGAAGCCCGCCAACAACAAAACGGTAAGCACATAAGGCAGCATCTGGATGAAGTGTACCGGAATCACGCCGATACCCGGCAGCGCCACGCCCTGCAACCGCACCTGCACGGCGTCGGTGAAGGCAAACAACAGGCAGGCGAACAGCGTCGGTACCGGGCGCCACTTGCCGAAGATCAGCGCCGCCAGCGCCAGATAGCCCTTCCCCGCCGTCATGTCGCGCACGAAGTTGGAGCCGTGGGCCGTTGACAGATAGGCACCGGCCACGCCCGTCAGCGCGCCGCAGATCACCAGTGCCTGATAGCGCAGTGCCTCCACCGGGACGCCGGCGGTATCCACCGCGCCGGGATTTTCGCCTACCGCCCGCAGGCGCAGCCCGAACCGGGTGCGGTAAAGAACGAAGCCGGTCACCGGCACCGCCACGAAGGCGGCGTAGACCAGGATGTTGTGGCCGCTGATCAACTCCTGATAGAGATAGCCCAGCACCGGCACGTCCCTCAGCGTCTCGGTCAGCGGCAAGATCAGCGACTGGAAGCGTCCGCCGGGCGGCAGCAACGGCGTCTGCCCGCCTTGCCGGAACCACGCGAAGGCCAGCGTCGGCGCCAACCCCGCCACCAGGATATTGATCGCCATGCCCGAAACCACCTGGTTGCCATGGTGGGTGATGCAGGCGTAGCCGTGGATCAGCGCCACCGCCATCGACACGGCGACGGCGGCGGCCAGCCCCGCCCACGGGCTGCCGGCGAGATAGGACACCGCCCCGGCGGTAAAGGCGCCGGCCAGCATCTGCCCTTCCAGCCCGATGTTCACCACCCCCGACCGTTCGGAATAGAGCCCGGCCAGCGCCGCCAGGATCAGCGGCGTGGCGACGCGGAAGGTCGAGTCGAGCAGCAGGACGGCGACAGTGAAGGACTCAGGCACCGCGACCGCCTTCCACCGGCCCACGTCGGCGGAACAGCGCCTCGATCCTCGGCTTGAACAGGTTCTCCAAGGCACCGGCGAACAGGATCACCAGCCCCTGGATCACCACCACCATCTCGCGGTTGATGGTCTGGAACTCGAACGACAACTCGGTGCCGCCCTGATAAAGCGCGCCGAACAGCAGGGCGGCCAGCATGATCCCCACCGGGTGGTTGCGGCCCATCAGCGCCACGGCGATGCCGACGAAGCCCACCCCACCGGTGAAGTTCAGGAGGATGCGGTGCTGCACCCCCAGCACCTCGTTGATGCCGACGAAGCCGGCCAGCGCCCCGGAAATCAGCATGGCCAGGATGATGGTGCGCGACGGCGCGATGCCGGCGTATACGGCGGCGCGTTCGTTCCGGCCGACGGTGCGGATCTCATAGCCCCAGCGGGTATGCCGGACGAAAACGTGAAACCCGATGCAGCACAGGATCGCCAGCAGGAACGACAGGTTGAGCGGCGACCTCGTGATGGGGATGCCCAACCACCCCAGCGCCTGTTCCATCGACGGCAGCCAGGTGGACGGATGGAACTCGCGGGTTTCCGGCGATTGCTGGCCCGGCTTGATCAGCACGTCCACCAGCAGCCACGTCATTACCGAAGCGGCGATGAAGTTGAACATGATGGTGGTGATGACGATGTGGCTGCCGCGTTTGGCCTGAAGCCACGCCGGGATGAAGGCCCACCCCGCGCCGAACAGTGCCGCCGCGGCGATGGCGCTTACCATCACCACCGGCCACGGCCACCCCGGCAGGGCCAGCGCTACCAGCCCGGCGCCCAAGCCGCCGATATAGGCTTGGCCCTCGCCGCCGATGTTGAACAACCCGCAGTGGAAGGCGATCGCCACCGCCAGACCGGTGAAGATGAAGTCGGTAGCGTAATAAAGGGTGAAGCCGATAGCCTCGGGATAGCCCACCGCCCCCGACACCAGCACCTCCAGCGCCGCCAGCGGGTCCTCGCCGATGATGCGGATCACCACTCCGGACAGGACGAAGGCCGCCAAAAGGTTCAAGAGCGGCAAAAGGCCGATGCTGACCCACCGCGGCACGTCGCCCGGCGCGCCTGAGCCCCTCATGCCCCCGCCTCTCTCATCCGCCAATCCCCTTTGATTCCCGCCCCTTCCACTTTGGCGAAAGTGCCGCGAGACAAGCGTCGACGCAAGCGGAGAAGGCGGCGCGCACCACTCCGGCACAACCACGCCGCACAACAAAACCACCCTAAGATTGTAACCGCCCGTCTGGAGTCATATTACTTTTGAACATTTGCATCAAAACACGCGGAAATATATGAGATTCCACCCAGCGGTCCATGACTTTCCTTTTGGACAAATCTTATAAATCATGAGAAACACCAAAGATTTATGCGGCATAATAAAATATTCCGCCCATTCACAGCACTGTCATGAAAAAAATATCGAGATAAATATTTATAAATTAGGCACCTAACAACTGATCTTTGTCAACATAACCCAATATTCACACCTCACCACAGCCTTAACACACGATGCAACGCGAGTTAATTTGTGGCTGGATTCGGCATCAGCTTTTTCAAATGAACGCGACAAGGCCGATTTGAGAATGGATTTTTCGCCAAAGGACAAGCCGGCCGTCACCGCGCTTGCCAGCGGGGTGATTCCCATGCCACCCCACTCCACCGACCATCGGATGGAAGGCCGCCCGTCTCGCTGGCCGGCGGGGTTCATGGGGCGCGTGACGTCCAAGGTTCTGCTGGTTGGAATCCTCGGCCTGTTTCTGGTCGTCGGCGGAGGGCTTGGCATCCTGGCCCTTTGGACCGAGCACCGGAGCCTCCTGCGCCAAGCCGAATTCAACGTGTGGAATGTAAGCCGCCTCCTTGAGCAGCACGCGATACGGACGCTACAGAGCTGCAACCTCGTAATGCAGCGCGCTGCCAACGGCCTGTCGCTGGAGTCGCTGGGCCAGGGGACGTCGCTGAACGAGGAGGCCCGGCAGAGGATGAGGATACGGGATTTCGCCCTGGCGCTCCCGGAAGCCGGCTCGCTACGTGTTTTCGACCGCTGGGGCCGTCTCGTCCTGTGGTCGGACCCGTCCCCCACCCCTCCTGTCGATGCCGGCACTTCGCCCTTCCCCCACGCGCCTGCCGCCAACGTTACCGGCCTTTTGATCAGCCCGCTGACGACCGATGGCCCGAACGGCGCGCCGTTTTTCGCCATCAGCCGTTCCATCACCGGCGGGGACGGGACCACCGCCGGCTTCATCACGGCGGCGATCGACGCCCAGCGTTTCACCAATTTCCATGACCATGTCAACCTGGGCGCAAACGCGGTTCTGGCCATCCTGCGCACCGACGGCATGCCGGTCCTGCACCAACCCCTCGACCACGGCGCCGTGGGGCTCGACCATTCCCAAACGGCGCTGTTCCAGGAGCACCTGCCCCGCTCGCCGTCGGGCATTTATCGAGCCCACGCCAAGGCCGACGGCATCGAGCGGATCTTCGCCTACCAGACCCTGCCGGGGTTACCGCTCGTTGCGGTGGCCGCGATCGCGGTGGACGAGGCGCTTTTGCCCTGGTGGCACAGCACCATCCGCCTTGCCGCCCTCGGCCTCGCCGCGCTGGCCATGCTGTTCGCCTTGTCGCTGGTGACCCTGCGGAGCATCCGCCGGGAGGAGGCCGGCTGGCTGGCCGTTCAACAGGCCATCGACGCCCTGGTCGAGAACAATGAAAACCTTGAGATGAAGATAGAGGAGCGTACCGCGCAGTTGTGCCAGATCAACACCCGGCTGAAATCCGCCCTCGACCAGAAGGACGTGCTCCTTAAGGAAGTCAATCACCGGGTCAAGAACAGCCTCCAGATGATCTCAAGCCTGCTCACTCTTCAGAGCGGGACTGTCGCCGAGTCCGATGCCCGGCGTCACCTGACGGAGGCCTGCAACCGCGTGACCACCGTCGCCCAGATCCACCAGCGGCTTTACGAATCCGCCCGGTTCGAAACCGTGGAGTTCAGCGGGTTTCTACACGGCTTATGCGCCGATCTGGCATCGTCACTGGTGACGGGACCGGAGGGCTCGGCGATCGCCGTGACGGCCGACGACGCCGACCTGCCGATCGACGAAGCCATTCCGCTGGCTCTCATCGCCAACGAGCTGGTCACCAACGCCCTGAAGTACGCCTACCTGCCCGGCCAGGATGGGGCGGTGACTGTCGAGTTCCACGCCCTGCCCGACGGGCGCCGGGTGTTGACGGTGGCCGATTGCGGTGCCGGACTGCCCGACGACTTCGAGCCAAGCCGCCGCGGCGGCCTGGGCATGCAGGTGGTTACGGCGCTGGTGGGTCAACTCGACGGTGACCTGCACCTCGACCGCCAGCCGCCCGGCGTGCGGTTCACCATCACCCTGCCCGCCCGTTCCGCCATGGCGTGAGCGCCGCTCCCCTGAGTCGGCGCTCACGCCGTTTCCGTGATTCCCGCCATCATCAATCCCAGGCGCCGCTCCGTCGCCTCCCCACCCGGCATCTCGCCGACCAGGCGTCCGTCGAACATCACCAGGATGCGGTCGGACAAGGCCATGATCTCGTCCAGTTCAGCCGACACCAGGACAAGGCCCTTGCCCTGATCGCGAAGCTGGATCAGCCGGCGGTGAATGAACTCGATGGCGCCGATATCGACGCCGCGCGTCGGCTGGCCGACGAGCAACAGGTCGGGCGATCGCTCGATCTCGCGCGCCAGCACGATCTTTTGTTGATTGCCGCCCGAAAAGCTGGCGGTGGTGAGGCGCGGACTGTGGGGCCGCACGTCGTACGCGCTCATCTCACGGTCGCAGCGCGCCACCACCGCTCCCCGGTCCATCAGCACGCGACCATTATACTCCCTGTCGCCCTGATAGCCCAGGATGGCGCTTTCATTGGCTTCGAACGAGACGACCAGCCCCACCTTCTGCCGGTCTTCGGGCACATGGGCCACGCCCGCCCGGCGCAGGCCCCAGGCGGTGAAGACGTCCCGGCGCTCGCTGGCCGGCTCGCCGCGCAGGCGGACCGTGCCGGAGCGGATCGGGCGGATACCGGCCAATGCCTCCAGCAATTCCGACTGGCCGTTGCCCGATACCCCGGCAATGCCAATGATCTCCCCGGCCCGTACGGAGAAGCTGACGTCCTTGACGCGCGCCACCCCTCGGCCATCGACCACGCTCAGCCCCTCGACGTCGAGCACGGCCTCGCCCGGCCGGGCCGGGGCCTTGTCGACGCGCAGCAGCACTCTGCGCCCCACCATCAGCTCGGCCAGCCGCTCGCGGCTGGTTTCGGCCGTGGCCACGCTGGCCACCACCTCGCCCCGGCGCATGACCGTGACGTGGTCGGTCAGGTCCATGATCTCGCGCAGCTTGTGGGTAATGATGATGATCGTCCGGCCCTGGTCGCGCAGCGCCCGCAGGATGCGGAACAGGTGCTCCACCTCTTGCGGCGTCAACACGCCGGTGGGCTCGTCCAGGATCAAGATCCCGGCGCCACGGAACAGCGCCTTCAAAATCTCCACCCGCTGCTGGAGCCCCACCGGCAGGTCGCCGGTCCTGGCGTCCGGGTCCACCTCCAGGCCGTAGTCGCGCTGGAGACGTTGCAGTTCGGCGCGGACGTGCGCCATTCCCGCCCCCAGCATCGGCCCCCCCTCGGCGCCCAGCAGCACGTTCTCCAGCACGGTGAAGGTGTCCACCAGCATGAAATGCTGGTGGACCATGCCGATGCCGGCGGCGATCGCATCGCGAGGGGAGCGGATGGGAATGGGACGCCCGCCCACCCGCACCTCGCCACCATCGGCCGGCAGGAAGCCGTAGACGATGCTCATGATCGTCGATTTGCCGGCCCCGTTCTCCCCGACGATGCCGTGGATCGAGCCCCCGCCCACCGCGAACGAAACGTCCCGGTTGGCGTGGTTGACGCCGAACCACTTGTGGATGCCGCGAACCTCAAGGGCCGGGACGCGCACGGGCGGCTCTGGAATGGCGGAGGTCAGGGCTTGTACGGCTCGACCTTCAGCCTACCGGCGATGATCCTGGCCCTGGCCTCCTCCACCGCCTTTTCCATGTCCCGCGTGACCACGGGCTGGTTGTGCTCGTCAAGCGCGTAGCCGACGCCGTCTTCCTTGAGGCCCAGGTTTTTGGTGCCGGTGGTCCAGGTACCGTTCTTGGCCGACATCAGACAGTCGTAAACGGCATTGTCGACGCGCTTGAGCATCGAGGTCAGCACCTTGCCCGGATGAATCCAGTTCTGGTTGGAATCAACGCCGATCCCCAGCTTGCCGCCGTCAGCCGCCGCCTGAAGCACCCCCAGGCCGGTGGCGCCGGCGGCGGCATAGACCACGTCGGCGCCACGGTCGAACTGGCTCTTGGCCAGCTCGGCGCCGCGGGTGGGATCGTTCCAGGCGGACGGGGTGGTGCCGACCATGTTTTGGAACACCTCGGCCTTCGGGTTGACGTGCCTTGCCCCCTGCTCGTAGCCGGCCAGGAAGTTGCGGATCAGCGGGATATCCATGCCGCCGACGAAACCGACCTTGCCGGTCTTCGACGCCAGGGCGGCCAGCATGCCGACGAGAAACGAGCCCTCGTGCTCCTTGAAGACGATGGACTGGATGTTGGGGCCTTCCAGGGCCTCGTCGATCAGGCAGAACCGGGTGCCGGGAAACTCGGCCGACACCTTCCTCATCGCCTCGGCATGGGCGAAACCGGCGGCGACGATGATGCTGGCGCCACGGCGCGCCATGTTGCGCTGGGCCTGCTCGCGCTGCGCCTCGTTGGTGATCTCGAACTCGCGGTAGGAGATGCCGGACTCCTTCTTGAAACGCTCGGCTCCCCGGTAGGCGGCTTCGTTGAACGATTTGTCGAACTTGCCGCCCATGTCGAAGATCACGGCCGGTTGAAAGTCGCCCGCGCGCGCCGCCCCCGCCACCAGCATCGCCGCCATCGCCGCGGCCATGAAGATGCCTTTCATTCCGGTCCCCAAGCTTGGTGAAATCCTCGACGGCGCAAGAATACCCCTTCCCCGAAGGTGGGCAAAAAGAAATTGCGCCGAATACCCGCGTCATGGGCAAAGAGCTACCCCTACCGCGCCCGAACCCGCCGGCCCCGCCCGGCGTTGTTCTCCTACCACTCCAATCCGACGAAGGCCGATCAACACCCGCCAGGAGGACACGCGGTGTTCGACGACTACCCCCCCAACGATCAGAAATACACCGAACCCGAAGAGCTGGCGAACGTCGCCACCCATGGCTTGGGCGCGCTCTTGGCGCTGGCGGGGCTGGTGGCACTTCTGGGAGAGGCGGCCCCGCGCCGCGACTCCATGCTCACCGTCGCCCTGGCCGTCTACGGCGCGACCCTGGTGCTGGCGTATCTATCTTCCACCCTCTACCACTCGGCCCGCTGCCGGCGGAAGAAGCGGCTGTTCAAGGTTTGCGACCACGCGGCCATTTTCCTGCTCATCGGCGGGACCTACACCCCTTTTGCCGGTCTTGTGCTGGGCGACGCCGGCGGCCGCGATCTCCTGGCGGTGGTATGGGGGCTGGCGCTGACCGGCGTGGCGGCCAAGGTCTACACGGTCCACCGCTTCGAATACCTGTTCGTGGCCTTCTATCTCGGCCTGGGCTGGCTGGGCGTCACCATGGCCGGTCCCATGACCGAGCGCCTGCCCCCCGAGGGAGTGGCGTGGCTGGTGGGCGGGGGGCTGGCCTACACGGCGGGCGTCATCTTCTATCTTTGGGAGCGGCTGCCCTTCAACCACGCCGTCTGGCACCTTTTCGCGCTGGCGGGAAGCGCCTGTCACTTCGTCGCCATCTTCCGATATGTGGTCCCCCCTATCGCTTGAGGGACGGCCGGCACTTCCGGTTGAGGTGGGCACCCGGGCGGGCTATAAGAAGCCGCCCGGCCGGTCACCGCCGGGCGGTGGAGGCAGATCTAAGGACCCAAGACGGTGGTAAACGGCCTGGTGGTGTTGCTGCAGGGGATTGTTCTGGGGTTCGTCATTGCCGCCCCCGTCGGCCCGATCGGCCTGCTATGCGTGAAGCGGACGGTGGAACACGGTCCCGGCATCGGTTTCGCCACCGGCCTCGGTGCCGCCGTGGCGGACACCTTCTATGGTGCGGTGGCGGCCTTTTCGCTGTCGGCCATCATCGCCTTCATCACCGGGTACGAAAGCCACTTCCGCCTGTTCGGCGGGCTGTTCATGCTGGCGGTGTCGTGGCGGGCGTTCCGCTCGCGGCTGGCGCAGGCCGCCGAAGCCCCCGACGCCAAGACCTGGGCCAGCGCTTTCGTCACCGGGGTGGTGCTGACGCTGACCAACCCGGTCACCATCCTGGCTTTCGTCGCCATTTTCGCCAGCTTCGGGCTGGGCGGCCATCTCGGCAACGTCGACGCCGCCACCATCGTCGCCGGTGTGTTCCTGGGCTCGGCGGGGTGGTGGCTGATCCTGTCGTCATCCATCGCGCTGGTACGCCACAAGATCGACGAACCGCTGCTCGTCCGCATCAACCGCCTGGCGGCGGTGGGGTTGGCGCTGTTCGGCCTGTGGGCGGTCGGCACCGGCGCGCGCGCGCTCCTCGCGGGCTGATCACGCGGGAATATAATAATCGTGAGTGCAAGATAATCGTGAGTGCAAGCACGCACTTTTCCCGCGCTCCGAATGACCAAAACTCCCGTTGAAGAAGAAACGGCAAGCGGTCCAGCGACGATTTAACGCATATTTTCCAGCCCTCCGCTCTAGGAATGCCGCCCAAAATCTGCGCATCTGTCGTCCAAGGTGAGTCCCAAGTGCTCACTCGGGAGCCAATAAAAGAGCCAAAGGCAGGAAACACTATGCTGTCGAAACTGTCCGTCAGCACGAAGATTGTCGCCGCCAACATAGTTTACATTCTCATGCTGGCCGCGATGGCCGTCGCCATCTTCCTTTTCGCCTCGCGCCAAGCGGGATACGTGACGGACGCCAAGCGGGCGGTGGAGGTGGCGGCCATCCAGGTGCCGCAGATCATCGCCATCATCGAGGAAGCCAAGATCGACGTCCTGGTCGTCCAGCAGTCGCTTTCCGACGTGTCGGCGTCGCGCGGCCAGGATGGTCTGGATAGCGGCTTCACCAACGCCGAGGCCGCCGCCAAGGGCTTCGAGGAGCGGATGGACACGGCGCGTCAGGCCGCCGAGGTGCTGAACCTGCCCGAAGTGGTGGCCGCCATCGCCGAAACGCGGGAGGCTTTTCCGCCGTTCTACGAGATCGGCAAGGCCATGGCGGAATCCTACGTATCCGACGGACCGCCCGGCGGCAATCCCCTGATGCCCGACTTCGACCGTAAGGCCCACGCGCTACGCGACAGCCTGGGCCGGTTGATCGAAGCCGCCGCCATGGCGTCGGACATCGCCACCGCCGAACTTCAGGTGGTGCTGGAGAACACCGACCAGGACTCGCAATCCCTGGTCACCACTGCCATGGGCATGGGGGCGGCCGGTCTGGTGCTTGGCCTGCTCATCGCGTCGGGCCTGCGCTGGAACGTGGTGCGCCCGCTCCACACCATGACCGACGTGATGGAAACCCTGGCCCAGGGGCATCTGGAGGTCCTCGTCCCCGCCGCCAACCGGCGCGACGAAATCGGCGCCATGGCCAAGGCGCTGGAGGTGTTCCGCGCCAACGCCCTGGAGGCGCGGCGCCTGGAAGAAGCCCAAAAAGCCTTCAACGCCCGCATGGAAGAGGGCAAAAAGGACGCCCTGCGCGCCATGGCCGACCGGGTGGAGCAGGAAACCACCGCCGCCGTCGACCGGGTGGCCGAGATGACCGGCCGCATGGCGTCGGGCGCGGATGACATGGCCGCCTCGGCCGAACGCATGAGCCTCAACTCCAGCAGCGTGGCGTCCGCCGCCAGCCAGGCTCTGTCCAATATC
>Ga0196976_1001244_pt1 | contig 12011 bp, 13 predicted proteins | sample S3v_513CmetaG_FD_148644 | JGI IMG/M metagenome (GOLD analysis project Ga0196976, IMG submission 148644) | Soil microbial communities from Anza Borrego desert, Southern California, United States - S3+v_5-13C | ecosystem: Environmental > Terrestrial > Soil > Desert | place: USA: California...
AACTTCGCCGGCGAAGATAGCGTCTTCCTTGCGCATGCGATCCTTGATGAATGTGTGGCCGGCTTTGTTGATGAGCGGTATGCCGCCGCCAGCCAAAACAGCTGCCTGCGTAGCCCAAGTCAGGCGCGGGTCAAAAATGACTTTGCCGCCGGGGTTGCTGCGCAGCAGGATGCTGGCCAAAAGAGCGGTGATGTAATAGCCGTCGACGAAGACGCCGTTCTCGTCATAGAAGAAGCAGCGGTCAGCATCGGCATCCCAGGCGACGCCGAAATCGGCTTGCGAGCTCTGCACGAGCTCAACCGTTTCTGCCCGGTTCGACGGATACATCGGATCGGGGCGGCCTTTCGGAAATGCTCCATTAGGAGTTTCGTTTAACATGACAAGCTTGATCGGCGTGTCTTTCATTAGTTCCTGGACCACGGTGCCGGCCATCCCGAAGTTTCCGTTGGCGACGATTCGCTGCGAAGTGAACGCAGAGAAGTCGGCGAATTTTTTCAAGTGAGCGATATATTCGACCATGATATTGTTCGAAGAAACTTTTCCTTCCGGCCAGCCGGTCGAGAGATCCTCGTCGCGTTCGATCATGTCGCGCAATTCGAACAGGCCGGTTTCGCTGGAAATCGGGAAGGCGTCTTTCAATACCATCTTGAGGCCGTTGTATTCCGCTGGATTGTGGGAGGCGGAGACGGTGATGCCGCCATCGGCTTTTAGATGAGCGGCGGCGAAGTACATCATATCCGTCGATACCATGCCGATGTCGATAACATTAGCGCCGTTGCCGGTCAGGGCTTTGATGAGCGTTTCCTTGAGGGCTGGTGAGCTGAGGCGGACATCGCAGCCGACAACGACGGTCGTGGTTTGAAACTTTTTAACGTAAGCGCGGCCGATTGCAGCGACTGCCTCTTCGTCTATTTCGGTTGGGTAAACGCCGCGGATATCATAGGCTTTGAAGATCGCTTTATTGATTGCGGTAGGCATAAGGGTGTTGGCTTAGAACTAGAATGAATAATAGCCCTAAGCATACGGCCGAGCTTATGAATCCGAGATGAACGATGAGTTCATATTTTCATCACCCGGCCTCCGGTATGCTGGCCGATGTTATTAGTTTTTAAGCGATATTATAATTTGCCATGAAAGACACCACTACTGCCAAGAAGCCCATTATCGGTTTTACTGCCAGCGCTTTCGACTTGTGCCATGCCGGCCATGCCTTGATGCTTAAGGAGGCGAAAGAGCATTGCGATCATCTCATTGTCGCTCTCCAGGATGACCCGAGCGACACCAAAGATTTGGAATATCGCTTGAAAACCGGCGGAAAGCCGAAGAATACTCCGATCATGTCGCTTGAGGAGCGCCGCATTCTCTTGGAGGCCAATCGTTATGTTGATGAGATCATCCTCTACAAGACTGAAGAAGACCTCTATGAGCTTCTGCAGAAGCTGCCGATTGATGTTCGCTTCGTCGGCGCTGATTGGAAGGGTAAGGAATTTACCGGTTGCGAACTGCCGATTCCGGTCTTCTTCAATAGCCGCAATCATAGCTATTCAACCAGCGAGCTTCGTGAACGAGTGTACAAAGCCGAACTCACCAAGCGTGAGCAGGCGGCTGTCATTGCTGAACAGCAGAAGCGCAGCGAAGCGGAAACTGTTCCGGGATTCGTGCCTGGCGCCAAAACTATCTAGGTTTTGTCAGGTTTGGACTCCCTCCGCCGTCTCCATGGTCATAACGATGAATTAGAATGAAGACGGTGGCCATGAAAAAAGTATATGTGGCAATAGTCGCCGTTGTGGCGGCTGTTGGTTTGTATGGGCAAGTTGCCGCAGCCGGCTGCGTCGATTTAAAGACGTCTTTATATATCGGACGTCGGAATTCTGAGGTTGCGCTTTTGCAGCGGTTTCTCTACGATCGTGGTTTGTTGGCAGTGTCGCCAACCGGCTATTTCGGTTTCAAGACTATGGCAGCGGTACGGGCTTTTCAGGGGCAGCAAGGCTTAAGCCAGGTTGGCGTGGCCGGTCCCTTGACTCGGGCTAAAATCAAAACGCTCAGTTGCGCCGGCTCGGCAGCTGGCTTGAGAATATCGTCAGTGATGCCGGACCAGGCCGTTTCCTTGCCGCTTGTAATAAAAGGAACAGCTAATGGCGGCGGCTGGAACGCTTTCGAAGGAGAGGTTGGCAGCGTTAGATTGCTTGACGCAGCTGGCAAGACGATCGCGACAGGAATCCTGACGGTTCAAGGCGAATGGATGCAGCCGAACGTCAAGTTTGAAACAGTTCTGCGCAGCGATATCAAACCATCAACGCCGACTGGCTCGCTGGTTTTTGTTAACAGCAACGCGTCTGGCCTGGCCGAGCGGGATCGCACGCATGTTATTCCTGTCCGGTTCGCTAGTTTGGCATCTGAAAATATGGCGATCAAGATCGCTCTTTTGGACGACAGTGATAGTTCTGCCAATGGAAAGGTTCGGGCCTGCGACAAGGTCGTGATGGCGAACCGGACCGTTAATAGGTCGCCAGCCGTGTTGGATGCGGCGCTCAGGGAACTCTTTTCTTATCAGCCGGCAAATTCGCTGCGGAGCTTTGTCGCTTCGCAGGCTAACCTTAAATTCAGCCGGGTGGTAATGGACGGTTCGACTGCTAAGATCTATCTGACGGGCTCGATCGGTCCGCTCGGCGGCGTCTGCGATGACCCGCGCCTTCAAATCCAACTGGAAGAAACCGCTTTCCAGTTCGATACCGTAAGGTCGGCCAAAGTTTACGTGAACAATGTCCTGCAAGATTGGAATTATACTCAACGTTGACAAAAAACCGCTCTCTGGGCGGTTTTTTGTTACACTTAGCACATGAATCATTTTCGTTGGCTGTTGGTCGGCTTCCTGGCGATTTCAAATATGGTTGTCTGGCTGAGCGTTTTGCATTATCGATCGGGAAAGCTGGAAGTCCACTTTCTTGATGTCGGCCAGGGCGATGCAATCCTGGTTGAAACTCCGGGCGGCAACCAAATGCTCGTTGATGGCGGCGCAGACAAAAAAGTTTTAACTCGACTGGGCCAAGAGCTTCCTTTTTATGATCGATCCATAGATCTGGTCGTCGCGACTCATCCTGACGCTGACCATATTGGCGGCTTGCCGGAAGTGTTTAGCCGCTTCAAGATCAGCGGTTTTCTTGGTCCTCAGGCGCCTAGTGATTCTGATGTTGCCGTTCTTTTGGATCGGCGGATAGAAGAAGAACGGTCAACTGAGGTCGTTGCTCGGCGCGGTATGAGGATCAAGCTCGACGAGGATGTCTATTTCGATGTTCTTTTTCCTGACGTTGAAGTTGCTAGTTGGGAGACCAACGAAGCATCTATAGTTGGCCGCTTGAGCTATGGCGAAACTTCTTTTCTCCTGACAGGGGACAATGTTAAGGCGATTGAAAACTATTTAGTAGGGCTCGATTCTAGACTTTTAGATGCTGACGTATTGAAAGTCGGCCATCACGGTTCGAAGACGTCGACATCGCTGGCATTTTTGAGAGCCGTTGATCCGGATTATGCGGTTATTTCAGCGGGGCGCAGCAACAGCTACGGCCATCCGCATCCGTCGACGTTAGACGTCCTCAAAAAAGAAAAGATTGCAGTCTTGGGGACTTATGACAAAGGAACCGTAACATTTGTGAGCGACGGAAGGGAATTGATCGTAAGGCAATAAAAAGAAAAGCCGTCGCGGTGGTTTGCGACGGCTGAAGATGGGACTAGGGCTCGGTTGACTGCCGGTTCTCGCTTGGTGGAACAAGATCAATATTAGAGAGAGGGCAGGAACGCCAGTTGCTTCCTTTAGTATGATAGCTTCTGCGGACCGTTTCGTGTAAGTGTATTTGCAACTGACCGCTTACTTCGACGTTGTCTCCTAGTTCTTCTTGAATCCAATTTCGGGCACGAAAATGACTGTGTGCAATGTACTCAAGGTCCATGCCCAACGTCTGGCCAACGGCGCAACCAATATGGTTAATCAATTTGACCTTGTCGGTCCCTTTGATTTTCATGCCGGTTTCGATCTGTTCCAGAATCCTCTCCGGAATCAGATCGGTTCTATTTAATATTCCATCCGCGATTGCTTCCAGCTGCGAGCGGCTGGCCGATATTTTTCGGCCGATTTTAGCGATAACGCTTTCGCGAAAATAAGGAACCTTATGCTTGCGAATACTTGCTTCGGTCCGCCGAATAGATTGAAGCTTGGGATCGAGCAAGAGAGGGCCGCCGTTGCAGGTTACCGTATGGAGACAAGAAACGGCATGGCCTTGCGGGTATTCTTCGTCTCCCTGGCATTTGCCGGCAACGTTCTTTAACGCGTCGAAGATCTGATGCCCATCCGCGCAGATTACCAAAACGAACTTTTGCTCGCTCTGACTTCTGCTGGGTCGATAGGGATGAGAACTCTTTCTCTCTTCAGCAGGTCTAGATACTTCAATTCTTTTTCGCTTAAAGGAAACAAAAGAAGCGCTCCTTCATGTGATTAACTCCAGGGTCTGTCGCTCAACATACGCTTCACCAAGCAATGTGTCAACACAAAAATCCCCTGATGTGATCAGGGGATTTTTGTGTTTTCCTTATTTTGAAACCACTTTGAGAAGCTGGTTCTTGCCGGCCTTAAGGCATTTGGTGCAGATCTTGATGCGGCCGCCATTAGGAAGAGGCGCCCACTGAAGGTTGGGCTGCTTGCGCGACTTGCCGGTCGGGTTGTACTTGGTAGCACGAACCGAGTTGGAGTAACCTCCGGCAATGACGCTTCCCTTATTGCAAATTGGACAGATTTTAGCCATAGCGTTTGTATCGGTATGATGGTATCATATCGTCATTAAATTGCAACTATGCCAGTCGAAATTATCTTTCAAATAGCAGTGTTGGTTATGTCGGTCGTCATTCATGAAGTGTCTCATGGCTGTGCGGCCGGTCTTTTGGGCGACCCGACCGCTAAGTTGGCCGGGCGATTGACGCTGAACCCTGTTAGGCATATAGATCCTTTCGGATCCGTTATTTTGCCGCTTATTTTCGCCTTGTTGCCCGGCGGCATCATCTTCGGCTGGGCCAAGCCGGTTCCTTTTAACCCTTACAACCTCAAGGGCGGCAAATGGGGCCCGGCTTTGGTGGCCCTGGCTGGTCCGGCCTCCAATCTATTGATTGCCGCTATTTTCGGCCTGTCTTTGCGGTTTGGACTTACGGCCGGCCTCATTTCGCCCTTGGCGGGACAGTTCATTGCCCTAATTGTCATGATGAACTTGGTACTGGCTATTTTCAATCTGATCCCGATTCCGCCTTTGGATGGCTCAAAGATCCTTTTTGCGGCTTTGCCGTACAACCTAAGGCATATTGAAGATGCTGTTATGCGCTACCAGCTCCTCTTGATCATTCTCGTTATCTACTTTGCCGGATATATTCTTTCACCGATCGCAGGCACTCTATTCTATCTGCTGGTAGGCGATACGGCCCTTTTGGGGCTAAGATAGCTTGAGTTTTATTGAAAAACCTGCATACTAGAAGAACTTAGTTAATAGATTTCGTATATTACATGGCAAAAATTACCGCTCCCAACCGGCATCGCTTCCTGAATGCCAAGCGCAACCGCCGGGCAAAAGTCACCAAGCTTGCCGCTCGTTATGCTAAGGCGGCTGGCGGCGAAAAGGAAGCAATCGTCGCCAAGGCTCTCCGGTCCAATTCTTATTTGACTCGAGAGGCATTTCTAGCAAAAACCGGCAAGTAGCCGGTTTTTTACTTTCTGCAGCCCTGTTAGGCCGAAAACTCCTTGTATTTTAATGAGAGAGTGATATAAAAAGGGTGGGTTAGCTTCGCATTTTGTTGCATTTAAGGATGGTCCGATGGTTGATGATCCTGAGGAAAAAGAGGGTGAGCCTGAAATAACGCGGCCGTGCGAATGCGATGGGTGGAGATGCACGAGAGAAATCGCTATTTCAATGGCGGACTACGATCAACTTGACGCCAAAGGAGACGGACCGTTCTTTATTATCCATAGGGAATGTATCGGCTCGGTGTCCGGCAGATTCACGATCGTAGAGGATCGCTCGGCGTATGTAATAGCCGTCCGCATAGCCTGAATAAGGTCGTGCGGACTTCTTTTTCCGCCGGAATTTGCATTTTTATATCATCTGTATTAGAGTAGTACCCGTATGCCAACAATTAATCAACTGGTCAAAAATCCTCGAAAGAAAGTCGTACGCAAGTCGCAGGCTGTCGCCTTGGCTCGCGGTTTTAACGTTCTCAAGAATAAACCAGTTTTTTATGCCTCTCCCTTCAAGCGCGGCGTTTGTCTTCAGGTAAAGACTACGACCCCGAAGAAGCCTAACTCGGCGCTCCGCAAAATCGCTCGCGTCAAGCTTACTAATGGCATGGAAGTTACTGCCTACATTCCGGGCGAGGGCCACAACCTTCAGGAACACTCTGTCGTAATGATCCGCGGCGGCCGCGTAAAGGACTTGCCGGGCGTCCGCTATCATATTGTTCGTGGTGTTCTTGATACTTCCGGTGTTGAGAAGCGTCGCCAGGGCCGTTCGCTCTACGGTGCTAAGCGCCCTAAGAAAGCTAAATAATCTGAACTATGCGCAGGAAAGTTAAAAAAACTACTTTTGTTAAGCCGGATTTCGTCTACGGCTCGCTTAAAGTCGAAAAGCTCATCAACTACGTGATGGAATCAGGCAAGAAGAATACTGCCCGTTCTGTTGTTTACGGCGCTTTTGAAAACATTAAAGAGAAGACCAAGCAGGATCCTTTGGAAGTTTTTGAAGAGGCCCTTAAAAACGTTGGTCCGATCACCGAGGTGCGTTCTAAGCGTGTTGGTGGCGCCAACTATCAGGTCCCTCATGATGTTCGCCCAGAACGCCGCTTGGCTCTGGCTTTGCGCTGGATCATCGAGGCGGCTCGTTCCAAGAGCGGTTCGCCAATGAGCGAGCGTCTTGCTGTCGAGCTTATCTCCGGCGCCAAGAATGAAGGCGAGGCCGTCAAGAAGCGCGAAAACGTCCACAAGATGGCTGAAGCAAACCGCGCCTTCGCTCATTTTGCCGTTGCTCGCAAAGCAAATTAGTTACTAGCAAGTTACAATTTATATATTTATGTCACGAGACTATCCGCTAGAGAAGGTCCGCAACTTTGGAATAATCGCTCACATCGACGCCGGTAAGACGACGACTTCCGAGCGTATTTTGTATTATACCGGCGTATCGCATAAGATCGGCGAGGTTCACGAAGGCGAAGCAACCATGGACTGGATGGACCAGGAGCGCGAGCGCGGTATTACCATCGCTTCTGCTGCGACTACGGCTTTCTGGACCCCGACTTATGCTAATCAGGATGCTTCGAAAAAGCATCGCTTTAATATTATCGACACTCCTGGCCACATCGACTTTACCGTTGAAGTAAAGCGCAGCCTCCGCGTCCTGGACGGCGCCGTTGTCGTTTTTGACGGCGTTGCCGGCGTTGAGCCGCAGTCGGAAACCAACTGGCGCTACGCCGACGAAGGAAAGGTGCCGCGCATTTGTTTCATCAACAAGCTCGACCGCATGGGCGCTTCCTTTGATCGTTCCTTCCAGTCGATCCTTGACCGCCTGTCGCCGAACGCTGTCCGCGTTCAGATTCCTGTCGGGGAAGAGGATGATTTCAGCGCAATCATCGACCTTATGAAAATGAAGGCTTACACCTTCTCGGGTGATAAGGGTGAAAAAGTCGAAGAGATCGAGATTCCTGAGAGTCATCGCGCTGAGGCTGAAAAGTATCGCGCTCAGCTTATCGAAAGAATCGTCGAAAACGACGACGAGGCGATGAACAAATACCTCGATGGCGTAGAGATTTCCTACGAGGATCTTAAGCGCATTCTTCGCAAGGCAACGATCAATGTTGATTTGATCCCGGTTTTCTGCGGCACGGCATTGCGCAACAAGGGCGTGCAGCTCGTGCTCGACGGTGTCGTGGATTATCTTCCTTCGCCTTTGGACATTCCGCCGATTGCTGGCATAGACCTCAAGACTAATGAAGAGACCGTACGCCATGCCTCCGATGAAGAGCCGTTTTCAGCTCTGGCTTTCAAGCTTCAAGCCGACCCCTATGTCGGTCAGCTGACCTATTTCCGTGTTTACTCCGGCTCTGTTGAGGCTGGCTCGTATGTTTACAACTCCACGTCTGGAGAAAAAGAGCGCGTTGGCCGTATCGTCCGGATGCATGCCAACAATCGCGAAGAAGTAAAGAAAGTTTATGCTGGAGAAATTGCTGCCATTGTTGGTTTGAAGTCGACCAAGACCGGCCACACGCTTTGCGACGAGAACAATCCGGTCCTGCTTGAAGGCATTGAATTCCCGGTTCCGGTCGTATCGATGCGTATCGAACCGAAGACCAAGGCCGACCAGGAGAAAATGGGTATTGCTTTGCGCAAGCTGGCTGATGAAGACCCGACCTTCATTGTTAAGTCTGATCAGGAGACTGGTGAGACCATCATCTCTGGTATGGGCGAGCTTCACTTGGACGTTCTGGTTGAGCGCATGAAGCGCGAATTCTCTGTCGAGGCGGATGTTGGCAAGCCGCAGGTTGCTTATCGTGAGACGATTACTTCCGAAGCTGAGGCTGAGAACAAGTATGTTAAGCAGTCTGGCGGTAAGGGTCAGTACGGTCATGTTCGCATCCGCATCAAGCCGCTTGATAAGACGGTGAATGAAGAAGATCTTCCGAAGAATGTTAAGCGCGATGGTCACTTTGAGTTTGTTAACTCGATCAAGGGTGGTGTTATTCCTCAGGAATTCATCCCGGCTGTCGAAAAGGGTCTCAAAGAATCCTTGGAGCGCGGTATTGTGGCTGGCTACGAAGTGGTTGATGTATCAGTCGAACTCTATGACGGTTCCTATCACGATGTCGACTCATCTGAACTAGCTTTCAAATTGGCTGCTTCCATGGCTTTCCAGGATGCTGCCAAGCGCGCTAAGCCCGTCCTCTTGGAGCCAGTCATGAAAGTCGAGGTAACCGTGCCTGAGAAGTTTATGGGCGACATTACCGGTCACTTGAGCTCAAAGCGCGGCCAGATCGAATCGATGGACGACCGAGGTCATGGCATCAAGGTTATTCGAGCCAAGGTGCCTTTGGCTGAAATGTTCGGCTATGTCACGACGCTCCGTTCGATGACCGAAGGCCGCGGCCAGTCGACAATGGAGTTCGCTGAATACGCGATTATCCCATCAAACGTCGCTCAAACGATTATCGACGCCAGAAAGTAGTTACCTATATATCCCCAAGCCCCGCCTCGGCGGGGCTTGTTTGTTGTCGGGGTGATTGCGATAATGAATTTAATGGCAAGGAGCGTCAAAGAAAAGATGAAGGGGGCTTACGAAGAACGGGAAGCGCACAGCCCTCTTGTGGAGGGGGAGGTTTCGTCGAGCGAACGGCGAGCTTTGGATACGAGTATGGGGTCGGGCAGAAAGCCTGAGGCCGGTTCTTCCAATAAAGATAGCGGTAAGGCGGTTAGAGCTGAGCTGCAGAAATATTTTGAAGGCAAAAAGCTTAATATTAGCGGGGGAAGTGATGGGCAGCTTTCAAGGTTAAAGAGGCGCTTTGAAGGAACGGCCACGGAAGAGCAGATGGCGGCATACGCCCGTGAATCTAAATCTGTGACAAGAGAAAAAGTTGGCCCTCTGCCTGGCCGCATGAGTCGAGAGCGCCATGATGAGATCGTTAAAAGGGCCTTTGGTAAGGATGCCGATATCATTGAAGGCTGGAAGGATTTAGAAAAAGGAGGAAGTTCTTCAAAAATTGATCCTGGCGCGTATGCTCGTACTGTCAGGGCGGCAATGGGGGATGATTTCGAAAAAACCAATCAGGCTGAGTCAATTGCTCGGCGGTTCGGGGTTAGAGTGGAGGAATTGGGTCTTGAAAAAGCCGAGCCTGATTACGGCAGCTATATAGATTCGCTTCAGCGAGAAAACGCGGACAAGGGGTTAAGCGAGGCCCAGGTTTCAAAATTAGAGACCATTGCCAAGCAGTTTGGTATTGCTGAGAATGGCTATCCTGAAAAAGCCGAGCTTGATTATAGCCGATATGCCGAACTTATCCGCAAAGAACATGAGAATAAGGGTTTGGACGAAGCGGAAACTCTAGAATCGAAGGCGGCTCGAAGTGCTATAAGAAGAGAGATCTCATCGCTTATTGGGCCGAAGGAAGTAAGGGGCTCCGAGGCAGAACCCACGGCTGATCCGCTGCCCGGGTTTTTAAGAGAGGAGAAGAGAAGGCGAGAGAGTCGAGGCATTGGAGCAGAGGACAAGAAAACACCAGCAGAAGAAAGGGCTTTGGTTGGCAGATTGGAAAAAGAGGATGGTCAGCCGATCGATAGTCGATCCGGCAATTTTGGCCGGGCTCTAAGCTATTGGTTCGGGCCCAAGGCGGCAGCCTTGGCCGGCGAAAGCTGGAACAAGGTCTTGATCGGCGTCATGGAGCTTGGGGCTTCCGGTCACTTGAAAAAAATTAGTGAATACCGAGGGAAGCTTAAGGAGGCGGAGAAGAAGCTCGGCGATCTGCCGAAATGGCGTTTTTTTGCCCGAGCCTGGCAGCGCAGCAAAGTTAATTCTCTTACCAAAAAGATCGGCCGCGAGCAGAACAAGGTGAGCAAGTGGGAAAGTCGCAAGGCTCCATACATTGAGCGTCTTGAGCAGATTGCTGACCACATGCAACAAACAATTGAAGTCAATCTTCGGCCGCTTCGTGAAAAGCTTGAGAGCGGCGAAAGGGAATTAGGCCATCTAAGGGCCACCGTCGAAGCGTATAGAAAGAATAGAAATATCACCGCAGAAACCCTGCAGGGCTTACGCGAGCAGAAGAGGGTTCTTCCTTATGGCAAGCGGGCAGAAATTAACAGCCGAATCAAGGTGGCCGAAGAGAGCTTGAAAGAATGTTCTCGGGAATTGAAAAAGATCGAAAAAACGACGGTTGTCCGACAAAAGACCCTCTCTCAACTCAAGGCTCGAACCGAACCATGGCAGTCTCGGTGGGATAGCTATAAAGAACTTAAAAACCAGGCTGAAAAGTACAAAGAGCCAGTTGATCCAGAAGAATTGGGGGCTGATATTTTAGGTATGCGCCAAAAGATTGAAGGTGCTGGGAAAGCTGAGGGTGAGGGCAGAGGATCTGAAAGCGTTGAAACGCGGTCTGAGGGTGCTCCGAAAACCTGGCTCGACTATGTTGAGCTCTGGAATCGGTATAATGGAGCCGAAGCCGGGTATCGTCTTGATGAGGCGTTCTTTGAGGGGATGAAAGTTAAAAAGGACCTGGAAATAAAGCCGGAAGAGTTCTATCGTGCTTTAGAGGAGTATTTTGACGCTCAGATGGCAGCCTCCGTTGCTCCCGCTAAGCGCATTGACGAGCGTCAGCGCGACCAGCTTGGCGATACTTTGGAATATTTCAAGCGGATTGTTGGCCAGGAGTCTAATTCTTAAAAATGGAAAACGATAACCTACCTATGGAAAAAGTTGATGGGATCTTGGCCGAACTCAAACGCCAGGAGGCTATCCTAAAGGCAGAAAGCGGCGCATCTTTGGCGCGGCTAGACGGTTTATTAGAGGAAGTGCGGGTTCTGGCTGACCGTGCTGACCGGACCTTGAAGATTGTAGATAGGCAGGCTGAGCAAGAAATAGCCTCGCTAGGGGAAGAACTAGCTGCTATTTAGGCCTGATAATTTGACTAATTTGCCAGACCTGATAGGATAAAGCTACGCAATCTGCGTGTTTTTTTGGTGAAAATCCTTTACTAAGTATTAATTTAATCATACATAAGCTATGGCAGGAACTTTTGACCGGTCGAAGCCGCACGTAAACGTCGGTACTATCGGCCACGTTGACCACGGTAAGACTACGACCACGGCGGCAATTTTGCACGTCTTGGGAACTTTAGCAAAGGATCAGGGCTTCGGCGGCCGCGTTGAGGCTGTTGACAGCATCGACAATGCTCCTGAAGAAAAAGCCCGCGGAATCACAATCGCGCTTCACCACTCAGAATAC
>Ga0196976_1001245_pt1 | contig 12002 bp, 11 predicted proteins | sample S3v_513CmetaG_FD_148644 | JGI IMG/M metagenome (GOLD analysis project Ga0196976, IMG submission 148644) | Soil microbial communities from Anza Borrego desert, Southern California, United States - S3+v_5-13C | ecosystem: Environmental > Terrestrial > Soil > Desert | place: USA: California...
GAAGCGCCCGCTTCTCCGTCACGTACGGCCTCCACGGCCTCTATGACGAAGGGGAGGGGGTCAAGCACACCAAGGAAAATGAGGAGATACAGCAGAAGGACCGCACCAAGGCGCAGTCCATCCTGTTCTTCTCGACCGTCGCGGGCGTCATGGGCGCCCTCTTCTGCTACATCGTCTTGGTGTAGTCCTTGATCTCGCGGATCGAGCGGTTACGGTGTATGAGCTCGTCGTTCCTGATGGAGCGGAAGAGCTCATATTCGGTGTGCACATTCCTGCCGTAGAACTCGAGGAACTCTGAAGTTACGAGCGTGTGCTTCAGGCGCTCGCCTTCGCGCTTGAGGAATTCGCCGTACTGCTCGTACGCGTGCGCCTCGAACAGGTAGTTCAGTTCAAGGGACGCCTTGCGGTTGAGCATGTAGAGGACGAAGAGGGTCCAGAAGTAGAAGAGGGAGAAGACGATCGGGATGAGGATGTGACGGAAGAAGCCCTGTTCGCCGCGCCTGCAGACAATCTGAGAGATCACGACCACGTGCAAGGTCTCGTTGTCCTGCGCCATGCGCGCGAATGCGCCCGTCTTTGCAAGCTCTATGGCCCGCTTCTCATCACTATAGAGCGCGGTCAGGAGGGTATAGCTTGCGACCTCCCAGGACTGGTACGGGATGCGGGCGATGACCTCGATGGCCTTGAACTTCGCGTACGAAGGATGCTTGCCGTATATGAGGTCACCGGAACCAACGAGGAGCCTGCCGAGCATGCGGGCTATGAACCCGACCTGGTAGTCGTTGTACGGCCGCGCATACTCCTCGCGCATCGCGTCGTCATCGAGCGCCTTGTTTAGCGCTTCATGCTCCTGGTGGTCTTCGTTCATGCCAGTACTGTAGCATGGCCGTTCCCAGGATATTGAAGGGAACGGCCGGTCGTAGTATGGTGTGCAGTACTGCTGGTGTAGCTCAGGTAGTTAGAGCATAGGACTCATAAACCTAAGGTCGGAGGTGCAAGTCCTCCCACCAGCACACGCTTGTATAAAGCCCTTGGAGACGCTATATTCCATGGGTTCGAGCCACCATGCAGCGGTAGCTCAACTGGTTAGAGCACCCGCCTGTCACGCGGGAGGTTGCGGGTTCAAGTCCCGTCCGCTGCGCACTACACAAAGCCGCCTACTTGGGCGGTTTTGTGCTTCGGTCTACGCACATTTGAACTGATATAGTTTAGCTATGGAAATCGAACGCAAGTTTCTGGTTAAGGAACTTCCAGACCTCTTAGATATAAAGCCTGTGCGATATGAGCGATACTACCTGAAGAAGGATGAGCCGTTAGTAGAGCGCATCCAAAGAAAGGGAGACAGGTACGAATTCGAAAGCAAGAAGACCATCTCACCCTTAGAGCACGAGAAGCAGAAGAGATATATAAGCCAAGGTGAGTTTGAACGGCTCCGAGAGGGGAAGGAAGCGGAGGGTATCATCCGGGATGGCTACACGCTTTCTGAAGATCCAGAAGTTTCTATAAAGATCTATCATGAGAGGTTTGAAGGGCTTATCCGCGCGGAAGTAGAGTTCTCTTCAAAGGAAACCGCCGAAGCATATATTCCCGATAGTTGGATGGGAGCAGAGGTAACCATTTCTCCGCTAGGAGCCGATGCTAGGCTGCTCCACCTAACAAGAGACGAATTCTCGAGTCTTCTTCAAAGGACGCAGCGCAATCAGTAGATTCACTTTCTGTACTCTCGTACCCTAGTTCCAACAGCGTCTACCAAGGCGCGCACAATGATACAAGAGGCCCCGAGGGGGGTCTTTTGTGTTTATTATCACCAATTACACTACAGGGTATACTTTCTTCATGAACGAAACCTTTGTCTTCGGGAGCCTACTCGGCCATTACAGCGGACTCATACTTTATGTTGCTGTCTGTACTGCGCTCCTCGTAACAACTATCTTGCAAGGTCGCAAGAGGAACGAGACGTCTGGTATTGAGCGCGAAGCACTTGGCACTTCACGCTTCTCCTGGTGGATTATTGGTATTACCGTTGCAGCAACAATGCTTGGTCCTGCCGACGCTCTCGGGCTTTCGGAGAAGGGCTTCGAATATGGATGGCTCTGGGTGCTTGGACCAATCGGCGCAGCTCTAGCGCAGATAGTCGCTGGACTTTTCTTTGTTCACAAGATAAAGGCACAGCCCGGAAATCCGCAAACACTCGGCGACATATTCACTACTCGCTTCGGCTCGTCTCCGCGCTCGATAGTTGGGTTCATTGTCGTCATGCAGGCAATAGCGTTCTCTGGCCTGCTTATCCTAGCTGGAGCACAGATACTGCAAACGTTTCTCGGAGTACCGCAGATTTACGGCATCATCGCAACGAGCCTTTTCATTGGTATCTATACAGCCATTGGTGGCCTCAATACCATCGTGAAAACCGATATATTCCAAGGGATTCTCATCGCTCTCTTACTCCTCTTTGTTGCGGGTACGACTGCGGTGCTTGCCCTTACGGCTCCAAACCTCATACAGGCGCTGCCGCTCGTTACTCCCGCTTTCAGCACCGACTTCACATTTGGAGCCATGCTCGCTATCACACTCACATACTTCTTCGGAGAGCTTCTGCTGCCATTCTATTCCCAGCGCGCACTTGCAGCTAAGAGCGCATCGCATGCTCGTGTTGGCTTTGTGGTTGCAGGTCTCATTGCGGCGGTATGGTATCTCATCGTTACGGCAGCCGGAGCTATAGGAAATGTGCTTCAAAGTGTAAGCCAGCCAGAATTTGTCCTTCTTTCTAATCTTCAAGCTGTTGTCGGAACGACAGGGCCGCTTGCGTGGTTGGCTCTCACGATTGCCTTCGTCGGTCTCATCGCACTCATGCACTCGACATTCGACGCTATTCTGAACTCGGGCGGCGTGGCTTTCTCACGGGACATCATAGGCAGTTTCAAGCAGCTCACTGACAAGCAGCAGGGAACCATAGCTCGATGGTCTATGCTCGGCATCTCACTGCTCGGCATGGTCATTCCGTTCATCTGGAACGACCTTATAGATATCCTTCTCGTCGGCTACACGATATGGGCACCGACACTCATGCCAATATTTGCTTGGCTCATTCTTACAAAGCCGAGCCGCGTCTCTGCGATTATGTTCTGGGTACCGCTTGCTGCTGGTCTTGGTGGCTGGCTTCTCTCGCCGCATATCCTCCCAGAGGAGTTCGTGCCCGCCATTCTTACTGGTGTCGTACTCAACGTACTCGCTATCTTAGTCATGACCCGTATTGGCTCTCGCTCGACGGCACCAGTCTAGGGATACGCACATGCTACTTAGCAGTCAAAACCTCTCGTATCCTGGTTCCAGTTCTGTCTACAAGCCCGCGCCGAAACATGAAGCCGCCCATTTGGGCGGTTTTGTGTGTCTGCTGTCGGGACAGTAGAACTGAGCGGTATAATTTTACGCAATGGCAAAGGCTATCGATTGCGAAGCAATCTACGCGCGGGTCGGTTCGTGGCACGGTACTGGCCGATACCTGTACGAGGGAGAGGCGATTGTTGATACTCTGCAAAGCGTACTCGCGCATGGTGCACTCCTTCCTAACTTAGATGAGTTCGATCAGAAACGCGGCAGCATATGTTCCGTCTCTCTCGCTCGGGCCCGAGCATACGGCAGGCTGTACGCGAGCCTATACTTCCCGAAACGCGAACTGACCCTGGCCGAATATCATCGACGCGTATGGGCTTGCGCATACTTCTTTCTTTCGAGTCTTGCGCTCGGATGGCTTGAATATCTGCTACCCCACAGATTGTTTTCTAACTTCAAGGTAAAGGCAGCCGTTTGGAGCTCTAAATTCACCAAGGAGAGGCTTCCTGCCTTCGGCATCTTCGTATTCAGCGGAACGGACATTGAAGGGAACTATCCGATGCTCATCGGCATCGAGCGCGACGCTTATACGAGCACACGCGGTTCGCGTTTCATCGATCTGCACGAAGACCGATCGGCAGAACCAATCCAGCTTTCGCGCTTCACGCATATTGAGGTGCCTGCTCGCCGCATGAAAGAAGTCCGCCAGGTCATTCAAGCGGCAGGATACGATATCCCCGTTCGGTCACTCGAGATAGGCGATAGCTGCAACAGGCAGCTGCAAACTTATAAGCCTGGTAGCTAGGGGTTATTGAACCTGGTCAGACTTTTCTGTATCTTGGTTCCAATAGCGTCGACTAAAGCGCGCAAACACACAGACCGCCTAATTTGGGCGGTTTTGTGTTTCGGTATAGTGCGTTTAAACCAAGGTATACTTGAATCAATAAATTATGAAAGAGAAATTTCCAGGTCAAGATGGCGCGCCGGGAACAGAAAGAACCTCTTCAGTGCTTGTACGAATGACTAATGGAGAGCTGGTCTCGGTAGACAGTCTGCTTTCTCATGAAAAGGATATAGAACCGGTTGAGTTTCCACTCGCGTCGCTCAAAGAAGAGGATCTGATTACGGCAACTTGGGAAGACGGCGATTATAAACCCGGCAGCTTTAGTTTTAGATTGAAGCGTGGGAACCGAACAGGTCTGAGTATAAGTGACGGATCTGCTCCGACAAAGAGTTGGGAAGTCGAGATCGAGAACGGGATACCTGGCATATCCGGATCCATGCCTGCCCGCTTCGTTGGGTCTGGGTTCGGAGGCTCCATGGTATCTCCAAACAGGCTTATGAGTGGTAGGTCGTTAGTATTTGGTTTAGAAGGTAGGCGTGAGTGGCGGAGCCCTTTCGTAAATCAGCTCAAAATACTTCGCAATGAGGGGGAAGCATATAAGGTGCTCTCTGCTGCTCAAGCCGTAGAGAGAAATAAGGAAATCGATATGGTCCATCAGGCAAGGATGGGGCAATTCAAGCGCCTTATGGACCATTTCCAGTTTCAATTTGACTTTAAAGATGGAACGAAGAGCTCCGACGGTTTTGTGAGATTCGAAGGTGAGCGCATGGTCGCGGATTTCCATGCAGGTATGGCAGCTGGCAACACTCTCGAGATGTTTGATAAGGAAAAACATCGTTGGGTATCGTATCGATATTTCAACTGGAAGGGGGAAGATGCATTACAAATTGCATATGCTGACGTAGACCCGGAGTCCTTCAAGAAAGAGTCTGGTTTTGGAGGTGAAACCTATACCTCACTTGGTCCGGATGCAGTACGCAGAACTGGAGGATGGCTCGCGACTTATACGACTGCACCTTCACAAGAACTAGAGGCTTTGGTCTATCATGTTTCTGATGCGGACGCGCGTGATGTGCTGCGTATCCCAGCACTGGGAGTAACGCAACCGTCACCCGGTCTTGAGATTGTTACAGGCGAAGCAGCGCGTATTCATGATGAGTATCCTATGTCTGCTGCTCTGGATGAGGACCCGGAGCTCAAGAAGCGAATCGTTGCAGCGCTTTCGGCAGAAAGGACCAGTGACGGAGGAGCAATAATCAGAATCGATTCTGAAAAGAGAGTTTTGCTCAGTCCTGAATCTGTATTTGCTGAACTGCCAATACAGTAAGATTTCTATCTTAAAGAGGTTCCAACAGCGTCCACTAAGGCGCGCCATGATACAAGAGGCCCCGAGAGAGGTCTTTTGTATTTGGAAGGTATACTTTCGATATGGATTACCGAGAAATAGAAGTACGCTTCCTCGAAATCGATAAAGACGATTTTATAAGTCGCCTAAAGGAGTTAGGTGCGGTGGATAAGGGGGAAGATCTGCTCGATGAGAAAATCATCTACGACAAGGCCCTTACATGGCGTGATGAACCGGGTACGTTCTTGCGCCTTCGCGCGCAGAAAGGAAAGACCCAGCTCTGCTATAAGCACCGGACGGAACAGTCAGCGACAGGAACTGAAGAGATAGAATTTGAAGTGTCAGACCCGGTAGCTGCAGAAGCACTCCTTGAAAGGCTTGGATACGTAATGTACCGAGCACAACAGAAAATGCGCCATACATTTGTGCTTGGTGGTGTGACAGTTGATATCGATACGTGGCCTCGTATCCCAACCTACGTAGAGCTAGAAGGCACTAGTGAGGACGACCTCAAGGAGGCGGCTTCAAAGCTTGGGCTTGATTGGAATAGGGTAGAGATGCGCAATCCCCGTATGGTCATCGAAGAGGTATATAGTATCCCTGTTGGAAACATGACCTGGTTTACGTTCGATAGGTTCGAGTAGTAGTTCCAGTTCTATCCACGAGCCCGCGCAATGATACAAGAGGCCCTACATAGGGGCTCTTATGCGTTTAGGAGTACGGGACTTCTAAACCGGTGCTCGTAGCGCTGCACATAGGCATCGCTCCTGGCTCGTAAAATGGCTATATACTGGTGAACAAGTCCGCCAATAACAAACATCTATGGAAACGGAACCGCGGGGCGACCTGGTGAGCCACAGCAAGTACCTTCTCTACATCGCGATCATGTTCGTCGCAGTGCTTATGATCTCTAACACGACGGCCAGCAAGCTTATCGAGCTCGGCCCCTTCGTCATATCAGCGGCGGTGATCATCTTCCCGGTCAGCTTTATCTTCGGCGATATTCTTACCGAGGTCTACGGATATAAGACCAGCCGAAAGGTAGTCTGGTCAGGATTTACGGCCCTCGTGCTCATGTCCCTTACCTACTGGGTCATCCAGGTGATGCCGGGAGCGCCGTTCTGGCAGCACCAGGCTGCCTATGACGCCATCCTCGGCGCCGTACCCCGTATTACCTTCGCCTCGATCGTGGCGTACTTCTGCGGCGAGTTCGTGAACTCGTACGTGCTCTCCAGAATGAAAGTATGGACGCGAGGGAAGAAGCTTTGGGCGCGCACGATCGGCTCTACCATCGCTGGCGAAGGCGTCGACACCGTCGTTTTCACGCTCGTCGCGTTCGTCGGCGTGCTTCCGCTAAGCGCGATGATAACCATCATGATCTCCGGCTATGTGCTCAAGGTGGGGTACGAGATACTTGCAACTCCTGTCACCTATAAGATCGTGCACTGGCTCAAGCGCAAAGAGGGCATCGACGTATACGACCGCGGGATCAGCTATAACCCGTTCGTGCTCGCGGACTAAGTCCGAGCGCGCTAGGAATTGAATTCCTTCAGCGTCGTGTACGAACGGAGTATCGGCTTGTTGCCGCCGATCTCTGCGAGCGTCATGCGCTCGAGTGTAGGGCGGAGCTTTGCCGCAAGGGCAGCGGCCTTCCCGAACTCCATATCAAGCTCGCCGCGGGTGTGCACGAGGCCCGGGCGGTAGATGATGAGCTCTTGGTCGACGAGCTCGAGGTCGCACTTCCATCCAAGGTCCTCGATAAGCGCGAGTACGTCAGGCGTGAATATCTGGAGCACCTCTATCTCGTACTGCTCGGGGGCGTAGAGCTTGAACTTCTCAGCAAGCGAGCCTGGAAGGTGCAGTTCTCCTGCAGGACGGATGTTGTATCCGTCCTTGGTGTAGTTGAGATACGCGTGGGGGAAGGTGCCGGAGAAACGGAACTCGAAGGCGGTGTAGTGGTAGGTCTGGCTGCTCTTCCCGCTCCCGATTGTGAAGGTGTACTCAAAAAAACGCACCGGAAGCCCTCCGTGGTCGCCTGAGAGGATGTTATGCGCGCGGTTGGAGTGTCCCTCGCGGAACATGAGTCCTTTCTCTCCCTCGGTGCGTTCGTGCACCGTATACGCGTATCCGTTATCGGAAGCGTACTGCTTCCAGAAGTTCTGCCGGATATTCCCGAGCATGATGCCCTTCAATATCGCGAGAAAGAGCCACGGGGCAAGAGCGAGCATGACGAGGCCCTCGATCGAATCCCCGTCGAAACCGTCCACGGCGATCAGGTACCACGCGGCAGACAGTACGAGCGCATCGATGACGAGTCCTATCGCTATCACGATATAGAGCCATCTGCCCATCTTCTGTTTGAAATGGCGTTCGCCGTCCTTGCGGATATCGGTGACGCGGATGGAGGGTTCCATACGAAAACGATAGCACGGGTACGTACCCGGCTATGTATACTTAGGACTATGGAATCGCATAGGGAAGCGCCGAAAGCAAAGCGGCTATCTGAGTGGTACGACCAGCTGTACAAGGAGCATCCGGATGCGTTCTCAGACGTACCGGAGCCGCTCCTGTTAACGTCAGTCGAGCATGTCCCCGCGCACGGCCGCGTGCTGGAGATCGGGGCGGGGCAGGGCAGGAACGCGCTCGCGCTCGCCAAGCTTGGATTTGCGGTGCACGCGACGGATATCTCGAGCGTAGGGATCGAGGGGATGCGCGCGCAAGCCGAAGCGATGGGATTGGATGAATTCACTGTAGAAATGCGGGATGCGCGTTCAGGCGTTGAGGGATCGTACGATCTTGTCGTCGCGGCCTTTCTCTTGCACCACTCTACGCCAGACGATGCGCGGAGGATCATTAAGGATATACAGGACCACACCACTAGCGGCGGCGTTAACTACATCAGCGCGTTCACGAAGGGCAGCGACCTTGAGGCGCTCGTACCGGGAACGTACTTCCCGACGGCAGACGAACTGCGGGCCCTGTATGGTGGATGGGAGATGCTTGCATTCGAAGAGGTGCGGACCCGTACGCGGCAAAGGCGCGAAGACGGAAGCTTGATGTACAGCATGAAGGCAATGCTGTCCGCGCGTAAGCCATAGGTATACAGGAACAGGCCGCCCGAAGGCGGCCTGTTCCAAACTCACGCTACTGCGTTTCCCTAACTCCTAGATGAAGTTGAGGAAGACGTTACCCGTCTGGAACTCGTCCAGGTTGAAGGTGTAGTAGTTAGCGTTAGAGTTGTCGGTTGCCGTACCCCAGTTGATCGAGGTGAGGTCAACCTGTGCGAAGTGGTCGGCGGTTGCCGTTGCCACGACGTTCAAGCTGAAGCGGCGGGTGTCACCGCTGTCCACCTCGAAGGTGTTTGCGGTGTCCTCGCTATCGCTCGAGCTAGATGAGAGGTTACAGACGGTCGTGTTACTGCCGCTGTTGGAGATGGTGTACTCCACGCCCTGGCCAGCAGTGTTCGTGTCATCCTCACGGCACGAACGGTCGAGACGGATGTCATCCTCGTCAGCCGTCACGTCGAACGTGATGACGAAGGTACCCTGGTCGCCCTCGCCCGTGTCGTCAGCTGAGAAGCTGGCGCGCTCGGTAGCGGAGACGAACTCTACCTCGATGCCGGTAGCGGAGAGCGAGTGCGGACCGCCGGTTGCAGAACCGGTGATATCGCTATCGCTCACATCGTCGCCGGCCTCGTCCTCAGCGCTGAAGTCTGCGGAGTCGGTCTCGGTCTCGCCGATGGTAGCCTCGATGGTGTCGCCCTCAGCGAGCGTACCGGAGATGTCGTTGATGGTCACAGAGACCACGAACTCGTATTCCTCGCCAGCCTCAAGCGCGAGATCAAGGTCGTCGAATACGATCGTGTCGTCGCCATTGGTGGTGTTCTCGGAAGCGACCTGGTCGCCGTCCATAGAGAGCGTCACCTCGGATACTGCGTCCTCAAGGTCTGCTGCAGTACCGTCGATAGTGAACTCGATCGGAAGGGACTCAAGGGAGATATCTGAATCGCCCTCGATCTCCATCATGAAGGAGAGAACATCGACATCCTCGGTGTCATCCTCCTCATCGACGAGGATCACCTGGGAGTCGTTGATTTCCTCGTCACCATTGCTGATGTCGATTCCGATGCCTGCTGCCGCTGCGAACTCCTCAAAGGAGAACGTGCGAGCTGCGGTGCTCGGGTTGTCCGTTACCACGGCGCCGTCAGCGTCGCGGAAGCGGACCTGCTCGAAGTCTACCGTCCAGGTCTCGCCCTCGTCATTGGAGTCGAGGTTCGAGACGCCGGAGACAGCGACCGTAAGCTCGCCGGTCTCGCCTGCGCGGATGATCGCACCGCCATCAAGGGAGATGTTGGAAGACCAGTCGTTATCGTCGTCAAACTCGTCTGCGTCGACGCGTGCTACCTCCTCTCCATCAAGGTAGATAGAGACTTCGGTCGCATAGTCTTCGAAGTCCTCGGTTGCCGTACCCTCGTCGAAGGTGAGGCGGACCGCGGTGAGCTCGATATCGGAGCCGTCATCGACTTCGAGTTCGAGACCCGCGACCTCGACATCCTCCTCGTCCTCGCCGACCTCCTCATTGTTGAGGCCGGAAAGAAGCTCGAAGGAATCGATAGAACCCGCACCGCCCTCGAGATCGCCGTCATCGTCATCGTCGTTGTCGGACGGCGGGTTGGTAGGCGGCGTTACGACGACGGATGCGTTCACCTTTGCACGGGTGATCGGACCGAAGTAGCCTGCTGCAGGCGTGATGCCGTTAGCGCGCTGGTATGCTGCGAGCGCAGACTGGGTCTGCGCGCCGAAGTAGCCCGTTGCACCAGCAGGGATCGTGTGTCCGCGCGCAATGAGCCACCGCTGGAGTGCCGTAACGTCAGCACCCGTAGAACCGATGGTGAGGTCGCGCGTGAACTGCACCGATACGGTCGCACCACCCTGAAGGGCAGCGATCTGCGCCATGAGGGCTGCGATCTGCGCCTGGAGCGCTGCGATCGTCGAAGCGTTAGCGGTCTGTGCCTGAGCATGCGGCGCGACACCAGTGAAGGCGAGCGCGACCACAAGCGCGACGACAGCCGAGCGCTTTAGGATTGAATGGATAAATACTGACATATTTGTTTTACTAAGATTAGCGGCATGTGTTATCGGGCAAAGGCCCCTAATCCGGCATGCCATCCAGAATGAGGCGTATATATAGGACAAGCGTGAACATAAAATCTTACCGGGAGGCTCCGCCTGTCACATTTGGCGTTCCTGGCTGTCTCATATGAAGCGGATAGATGAAGATTCCTTCATTTCCGCGTATGACGACTACGCCGATGCGCTCTTCCGCTATGCGTACTTCAGGGTCTATGACCGGGAGCGCGCGAAAGAGCTCATGCAGGAGGCCTTTATGAAGACGTGGGAATACCTCGCGTCCGGAAAGAAGATCACCAATGTCCGAGCTTTCTTGTACCGCACGGTACATAATCTTTCGGTGAACGAAGCCGTGCGGCACAAGGCGTACTCCCTCGAGGAGATGCAGGAGGTCGCCGGCTTCGACCCGGAGGAGACGAGCGAAGCGACACCGGAAGAGGCGGCTGAGTACCAGAACGCGCTCCGTGCGCTCGAGAAGCTCGACGCGGCGGAACGGGACCTCATCGTCATGCGGTACGTGGACGGCCTTCCCGTGAAGGAGATCGCCCATATACTTAGAGAGTCGCCCAACACGGTCTCTGTCCGCATCCACCGGGCGCTCCAGAAGGTGCGCGACCAACTACAACCATGAACCCAGAAGACAAACTCATTTCCATACAGAAGCGCATGACCCTGCGCGACACGGAGAAGGCTGAAGGACGCAGCCGGCTCTTGATGCATATGGTGCGCACGGAGCGGCGCGCGGTGCCGTCGCCGCTTTCGTTTATGGCGGTCATGCAGGTGCGCTACGGCGCGGCGTTCCTCCTCCTGCTCCTTGTAAGCGGAGGGGGCGTGGTCGCGGCAAGCGAGCGCTCTATACCCGGCGACACGCTCTACGGCGTGAAGCTCACGGTCGCGGAGCCCACCCGTGTCGCACTCACATTCAACCGCACCGAGAAGGCTGCGCTCGAGGTCGAGTATGCGGAGCGGCGGCTGAAGGAGCTCACGGTCGCTTCGAGGGCGAAGACCCTCGACGAAAGCACGACCCGCCTCATCGCTGCGTCCCTGGAGGACCGCATCGAAGGCGCGGAGGGCGAGATCGACGCGCTCGTGCGGGAAGGGGAGGGAGATGATGCCTATAGCGCGCACGCGGACCTGCGCGGCGTCCTCCAGACGCATGCGAAGATCCTTAAGAAAGTTGCGGGAGAGGATCCGGCACTGGCGCAGATAAGCTCCCAGGTCGAGGAGTCGGCGATCGCGTCCGGCGCTGACGAGCCCGGCCTTACCGCCGCCCTCGACTCCCAGGAGAGCCGCGGCGTGCTGCGCGAGGCGGTCGAGGAGAGCCAGGACGAGGTCGTCGCGACGCTTGAGG
>Ga0196976_1001246_pt1 | contig 11994 bp, 9 predicted proteins | sample S3v_513CmetaG_FD_148644 | JGI IMG/M metagenome (GOLD analysis project Ga0196976, IMG submission 148644) | Soil microbial communities from Anza Borrego desert, Southern California, United States - S3+v_5-13C | ecosystem: Environmental > Terrestrial > Soil > Desert | place: USA: California...
AACATCATTAAAACAGTATTGGAAAGAAATAATGTGCCCGAAGGCGTAAGCTGCCTTGTTGTGGGTAACGAAAGCGGTGACCTTATCAACAACGATAAGCGCATTCCCCTTGTATCATTCACCGGCTCAACAAGAATAGGCCGCCACGTGTCTAAGACAGTAGCGGAGCGCTTCGGTAATACTATCCTTGAACTTGGCGGTAACAACGCGATCATAGTGTCTGAGCATGCCGATATCTCTATGGTATTGGTAGGCGCCGTGTTTGGCGCTGTAGGTACGGCTGGCCAGCGTTGTACGACCACCAGAAGGCTCATTGTGCATGAAAGCGTTTATGATAAGACAATAGAAGTGCTAAAGAATGCTTACGGCCAGCTTAAAATAGGCAACCCGCTTGATAGCAACAATCACGTAGGGCCGCTTATCGATAAAGGCTCAGTACAGGATTACCTTAATGCTATAGAGAAAGCGAAGCAGGAAGGCGGTAAGGTCATTGTAGAAGGCGGCGTTATGGAAGGCGAAGGCTATGAAAGCGGCTGTTATGTAAAGCCATGCATTATTGAGGCCGAGAACCATTTCCACATCGTGCAGGAAGAAACTTTTGCCCCGATACTTTATATCATGAAGTACAGTACACTTGAGCAGGCTATCGAGATGCAGAATGGTGTTCCGCAGGGGCTTTCATCTTCAATATTTACCAATAATATGAGGGAGATGGAGCTATTCCTTTCACAAGCCGGTTCAGACTGTGGTATTGCCAATGTAAATATTGGTACTTCGGGTGCCGAGATAGGCGGCGCCTTTGGAGGTGAAAAAGAAACAGGCGGCGGCCGCGAGAGCGGTTCCGATGCCTGGAAAGCCTATATGAGAAGGCAGACCAATACCATCAACTACGGCTCACAGCTGCCATTGGCGCAGGGTATCCGTTTTGATTTGTAATAACTAACCCGAATTATAAAATGAGAGGGGCTGTTTTGGCAGCCCCTTTTTTTATTGCTAAAAATTTAATATGTGACGCAACCATTTTGATATGCGTGCATCTTATTAAAAAAATGCTATGAAAAAACTAATCGTTTTATTGGCCTTTACCTTTTTTGCCTGTTCCGACGATAACAACGATGGCGTCGGTTGTACGGACGAATATGTTCCGGGGCTTATAGTTACCGTTAAGGATGCCCAAACCGGAGAATTCCTTAAGGAAGGCGTTGTGGTTACAGCTACCGATGGGGAATATACAGAAGACCTTGATGCCATTTCAGAAATGTCGTCTAATTTTTATGGCGCATGGGAGAGGCAGGGAAATTATATACTGTCGGTTTATAAAGAAGGATATGCAGAATATACATCAGACGTTATAGAAGTAAGCGCTGACCAGTGCCACGTGATTACCGAAGAGGTAACGGTGGAACTGCAGCCGGAATAATCTAAAATAAAAAGTAGTGTTTTTATTAGAAGAGGGGGCGGCCGTAAGGTTGCCCTTTTTTCATTTAGTTCCTTCCGCTTTCTTCAGGGTAGAGGGTATGCACGGGATCGCTTTGCCAGTATTCTTTAGTCTCGGCATCCATAATGGTGAGCGGCCCTTTAAAGGCTGCGCCGGTATCTACGTTCCATACATTAGCCATGTTTACAGGAATGGTTTCCCCAATGCGCGTAACAGGCGTATGGCCTATGAATATCTCTTTATAAAGCGTTAGCCGCTTGGGGTATTGCGGGTGGTTATGGTCCATAGATTTATCGAGCGCCAGTGCAGTTTCCCACAATGTACGCTCCCAATAGAACATCCGGGTAAAATACTCATGCCTTACCCCGTTGAGGTTTGTAAAACCCGCATGGATAAAGAGCCTGTTATCATCATCCAGGAAATAATCCTCAAGGCTTTCCAAAAAAAGTATGTGCAGCTGCTTTTTTTCTTCAGGCAGGGGGGTATAGACCGATGTGGTGAGCTGGCCGCCGTGGGTAAACCATTCCTCAGTATATTGCCCGGTCTTAAGCCAACGCAACAGCAGGTCGTCGTGGTTGCCCCGCATAAAGCTACAGTTGTGGGATGCTTTGAAACTAATAAGGAAATCGATGACTTCAGGAGATTGCCCCCACCCGTCAACATAATCGCCTAAAAAGATCAGCCGGTCATTCACGGTAACCTGCGCACGTTCCAGTATTTGCCGCAACGCTCGGTAACTTCCGTGGATGTCGCCTATAACAAGTGTTCTGCTCATAGTTAGCTATATATAAAGCAAGATAGAGATTTTATTGTTCAGCTCAAAGTTCAGGCTGGCGGTCATACTTCATTTTTCTTAAAACCCGCATCGCTTCTTTAAACGAAAGATATACCGCCTCATCAGGATAGGCTTTCAGCAACGGCTTGGCTTCCGCCAGCTTTTGTTTGGCTTCGGTAAAGCCGTTAAGATGGCATATCATGAGTGTTGACGGCAGGTTTTGCAAGTCCTTCTGCTCACTTTCGGTTAAAGGGATATTCTTTTCAAGCTTGGAGAGCAGGGCCATTTGAGCATTGTAAATATGGAACATCATTTTGCGGTTGTATTGAGGCGGGTCAAACAACAGCGTTGAATCCATTTTGTAATAGCCGTTATCTTCAAAACGTATACTCACTTTCTCGAGCGGATAGTAGGAAGTCTTGTCATTAAGGCCCAGCGCTACATATTCGGTGATCGAGAAAGTGTCTTCATCATATTCAATAGTTACCTCATCCAGCGCCGAATAGAATAGTTTGACCTGTTCATTTATCAGCTCAATGTCAACGCGTGAATAATATGTTTGGCCCCTTACCACTTTTTTATGCCCTGCCCAGCAAACAATGAACAGTTCCTTAAATACTTTGTATTTGGCCGTCATGTCCCTGTGCCGGTTATTGATAAAGTCGATCACGCCTTCAAGCGTGTGTTCTATGCTGTTTCGGGAGCCGTTTTCAATGTCAGCCACAATCTGTGCGTTGCGGTTATCAGTGGCAACATTTCCCTGCTCTATGGGCATTGAGTTGCTGCCAAGCCTCATAAATACCATGCCCCCGGGAATATTGTAAATGGATTTTTTAAAATAGGAAACCCCTTCTTTCGGCTTAATAGTCACGAGGCCTACAACCTTGTCCTTAGGCAGGTTTGGGAACGGTACATTCTCATATTGTATGCTGGGGGGATTCTCAAGGAACGCATTCACCAGGTTTTGTATGCGGCTGTCATCATAAAAATCGGTGCCCGTGATTTCATTGTCATGGTCTTCGACGCCCACAACAATATAGGAATTGTTGGTAAGGTTAGAATTGGATAACGCACAAATGTGCTTTACAAATTTAGCTTTGCCTTCCTTGGTATGCAGGTTCAGCTGGCGCTTCTTGTCATAAAAGCTGCTCTCATCATTATGAGCAAGCAGGTTTTTAATGAGGAGGCGCTTGTTTATCATACTACAACTGCTTATTCACTATAGTTGCTGACGCCTGCGCTGTTGGGAGAACGGTTAAATCAGCTATATTAACGTGATAGGGACGCGTTACAACAAAATGTATTATGTCGGCTATGTCTTCAGCTTTTAAGGGCTCAAACCCTTTGTAAACGCTTGTGGCACGTTCTTTATCACCTTTAAAGCGCACCTCGCTGAATTCGGTATCCACCATTCCCGGATTTATGGCGCCTACGCGTATGCCATACTGGTTAAGGTCCATCCGCATTCCCTGGTTTAGGGCATCAACGGCATGCTTGGTGGCACAGTATACGTTACCATTGGTATAGGTCTCCTTCCCTGCAATCGAGCCTATATTGATGATGTGCCCGCTCCTGCGGTCCACCATTCCCGGAATCACGGCGCGGCTTACATACAGCAGGCCTTTAATATTTATGTCTATCATGGCATCCCAGTCCTCAACATCGCCATTTTCTATAGGATCGAGACCGTGCGCATTACCTGCGTTGTTTACAAGAACGTCTATATTGGCAAACTCTTTTGGCAGTGATTTTATGGATTTCGTTACCGATTTAAGGTCCCTCACATCAAAGTTGAGCGTATGGACTTTTGTCAACGGTGAAAATTCATCCTGTAGTTCTGCCAGTCGGTCTTCACGCCTGCCGCATATAATAAGCCTGAAATGGTTCTTGGCAAAGTGTCTTGCCGTGGCACGGCCTATACCGCTTGTAGCGCCTGTTATTAAAGCTGTTTTCATTTATAGTTTAATTTTCTAACATCAAATAATCCAACGATCTAACTATCCAATTACGGGACCTTGTTCCCCATGCTTTCGGTCCAGATGGCAAACCAGTCTTCCAGTTCAAGCGTAAGCTGCGTTGCGCTCATTTGGTTCTTAAGCCGGTCGGCACTCGTAGAGCCCGTTACAGGAATGATGCCTGCAGGATGCCTCAATATCCACGCCAACATAATGACATCAGCTGTTGTACTGTATTTCTCTTCCAGGCCGGCAAGTAATTGCCTAAGCCTCCCTGTTTGCTCGTTATCTTTTTTAAACAGGCATCCCATGGGGCTCCAGGCCAATGGTTTTATGTTATGCGTTTGCATATAATCCAGGGTACCGTCGAGCATAGGCTCAAAATGAGTGGCCGAAAATTCAATTTGGTTGCAATATACATCAGTCCTTGAGCGGATAAGGTCGGTTTGGGTATTGGTAAAATTAGACACGCCAAGTTGCAGTATCTTACCTTCTTTTTTGAGTTTTTCGGCTGCTTCGGCAACCTCATCAGCATTTAAGAGGGGGCTTGGGCGGTGCAACAGCAGGATATCCAGATACTCTGTTTGCAAAAATTTAAGGGAATTCTCTGCCGACCATATAATATAGTCCTTAGAGTAATCGTAGTGTTTTACCTTGTTGGTTCGGTTGCCCAGGGTATGTTGTATGCCACACTTGGAGATGAGCTGTATTTCATCGCGCCTGATGCCGCTTTCGGCAAATGCCATCCCGAATTTAGCTTCAGTAGTGTAGCCGCCGTAAATATCTGCGTGGTCAAAAGTTGTGATGCCCATCTCAAGGCACCTGTGCATCATTTCCACCATTTTTGCAGTGGTAAAGTTAGCCTGCCACATGCCCCAGTTCATTGTACCGGCAATGAGGGGCGATAGTTTTATTTCCATGTAATGTTGTCAGTGTTGTATTCGGGACATAAAAATAAGGAATGATTTGAATAGATATCTAACTGCCGCTAAAATTAACGATTAAAGCCTGTTTCCGGCCATTACAGCAAGAAACAGGCTTTTAGGTCAGGGGTTAGCTAATATTATTATTGCTTGATAAGCTTTGAAACGGCAGTCCTGCCATCAGCTGATGCGCGTACTACATAAGTACCTGCGCTCAGGCCGGTAATATCTATTGTCGCATGTGCCGAATGGATATTCTTTTGCAGCACAAGCTGCCCCAGCACATTATACAACTCAACGGCTTCGATTTCTGTACTTCCCGTAATGGTAAATGCCGTCTGCGCAGGGTTTGGCGAAATGGTTACTGAAGCAAAATTTTCATCATCAATTCCGGCAGTTGAGGTTATATATATGCCGTAGTCTTCCACATCGGCAACAAAAAACTCATCAATGCACATTACTTTATTTGAAGTGATATCCTCGGCATCGCCCATCACCCTCATGGTTAACAGTGTGTTCTGTACGGCATTGGCAGGAATTGTAACATTTCCGGTATGGATGCTGGTTTGATTAACAGGCCCTTCCCCTTCAAATACTAGCTCAGGCTGCTCAAATATACCGTTGTTATTATAATCAATATAAGCCCTGAACCTTTCGGTAAAATCGGTATTTGCCCTTACAGTTATAGATATAGGATACGTCTCGCCTGCTTGCACTAGCGTATTTTTGCTGCAGGTATAATTCATATAAGGGCCGCCTATCACTGTCGAAGTGCTGTTGTTTATTGTATTAAAAGTTACATTACCTATGGCATGTGCAAAATAACCGTTTTCCTCTGTTTCAGGCTCACATACTTCTGCAGGAGCTGCATCAGTCACTAAAAGCGCATCTTCAATTGTTTTTGTGTCAGTGCCATCGGCATTTGTTACTTCCAGGCTAACAGAGTAACTGCCCGGTTGGGGTATAGTGATTACAGGGTTTTGTTCAGTAAAAGTATAGGTGTCAGTACCGTTTGATATTGTCCATAAAAAACTTATATCCTCACCCCAGTCAGACTCTGCAAGATAATTATTCGGGATGCAGCTGCTTGTATTTATTAATTCTAAAGGTGTATCAGCGTCCTGGCATACAAGATAGCCGTTTATAATGTAAAAATCGGCTTCGGGAGCACTGGGGGGTACAAGGCTCATGTTGCCGTTTACGGCCAGCAGTGAGGCACGTTCTTCTAAAGCGGCCTGCATCCTTGTTTTTTGATTAGGAGTAAACATATTTCGGCACACGCCTGCATAGTCCATGTAGTTTTCCCTAAAGCTCATATCTGTACTGCCGCCATCACATTCATTAACCCCGGCGGCACCACAGTCTCCTACGGTAGATCGTTTATGCGGCGCTGTGTCTTCACAGCAGTCTCCCTGTCCTGACCCGCAGCCATTAGGTACAGGAGGACAGTCTTCACCGTTGTTGTCGCCTTCAAATGAATGATAGAGATTGAGCGCATGGCCTAATTCATGGGCAGTGGTACTGCTCTCAGGATCCTGAAAAGATGAATACAGGATAACAGCCCCGTCATGATCTGCGCCGTGAGACGTAGAAGGATAAGCATAGCCGTCAATTCCCGTTGTACCATTGTCAAATTCGGAAATAACCCAAATGTTATAGTAGTTATTTGAATCCCAAAAAGATATTTCTTTAAGATCCTCATCATCCATGCCAATCTCATTAAACTCTACGCCATTGGCTGCATAGTCCGGATAGCCGGACATATCTGTCCGCGTAATACCATTTGTGCAGTTCCCTTCAGGATCACGAACAGCCAGTGCAAATTCGATCTCTACATCCACACCATTACCGTCGCCCCAAGAGCCTTCTATTTTTCTATAACGCTGGTTAAGCGCCTGGATCCGTTCCCTTATATCATTATCTGATATATTGGTTCCCGTACCCACTTCTTCCCCCAAATGCATAACATGCACTACCACAGGGATAACATTTGTTGTAGTACTAAACGCCACATAATTATCTTGTGGTTGCTGTAAACGGGCATCAAAAGCAGCCATTTTTTGCGCATACACAGGGTCTTCAGCCAGTTTTCGGTTGTGTACCGTCGAAGCTCCGCAATGCTCTGTGGTCTGGGCATTTACGGCACAGGCAAGAGTAAGGCAGGATAGTGAAAGTAGTAGTTTTTTCATATAGTAGTGGTGAAAAATTTTAGTTATAAATGTAATAAAAAAACAATTGCGGCGACCTATATTACCAACGTGGGCTAAAATATTTTTAACAAGTCATTAACAACCCTGGATTATATTAAAATTCAATTTGCATCGTTAGTTTAACATTGCTAAATTCACACTCCAAAAGAAGATATAAAATGGAAGAAAATACATCAACTCTTGACATAAGGGCAATCAACGAAAAGATAGAAAGAGAAAGCGCTTTTGTTGATATGCTCGTTATGGAAATGAACAAAGTTATTGTGGGCCAAAAGTATATGGTGGAGCGGCTGCTCATAGGCCTTCTGGGGCAGGGGCACATACTGCTTGAAGGTGTTCCGGGACTGGCCAAAACGCTGGCTATCAACACGCTGTCACAGGCGGTTCACGGCACCTTTAGCCGTATCCAGTTCACGCCCGACCTGCTTCCGGCCGATGTAGTGGGAACCATGATATACAACATCAAGCAGAATGAGTTCAGCATTAAAAAGGGGCCGATTTTTGCCAACTTTGTCCTTGCCGATGAGATTAACAGGGCTCCTGCAAAGGTGCAATCGGCGCTGCTGGAGGCAATGCAGGAAAAGCAGGTAACCATAGGGGAGGAGACGTTTAAGCTGCAAAAGCCGTTTCTTGTAATGGCAACACAAAACCCTGTGGAGCAGGAAGGGACATACCCGCTGCCTGAGGCACAGGTGGACCGCTTTATGCTAAAAGCGGTTATAGACTATCCTAAAATGGAAGACGAGCGCCTTGTTATCCGCCAAAACCTTAAAGGGGATTTTGAAAAGGTTAACCAGGTGGTTACACTGGAACAGATACTCAGGGGCCAGGAAGCCGTACGGGAGGTGTACATGGATGAAAAAATTGAAAAGTATATTCTTGACCTCATCTTTGCCACCCGTTATCCGGACAAATATAAGCTCGCCAACCTCAGGCCGCTCATCAGCTTTGGATCATCGCCAAGGGGAAGCATTAACCTGGCCACGGCGGCTAAATGCTACGCCTTTATCAAGCGCAGGGGATTTGTTATTCCCGAAGACGTAAGGGCGGTGGTCCATGATGTACTGCGCCACAGGATTGGGGTAACGTATGAAGCTGAAGCCGAAAACATTACTTCAATAGACATAATCAACAAGATAGTAAACGAGGTGGAGGTGCCATAGCAATTTGTTCCGGGTTTAAAGTTTAAGGTATAAGGTTACCCGGGGGGAAACTTTAAACTTTAAACATTGAACTTTAAACTAAGATTCATGGATACAAAAGAGATATTAAAAAAGGTTCGTAAGATTGAGATAAAGACCCGCAGGCTGAGCGACCATATCTTCTCGGGAGAATATCACACGTCGTTCAAGGGGCGCGGTATGACCTTTAGCGAGGTGCGGCAGTACCAGTATGGCGATGATGTGAGGGCGATAGACTGGAATGTAACCGCCCGCTACAACGAGCCTTTTATCAAAGTTTTTGAAGAGGAGCGTGAACTTACCATGATATTGATGGTGGATGTGAGCGGCTCCGAAAGCTTTGGCACTAAAAACCAGTTCAAAAAGGACATCGTGACCGAAATTGCCGCCACCATGGCTTTTTCGGCTACACAGAATAATGACAAGATAGGCCTTATTCTGTTTTCTGACCAGATAGAGCTGTATATACCTCCTAAAAAAGGAAAGTCACATGTGCTGAGAATAATTCGTGAACTGATAGAATTTGAGCCAAAGAGCCTTAAAACCGATGTGTCGCAGGCTTTAAAATTCCTTTCGGGGGTGCAAAAGAAAAAAGCCATTGTGTTCCTGATATCCGACTTTATGGCAACCGGCGATTATGAACAGACCCTCAAAATTGTGGGTAAAAAGCACGATATTACCGGGGTACGGGTATATGATATCCGTGAGGAAAAGATGCCGGACATAGGCCTTGTAAATATGACTGACGCCGAGACGGGGCAGAGCATGCTGGTAAACACCGGCTCAAGATCAGTGCGGATGCAGTATGAGAAATACTATCTCGACAGGATAAAATATTTTAATGAAATTTTTAGCCGATGCGGTGCCGGCACGGTAAGCACACGCGCAGACGAATCATATGTAACCAAACTGCTGGGCTATTTCAAGTCCCGATAAACTTGGTTAATAACAGCAAAAATGATCACAAAAAAACTATATATCTTACTATTTACAATGGCTGCCGCCTTTGCTTTCGGGCAGCAAAAACAGGTACAGGCAAGTATAGATTCCACCACCATAAAAATAGGCGCCCAGGTTAACCTGACCCTTAAAGCAACGGTGGATACCTCGGCCACAGTAACTTTTCCCGAAGGTAAAAATTTCGGCTATATGGAGGTGCTGGAATCGTATCCCGTAGATACTACCCGCAACGGCGCCATATATGAGTTGGTAAAGAAATATGGCCTTACGCAGTTCGATTCAGGCCGGTATGTTATTCCGCCGCTGCCGGTAATCATCAACAATAAGAATGTCAGGACCGATACACTTATTGTCGAGGTGCACAGCATACCTGTAGATACCCTCAAACAAAAAATGTACGACATTAAGCCTGTGATGGCGGCTAAATCTAACACCGCCTTCTGGTGGTGGCTGTTGGGTATTGTCGCATTGCTTGCAGCAATTGGCTATGGCCTTTGGTGGTATCTGAAAAAAAGGAAGGCAGGCATTCCTAAAGCCAAAAAAGAAGAAGTCATTTCGCCTATTGAGCGCGCCACACGCGAGCTGCAAAACCTTGAGAAGCAGGATCTCCTAGAAAAAGGCGAGGTTAAGGATTATTACAGCCGCCTTACTGATATTGCCCGGACTTACATTGAAGAGGCCATACATGTTCCTGCCATGGAAAGTACAACAAGCGAACTGATAGAAGCCATGCGCATTGCAGTTCGTAAAAAGAGGATGAACCTCTCGCAGGAAACATTTGAGGAACTTGAAAAAATACTCCGCACCGCCGACATGGTAAAGTTTGCCAAATCACGGCCACTGGATTTTGAGATCGCTGAAGACCGTAAAAGGATAGAAAAAACCATTGTGGTTATAGACAAATCAATCCCCGAAGAGAAAGAGGAAGATGACCTGCATACCCATCTTTGGCTGGAACAGCAACGCAAAAAGAAGGAAAAGAGGCGCAAACGCATCGTTATTTTCTCATCTGTAGGTGGTGTGCTGCTGCTGGCAATTGTGTTGGGGCTTACCGTGGGCAAATCATACCTGCAGGATAACTTCTTTGGCCATCCTACCAAAGAGCTGCTGGAAGGCGAATGGGTTAAAAGTGAATACGGTAACCCGGGCGTAACGGTAGAGACGCCCCGTGTCCTGAAAAGGCAGAACATGGAAAAAATGGTTCCTAAGGAAACCATGGCATTGATTAAGGACATGAACATGTTCAGCTATGGCTCAATGTTCGATAATTTTTATGTGGAAGTGCTAACCATCAGCTATAAACAGGAAACACAGGTGGACCTTAACGCAACACTCGATGGCATAGTAAAAATTTGGGAATCCAGAGGTGCAAAGGACATACTGCTCAAGGCAGAGGAATTCAGCACGCCAAATGGCATCACAGGGCTCCGCTCGTTCGGGAACATGACGCTTCCCGACCCGCTCACTAAAAAGCCTGCAAGGGCCTATTATGAAGTATATCTGTTCAAACAGCAAAACGGCCTCCAGCAGGTACTCGTACTACATCGTGAGGGCGATGAGGCCGGCGTGCAGATATTGGAGCGCATTAAAAATTCAATTGAACTGAGAACCCTGAATAATTAGTTATGAAAGAAGTTACTTTTTTACATCCGGGTTTCTTTTGGCTGTTTGCATTGCTGCCGGTGGCCATCGGTTGGTACATTTGGAAAAGGAAGCAGCAAACGGCGACGCTCAAGATCAGTTCATTAAATGCTTTTAAAGCAAAGCCTTCGCTGTTGGGGAAGCTTAAGCCGGTGTTGTTTGTGCTGAGGCTGCTGGCGCTAAGCGCAATGATCGTTGCGCTTGCAAGGCCGCGCAGTGTAGATGTGAACAGCAGGACAAAGACCACAAGGGGTATAGACATTGTTATGGCAATGGACGTTTCTGGCAGTATGCTGGCAAAGGACTTAAAGCCCAACCGCATGGAGGCCCTTAAGGACGTAGCTGAAGACTTTGTTGAGGGCCGTCCTAATGACCGCATAGGCCTGGTGGTTTATGCCGGCGAAAGCTATACAAAAACACCTGTAACCAGCGATAAGGCGCTCGTAATAGAATCTATAAAATCTGTTAGGTACGACGACACTGTGCTTAGGGACGGTACTGGCATAGGCGTAGGCCTTGCCACGGCAATTAACCGCCTTAAGGACAGCAAGGCCAAGAGCCGCGTGATCATTTTGCTTACCGACGGGGTTAATAACTCAGGGACTATAGACCCGAGGATGGCCGCCGATATAGCCAAAGAATATGGCATTAAGGTATATACCATAGGCATAGGTACAAACGGCAATGCGATGTTCCCGTATGCCAAAGAACCTAACGGGCAATTTGTTTACCGCATGATGCCTGTTGAGATAGACGAAGGCCTGATGAAGGAGATTGCAAAAAAGACTGATGGAAAATACTTCAGGGCTACTACCAACAGCAAGCTGAAGGAAATATATGATGAGATAAACAAACTGGAGACTACTGAGATAGAGGAGATGAAGTTTTATAATTATGACGAAAAGTACCGT
>Ga0196976_1001247_pt1 | contig 11968 bp, 10 predicted proteins | sample S3v_513CmetaG_FD_148644 | JGI IMG/M metagenome (GOLD analysis project Ga0196976, IMG submission 148644) | Soil microbial communities from Anza Borrego desert, Southern California, United States - S3+v_5-13C | ecosystem: Environmental > Terrestrial > Soil > Desert | place: USA: California...
CGCCGTCCGCGCGGCGCTCGCGGGCGAGGAGGGGACGCCCCCCGGGGATGCCGAGCGGGCGCTGTGCCGGGCGCTCGCGGAGCGCCGGGCGCGCCGACCGCTCGCCGAGCTCGACGCTCGCGGGCGGGCGCGGCTCGGGCGGTTCCTGGCGGGTCGCGGGTTCGGCGGCGCGGCGATCGGGGCCGTGCTCGGGATCTGGACCGACGGGGAGGGGTGACCGGGCCGAGGGCCGAACCCTGGTGCCCGAAACCCAGGGCCTTGGTATGTTCGGCGCCCCATGCGCCGCGCCCTCCTCGCCCTCCCGCTCGCCGCCCTGCTCTCCGCCTGCGCCACGAAGCACACCACCGCCGGTGGCGCGCTGCGGCTCGGCACGACCGCGGAGGAGAATTACCAGCGCGGCGTCGACGAGCTCGGCGAGAAGAACTATCCGGAGGCCATCCGCTTCTTCGAGTACGTGCGGGCGAAGTACCCGTACTCGAAGGTGAGCGCGCTGGCCGGCCTGCGGCTCGCCGACGTGAAGTTCGCCGAGGGCCGGTTCCTCGAGGCCGCCGAGGCGTACGAGGCCTTCCGGAAGGATCACCCCACCTCCGACGAGCTCGACTACGCCGAGTTCCGCGCCGGGCTCGCCCACGCGAAGGCCGCGCCGCAGGACTTCTTCCTCCTGCCGCCGCTCGAGGAGAAGGATCAGGCGGAGACCGAGAAGGCCGTCGCCGCGCTCCGCGCGTTCATCGAGAAGCGCCCCTCGTCGCAGTGGGTGCCCGAGGCCAGGAAGGCGCTCGCCCGGGCCGAGCACCTGCTCGCGAAGCGCGAGCTGTACGCCGGCGACTACTACGCCAAGCACGAGCGCTGGGCCGGGGCGGCGGGTCGCTACAAGGGGCTCGTGGACCGGTTCCCGAACTCGCCGCTCGCCGACACCGCGCTCTGGCGGCTCGCGCGGGCGCAGGTGAAGCTCGACCAGAGGTTCCTCGCGCGCCAGGCGCTGCAGCGGCTCATCGCGGAGCACCCGGAGAGCGGCCAGCGCGCCGAGGCGGAGAAGCTCCTTGAGTCGCTCCGCTGAGCGCGGAGCGGATCGGCGGCGGCTCGGCGCGCCGCACCTCGTGCCGCTGGCGGCGGTCGCCGCCGCCATCGTCGTGCTCTGGCGGTTCGGCCCCGCGCTCCTCGACGCGGAGCTCGCGACCGCCGCCGCGGGCGCCGGGGCGCAGGTGAAGGCGGCGCTCGCGGCGCAGCGGCGCGCGGCGATCGACGACGTGTACGGGTTCCGGGCGGGCGGGCGCGTCGCGCTCGATCCGGTCGCGTTCGCCGACGTGACCGTGTCGGCGGACGAGGGCCGCGCCGAGGTGCTCGCGGTGGTCGAGGCGCAGGGGCGGGTGACGTGGCCGCGCGGGGAGACGTCGCTCGGCTACGTGGGCCGGGAGGCCTTCGTCATGGCCCCGTGCCGCTCTGCCCGGTGGTGCGCCGACGGCGAGCAGTTCGCGAGCCTGCGCGGTGTGCTCACCGCGCTCTTCCGCCGGGCAGACGCGGCCGCCGCCGCCGACGCCGAGGCGGCGCTCCGGCTGGCCGCGCCCGCCTACGAGGGCGAGGGTGGGCGGGCGGCGCTGGCGGCGCGCCTCGCGGACGCGTACCGGACGCCCTCGCCCGCGCGCGTGCGGGCGTGGCAGATCCGGGTCGAGCGGGAGCGGGCGTCGGTGGGAGAGGACCTCGAGGTGTCCGGCGCGGACGGTGCGCCGGAGCGGCGACGCGCCGTCTACCGGCTCGCGCGCGAGGACGGGCGGTGGGTGTTCGTGGACGGGTTGTGACGAGTAGGCTAGACCGGGCGCATGAGCGATACCCTCAAGCAGGCGTTCGAGCTCGGTCGCGGGTACTACCTGAAGAAGGAGTACGGCCTCGCCGAGCAGTACCTCACCGAGGTGGTCGAGCAGAACCAGTCGTTCGCCGACGTCTACAACATGCTCGGCGTCATCTACCACGACCAGGGCCAGTACCAGAAAGCGCTCCGCGCCTTCGAGGCCGCCCTCCGGCTGAACCCCGGCTACACCGACGCCGCCCTCAACCTCGCCGTCACGTACAACGACACCGGCCGGTACAAGGAGGCGCAGGAGACGTACCGGCACGCGCTCTCGCGCTCCGGGGCGTCGCACGGCAAGCTCGATCGCTACGTCCAGGGCAAGCTCGCCAACATGTACGCCGACATCGGCGACGTCTACCTCTCCTCGGGCCTGTACGCCGAGGCCATCGCCGAGTACCGCCGCGCGCTCGCGCTCGGGCCGTCGTTCGCGGACATCCGGTGCAAGCTCGCCGGCGCGCTCCGGGACGCGGGCGAACGCGACGCGGCGATCGCCGAGTACGGCGAGGTGGTCCGCCAGAACCCGCAGTACATCCCCGCCCGCCTCCACCTCGGCCTCGCCCTGCTCGCCGCCGGCAAGCGCGACGAGGCGATCCAGCACTGGAAGACCGTGCTCGAGATGTCGCCGGGGAACCGGAGCGCGGAGCTGTACCTACAGTCGGCGGGGGCCTGATTCAGCAGCCGGGCGTGCGTCTGGTAGACTCGCAGCGCATGCTCGCCCCGCTCGCCGCCGCGCTGGTATCCGTCGCCGCCGCGGCGCCGGTCCCGGCCAAGCTCTCGAAGCCGGCCGCGGCGCCGCGCTTCCTCGTCGTGCTCGACCCGGGCCACGGCGGCGAGGCCGACGGAGCGCTCTCGCCCGCGGGGCTGAAGGAGAAGGACCTCACGCTCCAGATCGCGCAGCGGATCGGCGCCGAGCTCCGCAAGCGCGGGGTGAAGGTGGTCCTCACGCGCGCCGGCGATCTCTCGGTCCCCCTCGCGAACCGGCCCGCGATCGCCAACGCGATCGGCGCGGACGTCTTCCTCTCCATCCACCTCAACTCCATGGCGACCGCCGAGGGGCGCGCGCGCCACACCGGGGTCGAGACGTACTTCCTCTCCGCCGACGCCTCGGACACGCACGCCTCGGCGGTCGCCGCGCGCGAGAACGCCGACCGGCTCGCCGGAGAGGACGAGATCGACCCGAACGACCCCGTGGCCTCGATCCTCTCCGACCTCTCGGACGCCGACAGCCTCGCCGCCGCCTCGCGCCTCGCGTACGGCCTCCAGGAGCGGCTCGTGGCGCGGCTCGGCGCGCAGGACCGCGGCGTGAAGCAGGCGCCGTTCTACGTCCTCGCCGGCGCGCGCGTGCCGGCGGTGCTCCTCGAGCTCGGCTTCATCTCGCACGAGCACGAGTCGAAGCTCCTCGTCACGCGCGCCTACCAGGAGCGGATCGCCCAGGCCGTCGCCGAGGCCGTCCAGGCGTACGGGCAGGAGGCGCGCAAGGTGCGGAGGTGAGAGGGACGGCCGCAGGCTACAGGAGAGGCGCGGTGCAGTTCCTCTCGCCTGGAGCCCGTAGCCTGTAGCCGCTTCTCCCGGCCATTCTCCATGGCGCGGCCCGTGTCGCCGTGCTAATCCCGCCGGCCATGCGAACCAACGGTCGCGGCCCGCGCGAGCTGCGCAAGATCCTCCTCGAGCCCGGCGTCGCGAAGCACGCCGAGGGCTCCTGCCTGGCCCGCTTCGGGGACACGCACGTGCTCTGCACGGCCTCCCTCGACGACAAGGTGCCGCCCCACGTCTACGGGACGGGCGCGGGGTGGGTGACGGCCGAGTACGGCATGCTCCCGCGCTCGACGCACGAGCGGATGCAGCGCGAGGCCGCGCGCGGGAAGCAGGGCGGGCGGACGCTGGAGATCCAGCGCCTCGTCGGGCGCGCGCTCCGGGCGGCGATCGATCTGCGCGCGCTCGGCCCGCGGACGATCACCCTCGACTGCGACGTGCTCCAGGCCGACGGCGGCACGCGGACCGCGGCCGTCACGGGCGGTTACGTCGCGCTCGCCCTCGCGGTCCGGGCCATCGCGAAGAAGAAGCCGCTCGCGCACGATCCCATGCGGCGCAGCATCGCCGCCGTCTCCGTCGGCATCGTGCAGGGCGAGGTCCGGCTCGATCTCGACTACGGCGAGGACTCCACCGCCGAGGTGGACATGAACGTGGTCGCGACGGGGCAGGGCGAGCTCGTCGAGGTGCAGGGCACGGCGGAGGGCAAGCCGTTCCCGCGCGGCGACCTCGACCGCATGCTGGAGGCGGCGCTGGAGGGGATCGCGACCCTGACCCAGCTCCAGGCCGCGGCGCTGAAATGACCGCGACGGTGCTCTTCGGGACGACCAACCCCGGCAAGCTCCGCGAGCTGCGGCGGCTCGTGGCGGGGCTGCCGCTGCGCGTGCTCGGGCCGGAGGACCTTCCGGCGCCGCTCCCGGAGGTGGTCGAGGACGGGGCCACGTTCGCCGCCAACGCCGAGAAGAAGGCGGTCGCCTGGGCGCGGTGGTCGGGCCACGTCACGCTCGCGGACGACTCGGGGCTCTGCGTCGACGCGCTCGGCGGCGCGCCCGGCGTCCACTCGGCGCGCTGGTCGGAGCTCGAGCCCGAGGGCGAGCCGGCGAGCCCCGTGTGCGACCTCGCCGAGGCCGCGGTCGCCGAGCTCGGCCCCGCCGCGGGGCGCGCCGCGCGCGACGAGCGGAACAACGACAAGCTCCTGCGGGCGCTCGGGGGCGTGCCGGACGAGCGGCGGGGCGCGGAGTACCAGGCGGTCCTCTGCCTCGCCCGGCCCGACGGCGCCGTGGTCGCGTCGGTCGTCGGCCGGTGCCGTGGCCGGATCGGGCACGCCCGCCGCGGGACGGGCGGGTTCGGCTACGACCCGCTGTTCGTGACCGCCGCGGCGCCGGGTGCAGCGGAGCGGACGATGGCCGAGCTCGACGCAGAGGAGAAGGACGCCATCTCGCACCGCGGCGAGGCGTTCCGGAAGCTGGTGCCGGTCCTGGCGGGCCTCGTGCGCGGCTCTTGACGCGGGCCCGCCGGTCCGCTACAGACGGGCGTTCTCGGAAACGCCCTGGGCGAAAACGCCCTCGCTTCCGGGGCGTAGCGCAGCCTGGTAGCGCGCCTGCCTTGGGCGCAGGAGGTCGCGGGTCCGAATCCCGCCGCCCCGATCTTTGACAGAACGGAACAGCGTGGAGTTCGCGCACGGTTGTCTCGAGCGCCCGTAGCTCAGCTGGATAGAGCGTCGGCCTTCGAAGCCGCAGGTCGGGGGTTCGAGTCCCTCCGGGCGCGCCAAGTTTTACGGTGAGTATAGCTCAATCGGTAGAGCACTGGACTGTGGATCCGGGGGTTAGGGGTTCGAGCCCCCTTACTCACCCCATTCATCTCGACGAAGCACTTCCACGATTCGCGCCCGTAGCTCAGCTGGACAGAGCGGCGGCCTTCTAAGCCGCGGGTCGGGGGTTCGAGTCCCTCCGGGCGTGCTGCTGGAGGCGGGAACTGACGTTGACACCTCGCCGTTCCGCTGCTACAAACCGCGACCCTCGGGCGACCGAGGGTGCACGGGCGCATAGCTCAACTGGCAGAGCAATGGACTCTTAATCCATAGGTTGAAGGTTCGATTCCTTCTGCGCTCAACGAAGCCCGCCGGTCCGCCGGCGGGCTTTTTTCATTCCTTCTTGCCGCCCTGGATGACGCCGAACCGCGGGCGCTTCCGCTCGGGCGGCTTGAGGATGCCGGCGAGGATCGACGGCCACGGGAACGCGCAGTCGAACCTGCGGCCGCGGAACGTCAGGTTGCAGCGGATCCCCCACTCGTCGAGCAGCACCTCGGGCGTGTCGCGCCCGACGACGAGGTTCACCCGCACGAGCTCCTCCTCCTGGAGGTACTCGGGGAGCACGACGCCGGGCGCCGCGGGCGCGACGATCACGCACTCGATGACCGCCGCAGCGCGGCAGGCCTCGAGCATCTCGGCGTAGCGGCGCCGGAGCGCGAACAGCTCCAGCGCGCCCTGCGACCATCCGGGGCAGGTGGCCGGGCACGGCGCGTCGGCCGGGTGGTCGTGCGGATCCTCCACGGGCTCGTTCTTACTACAGTCGCAGGCGACCCGTCGCCAGGCGTGGTACAGAGGGCGAGGCACCCGCATAGAGTGGTACGAAAATGCGGCGTACCGCGAAGAGCAGCGCAAGCTCCCGCGAGCGCAGCCCAGGCGGTTCGCCTGGGCTCGGCCAGCGGCAGTGGATCGAATCCCCGCTGCGAGCGCAGGCCCAGGCGGCTAGCCTGGGCTCGGCCAGCGGCAGTGGATCGAATCCCCGCTGCGAGCGCAGGCCCAGGCGGCTAGCCTGGGCCGTAGCGAGCGGGGGGCTCGGGGGGGCCGAAGGCCCCCCCGTATAGACGGGCGGGTGGCGGAACTGGCAGACGCGCTGGACTTAGGATCCAGAGCCGTAAGGCGTGAGGGTTCGAGCCCCTCCCCGCCCACACTCTGCGCTTGACCCGAGAGGGCTGCGCACGTAGCACTTACCGCCTTTCCAACGACGAAAAGGTCCAGGGACGACATGAAGATCCAGGTCGAGTCGCTCTCCCCCGTGGAGCGCAAAGTCACCATCGAGGTCGATCCGGAGCGCGTCGCGCAGGAGCTCGAGCGGGCGTACGCGGGCCTCTCCCGCCGGGTGAAGCTCCGCGGGTTCCGCCCCGGCAAGGCACCGCGCAAGGTGCTGGAGCGCCAGTTCCGCGCCGAGGTCGAGAGCGACGTCGCCGAGCGGATCGTCGCCGACTCCTTCGCCGAGGCGGTCCGCACCGAGGACCTCCCGGTGGTGGCCCCGCCGAGCGTCTCGCTCGCGGAGGGGATCGCGGAGGGCAAGCCGCTCCGCTACACGGCGCGCGTCGAGGTGAAGCCTGCGCTCCAGCCCAAGGACTACCGGGGCCTCACCGTCACGCGCAAGGCGCCCGAGGTCACCGACGAGATGGTCTCGGCCGAGCTCAGCCGGCTCCAGCAGTCGTTCGCCGAGCTCGTCCCGGTCGAAGGGCGGTTCGAGGCGCAGGCGGGGGACTGGGCGATCATCGATCACGACGGCACCGTGGACGGGATGCCCTTCGCGGGCGCCAAGGCCGACGACGTGACCGTGCGGGTCGCCCCGGGGCCCGTGAGCGAGGGGAACCTCGAGCGGCTCGCCGGGGTGAAGATCGGCGACGCGCTCGAGTTCGAGGAGACGTTCGGCCCCGACGCGCGCGATCCCGCGCTCCGCGGCAAGACCGCGAAGATGACGGCGAAGCTGAAGGCGCTCAAGACGCAGAAGATCCCGTCGCTCGACGACGCGTTCGCGAAGGAGGTCGGGATCGAGGGCGTCGAGACGCTCGACGCGCTGCGGGCGCGGATCCGGAGCGACCTCGAGAAGCGCGAGAAGCGGCGCGCCGAGTCCCAGCTCAAGGACGCGCTGGTGAAGGAGGCGCTCGCGAAGAACGACTTCGAGGTGCCCGGGTCGCTCGTGGAGCGGGCCATCGACCAGATGATCGAGGGGACGGCCGAGCGCTTCGCGCGGCAGGGGATCGACCTGCGTCAGCTCCAGATGGACATGGCCCGCCTGCGGGCCGACCTGCGCGAGCAGGCGCTCCTCCAGGTGCGCGGCGCGCTGCTGCTCGAGGCGATCGCCGACGCCGAGAAGATCGAGGTCACGGAAGAGGACCTGCAGGCGGAGCTCGCGCGCATCTCCGAAGAGATGGGGGTGCCCCTTGCGAAGGTCCAGCAGCAAAGCCGCAGCAAGGAGACGCGCGAGCTACTAAAGAACCGGATCAGAGAGGACAAGGCGCTCGCGCTGCTGTCCTCGTCGGCCACCATCCAGCCCGAGTAGCCGGGAAGAGGAGACCATGAGCTACCTGATTCCGTACGTCATCGAGCAGACGCACCGCGGCGAGCGGAGCTACGACATCTACTCGCGTCTCCTCAAGGACCGGATCATCTTCCTGGGCTCCGAGGTGAACGACGAGATCGCGAACGTCATCATCGCCCAGATGCTCTTCCTCGAGTCCGAGGACCCGGACAAGGACATCAACCTCTACATCAACAGCCCCGGCGGATCGGTGACCGCGGGCCTCGCGATCTACGACACCATGCAGTACGTGAAGCCGCCGGTCTCGACCATCTGCATCGGCCAGGCGGCCAGCATGGGGGCGGTCCTCCTCGCGGCGGGTGCGCAGGGGAAGCGGTACGCCCTCCCGAACGCGCGCATCATGATCCACCAGCTCTCGGGTGGGTATCAGGGGCAGGCCTCCGACATCGAGATCCAGGCGCGCGAGGCGCTGCGGCTCAAGTCCCGGCTCAACGAGATCCTCGCCCGGCACACCAAGCAGCCCATCGAGCGGGTCGAGAAGGACTCCGACCGCGACTACTTCATGGGCCCAGGTGAGGCGAAGGAGTACGGGCTCGTGGACGAGGTCTTCACGCACAAGAAGGCGCAGGAGAAGAAGCAGCAGTAGACTTGTGGGAGGCGGCCCGCGCTCGGGCCACCCCCGGGAGGCCTGGCTTGGAGAAGCGCGAGACGCTCAGCTGCAGCTTCTGCGGAAAATCGCAGAAAGAGGTCAAGAAGCTCATCGCCGGGCCGACGGTCTACATCTGCGACGAGTGCATCGGGCTCTGCAACGACATCATCGCCGAGGAGATCGCCGGCGACGAGAAGCGCGAGCAGAAGCTCCGGATCCCGCGCCCCTTCGAGATCAAGAACATCCTGGACGAGTACGTCATCGGCCAGGAGCGCGCGAAGAAGACCCTCGCGGTCGCCGTCCACAACCACTACAAGCGGATCGAGAGCCGGGTCTCGATCGACGACGTCGAGCTGCAGAAGTCGAACATCCTGCTCCTCGGCCCCACGGGCTCGGGCAAGACCCTGCTCGCCCAGACGCTCGCCAAGATCCTGAACGTCCCGTTCACGATCGCCGACGCCACCACCCTCACCGAGGCCGGGTACGTCGGCGAGGACGTCGAGAACATCATCGTGAACCTCCTGCAGGCCGCCGATCACGACATCGAGCGGGCGCAGAAGGGGATCGTCTACATCGACGAGATCGACAAGATCGCCCGCAAGTCCGAGAACCCCTCCATCACCCGCGACGTCTCGGGGGAGGGCGTCCAGCAGGCGCTCCTCAAGATCATCGAGGGCACCGTCGCCAACGTGCCGCCCAAGGGGGGGCGCAAGCACCCCCAGCAGGAGTTCCTCCAGGTCGACACCACCAACATCCTCTTCATCTGCGGCGGCGCCTTCTGCGGGCTCGAGCAGGTGGTGGAGCGCCGGGTGGGCGGCCGGAGCCTCGGCTTCGGGGCGGACCCCAAGTCGCGCGCCGAGCGGAACACCGGCGAGCTGCTCGCCCTCGTGGAGCCGGACGACCTGCTCAAGTTCGGCCTCATCCCCGAGTTCGTCGGCCGCCTCCCGGTGGTGACGAGCCTCGAGGAGCTCGACCAGCAGGCGCTCATCGACATCCTCACGAAGCCGCGGAACGCGCTCGTGAAGCAGTACAAGAAGCTCATGGAGATGGACGGGGTGTCGCTCAAGTTCACCGACGGTGCCCTGGAGGCGGTGGCCAAGGCCGCGATGAAGAACCGGGCGGGCGCCCGCGGGCTCCGCGCCATCCTCGAGAGCGCGATGCTCGACATCATGTACGACGTGCCGAGCCGCCGGAACATCCGCGAGATCGTGATCTCCGAGGACGTGGTGGAGAAGAACGAGCCGCCGCTGGTGGTCATGGAGAAAGAGGCGGAGAGCGCGTAGCAGCCTCCTTCCCGCGCTCCCTCCTCGAGGGAGCGAGCGTTCGCTTTCAGTGGATTTCGCCCGGCGGCCGCCCCGAAGAGGGAGCGGCCGCCGGCACGTTTTGCGCCCTGCTCCTCGCACCCGCGGCCCTCGGGTGGGTCACCGTCCTCCCGCCGCACGGGGCGGCCTCTTTACGCACGCCTGGGCGGCCGTGATGATCGTCGCGGGCTTCTTTTCATCGGATCCGAAGAACGAGGTCCGCTCCGGTGTTAGGTGGTAGGTTCCGACCCGAGTTCTCAAGGAGCGAATGCACCGTGGCCATCTTCTCCCGCAACGATGACGGCAAGAAGGACGGGAAGCGCATCCGGACGCTGCCCCTCCTCCCGCTGCGCGACATCATCGTCTTCCCCCACATGGTCGTGCCGCTGTTCGTCGGGCGGCAGAAGTCGATCGCCGCGCTCGAGGAGGCGATGGGGGGCGACAAGGCGGTCCTGCTCTGCGCGCAGAAGAAGGCCAAGACCAACGAGCCGACGCCCGAGGACATCTTCGCGGTCGGCACGGTCGGGTCGATCATCCAGCTCCTGCGCCTGCCCGACGGCACGGTGAAGGTGCTGGTGGAGGGCCGGCAGCGCGCCCGCGCGAAGCGCTTCCTCGAGAACGACAAGTTCCTCGTGGTCGAGGCCGAGGAGATCGAGGAGCAGATCGATCGCACCGTGGAGCTCGAGGCGCTCATGCGCTCGGTGCACTCGACGTTCGAGGCCTACGTCAAGCTCAACAAGCGGATCCCGCCGGAGATGCTGACGAGCGTCGCGTCCATCGACGACCCGGCGCGCCTCGCCGACACCATCGTCGCGCACCTCTCCCTGAAGCTGAACGACAAGCAGTCGATCCTCGAGACCGAGTCCCCGGCCAAGCGGCTGGAGAAGCTCTACGAGCTGATGCAGGGCGAGATCGAGATCCTGCAGGTCGAGAAGAAGATCCGGACGCGCGTCAAGAAGCAGATGGAGAAGACGCAGAAGGAGTACTACCTCAACGAGCAGATGCAGGCCATCCAGAAGGAGCTGGGTGAGCGCGACGAGTTCAAGAACGAGATCCAGGAGCTCGAGGAGAAGATCAAGAACAAGAAGATGTCGAAGGAGGCCACCCTCAAGGCCAAGAAGGAGCTCAAGAAGCTCAAGATGATGAGCCCGATGAGCGCCGAGGCCACGGTGGTCCGCAACTACATCGACTGGATCCTCTCGCTCCCCTGGTACGACTACACCGAGGACAAGCTCGAGATCCCCGAGGCCGAGAAGATCCTCGACGAGGATCACTACGGGCTCCGCAAGCCCAAGGAGCGGATCCTCGAGTACCTCGCCGTCCAGAAGCTCGTCGACCGCATCCGCGGTCCGATCCTCTGCTTCGTCGGCCCTCCGGGCGTGGGCAAGACCTCGCTCGCGAAGTCGATCGCCCGCGCCATGAACCGCCGCTTCGTCCGCATCAGCCTCGGCGGCGTCCGCGACGAGGCCGAGATCCGCGGCCACCGGCGCACGTACATCGGCGCGCTGCCCGGAAAGATCATCCAGTCGCTCAAGAAGGCCGGCTCCGGCAATCCGGTGTTCCTGCTCGACGAGGTGGACAAGATGTCCACCGACTTCCGCGGCGATCCGTCGGCGGCACTGCTCGAGGTCCTCGACCCGGAGCAGAACTTCTCGTTCAACGACCACTACCTCGACCTGGACTACGACCTCTCCAAGGTCATGTTCATCTGCACCGCGAACACGATGAGCGGCATTCCGCTGCCGCTCCAGGACCGCATGGAGGTCATCCGGCTCGCGGGGTACACGGATCTCGAGAAGTACTCGATCGCCAACCGCTACCTGATCCCGAAGCAGAAGGAGCTCAACGGGCTCGAGCAGGTGCCGATCGAGTTCCGGCGGCGTGCCCTCAAGGCGCTCGTGCACAAGTACACGAAGGAGTCCGGGGTCCGCTCGCTCGAGCGTGAGGTCGGCTCCATCTGCCGGAAGATCGCCAAGGACGTCCTCAAGAACGGTCGTCCCGAGGAGAAGGGGAAGGGCTACGTCGTCACCGAGAAGCTGGTGCAGAAGTACCTGGGGCCGCCGCGCTTCCGGTATGGCACCGCGGAGGAGCAGGACCAGGTCGGCCTCACCACCGGCCTCGCCTGGACCGAGCTCGGCGGAGAGCTGCTCACGGTCGAGGCGCAGGTCATGCCGGGGAAGGGCAAGCTCACCATCACGGGCAAGCTGGGTGAGGTGATGCAGGAGTCCGCCCAGGCGGCGATGAGCTACGTCCGCTCGCGGGCGGAGCTCCTCGGCCTCGACAAGCGGTTCCTCGAGAACATCGACATCCACGTCCACGTCCCCGAGGGCGCCATCCCCAC
>Ga0196976_1001248_pt1 | contig 11966 bp, 11 predicted proteins | sample S3v_513CmetaG_FD_148644 | JGI IMG/M metagenome (GOLD analysis project Ga0196976, IMG submission 148644) | Soil microbial communities from Anza Borrego desert, Southern California, United States - S3+v_5-13C | ecosystem: Environmental > Terrestrial > Soil > Desert | place: USA: California...
CGCCAGACCCGACCGCTTCGAGGACATCATTGCACTCGTTGCCCTGTATCGCCCCGGCCCGATGGATCTCATCCCCGACTTCATCGAGCGCAAGCACGGCCGCCAGAAAGTGGAATACCTCGACCCGCGCCTGGTGCCGATCCTGTCCCCGACGTACGGCATCATGGTGTACCAGGAGCAGGTCATGCAGATTGCCCAGGTCGTCGGTGGCTACACCCTGGGCGGTGCAGACCTGCTGCGCCGGGCGATGGGCAAGAAGAAGCCGGAAGAGATGGACGCCCAACGCAGCGTGTTCGTCGCCGGCGCGGAAAAGAACGGCCTGTCGAAAGGCAAGGCGACCCAGCTCTTCGACCTGATGGAGAAGTTCGCAGGCTACGGCTTCAACAAGTCCCACGCCGCCGCCTACGCGCTGCTCGCCTACCAGACGGCGTACATGAAGGCGCACCACGCCTCGGCGTTCGTCGCCGCCAACCTTTCGGCCGTCATGGACGACACCGACAAGGTGCGCCTGTTCCACGACGATGGCGTCGCGAACGGCCTGAAGATCCTTCCTCCCGACATCAACCGCTCCGAATACCGCTTCGTCCCGGTCGACCGCGAAACCATCCGCTATGGTCTGGGCGGCGTGCGCGGCACGGGCGCATCCGCCATCGCGGCGATCCTCGAAGCGCGCAATGCGGGCCCGTTCAAGGATCTCTTCGATCTCTGCGCCCGCGTCGACAAGCGCCTGGTGAACCGCCGCGTCGTCGAGGCCCTGGTGCGCGCGGGCGCCTTCGACGCCCTCGAGCCGCAGCGCGCCAAGCTGCTGGCTTCCGTGGGGCGGGCGCTGGAGGCCGCCGAGCAAGCGGAGCGCGCCGCAGCGCAGAACAGCCTGTTCGGCGAGGCCGAAGCGCCGCGCGGGGGCGAGCATGCCTACGTCGACGCGCCGGCCTGGGACCTGCGCCAGAAGCTCCTCGAGGAGAAGACGGCCCTCGGGTATTCGCTCTCGGCGCACCTCTTCTCCGTCTATGAAAGGGAGTTGGCGGGTTTTCCGCGCTCGGCGCTGGCGCGGCTGAGCGCCGGCGAGCGCGTTTGGATGGCGGGAATCGTGGTTTCCGCGCGAACCCAGATGACCCGCCGGGGCCGCATGATGGTGGTGATCCTGGACGATTCGACCGCGCAGGTCGAAATCACGGTGTTCAACGAGCTGTTCGAGAAGCACCGCGAGAAGCTCAAGGAGGACGCGTTGCTCGTGGTCGCGGGCAAGGTGCAGAACGACGACTTTTCCGGCGGGTTGCGCGTCACGGCGGAGGAACTCCTCGACCTCGAAGGGCTGCGCGCGCGCTACGCCGCGCGGCTCCGGATCGCCATGAACGGCGCGACCGACCAGGCACGCGACGCGAGGCGCCTGCAACAGCTGCTCGCGCCGTACCGAGCGAGCGGAAACGGCGCGTGCCTGGTCGTGGTGTCCTACAGCAATGCCAAGGCGGCCTGCGACGTGGCGCTTGGCGAATCGTGGCGCGTGCGGCCCGACGGCCAGCTTCTCTCCGAGCTGGGCGCCTGGCTCGCTCCGGAGAACGTCCAGGTGATCTACGGGGTCGCGGCCTAGAAGCCCGGCATCGTCGCCTAGTTGTTCCAGCGGCTCTCGCAGCGCTGCCTGCCGAGCAGGCCCCGGTAGTGGCGGTACCAGCCATTGACCATTTTTTCCGACGGATCGACACGTCGCTTTTCCGCCAGGAAGCTGCGGATGCCGGGATAGCAGGCTTCGACCTGTTCACGGCTCGCGTCCAAGGTCTGCGCGATGGAAAAGCTGCCGCCGTGCGCCATGCACCGGTCGATGAGCTCGCCGCAAGCCTGGGCCAGCCGCACGGCCCCGCCGAGCGCCTGGGGGACGGCCAGCCATAGCGACGCCTGGACGTAGGACCGCCGGGCCCAGGGCAGGAAAGTCTCGGACTCCTGTCGTGTCTCGCGAAGCTCCCGCCGGGCAACTCGGATTCGCCAGTCGTCGCACGCGGCTCGCAGATCGTCGAGAAAAGCGACGAGGGACTCGGGCGGCACCAGGAGCTGGAGGCGCCGCGTCGCGTCGCCGGGCTGCGTTCCCTCGACTTGCGCGGTCGCGGCCTCGGCCAGCGCGCGCGACAGCGATTCGATGCGCAGCGTCACGCTGTAGAGCGGGCCGAAGAGATCCTGGCCGCCGACGGCGAGCGCGAAGAGGTCGGCATTGGAAGTGCGGCTCGCGCGGCGCAGCTCGCCGTCCGGGGTGACCAGCGTCAGAGACTCCACGTGCGCCACGGCAGGGCGCCCGTCCGGCCCGGCCGCGTTCCATGCCACGCTGGTGCCGACCCGGGGCAGCGCGTCGCCCAGCTGCGCTGCCGCCTGGTCCTCGGGACGCATGTGGCGGGCGATCGCCGCCCACCGGGTTCCGGCCTGGACCTCGAGCAGTCCCTGCGTTTCGTCCGTGCAGAGTACGCGGTCCAATCTGCCGATGTCGTATGCATACCCATGGCGCACCGCATCGCGCAGCTCGTGGGCGGAAAGGGGGGCGTTCGGGTTCGCAGCCATGGCCGTCTCCTTGGAAGGCGCCCATGGTGGGCGGCGCATCGGTCCCGGGCAATCGCCGTGCGCAAAGTAGCGCGCGGCGATACCGGGCGGCGCAAGGGCGGCTACCTTGGCGTCGGGAGCCTGTGGAAGCCCTCTAGCGGCTCCGCACCTTCGACGGCGTGCACTTCGACGCTCCTTACGCGCGCGTGCGGGGGACCTATGCGAGCCCAGGCAAGGAGGTCATCGACCGCTTGGCCCGGACCCTGCAGCGTTGCTTCCACCGTGCCGTCGGGTCGGTTGCGGACCCATCCGCGCACGCCCAGGCGGCGCGCCTCCTCGCAAAGCGCATCGCGGAAGCCGACGCCTTGCACGCGACCTTCAATCGTCAGTTGGCGCGTCACCATTGCAAGAATCCGTCAGGCATCATCGGACACAAGCCAAGAGGCGCGGGTTCAGCGCCTTGCTGTCATGTTAAGCTGCCGCGCGAAAGCCGGGCGGGGAGAGATGCTGCGAGACCGGCGCGGGAACAGGGGGAACGTGCAATGCGTATCGGCTTGATCATCGTCGCCGGCCTCGCGCTGGTGGGATTCCTCGTCGTGGCGGTCGTGCTGCCGCAAAAGGCGGGCAACGAAGCGAAGGCGGCCGCGCAAGCGCTCATCGCGGGCGCCGAGCCGGCGCAGAAGCAGGTGAGCGCAGCGGCCGAAAAAAGCGGCAACCTTTCTGGCGCCGGCAAGGATGTCAAGATCGCCCCGAAGACCGACCCAGAGCATGGCGAGTTCAAATGGCTCGTTTCGGACGGCGGCGCGATCCGGGGCTGGAATGAGAAAAACGCCTTGGAAATCACCCTCATGCCGGCCCTCCAGGGCGGCAAGATCGCCTGGACCTGCCGCGGCTATCCAGTCACCGCCATGCCGCCGCAGTGCGGCGGCCGATAGGTCAGGGTCGCGACGCTGCGATTGCCGCCGCCCGCCGCAGGGCGGCCTGCAGGTCCGGTTTCAGATTGTCTGCGCCGATCTCGGCGCGGAAGCCGCTGCGCGACATGAGCGAATGGGGTTGCGCCTGGGCGCCGCAAAGCACCAGCGTCGTGCCGCGGCGTGACAGGCCGCGCCGGAGCGTCTGCATGGCTTCCATCGCAGTCGTATCCATGTTCATGACGTAGTGCAGGTCCAGCACGAGCGCTGCCGGACTGCGGTCCGCGACGGCCTCGCCCAGCTCGTCGAGCTTTCCCACGGAAGCGAAGAAAAGCGACCCCTGGACCTTGTAGGCGGCCACGCCTGGAGGGATGGCCGAGCCGTCAGGCGCGAGCGCAATGGGCTCGATCGTCGTCAGCGCCGAGACCCGGAGGATGAAGAACAGGCCGGCCAGCACGAGCCCGATCTCGACTGCCACGGTGAGGTCCACGACGACGGTGAGCACGAAGGTCGCAAGCAGGATGGTGCGGTAGTGGGGTGAATAGCGCTTAAGGTGAGCAAAGGCCTTCCATTCGCCCATATTGAGCGCGACGTGCATGAGGATCGCCGCGAGCGCGCCCAGGGGGACGTGGAAGGCGAGCGGCGCGGCAACGAGCATGACGGCAAGCACCGTCAGCGCGTGCAACATTCCGGCAGCCGGGGTGCGCGCTCCGGCACGGATGCTGGTCATGGTGCGGGCGATTGTTCCGGTCGCCGCCATGCCGCCGAACATCGGCGCCACCATGTTGGCGATGCCCTGGGCCATAAGCTCCTGGTTCGGATCGTGCCGGCCGTGGATGAGGGCGTCGGCCACCCGCGCGCAAAGGAGCGACTCGACCGCGCCCAGCAGCGCGATGGTGAGCGCCGGTCCCACGAGCGTACGGGCGTTCCCCCACGACCACTCCGGCGGCGCGAAGGCCGGCAGGCCGGTGGGAATCCCGCCAAATCGAGAGCCGATCGTCTCCACCGGGAGGTCGGTGACCGCCGTCAGCGCCGTGGCGGCGGTGAGGACGACGATGGCGCCCGGGATGGGCAGGCGCAGGCGCGGCCAGACGAGGAGCAGGCCGAGGCACCCCATTGCGAGGCCGAAGGCGACCGGATTGAACGTCGACGCCTTCGCCCAGAGCGTGGCGACCTGGCCGACGAAGTCGGCCGGCAGCGATGCGATGCGCAGACCCAGCAGGTCCCTCAGCTGCGAGAGCGCGATCAGCACGGCGATTCCATTCGTGAAGCCGGTGACGATCGCCACCGGGACGAAGCGCACCAGGGATCCGATGCGCGTGAGTCCCATGAGGAAGAGGAGGGCCCCGGCCATGATCGTCGATATGGCGAGATTCAACAGGCCGTGCTGCTGCACGATGCCGTAGACCACGACGATGAACGCGCCCGCGGGGCCGCCGATCTGCACGCGCGATCCGCCGAGGAAAGAGATCAGGAAACCCGCGATCACCGCCGTGACCAGGCCCGCCTCGGGCTTCAGACCGGATGCGATGGCGAACGCCATCGCCAGCGGCAGGGCGACGATGCCGACCGTTACGCCGGCGAACAGGTCCGAACGGAAGATCGCCGGGCTGTAGCCGCGCAGGTCGTCGAACGCGCGCGGCCGGAAGCGGTGCACCGGGAGGCCGGCGCCAGGGAGCTGCATGTGCGTGATGTTAACATTCTATGCACCTAGAAGTGAATTGGGTTATCCTTGAACGGACATGGAAGACCGAACCGCACGCCTCACGATCCTCATCGACCCGCGCAAGAAGGCCTTGTTCGAGGAGCTTTGCGCGCAGGAGGACCAGACGCCGTCCCAGGTAGTGCGCCGGCTGATCCGGGAATACATCGAGCGCCGGACCGGCGCGCCCTGGCAGCCGTCCAGCTCGTCGAAGGCAAAGAAAGCCCGCGGCTAGGGTCGTCGCCGGCGCAGGAGCGCCCGGGCGGTCACGACGCCGGCGACGGCGGCGCCCGCCACCACGAGCCAGTCCCGCCGCCGCCAGCCGGGGCGGCGCGGCGCGCGCATCGATTCGATCGCCTGCGTGGCCGTCTGGCGCTCGAGGTCGACGGGCTGCCGCGGCTGCGTCGTAGTCGCGCCGGTCAGCGTCGCCAGCCGCTGCGTGGCTTCGTTGGAGTCGAATGCGTTGGCCAGGCCATTCGCCGGCGGCGCAGTGACTTCCGCGGGTGCCGCGTCCGCCTGGCGCGTGCGATTGAGCGTCTGCGCCATCACCGCAGTCTTGACCGTGGTATCCAGGAGCTCCGGTTGCGGGCCGCTCGCAAGGCCGGCGGGACGGCCGCGCGCAGGCAGCGACGCGCCGGCGATCTGGCGCTCGCACTCGCGCAGGTCCCGGGCCACGTCCTGCGCGTTCTGGTAGCGCTCCTCGAGCGCCTTCGCCAGCATCTTGGCCACGATGTAGTCGGCGAGCTCCGGGATCGCCGGGTTGACTGCGCTCGGTGCCGGCGGCGCGAAGTTCACGATCTGGTACATGAGCGCGGTGACGTTCTCGCCGTTGAACGGCGTGACGCCCGTGAGCATCTCGTACAGGATGACACCGAGCGAGAAGATGTCCGAGCGGTGATCTGCGCGCTTGCCGATCACCTGCTCGGGGGACATGTACTTCGGCGAGCCGAGCATCATGCCGGTCTGCGTCAGGTCGCCCGCGCCCCGCATGCGGGCGATGCCGAAATCCGTGATCTTCACCGGCCCTTCGGCCGGCACCATGATGTTCGCCGGCTTGATGTCGCGATGCACGACGCCGTGCTGGTGCGCGTAGCCGAGGCCGTCCGCGACCTGCGCGGCGATGCCGACCGCCTGCGCGACCGGCATCGCGCGGCCTTCCCCGATGAGGCTGCGCAATTCCGGCCCTTCGATGAATTCCATGGCGATGAACACGACCTCGCCGGACTTGCCCACGTCGTAGATCGTGACGATGTTCGGATGGTTGAGGCTCCCCGCGGCGCGGGCCTCCTGGTAGAAGCGGGCCTCATAGCGCTCGGCGCCGTCGCGCTCGAGCGCCATGTTGACCGTCTTGACGGCAACCGTTCGTTCCAGGACCGAATCCGTGGCTTTGTACACGACGCCCATGGCGCCGCGCCCGAGCTCAGACTGGACGAGGTAGCGGCCGAGCTTGGGCTGCTCCATTCCGCCTAGCGCTTGAGCGAGCGGAAGATCGGTCCCCAGACCGGATGGCCGGACTCGGCGGCGGAAAGCTCCATGGACGGATCGATGGCCAGCGCCTTGCGGAATTCGTCGCGGCACTGGCGCTCCCGGCTGGAAGCGCAATGGATGAACGCCAGGTGCTTGTGGGCGTCGATGCGCTCGCCCTCGGCGAGGCCCTGGTCGAGCGCGCTGTGCAGGCTCTTCATGGAGTCGACGTAGTCGCCGTCCTCGTATTGACGGAGGCCGGTCTTCAGCGCCGCCTGCCCCTTGCTGGGCGCGAACAGAGCCTGGATGGCGCGGCCCGGCTCGGTGGCGCATGCCTGCAGGAGCGCCACGATCAGCGCGACGCAGACCGCTACCCCGACCCGCACCATCGACCCCCCTCTATTGCCCAGCCGTCGTTCGTGCCGCTATTGGAACCGGTGGCGGATACGCACCGGTTCCCCGGGTTTTACCACGATCTCGCGGACGTGCGCCGGGAAGTTGCCATTGCGGATCTCGATCTTGTGCGGACCGGCCGGGAGATCGATGCTCTGCACCGGTGGGCTCACGCCTCGGCTGCGCCCATTCACGAAGACCTCGCCCCAGGGGGCGATGGCGACCACCACTTTCCCGTCTGCGGCCGATGCGGGTGGCGCGGCCGGTTGCGCACGCTCGGGCTTCGCAGCGGCAACGCGCTCGACGCGCTTCTCCACCGGCGCCTTCTTCTCTTCCGGGGCCTTGCGCTCGAGCGCGACTTTCTTCGGCGCCGGCTTGTCCGCGTTCGTGGCGCGCAGCAGCTCCGACGCGTTGACGAGCCTTGCCGGCTCCCGGGCGACTGGCGCGGGCACTGCCGCAACCGCAGAGCCGTCCGCCTGATCCTCGGATAGCATGCCCAGCACCAGGCCACCGGCCACCAGGCCTACGAACAGGGCGGGCGCGGCGAAGAGGGAGGACCGGCGCAGGCCCAGCGGGCCGGTGCCGGCGAGCCAGGCAACCAAGCTGCCGCCGTTGATCGCCGATTGCGCATCGGCCACCCGTCGCGCCGCAGGCGCTCCGAGGACCGAGTAGACCTCATGCTCCCTCACGTGCTTGTCGGTGCGCGAGCCCTCGTGCCTGAAAAGACTCAGGTAGTCGCGCGAAAGGCAGGACACCACCTCGTAGAAGGAGCGCGACACGAGCAGCTGGCCGGGGCGCGAGAAGCTCATCACCCGCTGGGCGACGTTGATTCCATCGCCGATGATGTTCATCTGGCCGTTGAGGTCCTTCACCAGGCGCACCGGGCCCAGGTTCACGCCCAGCCGCACTGGAAGGCCCGCACCGGGGAATGTCGCAGCCATGTCGCGGACGGACATGGCCGCGAAGAGCGCGTCCTCCGGATCGCCCATGAAGGTGACCGCGGCGCCGTCTCCGGTATCCAGGATGATGCGGTCGCGCGTCGGAACCTGCTCGAGGGCCTTGGCGAGCACGAGATTGAAGCGCTGCTTGAGCTGCAGCTGATCGGCGACCGCCTTCTTTGAATACTCGACGATGTCGAGGAAGAGGACGCTGCACACCAGCGTGCGGCCGGAGCTCTCCATCTTCTTGGTGGTGACGCCGAAAGCGGCCTAGCGGCCGCGACGCTGCCTATTTTACGCGCATGCCCGGCTTCGCCCCGCTATCGGGCGAGATGAGGAATATTCCCGGTTCCTCGCCCGACGCGGCGAGAATCATGCCTTCCGAGACGCCGAACTTCATTTTGCGCGGTGCAAGATTCGCCACCACCACGGCCAGCCGGCCTTCCAGCTTCTCGGGCGCGTACGCCGACTTGATGCCGGCGAAGACGGTCCGCGTAGAGCCACCCATGTCCAGCGTGAGCTTGAGGAGCTTGTCGGCGCCTTCCACGTGCTCGGAGCGAATGATCTTCGCCACGCGCAGGTCGAGTTTTGCAAAATCATCGATCGAAATCTCGCTGCTCACCGCTTGCTCCTTCGTGGCATGTAGCTGTTTCTCTACAGGGGGTTTCTTTGTCGCACCGTGAGGCAGCGGTGCAACGTCCAAGAGCCCATCGAGCTGGTTCTGCTCCACGCGGCTCAGGAGATGGCGGTACTCGGCGATCCGATGACCCGATGCGAACGGCTTCGCCGCGTCCGGCCATTGCAGCGCCGGGAGATTCAGGAAGCGCTCGGCGTCGGCGGCGACCTTCGGGAGCACCGGTTTCAAGTACACCGTGAGCACGCGGAAGAGGTCCAGGGCCGTCGAGCACACTTCATGCAGGCGCGCTTCCGCGCCCGCCTGCTTGGAAAGCTCCCAGGGCTTGTGCTCGTCGACGTACTGGTTCGCCGTGTCCGCGAGCGCCATCACTTCGCGCAACGCCTTTCCGTATTCGCGCGCCTCGTAGAGCGAGGCGATCTCTTCCGCGCGGCCGGCGAAGCCGAAGGCGTCGCGGACGGGCAGGACCTCGCCGGCGAACTTGCGGTGGATAAACACCGCGCAGCGGCTTGCGATGTTCACGTACTTGCCGACGAGGTCGCTGTTCACGCGCGCGAGGAAATCCTCGGGGTTGAAGTCGATGTCCTCGACGTTGGCGTTCAGCTTCGCGGCGATGTAGTAGCGCAGCCATTCCGGATTCATGCCGAGCTCAAGGTAGCGCAGCGGGCTGATGCCGGTGCCGCGCGACTTGGACATCTTGTCGCCCGACACCGTGATGAACCCGTGCACGAAGACATGGTCCGGCACCTTGTACGGCTTGCCGGCGAACTTCAGCATCGCCGGCCAGAACAGCGTGTGGAAGTAGATGATGTCCTTGCCGATGAAATGCACCTGCTCGGCGGCCGGGTCCGCGAGGAAGCCCTCGAAGTCCATGCCTTTCCGCGCGCAATAGTGCTTGAAGGAGGCGAGGTAGCCGATCGGAGCGTCCAGCCAGACGTACAGGTACTTCTCCTCGGCGATGTCGGGCACGCGGATGCCGAAATACGGCGGGTCGCGCGAGATGTCCCAGTCCGAGAGGGCCTTGTCTCCTTGCCCTTCGAGCCACTCTTTCGCCTTGTTCACAACCTGCGGCTGCAGTCGTCCGGGCGTGTCGAGCCAGTCCCGCAGGAACGCCTTGCACTTCGGATCCGAAAGCCTGAAGAAATGGTGCTCCGAGCTTTTCAGGACCGGCTTCGCCCCGGACAGGGTCGAGTAGGAGTTCTTCAGCTCGGTGGCGGAATAGACCGTACTGCAGTTTTCGCACGCGTCCCCGTACTGGTCCTTCGCGCCGCAGTTCGGGCATTCGCCCCTGATGTACCGGTCTGCGAGGAACATGCCCTTCAGCGGGTCGAACAGCTGCTCGATCGAGCGCGTGTAGACGAGCCCCGCGGCTTTCAGCTTGCGATAGATGTCCTGCGACAGCGCTACGTTCTCGGCGGAGTGGGTGGAGTGCCAGTTGTCGAAGGAGACGTGGAATCCTTCGAGATACGCTTTCCTTCCGCTCGCGATCTTCTCGACAAAAGCTTCCGGCGAAGTGCCGGCCTTTTCCGCGGCCAGCATGATCGGCGCGCCGTGCGCGTCGTCGGCGCCGACGAAATGCACTTCGTGGCCTTGCATCCGCTGGAAGCGCACCCAGATATCGGCCTGGATGTACTCCATGATGTGCCCGATGTGGAACGGGCCATTCGCGTAAGGCAGCGCGGTGGTGACGAAAAGCTTGCGCAGGGCTTGCGGCATGAGGGACGGCGATTTTAGCTTACACTTGACCTATGTCCTTGAATGAACAGCAGGTGCACGACGCGCTGCGCCGCATCGTCGATCCCAATACCGGGAAAGACCTCCTCGCCACGCGCTCGGCGCGCAACATTCGTGTTTCCGGTGCGGATGTATCGCTCGACGTGGAGCTCGGCTACCCGGGCAAATCGCAGCAGGAGCCAATCCGGCGCGAAGTCATCCAGGCGCTGAAGCAGGCCGGTGCCGGTACGGTCACGGTGAGCATTTCTTCCAAGGTCGTTCCGCACGCCGTGCAGCGCGGCGTGAAGCTCATCCCCGGCATCAAGAACATCATCGCGGTTGCTTCAGGCAAGGGCGGCGTCGGCAAGTCGACGACGGCGGTGAACCTGGCGCTCGCGCTCGCGGCCGAAGGCGCCGCGGTCGGGATGCTGGACGCCGACATTTATGGTCCTTCGCAACCGATGATGCTCGGCATCGGCGGCCGGCCGGAGTCACGCGACGGCAAGCGCCTGGAGCCGATGGAAGGGCATGGCATCCAGGCTATTTCGATCGGTTTCCTGATCGACATCGACACACCCATGGTATGGCGCGGCCCGATGGTCACGCAGGCGCTGGAGCAGCTGCTCAAGGACACGAACTGGCGCGAGCTCGACTACCTGGTCATCGACCTCCCGCCGGGCACGGGCGACATCCAGCTCACCCTCGCGCAGAAGGTGCCGGTCACCGGGGCGGTAATCGTCACCACGCCGCAGGACATCGCCCTCATCGATGCCCGCAAGGGGCTGAAGATGTTCGAGAAGGTCGGCATCCCGATCCTCGGCGTGGTGGAGAACATGTCCTGGCACCGCTGCGAGAAGTGCGGCCACGAGACGCACATCTTCGGTTCCGGGGGTGCGGAGAAGATGTCGAAGGACTACGGGGCCGAGCTCCTGGGCCAGCTGCCGCTCGACGAATCCATCCAGCAGCAGGCCGATTCCGGCAAGCCCACGGTGGTATCGGATCCGGACGGCGAGATCGCGGGGATCTATCGCAAGATCGCGAGGCGCGCCGCGGTGAAGATCGCCGAATCGCAGCGCGACATGACATCCAAGTTCCCCAACATCGTCGTCCAGAACACGTAGACATGCCGATCAAGGCCGACAAGTGGATCCGCCGGATGGCGGCCAAGGGGATGATCGAGCCGTTATCCGTTGTCCCCCGAATTCAAGATCTTCGCGAACATCAACGCGACGCGATCGTCGATCCGAAGGCCCAGGGCCGGCGCGCCCCCGGATCTAGGCCCGTCTTCGTCCTCCGCCCCTAGATCTAGTGCCTGCACGGCGCCCCGATCGGCGCAAAAAAACCTGCAAAAAGCCTTGACTGCCGGGGGGTCATCCCTATAATCGCGCGAATCTTTTTCGATCTTTTCGTCGCGCGATAGCGAGGAGAAGGAGGTCATCATGACAAGACAGACGATTGCATTCGAGGTGTACGACGTGTCGGTTCGCGACATTCCGGAAGGTTAGTTTCCACCCGCGCCAGGAGACTTTGATGGGGGACCGCCCTAGCTTCACCCGCAGCAGACAAGCCGCACTCGCCAAGCAGCAGCCGCAGGAACAGCTCTTCGATACGCACCCCGAAGTCAGCCTCGACTTCGAGATCGTGCGCCAGGCTGCAAGACAGAAATACACCCGGCCGTTTCTGATCCTCGA
>Ga0196976_1001249_pt1 | contig 11961 bp, 11 predicted proteins | sample S3v_513CmetaG_FD_148644 | JGI IMG/M metagenome (GOLD analysis project Ga0196976, IMG submission 148644) | Soil microbial communities from Anza Borrego desert, Southern California, United States - S3+v_5-13C | ecosystem: Environmental > Terrestrial > Soil > Desert | place: USA: California...
CGCGTTCGGTCACGAAGATGGCGCGTACGGTCAACGTGCGCCAGCGCGGCCAGCGGCATACTGCGTTCAACCTCAACTCGAGAGACTTTCCATGCGTCTTGCCTTCGCCGTCACGCTCGCCGCCGCCATGATTGCCGGGTCCACCGAGGTCGTCGCCCAGACCGCGCGGCCTGCGGAACGCGGGCTGTACCTCACGATCTTTCGCTCGCCCTCCACGGGTCTGGAGTGGCGCACCGCCCATGTCGGCGTGCATGGCGGGTACTATCCCACCGTGATCACCCGCGACGGACAGCGCGAGAACGTCAACTTTGGCCGGGCGGGAGTTACCTGGTATGCGAAGTCCCAGGGCGCGGGCGTCTATGTCAGCCCTTCCGTGGTATGGAGCCTCAGTGACGGTTGGAAGAATGGCGCGCTCACCGACGCCGGCTTTCGTGGACGCGTCTTCCGCGCCCTGAATGGACGGCTTGGCGTTGGCGTCCTCACCACAACGGACGGCGAAGTGCGCGTGAATCCCACCGTCGGCCTGGACATCAAGCTCGGTGCCGGACGATGAAGGAAATTTCAGCGTCGCGCACCGCACGCGTGGGCGGCTGGTCGCTCATCGCGTCCGCGGTTGGCTTCCTCGCCGTGTTCACGTGGCTCGCCGCGTACTTCAACTATCCCGACGTGCTCGATGGCGCCGCGGCGGATGTGCTTCCAACGCTCGTCGGTCTTGGGGCTGCCGGACGCGGTGTATGGATGGTGTACGCCATCCTGCCGCTGCTCCTGATTCCCGCGGGGATCGGCGCACACGCGGCGTGGGGCAGCACCACGCCGAACGCGACGCGTGCCGCGCTCGTCGCGGCAGTCATCAGCGCCTTCAGCATGCTGCTCGGCCTGGCGCGCTGGCCTTCGGTGCATTGGGAACTCGCGCAGGCATACGCCACTGCGACTCCCGATGGACGAATCGTGATCGACTCGATCTTCCGCGGCCTCAATGCGTATCTCGGCAACTTCATCGGCGAGTTCGTTGGCGAACTGTCGCTCAATGCTTTCTTCGCCCTCACTGCGGTTGCCCTCCTGCGCTCCGGTCGCCGGGTGGCCGGTTGGACCGGAATCGCAGTGGCGGTGATCGGGTTCGCGGCAGCATTCCGCAACGTGACCCCTGTGGTGTCACTGGTGGCCGACGCGAACAACGTCGTACTCCCCATCTGGCTCATCGCGCTCGGCGTCCTGCTCATCCGCCCAAACCACCGAGCCGAGGCTATTTGATCTTCTTCGCCGGCATCTCCTGCCCTCCGCGCTTCATCACCATTTCCGTGACCTTGCCGTCGGCACCAACTGTAAATGTGATGCTCAGGGCCGCGTCGACACGCTCGACACCAAACGTCGTCCCGGAAATGTGCGCGAGCACGCGCTTTGGATTACCGGCCGGCTCACCGTAGAGCTGCCCGTTCTCGAGCGTCACGACGATGGTACGCCCGGGGCCCATCTCGTACTCACCCACGAAGGCTGCCAGGTTCGGGGCAGCGCCCGCAGGCGCGCTCACCGCGGCCGAAACGTTCGTGCGGTCGCCGAGCCGCGTGAACTGCACACCTTTTGCCACGGGATTGCTGTAGACGAAGCCGTTCACATTCCCGCTCGCATCGCGCGAGAAGCGCACGATCATCATGCGGAACATGTATGTGTCAGGAGCAACTGCCGTGAGCTCGGTGGATCGTTCCGGCATACTCTCGGAGCGAATCGCAACCGTGTTCGTCCCGGGAATCACCTCGAATACGGATCCGAGCTCCGTGCTTTCGTACCGTCCATCGACGGCCTTCAACTCCGCCGCGGTCGCGGTGTATGGCTGCGCTCGACGGTAGCGGGTCACATCGCCTTCCATGCTCCTGAACTCGATGTCGCCGGCCTCGGTGAAGGTCATGGTAAAATCGTCCTGCGACCGGAAGAACGTCGATGGGTTCATGACGCGGAACGTGGTCGCGTTCACTGCCACGAGCGGCGGACCGTTCGCGACCATCAAGCGCCCGTTCTGCACGCCAAGCCGCATCGGCTCGCCGGTCTTCTCGTCGAAGAAGAGTCCCGCGCGACTGCTGACGTCGACGCCGGGAGCCGCGGCCGGACGCGTCGCCCGCCACCGGGCGATGGCCGCGGGATCCGGCGGCGACAGGAAGACGTCGTCGATCATGCGACCCGCGAGGTTCGTCGCGGATACCGGATCGAAGTTGCACGACACGGCCGCGGAGAGGTTGCTCTCGGGGATGCGACCCATCCAGGTGCTGAAGCCAGCGGCCCCACCGGAATGAGAAATGATTACCCCGCCGGGAGTCGAGTCCACGATGACGCCACGCGCGTAGTCCAGCTTGCGTCCATTCGTCAGGCGCACCTGCTCGTGGAGCTGCGTCGTCACCTGCCTGCCGAGCTTCCCGCTGGCGAGCGCATCCTGCCAGGTGAGCATGTCCGGGATGGTGCTCACGATGGCGCCGCCGCCGCGGTTGTTGCCGAGTCGCATGTACGGCTTCCATGACGCGCCGTCCTTCTGATACCCCATCGCGGCGTTTGAACCCGCCTGCATGATGTCGGGGACGTACGCCGTCGACTTCATCCCCATCGGCTCGAAGATTCGCTTTTTCGTGAAGTCCGCGAACGACATCCCGCTGACGCGCGCGACGATCAGCTTCGCCAGCTCGTAGCCTCCGTTCGAGTATCCCCACTCGGTACCAGGGACGAAGTTGAGGCCGCGTTGGCGCAGGAGCAGCGTGTGGACGTCCGTGCCCTCTGGCGCGAGTCCGATGATCCCCGTCCAGTCGCGGATGCCGCCGGTGTGGGTGATCAGGTTGTCGACAGTGATCGTGTGGCCGTAGTCGGGCAGCTCGGGGAGATGCTTGCGGATGTCGTCGTCGAGCTTGAGCCGGCCATCCTGTGCAAGGAGCAGGATGGATGTCGCAGTGAACTGCTTCTGGGTGGAGCCAATGTCGAAGAGCGAGTTCGCTCCGATCGGCGTGCGCTTCTCGAGGTCGGCAAGCCCGTAGTAGCGCGTCATCACGATCTTGCCATTCTGCGAAACACCCGCGGCGCATCCTGGAGTCTCGGCTGTGATCGCGCGGAAGATGGCGTCGATTTTTGCTGCCTTGTCCTGAGCCGCTGCAGGTATCGCCAATACCGTGACAACCACTGCGGACACGACGGACCTAACGGCGGAACTGACGGCGGATCTAACAGCGGGTCTGAGGGCGGATCCGACCGCGATGAACGGCGTTGTCATGGTGCGAAAACTCCAGTGAGACGTTGCTTACCCCGAGCCGAGAGCCGAGGACCGAGGGCTGAGAACAGGCCCATACCTCGCAGCTCTACGTATGCGTCCCTGGCGGAGTTTCACTTTCAACAGCTACGGCCAAGGCTGAGAGCCGAGGCCGAGAGCCGAGCAGCTGGCCGTTATGGTCACTCATGACTATCTTGTGACCATGTCAAAGAACGACGTCCGCGTCGCCGAGCTCAAGGCGCGTCTCAGCGAGTATCTGCGCGCGGTTCGCAAGGGGCGCGAGCTCACGGTCTACGATCGCGACCAGCCCATCGCGCGGCTCGTTCCTCATGCAGCGTCCGCTGGTCGGCTCCAGGTGCGCGAACCGATCCGCACCTACCGCACGCTTGGAGACATCCCGCTACCGCCGCCGGCGGAACTCTCCGTTGACGCGGTCGAGCTGCTCCTTGAAGACCGGAACGGGCGGTGATCGCGTACATCGATTCTTCGGTCGTCCTCCGGATCGTCTTCGGCCAGCCGGGCGGGCTTCCGGAATGGGGGAAGATCACGCGCGGTGTCACGAGTGGACTGCTGGAGGTGGAGTGCCTGCGCACGATTGATCGGCTGCGTCTCGTCGGTTCACTGGAGGAGGAAGACCTGGTCGCCCGCCGAGAGGCGGTGTACCGCATCCTCGAAGGACTGGAAATCGTCGAGGTATCTCCCGCAATCCTTCGACGCGCCGGTCAGGCGATGCCCGCGCCACTCGGCACGCTCGACGCGATTCACCTGTCCACCGCGGAGCTGTGGCGCGAGATCACCGGCAACGAGCTGCTGATGGCGACGCATGATCAGGCACTCGCGCTCGCAGCGCGTGCGAGCGGATTCCGGGTACTCGGCGGCCGTGGTACGCAGTAAGCCGAGGCCGTTAGCCGAGGCCGTTAGCCGAGGCCGATATCAGCGATACCCGAACAGCGGCGGAAACACGATCACCACAATCGCCGCCCAGATCGCGTACACGTGGAGGTATCGCGTCTGCCACCGCTCCAGCCCTGCGAGCGAGTCGCGATTCCGCAGGAAGCGGACGTACAGCATCGCCGACCACGCAAGATTCACCAGCAGGATCATGTTCATTCCCAGCACGGCGACGCGGTTGGGACTGAACCCGAACTCCGTGATGCGCCCCACGATGTTCCAGAGGGCGAGGGCATCCGCGACGAGTGCCGCGACGACCAGCACCACCTGGATGATGTCGAAGATGCCGGGTGGTGCATCGGGATCGCGCGCCGAGAGTGAGTAGAGCATCAGCGCCAGCACGATGACGAGCAGTCCATTGAACGCCATCAGCATCTCGCGTTCGACATTCACCGCGCGTCCCGTGAACAGCAGCGTCCCGAGGAACGTCAGGAGCACCGCGGTGAACAGCGGCGAGAAGAGCCGCGTCAGCACGGGCGCCATGTTCTCGATGACGCTCTGTTTCGCCTCCACCAGCCACGCCGCGACGATTACCGCCCCGGCCGCGCCGCAGGGAATCAGCCAGTGCTCCACGAATCGCTCGACGTTCACCCCGATGGTGGTGAACATCATGACGAGGAAACCGGTCAGGAGCCCGCCGCCGAGCGCAATGAGCACCAGGTAGATGACCCACTCGCCGGAGAAGCGGATGAAGTCCATGCGTCCCGCCACCTGGCTCCACCGACCCCCGGCATACGCGATACCAACCGCGAGCCATAGCGCGATGGGAAGGTGAATGGCTGCAAGAATCTGGGTGCTGCTGTCGGCTGACGTATACGGATAAATGTTCGCGAAGATCGCCGCGGCGACGAAAGCAACCGCGAGCCACCGGGTCATGGACGATGCGCTGAGATCCCGTTTCCACACAAAGTAGCCGACGAGAAATGGGAGGACGAAGAGGCTGATGTTGCGCGCGTAGAACACCTCGTCCTGTCCCCACAGCTTGCCGAAGAGATTCGGCGCCTTGATGGCGATCGCAGCGCCAACGGCCAGCGCGAAGGCGACGATCGCGTCCATGCGTCCGGGTGCGGCGCTGTCAGCGCTCGCGGTCGGCACGACCACCAGTTGCTTCCAGAGCCGCTCTGAATGCTCCAGCGCGAACTCGCGCGAGAGGGAGTCGAGATTCCCCATCCGCTTCACCGCGACGAGAAACGCTTCATCGGGTGCGAGGCCAACGTCGCTGAGTGACGCGACCTGCTCGCGCAGGTGATCCTCCAGCTCCGCGACATCCCGCGAGCCGATGGCCTGCCGGCGCAGCAGGTACTGCCGCCACTGGGCGATCTGCTCCTCGAGCACGTTCGCGTTGGTCGTGGGTCTCATGCGAACGCAGGTTGAAGGTTATCGTACGCGAAACGCGGACGATGCGCGGGCGCGGGACGCGCGAGCGGCTGCCAGATGCCACCAAGCGTCGCGTTGATCACCTGCCACTGCCGCCGCTCTTCGGCGAGCTGGGTCTTACCCGCCGCTGTTATATGGTAGTACTTCCGCTTACGTCCGCTCTCGGCGGTCTCCCAGCGCGCCTTCACGTAGCCGAGGCGTTCGAGACGATGCAGGACAGGATAGAGCATCCCGTCGGTCCATTCGAGACGACCGCCCGACAACTCACGAACGCGCTGGAGGATCGCATAGCCGTAACTGTCCCCCTCGGCCAGGATCGCGAGCACGATCGGCGTGGAGGACGCAGCCATCAGGTCCTTGCTGATGTCCGTTGGCCCGGTGGATGGCGGTGTGGGAGGCATACCTTGTAGCTCTACGTATACTCAACCACGCCGGTTTCGCTAGCCCTTTTTCGGAATTCCTACGCCGAGTTCGCAGAGAGAGGCAGCGAGACCGTGAACTCCGAACCCACATCCACCTCGCTCTGCGCGGTGAGATCTCCCTTCATCGCGCGCGCCAGGTCACGGCTGATCGCCAGCCCGAGCCCCGTGCCTTCCTTGTTCTTGGTGAGCGACCGCCCAACCTGCACGAACGGCTCGAACACCGACTCGAGCTTGTCCGCGGGAATGCCAAACCCGGTGTCGCGCACGGAAATCATCGCGCGATCGCCGGATACACGCGTCGACACCGTGATCTCACCGGTGTCGGTGAACTTCAGCGCGTTCGACACCAGGTTGAGCACGATCTGCTCGACCTTGGCGCGATCCGCCCACGCCGTCACCGGTCCGTCGACGGGAACGAAGTTCAGCGCCACGCGTTTGGTCTGCGCCTGGCCGGCGAGCAGCTGCATCGCGGACTGGGCCGCCTCATCCAGCGAGATGTTGTCGAAGTCGTAGGTGAGCTGGCCAGCCTCGATGCGGGTGAAGCCGAGGATGTCGTTGATGATTGCGAGCAGGTGCGCCTGGCTGCGCTTGACCCGCTCGAGATGGTCCCGCTGCTTTTCGTTGATCGTGCCGGCGACCTCGAGGAGCAGCAGGTCGGCGTAGCCGCCGATGGCGTTGAGCGGGGTCCGCAGCTCGTGCGACATGGCGGCGAGGAATTGTCCCTTCACCTTGTTCGCCTCGTCGGCGCGCTGACGTGCCTGTTCCGCCTCCCGCGTGCGCTTCTCGAGCTCGTCGCTGTGCCGCTCGAGCTGGTCGGCCATCGCGCGCACTTCTTCTTCGCGAACTTCAGCCTCGCGCCGCGCCGCTTCCTCGAGCGCCAGCCGCTGCGCCGCACGCATCTCCCGCTCCTGCGCCTGGCGCCGCTCCGTGAGGTCGCGCGTCACCTTGGCGAATCCGACGAGCTCTCCGGACTTGTTCCGGAGTGCGCTGATCAGGACGCTGGCCCAGAACGTCGAGCCGTCCTTCCGGACGCGCCAGCCTTCCTCCTCGAACTTTCCCGTGCGCGCCGCTGTCTCGAGCTCCTTGTCCGGGTGACGGCTCGCGATGTCATCGGGTGTGTAGAATTGCTTGAAGGACCTCCCGATGATCTCGTCGGCGTGGTACCCCTTGATACGCTCGGCGCCGGGATTCCACGTCATGACGTTCCCCTTCGGGTCCATCAGGAAGATCGCGTAGTCCCTGACGCCATCAACGAGGAGCCGGAATCGCTCCTCGCTTTCGCGCAGCGCTTCCTCCGCTTCGCGTCGCGCGGTGAGGTCGCGGGTGACCTTGCCGAACCCGCGGAGCTCACCCTTTTTGTCACGCAGGGCCGTGATCACCACGTTGGCCCAGAAGCGCGTGCCGTCCTTGCGGATGCGCCAGCCTTCGTCCTCGAAGCGGCCTGTCTCGGCGGCAACCTTCAGCTCGTAGTCGGGAAATCCCTCGTCGACGAGCTCGCGCGGATAGAAGACGGAGAAGTGCTTGCCGATGATCTCGTGCGCCTCATACCCCTTGAATCGCCGTGCTCCGGCGTTCCAGCTGAGCACGTGGCCGGTGGGGTCCAGGGCGAAGATCGCATAATCCCGAACGGAATCGATGAGGAGGCTATGCAGTTCCGCGATCTCTTGCGATTGCATGTCGTCGGACTGGGGTTACACGAACGGCATCACCTCGGCAGCACGCGTAAACATCAGGACCCCGAGGTCCCAATTCCAGCGGTAAGGCAGCCAAATCGACCGTGGCGGACTGAGCCGAGAGCCGAGAGCCGAGAGCCCGTTAGCCGAGGCCGAGGCCGAGAGCCGAGGCTACTGACTGATATACAGCCTGATCGCCTCGAGCTCGTCGTCCGTCATCTTGCCGAAGTACGGCCACGGCATGAATTCGGGGTTCAGCGCGCGACCGGATGGCGTCGTCCCGGTCCTGATAGTATTCCTGAACGCTTCCGCGGAGTTATTTGCCACGAAGGCGATGAGGCTTGGGCCGGGTGGAGGACCGCCGCCGCCAGCCTCCTTGCCGCCGCGAAGGTCGGCGCCGTGGCACACGTTGCATCCCGTGACGTGCGCGAGATAGCGGCCGTACTCGGCGGTCACTCCGGGCGCGATGGCCATGCGTTTCCCAACGGAATCATGCGCGATCATTTCCGACACCGTCGGGAAGATGCCGGCGCCAAGCAGTGCGCCGCCGACCACGCCGATCTTTCGCGCGGGGAAGGACTGGCTCACCGGCGGTAGTGTCCGCAGGTAGGCAATCAGCGCCGCCGCATCAGTGTCGTTGAGGTTCGTGTACGCTTCGGAGGGCATGATGATCAGCCGCCGGCCATCCTTCGCGACGCCATGTCGGATGGCGCGCTCCCAGTCTTCGGGTGTATACGTCGCACCGACGCCACCTTCACCAGCGGTGAGATTCGGCGCAGCCATTCCGACGAGGACAGCGGGGAGCGCGAATGGCTTTCCGGCCATCCCCGTTCCGTGGCATCCCTCGCATCCCATGAAGTCGGCGAGGTGGGCGCCGCGCGCGAGGAGCGCGCTGTCATTCGCGGGGACCGTCACCGGGGTGCCTGCGACGTCGGCTGCGCTGGCGGCCTTGCGGCGGCCGACGACATTGAGCGCGATGACCACGATGAGGACGAGACCGACCAGGCTCGCGAGTGCGACGCCGATCCACTTGAGGGCTTTCATGTACTGGGGAGGAGAGAGCAGGGAGGGAAGAGCCGGTACAAAATACGCGCGTCGCCCCTCAGACTGGCAATACCGGTTTGCCCGTGCGCTGTCCTCGCTCATTCCTTCCCTCCGGCGGCGCGGATGAGCTGCATGGCCGGCTGGCTCACGAAAATCGGTGCATGGAACCGCTGGCCGTATGACAGCGGAGTCACGTCGTGGTACTCGTGGCGTGCGGTATCGCCATGGCCCGGGTGCAACCGCTTCCATATGGAAGCGCGCGGGTTCGGGTTGGCGCCACGGGACAGCAGCAGCTCCGTGCATGGAGCGACGAAGGGGCCGCGCTTCCGGTAGTTCATCCAGAAGTTCGGCTGCGATACGACGGTATTGAACAGCGCAGTAAAGCCACCGAAGCCGGACGCGCCCACGCGCGCACGCACATCGGGATCCATCCCGCGGTCCAGCAGCCACCGCGCGATCTCCAGCTCGTCGTACTCGACGCACATGTGCAGCAGTGTCGTCCCGTCGAGCGGCGTACCGGTCGTGGCGTCGATCGGGTCCATGCAGCCGAGCGCGCGCGGGTAGATCTCATCGTGGCTGAAGGTGCGCGACAGAAGCCCGGGGTCCCGGCGAAGATGCGCCTCAAGCAGATCCAGGCGGCCGCGGTGCAGCGCCATCGGCGCCGTGTCCGGGAGACGCAGTCCGTGGCGGACATACAGCTCCAGGATGGCGTGCTTCGCCTCCGGGTTTCGCGCATCGGTGCTTACCACAGTCTCGAACGGGGCGAGCAGCGTCCCATCATCGTCGTACATCCGCGCGCCCAGCGAGAGGACGTACGCCGTACCCTCGACGCTCAGCGTGTACGCGGGTCCACCGAGTCCATCGTCGGGCATTGATGGAAGACCGGCCAGGGAGCGGATGAGCTTTGCAGTTCCGACCTTGCTCTGCAGCACGGCCCGACCGAAGGCCGTCCGGTGGTCGCGAGCGCCGAGATCATGCAGCAGTTGGATGATGCGGTCGCGTCCTGCGTTCGCGGCGTAGGACATCGGTGGTCCCCAGTTCGAGTCCGCGCGCAGCAGTGTCTGCTCCTGGATCAGCGACGGGTTTTTCGTAACGAGCGCCCGGACCGCATCGATGTCGTCCTTCCAGATGGCGTCGACCAGCTCCACGGCCTGTACGAGGCGCGGCCAGCTGGTCGCCTGGTAGCTGCGCGCAAGGATCAGCTGCGCGTCGGCCAGCTTCGTATCGCTCGGCGCGATGCCGTCGGGATGGAATTCGCGGAGCTCGGCGATGGCGGCGGAATCGCCGGAGTGCATCGCGCGGAGCAGGTCCCTGGCCTGATGCTTCAGCTGGTCCAGATTGGGGACGACGGGCAGCCGGCGAACGGGCATGACGAGCCTCCTTGTGCGCCCGTGGTCCGCTTGCATGGGCATGAGGAGGTTCGAAGGAACCAGCCGTTATTGCGTCTCGGTCAGGTGGACTCGGTCCTCTCCGCGGACGGGCGGCGCCCTGCGCGCCGTCCGGGAGAATATGCCGAACCCGCAACGGCTGCAAGCCGCGAGCCGGGAGCCGAGGCCGAGAGCCGAGGCCGATATGTAGACAAACGTCATATGATGTGTAGATTACCGTCATATGCCACGTTCAATGCCCGCCCCCGACCTCGTCCGGGGCACGCTGGAGATGCTCATCCTCCACACGCTCACCATCCGGCCGATGCACGGATACGCCGTCGCGAAACACATCGCAGACCGGTCCGGGGACGTCTTCCAGGTGGGACAGGGATCGCTGTATCCCGCCCTCGAGCGACTGCTGTCCCAGGGATTGGTGACCGCGAAGTGGGGTGACTCGCCCACCGGCCGCAAGGCGCGCTACTACACCATCACTGCCGCGGGCCGGCGCCGGCTCGGACAGGAGATCTCGGAGTTCGACACTGCACTCGCGGCGATCGCGCGGGTGATGGAGAGTGCGACATGACCGGCATCCTGCGTGGATTCTTCCATCGCCTGCGCGTGCTGCTGCGCGGCGAACAGTACGCGCGCGAAGTGGATGAGGAGATCCGTTTTCACCTGTCCCTCGACGCCGCGCAACGGATGCACGCGGGATCGGACGCGACGGATGCCGCCGACTCCGCGCGCCGGCAGTTCGGCAACCCGACCTTCATCGCCGAAGAGGTCCGCTACGCGAGCGGGACGCGACACATCGACGGCATCGCCCAGGACGTCCGCTACGCGTTGCGCAGCCTGCGGCGCGCGCCCGCATTCACCATCCTGGCGATCGTCACCCTCGCCATTGCCATTGGCAGCTCGACGGCGGTATTCAGCGTCGTGGACACGATCGTGCTGCGCGGGCTGCCGTATCGCGACGCGGACAGGCTCCACGCGATCTACGAGCGGAACGACCAGGGCAGTTCCCGCACGCCATCCTATCCAACGTTCGCGGACTGGAAGACGCAGGCCGCGTCGTTCGGCGATGCTGTCGAAGACATCGCGTTCATCCGTGGCGACGGTGTCCTCATCGACGACGATCCGGAACGGCACATCACCGCGTATGTGTCGCGCGAATTCTTCGACGTCGCCGGAACCCGGCCCGCGCTCGGACGCACCTTTTCACCGGATGAACAGGCCGATGGCGCGCCGAGCGTCGCCGTGATCTCGTGGGCGCTGTTCATGGAGAAGTTCGGTGGCGATCGGTCGGTCATCGGGCGCACCATGCGCGTCAACAGCGAGCCTGTGACGATCGTCGGCGTGATGCCACATGCGTTCGCGCTCCCCAACTTCGGTGGCGGCACCTGGTTGCTGCCGGCGCTCTGGCAACCACTCGAGCCGCGCCGCGGCACGATGCCACAGCTCGCGCTACGCGGGCTGCACGTCGACAGCCGCACCATCGTGCGACTCACTCCCGGCGCTGACTCGGCGCGGGTAGCCGCGGCGATGCGCACCGTGCAGCAGCGCCTCGCGGCCGAGTATCCCGTCGAGCAGGCGCACTGGACGGGGATCGCGCTCGAGCCGGTGAGCCAGCAGGTGTACGGCACGCGGCGCCAGCAGCTCACGATGGTCTTCGGCGCCGTCGCGCTCGTCCTGCTCCTCGCCTGCGTCAACATCTCGAATCTCTTTCTGGTGCGGGCGAGCGTGCGCTCGCGCGAGCTTGCAGTGCGCGCCGCACTGGGCGCCAGCCGGCTGCGCATCGCGCGACAGTTGTTCAGCGAATCGCTCGTGATCGCGCTCGTCGCGGCCGGTGCCGGCATCGCGTTGGCCATGGCGCTCGTGGGCGCCGC
>Ga0196976_1001250_pt1 | contig 11944 bp, 10 predicted proteins | sample S3v_513CmetaG_FD_148644 | JGI IMG/M metagenome (GOLD analysis project Ga0196976, IMG submission 148644) | Soil microbial communities from Anza Borrego desert, Southern California, United States - S3+v_5-13C | ecosystem: Environmental > Terrestrial > Soil > Desert | place: USA: California...
CAGGTCCATGCCGGTGCAGTGCCGCTTCTGGTACAGCGTGCCCAGCGTGATGCCGACCAGCGCCGCCACGGCGAACAGCACGGCGGTGGTGCCGGAAACGTTCAGCGTCAGCTTCTCCCACACCACCAGCAGCACGCCGGCCAGCCCCATCAGCAGCCCCGTCCACTGCCGCCCCGTCACCCGTTCCCCCAGCAGCTTGCCGGCCAGCGAGGCGGTGAGCAGCGGCTGCAGCCCGACGATGATGGAGGTGACGCCGGCCGGCACGCCCTTGGAAATGGCGATGAACACGCCGCCCAGGTACACGCCGTGCACCAGCAGCCCGGCCAGCGCGATGCGCCCGGCCTCGGCCCAGCTCTTCGGCCAGGGCGCCCCCATGGCGACGGCCACGGCGCCCAGCACCGCGGCCACCAGCGCCATGCGCACCAGCAGGAAGGTCAGCGGCTCGGCGTACGGCAGGCCGTACTTGGCGCCGATGAAGCCGGTGCTCCACAACAGCACGAACACGACCGGCATCAGCCGGATCCAGCCGTCGGCCCCGGCTTTGGCCTGCGTCATCGCCACAAAGGAACCCCGTCGGTTCAGGTTCAGGTTGTGGCGGGGGCCGCCTGTTCCGTGTCCGGTTCCGGCTGGGGGGCCGGCTGCCGGCGGGCGTCGGCCACCGCCTCGATGTGCTGCCGCAGGTCGGGGTCGCGCCCGACCAGCCGGCGGAACACTCTTTCGTGCAGGACCAGCATCTGGCAATACCCCAACGCACGCACGTCAGCGTTGCGCGGACGGCGGGACAGCAGCGCCATCTCGCCGAAGAAGTCGCCGGTGCCCAGTTTCACGGGCTCCGACAGGCCGGGAACGATCACCTCGACGGCGCCCGAGGCGATGAAGAACATGCAGTCGCCGTGCTCGCCCTTGCGCACGACCGTCTCGCCGGGCAGGAACAGGCGCGGCTTCAGCAGCTTGACGATTCGCGCCAGCCGGTCGGGCGGCACGCTGGCGAAGATCGGCACCCGGCGCACCATCTCGGGCAGGTTCAGCTTGAGGTCGAGCTGCGGCGGCTTCTCCAGGATGCGGCGGCGCAGTTCCACGTCGCGCTGCAGATCGGACAGCACCTCCTGCGAGATGATCGATTCGGCGTGCAGCGTGCGGTAGTCCGCCTCCTCCAGCCGCAGCGCGGCGCGGCCCAGGTACTGGTTCTGGAGCACGATGGCGTAGTCCGGGTACTGCAGCTTCAACGCCCCCAGCGCCTGTTCCGTGCGCTGCAGCCGCACCGTCAGCAGCCCTTCCAGCTCGCACGACGTCTCGGTGCCCAGCACGTCGGCGAGGCGCCCCTGGGTGAAGGTGATCAGCTCGCGCAGGACGAGGCGGACGGCCACCAGCACCTCGAAGCGCATGGACAGGCGCCGGGCCAGCGGCTTGGTGATGCCGAAGCGGCGGTGCAGCCAGCTGGCCAGCCGCATCCAGCCGGTGAAGGCCATGAACGGCTCCTCCGCGGCGCGGTAGCCGTCGCGGCCCTGGGTCTTGACCGCGTCCAGCATGCGCGCCGTGCGCCCGGTCAGCAGCTCCGCCACGTGGCGGGACGAGATGCCTTCCTTGAAGTGGTGGAAGTACAGCTCCTCCTCCCGGTTCACCAGGATGACGAGGCCGATGGTGACCCGTTCGGCGGCGGACAGCGGCCGTTCCGCCTCGCGCTCCAGGTCGATGTGGGACAGGCGCTCGGCGTAATGGGTGATCAGCGCGTCGGCCGCCGCCCTCTCGATCTCGTAATGCCGCGCCAGTTCCGCCGCCTTCTCCTGCACGCCGCCCAGCGACAGGGCGAGTGCGCGGTTGCGCATGGCGCGCTCCACCGGCGTCAGCTTGTCGAGGCCGAGCAGGCGGATGAGGTGGCGCAGCGTCGTGCCGTTGACGAACAGCGTGAAGAACACGAAGCAGGTCGCCAGCGCCGCGACGAAGGCCTGGACGCGGTCGGGCACGCGGTCGTTCTCCGACACGACCAGCACCAGCGTCAGCGACACCGCACCCCGCAGGCCGCCCCACAGCATCACCGCCTTGTAGGAATGGCTGACCTTCTGCGCCAGCCCCGCCGCCGACAGCACCGGCAGCAGGCCGAACAGCACCGCCCCGCGCGCCGCCAGCGCCGCCACGACGACGACCGCCGCCAGACCCACCTCGGCCACGGACAGCTGCGCGAACACCTTCGGCACGACCAGGGCGGTCAGCAGGAAGATCAGCGAATTGGCCCAGAAGCCCAGCTGCTTCCAGACGTGTTCCAGCGCGTCCCAGGTGGCGGGCGAGATGCGCGTGCGGCCGATCGACCCGACGACCAGCGCCGACGCCACCACGGCGACCACGCCCGACACGCCCAGGTAATGCTCCGCCAGCATGTAGGTGAGGTAGGCGAGTGCCACGGTGAGCGTGATCTCCGCCATCGGCTGGTCGCGCACCGGCGTCACCAGCACGCAGGCCACGCGCCCGCACAGATAGCCGACCAGCAGCCCGCCGCCGAAATTCTCCAGGAAGGCCAGGGCGGCCTCGGCGACGCCGCCGTCGGCCTTGCGCGTCAGCATGCCCAGCAGCAGCGTGAACAGCGAGATGGCGGCGGCGTCGTTCAGCAGACTCTCGCCCTCGACCAGCATGGTCAGACGCCTCGGCGCACCGAGATCGCGGAAGATGCCGACCACCGCCGCCGGGTCGGTGGTGGCGACGATGGAGCCCAGCAGCAGGCACGCCACGAGGCTGAACCCGCTGACGAGGCTGAGCGCGTAGCCGACCGCGAAGGTGCAGACGAACACGGCGACGACGGCCAGCAGCAGGATGGGGCCCACGTCGTCCATCAGCCGCCGCACGTCGACGGTCAGCGCCGTTTCGAACAGCAGGACGGGGAGGAAGGTGTAGAGCAGCACCTCGGCCGACACGTCGAACCCGGCCAGCGAGGCGAAGAAGTCGCCGATCGGCCCCATGCCCTGAACCGACGCGAAGCCCTGCACGACGGCGCCCAGCAGCACGCCCACGCCGGCCAGCAGCACGGTGAACGGCACCCGGAAGTGCGCGGCGAGTGGCGGCAGGAAGCTGACCACCGCGAGAAGCCCGGAAACACCCAGGACGTAGATGACGATCTCGTGCATGCCCGCCCGTACCACAATCGATCCGGCCGCACCCTAGCGACGGGTTATGGCAGGAACAAGGCCACAGGGGAGCGTGGCGGCGGTAGCGGCTTATGCGTGACCTGTCGTTGGGTCGAGCGCTGGGGGTCGAGCGCCGGGCGTCCGTGGCGGGGGCGGGATCCGCGCTCCCGCGCGGGCGTCATTCGCATCCGCACGCGCGCCGGTCCAGCCAGCGCGCCAGAACGCCCAGCAGGTCCACCTTCTGCACCGGCTTGGCGAGGTAGTCGTCGAGCCCGGCGGCGAGGCAGCGGTCCCGGTCCTCGGGGAAGGCGAGGGCGGTCATGGCGATCACCGGCACGCGGGCGCGGGCACCGGGCAGGGCGCGGATGGCCGCGGTGGCGGCGAAGCCGTCCATGTCCGGCATGGCGATGTCCATCAGCACGGCTTCCGGCGGTTCGGCCGACTGGGCCAGATGGCGCACGGCCTCCACCCCGCCGGCGGCGAGGTCGACGCGGAAGCCCGCCTTGCTCAGCAGGGCAGCGGTGACCATGCGGTTGGTGGCGCTGTCGTCCACCACCAGAATGCGGCCGCCGCGCTCGCGCGCCCAGTCCTTCAATGCCTGAAGCCGCACGGCCAGCGAAACCGGGCCGCCCGCTCCGTTGGCGGCGGGCGGGCGCGCCCCGTCCTGCGCCCCGTCCTGCGCCACGGCGGCCACCTCGGCCGTGAACCAGAAATGGCTGCCGCCGCCGGGTGCGGGTTCGCAGCCGATGCGCCCGCCCAGCAGCTCGACCAGGCGCTGCGCCAGCGCCAGCCCGATGCCCAGGCCGCCGTGCCGGCGGCTGAGCGATCCGTCGGCCTGCACGAAGGGACGGAACAGCGCCTCGCGCTGCGCCTCGTCGATGCCGGGGCCGGTGTCGACCACCGATGCCTGAAGCTCGACGCGTCCCGGTCCGGCCGGCGCGCAGTCCAGCGTCACCGTCACGTGGCCCTGCCCGGTGAACTTCACCGCGTTGTCGGCGAGCGCGTAGAGCACGCGCTGGATCCGCCCGGCGTCGCCGCGCACGCGCGCCGGCACCGTGGGCAGCACGCGGCAGTCGAGCCACAGCCCCTTCTCCGCCGCCCGCTCCACCAGGGCCAGCGACACGGCGTGGGCGAGGCCGGCCGGCTCGAACTCCACCGCGTCGGTGCCGGCCGGCGCGCGGTCCATGGCCGCGAACTGGAGAAGGCCGTCGATCAGGTCCATCAGCGCCCCGGCCGAGCGCCGGGCCGACGCCAGAAGCACGCGCTGCTCGCGGTCCAGCCCGGTGTCCTGGAGCATGTCCAGCGCGCCCAGCACGCCGTTCATCGGCGTGCGCAGCTCGTGGCTCGCCACCGCCAGGAACTCGGTCTTGGCGTGGCTGGCCGCCTCGGCGCGTTCCTTGGCGGCGCGCAGCTCCGCCTCCAGGCGCTCGCGGGCCGATTCGCGCGCGGCGCCGTCCGCCGGCGCGTCGGCGAGATGCGCGTCGGCCGGTGCCGGGACGGTGGTGCTGAGACCATTCATGCTGCGCGGTTCGCGATGTGTTTGGCAAATTGCAAAGCAGAATGCACGCAACGCCGGGAACGCTGGGCGCTCCGCGGCCTTCACCCGCATCGAAGGCTCAGGAACAGCAATCCGTGGGCCAAACGGAGTCTCGGCAGACGCGGGGGAAAGGGGTAGGATCGCCCCGCAATCACGGCACGGGACGCGGGGCGCGCATGGGCATCGTCGGGCGGATTTGGCTGGTCTACGCCGGGTTGAGCGGCGCCATGGCGGTGGCGGCCGGCGCCTACGCCAGCCACGCGCTGGCCGCACCGGGGCAGGAGCACGCGCAGGAACTGGCGCGCATGGCCGGCCAGTACCAGCTCTGGCACGCGCTGGCGCTGATCGCCGCCACCGTGCTGGCCGGCCGCGCGGAGGGTGTGGCGCGGCTTATGGTGCGGCTGGGCGGCTGGCTGTTCGTGGCGGGGAGCCTGCTGTTCTGCGGCACGCTCTACGCGCAGGCGCTGGGCAACCCGGCGCCGTTCCCCATGTCGGCGCCGTCCGGCGGAACCTCGCTCATCCTGGGGTGGGCGTGCCTGGGCCTGTCGGCGCTGCTGCCGGGCTGGATCCGCCGGGCCTAGGATGCCGGGAGGCGGGCGTCAGGAAGCGGCGGCCGCGGCCGGGCGCTTCTCGGCCGTGTCGCCGGCGCCGGCCTGCTGGGCCGCGGGCGCGGCGCAGTACAGGTCGTGCAGCGTGCCCATGACGGCCTTCGCCTCCTCGCCGTTCAGCGAGTAATAGATGTTCTGCGCGCTGCGGCGGGTGCGCACCAGCTTGTCGCGGCGCAGGCGGGCGAGGTGCTGGGACAGCGCCGACTGGCTCAGCCCCACCAGTTCCTCCAGCTCGCCGACGGACTTCTCGCCCATCGACAGGTGGCACAGGATCAGGAGGCGGCGCTCGTTGCTCATGGCCTTGAGCAGCGTGCTCGCCCGTCGCGCGTTGGCCTGCAGGTCCGCAATGTCCATGGGAACGCTATACCCTTGCTGCTGCCCGTCGCCCGGAACTGGTCGGGATGACCCGATCGTCATGATATGGACGGTTTCGACCGCTTGTCTACTGTGGACGCAGGGCCATTGTACATAGGCTGCATCGATTCTACGATCGGGAAACGGTGAAGACGCGATCGCGACGGAGGTTTGCACATGGCCCGCCAGACACTCGACGCCAAGGGGCTGCTGTGCCCGCTGCCCGTGCTGCGCGCACGCAAGGCCATCAAGGCCATGGCGATCGGCGACGTCCTCGTCGTCGAGGCGACGGACGCCGGCGCCCCGCGCGACTTCCAGGCCTTCTGCGAGGTGACCGGAAACGCGCTGCTCTCCAGCACCGACTCCGATGGCGTCTTCCGGCTTGAGATCGAACGCCGCACCTGAGCGTCCGGAATCCTCCTGTACTTTGACCCGCGATGCGGGAAGAATGGCGGCGGGGAAAGCCCGAGAACGCCGGACATAACGAATACAAACATGTACACGACCCTGTTCACGCACTCCGCCTGCCTGGAGCACGACACGGGCCTGGGCCACCCGGAGTGTTCGGACCGCCTGCGCGCCGTCCTCGCCGCCCTGGACGCGGAAGACTTCTGCCTGCTCGACCGGCAGGAGGCGCCGCGCGCCACCGTCGAACAGATCGCCCGCGCCCACCCGCAGGACTTCGTCGAGCGCGTGCTGGCCATGATCCCGGCCGAGGGGCATTCCGGCGTCGACGCCGACACGGTGGTCTCCCCCGGCTCGGGCGAGGCGGCGTTGCGCGCGGCCGGCGCCGTGGTCGCGGCGGTGGACGCGGTGGCCAGCGGGCGCAGCCGCAACGCCTTCTGCGCCGTGCGCCCGCCCGGGCACCACGCCGAGCGCGAGCGCGCGATGGGGTTCTGCCTGTTCAACAACGCCGCCGTCGGCGCCTACCACGCGCGCGCCGTGCACGGGCTGCAGCGCGTGGCGGTGATGGACTTCGACGTGCACCACGGCAACGGCACGCAGGACATCTTCCAACACGATCCGGACCTGCTGTACTGCTCCACCCACCAGTCGCCGCTCTACCCCGGCACCGGCGACCGCGGCGAGATGGGCGAGTACGGCAACTGCGTGAACGCGCCGCTGCCCGCCATGGCCGGCAGCCCGGAGTTCCGGCACGCCATGACGAACATCGTCCTGCCGGCGATCGACCACTTCAAGCCGGACCTGATCATCATCTCCGCCGGCTTCGACGCGCATTCGCGCGACCCGCTGGCCGGGCTGCACCTGATGGACGATGATTTCGCCTGGGCCACGCGCAAGCTGGGCGACCTCGCGCGCACCCACTGCGGGGCGCGGATCGTCTCGGTCCTGGAGGGGGGCTACAACCTCCGCGCGCTCGCCTCGGCCTGTTCGGCGCACGTGCGCGAACTGATGGCCGCCTGACCTAGGGTCTCCTGACATAGGGCCGCTTGATATAGTCCAGGACGCTTGACGCGCCGCAGGAAATAGGCGGACAACGCCGGGTCATAAGGCCGCCGTCGGAGCTTGCGCAAGCACCGGCGGCGGTCCTACTTTCAGGCAACACGGTCCCGGAACGGTTACACCATGTCCGAACTTCCCCCCATCCCGCCCGACATCGCGGCCATGAGCTTCGAGGACGCCCTCGCCGAGCTGGAGCGCATCGTGCGCTCGCTCGAGGAGGGCCGCGGCAAGCTCGACGAGGCGATCTCATCCTACGAGCGCGGCACGGCGCTGAAGCGCCACTGCGAGGCCAAGCTGCGGGAGGCGCAGGCGAAGGTGGAGCGCATCACCATCGCCGCCGACGGCAGCGTCGGCGCCGAGCCGGCGCGCATCGACTGACATTCGCCGCCTGACTTCCGCCGAACGACATCCGGGGACGTACCGATCGTGGATCCCAAGCTGAAGAACGCGATGGCGCAGGCCGCCGAACTGGTCGAGAGCGCCATCGCCCGCCTGCTGCCCACCACCGACCTGCCGGAGGCGGTGCTGTACGACGCCATGCGCTACGGCTCGCTGGGCGGCGGCAAGCGGCTGCGCCCCTTCCTGGTGCTGACCAGCGCCTCGCTGTTCGGCGTGGGGGAGGAGTGCGCGGTGCGCACCGCGGCGGCGGTGGAGTTCGTGCACTGCTACTCTCTGATCCACGACGACCTGCCGGCCATGGACGACGGCGACCTGCGCCGTGGCCGCCCCACCGTGCACCGCCAGTTCGACGAGGCGACCGCCATCCTGGCCGGCGACGGCCTGCTGACCTTCGCCTTCGAGGTGCTGGCCGACCCCGCGACGCACGAGGATCCCAACGTGCGCTGCCAGCTGGTGGCGGCGCTGGCCAGGGCGGCCGGGCCGCACGGCATGGTCGGCGGCCAGATGCTCGACCTCATCGCCGAGCACGAGACCTTCGACATGGGCACCGTCACCCGGCTCCAGCGCATGAAGACCGGCGAGATGATCGCCTTCGGCTGCGAGGCCGGCGCCATCCTGGGCAAGGCCGGCGCGCCGCAGCGCCACGCGCTGCACGCCTACGCGCACGACCTGGGCCTCGCCTTCCAGATCGCCGACGACCTGCTCGACATCGAGGGGACGGAGGCCGAGACCGGCAAGGGCGTCGGGCGCGACGCGGTGGCCGGCAAGGCCACCTTCGTGTCCATCCTCGGCCGCGACCGGGCGCGCGCCCAGGCCGAAATGTTGTCCCGCCAAGCGGTGTCGCACCTGGAAATCTTCGACGGGCGCGCCGATTTGCTGAAGGCCGTGGCCGAGTACGTGGTAACTCGCCGCGCGTGAATGGAGGACGTGAGAGAGTGACCGTACCAGCCAAGACGCCGCTCCTCGACAAGGTCCACGTGCCCGCCGACCTGCGGGCGCTGAAGCCGGAACAGCTCCGCCAGCTCGCCGACGAGCTGCGCGCGGAAACCGTCGATGCCGTCTCGGTGACCGGCGGTCACCTGGGCGCCGGGCTCGGCGTCGTCGAGCTGACGGTGGCGCTCCACTACGTCTTCAACACGCCCGACGACCGGCTGATCTGGGACGTCGGCCACCAGTGCTATCCGCACAAGATCCTGACCGGCCGGCGCGACCGCATCCGCACGCTGCGCATGGGCGGGGGCCTCAGCGGCTTCACCAAGCGGTCGGAGAGCGTGTACGACCCGTTCGGCGCCGGGCACAGCTCCACCTCCATCTCGGCCGGGCTGGGCATGGCGGTGGCGCGCGACCTGAAGGGCGGCAAGAACCACGTCGTGTGCGTCATCGGCGACGGCGCCATGAGTGCCGGCATGGCGTACGAGGCGATGAACAACGCCGGCTCCATGCCGTCGAAGCTGGTGGTCATCCTCAACGACAACGACATGTCGATCGCCCCGCCGGTGGGCGCCATGAGCGCCTACCTGTCGCGCGTCGTCTCCTCCAAGCCGTACCTCAGCTTGCGCCATCTGGCCAAGGACATCGCCGACCACATGCCGCGCCCGCTGCGCGACGCCGCCCGCAAGGCGGAGGAGTACGCGCGCGGCCTCGTCACCGGCGGCACCCTGTTCGAGGAGATGGGCTTCTACTACGTCGGCCCCATCGACGGGCACAACCTGGACCACCTGCTGCCCGTTCTGCAGAACGTGCGCGACGCCGACGACGACAAGCCGGTGCTGGTGCACGTCGTCACCCGCAAGGGCCAGGGCTACGCGCCCGCCGAGGCCTCCGCGGACAAGCTGCACGCGGTGGCGAAGTTCGACGTCATCACCGGCGCCCAGGCCAAACCGAAGTCGACCGGCCCCACCTTCACCCGCGTCTTCGCCGACGCCCTGGTGAAGGAGGCCGAGCACGACCCGCGCATCGTCGCCATCACCGCCGCCATGCCGTCGGGCACCGGACTCGACGTGTTCGGCAAGCACTTCCCCGACCGCTGCTTCGACGTCGGCATCGCCGAACAGCACGCGGTGACCTTCGCCGCCGGTCTGGCGACGGAGGGGTACAAGCCGTTCTGCGCCATCTACTCCACCTTCCTCCAGCGCGGCTACGACCAGGTGGTGCACGACGTGGTGCTCCAGCACCTGCCGGTGCGCTTCGCGCTCGACCGCGCCGGTCTGGTGGGGGCGGACGGCGCCACCCACGCCGGGTCCTTCGACGTGGCCTACCTCGGCTGCCTGCCCGACATCGTGCTGATGGCGGCGGCGGACGAGGTGGAACTGATGCACATGGTCGCCACCCAGGCCGTCATCGACGACCGGGCCAGCGCGCTGCGCTACCCGCGCGGCGAGGGCCTCGGGCTGCCCCTGCCGGAGCGCGGCGTGGTGCTGCCCATCGGCAAGGGCCGGGTGATCCAGGAAGGCACCAAGGTCGCCATCCTCAGCTACGGCGCCCGTCTGGCCGAGTGCCGCAAGGCGGCGCAGGAACTGGCGGCGCGCGGCCTCAGCACCACCGTCGCCGACGCGCGCTTCGCCAAGCCGCTGGACGAGGACCTCGTGCGCCGTCTGGCGCTGAACCACGAGGTGCTGATCACCATCGAGGAGGGCTCGGTGGGCGGCTTCGGCAGCTTCGTGCTGCACCACCTCGCCACCACCGGGCTGCTCGACCACGGGCTGAAGGTGCGGCCGATGGTGCTGCCCGACCGCTTCCTCGACCACGACGCGCCGGCGAAGCAGTACGAGGAGGCCGGGTTGGGTGCGCGCGGCATCGTCGACACGGCGCTGTCCGCGCTGGGCATGGAAGTGGCGGCGGCCGGCGCGATCGCGTGATCGGCTGATTGTATATAAAGCCAAGTATTATCGGGCCGTCTCCGCGCAACGGGGACGGCCCTTGTTCTGTCGGCGTGGAATTTCACCAGGACGGTTGGCCTAACACGTTTTGACTAATCCCCCTTGCCCGGTGTTCGACTGGTGCGCCGGCCCTTGCCTGATTACCTTTCAGTGAAACCGGACTACGTGATTCCGGAATTCTGACGCAAAGGTTCTGTTCAGATGCTTGGTCTTTCGGCGGCGGGAGCGGAGCTTGGAAGAGATGGAGGCGGCGGACGGATGCCGGCACCGATGAGCGCGGGCGGGATCGACCCGCGCAACGGGCCGCAGCTGTTCGCGCTGCTCGACGCGGCTCCGGTGCCCATGGCGGTGATCGAGGGGCCGGAGCATCGCTATTCCTTCGTCAACGCGGCTTACCGCGCGCTGCCGGCGCGCCGGACGCCGGCGGTGGGCCTGCGGCTGGCCGACTGCTTTCCCGACGTCATGGACGCCTGGGGGCCGCGGCTGCGCGCCATCTACCGCGACGGGCAGGCCGACCGCGTGCGCGAATTCGAGACCCGCATGGCCGACGGCGCCCGCCGATTCTGGGACGTGGACTCCGCCCCCCTGCACGGTTCGGACGGGTCGGTGCACGGCATCCTGCTGACCGCGCACGACGTCACCGACAAGGCCCTGGCCCGCGAGGCGGTGGCCGACGCGCTGGCCGAGAAGGAAGACCTTCTGAAGGAGGTCAACCACCGCATCAAGAACAGCCTGCAGCTGGTCTCCAGCCTGCTGACGCTGCAGGCGCTGACCTCCAAGGACCCGGACATGCGCCGCCAGCTGCAGGAGGCGTGCGGCCGCATCGGCACCATCGCCCAGGTGCACCAGCGCCTGCACACGGCCGAGAGCCTGCAGGTGCTGTCGGTGGCGCCCTGCCTGCGCGACCTGTGCGCCGAACTGGGCAGCACCATGCAGGCGGCGCAGCACGGCCGCCGCATCCAGGTGCAGGCCGACGACGCCCATTTGAGCGTCGACACGGTGATCCCGCTGACGCTGGCGGTGAACGAACTGGTCAGCAACGCGCTGAAGTACGCCTATGCCGAGGGGCAGGGGGGCGACGTGGAGGTGCGCTTCCAGGTGCTGCCCGACGGCGCCAAGCGCCTGACCGTGGCGGACCACGGCCGTGGCCTGCCGGAAGGCTTCAACCCGGTCCGCACCGACACGCTGGGCATGCGCGTGGTGCGCGCCTTCGCCGGCCAGCTGAAGGGCAAGCTCAGCGCCGAGGACAACGCCCCCGGCGCCCGTTTCGTGCTCGACCTGCCGTAAAACCCTTGCTCCGGCCGCGCGCGTGCTCCATGCATCGCGCGTGCTGACGGGAGGGATGCGGATGGCGAAGCAGCGGGTCGACGTGGCGCTGGTGGAGCGCGGGCTGGCCGAGAGCCGGGCCAAGGCGCAGGCGCTGATCCTGGCCGGCGTGGTCTATTCCGACACCAAACGCATCGACAAGGCCGGCGACACCATCGCCGAGGACGCGCCGCTGTCGGTGAAGGGGCAGGACCACCCCTGGGTCTCGCGCGGCGGGCTGAAGCTGGTGAAGGGGCTGGACACCTTCGCCATCGACCCGGC
>Ga0196976_1001251_pt1 | contig 11943 bp, 9 predicted proteins | sample S3v_513CmetaG_FD_148644 | JGI IMG/M metagenome (GOLD analysis project Ga0196976, IMG submission 148644) | Soil microbial communities from Anza Borrego desert, Southern California, United States - S3+v_5-13C | ecosystem: Environmental > Terrestrial > Soil > Desert | place: USA: California...
AACGGCCCGATGGTCGGGATCACGCCCAGGTGCAGCGGTCCGGACATGGGATCCTCGGCCGAGCGGGCGATGTCCACCAGATCCTCGGCCCCCTTCAGCAGCGCCCGCGCCCGCTCGGCGATCTCGCGGCCGAGCGGCGTGGGCATGACCGAGCGCTTGGTGCGCTCCAGCAGCGGGGCGCCCAGCAGGTCTTCCAGTTCCTGGATTCCCGCGCTCAACGTCGACTGGCTGACGAGGCACGCCTCGGCGGCGCGGCTGAAGTGGCAGCGGTCGACGACGGCGACGAGGTAGCGCAGCTGGCGCAACGTCGGAAGCGGTTTCATGGAACCATTCTAATCGGTTTTTTCGATCAACGCGATCTGAATTTTCTGTTTCCGGTGATGACCGGTTCCCCCTATTTTCGCTGTGGTCAAGCGGCCAACGAGGAGAAGCCGGCTCTTGGCGGACGACCGCGGCCCAGGCCCCCAGGGGGTGCGGGGCGCGGATGAGGACACCAGGACAACGCGCCTTCCACCTATTTAACTCAGCGGAGTGAATTGATGTCTCTGATCAACACCGAGATCAAGCCGTTCAAGGCCACTGCTTTCAAGAACGGCAAGTTCATCGAGGTTTCGGACGCCGACCTCAAGGGCAAGTGGTCGGTCGTGTTCTTCTACCCGGCCGACTTCACCTTCGTCTGCCCGACCGAGCTGGAAGACCTCGCCGACAACTACGGCGCGTTCCAGAAGCTGGGCGTCGAGATCTACGCCGTCTCGACCGACACGCACTTCTGCCACAAGGCGTGGCACGACACCTCGCCGGCGATCAGCAAGATCGAGTACACGATGGTCGGTGACCCGACCGGCACCATCACCCGCAACTTCGGCGTGATGATCGAGGAAGTCGGCCTGGCCGACCGCGGCACCTTCGTCGTCGACCCGAACGGCAAGATCCAGATCGTCGAGATCACCGCCGGCGGCGTCGGCCGCAGCGCCACCGAGCTGCTGCGCAAGGTGAAGGCCGCTCAGTACGTCGCCTCGCATCCGGGCGAGGTCTGCCCGGCCAAGTGGGAGGAGGGCCAGAAGACCCTCGCCCCGTCGCTGGACCTGGTCGGCAAGATCTAAGCCGCACCGGCCGGCCCGTTCCATGAGAACCGCCGGCCATTCCATGTGAACCGTGGACGGCTCGGGGCCCGGAATTTCCGGGCCCCGGGTGCGAAAAACTCTGCGCGCCCGGCGCCGGACAAGCGCCGGACCCGCTCCACCGATTTTGCCTTGGGAGCCCCGCCATGTTGGACAGCACCGTCAAGGACCAGTTGAAGGCCTATTTCGAGCGCATCACGCAGCCGGTCGAACTGGTTGCCTCCCTGGACGACGGCGCCAAGTCGCAGGAGATGCGGACGCTGCTGGAGGAGATCGCAGCACTCAGCGACAAGATCACGCTGGTGCGCCGTGACGACGACCCCCGCAAGCCCTCCTTCGCCATCAACCGCGCCGGCACCGACGTCGGCGTGCGATTCGCCGGCCTGCCGATGGGCCACGAGTTCAATTCCCTCATCCTGGCGCTGCTCCAGGTCGGCGGCCACCCGCCCAAGGAGTCGCCGGAGGTGATCGAGCAGGTGAAGGCGCTGGACGGCGACTTCCTGTTCGAGACGTACTTCTCGCTCTCCTGCCAGAACTGCCCGGACGTGGTGCAGGCGCTGAACCTGATGAGCGTGCTCAACCCCCGGATCCGCCACGTCGCCATCGACGGCGCGCTGTTCCAGGGCGAGGTCGAGCAGCGCAAGGTGATGGCCGTGCCGTCCGTCTACCTGAACGGCGAGCCGTGGGGCCAGGGCCGCATGGGCCTGGAGCAGATCCTCGCCAAGCTGGACACCGGCGCCACCGCCCGTGCCGCCGAGAAGATCAAGGCCAAGGACGCCTTCGACGTGCTGGTGGTGGGCGGCGGCCCGGCCGGTGCGGCGGCCGCCGTCTACGCAGCGCGCAAGGGCATCCGCACCGGCGTGGCGGCGGAGCGCTTCGGCGGGCAGGTGCTGGACACCATGGCCATCGAGAACTTCATCTCCGTCCCCCACACCGAGGGGCCGAAGCTGGCCGCGGCGCTGGAGCAGCACGTCAAGGACTACGACGTCGACGTGATGAACCTGCAGCGCGCCGAGAAGCTGATCCCCGCCAGGACGCCCGGCGGCCTGATCGAGGTGCAGCTGGCCGGCGGCGCCTCGCTGAAGGCCAAGTCGGTGATCCTCTCCACCGGTGCGCGCTGGCGCCAGATGGGCGTGCCGGGCGAGGAGGAGTACCGGAACAAGGGTGTCGCCTACTGCCCGCACTGCGACGGCCCGCTGTTCAAGGGCAAGCGCGTGGCGGTGATCGGCGGCGGCAACTCCGGCGTCGAGGCGGCCATCGATCTGGCCGGCATCGTGGCGCAGGTGACGCTGATCGAGTTCGACAGCCAGCTGCGCGCCGACGCGGTGCTCCAGCGCAAGCTGCGCTCGCTGCCCAACGTCACGGTCATCACGTCGGGCCAGACGACCGAGGTGCACGGCGACGGCAACAAGGTCACCGGCCTGTCCTACAAGGACCGCACCAGCGGCGAGCTGAAGCGGATCGACCTGGAAGGCATCTTCGTGCAGATCGGCCTGGTGCCCAACACCGAGTGGCTGAAGGGCACGGTGGAACTGTCCCCGCGCGGCGAGATCGAGGTGGACGCCCGCGGCCAGACCTCGGTCCCCGGCGTGTTCGCCGCCGGCGACGCGACGACGGTGCCGTACAAGCAGATCGTCATCGCCATGGGCGAGGGTGCCAAGGCCGCGCTGTCCGCCTTCGACCACCTGATCCGCCTGCCGGTCGAAGAGGCCGTGGCGGCCTGAGGGTGAAGGAAGATTGAAGCCCTTCTCCCCTTGAGGGAGAAGGGTTGGGATGAGGGGTATTTACGCCCGGCAGGGCGGACAAAGACTCTTTTCCGGCCATCCGGCCGTAATCACCCTCACCCCAACCCCTCTCCCCTCAAGGGAGAGGGGCTTATGTTCTTCTACCGCAACATCGCCAGGAAATACCCCGCCGCCACGGCGGTGCCGATCACGCCCGCCACGTTCGGACCCATGGCGTGCATCAGCAGGAAGTTCTGCGGGTCGGCCTTCTGCCCCTCCACCTGCGACACGCGCGCGGCCATCGGCACGGCCGACACGCCGGCCGAACCGATCAGCGGGTTGATCTTCTCGGCCGACACCAGATTCATCAGCTTCGCCATCAGCACGCCCGCCGCCGTCGACACCGCGAAGGCGACGACGCCCAGCGCCAGGATGGCCAGCGTCTCCACCTGCAAGAATCGCTCGCCGGTCATGGTGATGCCGACGCTGGTGCCCAGGAAGATGGTGACCACGTTGATCACCTCGTTCTGCGCGGCCTTGGACAGGCGCTCGGTCACGCCGCTCTCGCGCAGCAGGTTGCCCAGCATCAGCATGGCGATCAGCGAGGACACGGCCGGCACCAGCAGCACGCAGGCCACCGTCACCACCACCGCGAAGACGATCTTCTCCAGCCGCGAGACGGGGCGCAGGGAGCGCATGCGGATGCGCCGTTCGTCCGGCGTCGTCAGCGCGCGCATGATCGGCGGCTGGATCAGCGGCACCAGCGCCATGTAGGAATAGGCGGCCACCGCGATGGCGGCCAGCAGCTCCGGCGCCAGCTTGTTGGACAGGAAGATGGACGTCGGCCCGTCCGCGCCCCCGATGATGCCGATGGACGCCGCCTGTTCCGGCGTGAAGCCGATGGCGACCGCGCCCAGGTAGGTGATCAGCACCCCCGCCTGCGCCGCGCCGCCCAGCAGCAGCGTGCGCGGGTTGGCGATCAGCGGCCCGAAGTCGGTCAAGGCCCCCACGCCCAGGAAGATGATCGGCGGGAACAGCTCCAGGTGCACGCCCTGGGAGATGTAGTAATAGAGCCCGCCCGCCGCTTCCGCCGTCGGCGGGTTCACCACGCCCTCCGTCGGCAGGTTGGCGAGCAGCGCGCCGAAGGCGATGGGCAGCAGCAGCAGCGGCTCGAAGTTCCGCCAGACGGCGAGGTAGAGCAGCCCCGCCACGACGGCCCACATGGCCACCATGCTCCAGGTCAGGTGCGGGATGGCGGTGAGCGCCAGCAGGTCGGACAGGGCGGTCACGGGTCTGGCCCCCTTCAGCGCAGCGTCATCAGCACTTGCCCTTCCTGCACCGCGGCCCCCGCCGACACGGCGATGGCCTCCACCGTGCCGGCGTGCGGGGCGGACACGGTGGTCTGCATCTTCATGGCCTCCAGCACCAGCAGCGGCTGCCCCGCCTCCACGCGCCCGCCGACCGCCACGCCGACCGAGACGATGACGCCGGCCAGCGGGCTGACCACGTCGCCGGGGGTGGCGGGGCGGGCCTCCACCTGGGCGGCCTTGGGCGGGCGGACGTGCTCCCCGGTGGCCGGGGCGGCGCTGCTGACGGGATAGGGGGCGCGGGACGGATCGGCGGCGGCCGGGGTGGATGCCGCGGTGGATGCCGGGCTGTCCAGTTCCTCCACGGTGACCTCGTAGGCGACCCCCTCGACGGTGATGCGGTAGCGTTTCATGGCTTGCTCTCGGGCTTTCCGGTTGGGGGCGGGTCGAGGTGCGGCGGGCCGGCGACCGTCCAGTCCCAGCGCACGCGGTGCGAGGCGAACTCCACGGCGCGGCTGTGCTGCGCCCAGGCGGGGGCACGGTGCGGCGGGGCGGCGACGTGCACCACCCGGCCCCGCCCGTCGGTGATCGCCGCCACCGCCGCGGCGATGGCGGCAAGGTGGTGCGGCGGGATGCCGGGCGCCGCCGGCACGGGGGCCGGAACGGGGGCCGGGACGGGTGGCGCCGCCCGCGCCGTGAACAGGCGGCCGAGCAACGCCACGGCACCGGCGAGCAGCGTCAGGATGCTCATGACGACCGTGAAGCCGCCGAGGACGAAGAGGACGTGCTGCATGGCGCCTACAGCGGGATGTTGCCGTGCTTCTTCGGCGGCCGCGTCTCGCGCTTGGACAGCAGCGTGCGCAACGCCAGCGACACCGCCGCGCGGGTGCGGCGCGGCTCGATCACGTCGTGGACGAACAGCCGCCCGGCCGACTGGTAGGGCGACGCGAACTCTTGCCGGTAGGCGCGCGCCAGCTCGGCGGCGCGGGCGGCGCGGTCGTCGGCCTGCTCCAACTCGCCCCGGTGCAGGATGTTGACGGCGCCCTCCGCGCCCATCACGGCGATCTCCGCGGTCGGCCACGCCAGCACGAGGTCCGCCCCCATGTCGCGCGAGCACATGGCGAGGAAGGCGCCGCCGTAGGCCTTGCGCATGATCACGGTGATCTTCGGCACGGTGGCCGCGCCATAGGCGAACAGCATCTTGGCCCCGTGCCGGATGATTCCTTGCCGTTCCTGGAACACGCCGGGCAGGAACCCCGGCACGTCCACCAGCGTCAGCAGCGGGATGGAGAAGGCGTTGCAGAAGCGGATGAAGCGCGCCGCCTTGTCGGCCGCGTCGATGTCGAGCGCACCGGCCTTCACCATCGGCTGGTTGGCGACGATGCCCAGCACGATGCCGTCCACCCGCGCGAAGCCGACGACGATGTTGCCGGCGAACATCGCCTGCACCTCCAGGAACCGGCCGCCGTCGACCAGCCGCTCGATCACCCGGCGCACGTCGAAGGCGACGTTGGCGGCGTCGGGCAACAGCTCCTCGATGCCGAGGTCGTCGGCCAGCGCGATCCCGGTGTCCAGCCGGTGCGGCGGGTCCTGCATGTTGTTGGACGGCAGGTAGGACAGCAGCTCGCGCACCAGCGCGGCGGCGTGCTCGTCGTCCTCCGCCACGAAGTGGATGTTGCCGGAGACGGCGGCATGCGCCTCGGCGCTGCCGATCTCCTCCATGGTGGTGTCCTGGCCGGTGGCGGCCTTGATCACCTGCGGGCCGCAGATGAACATGGTGGCGCTGCGCCGGGTCATGATCAGGAAGTCCATCAGCGCCGGGCTGTACGCGGCACCGCCGGCGCAGGTGCCGCAGATCACCGCCACCTGCGGCACGACGCCGGACAGCAGGACGTTGCGGTTGAACACCTGGCCGTAGCCCGACAGGCTCTCCACCCCCTCCTGGATGCGGGCGCCGCCGGAATCGTTGAAGCCGACCAGTGGCATGCCGGCGCGCGCCGCCTGGTCCATCACGTCGCAGATCTTCTGCGCGTGCATGCGCCCCAGCGAACCGCCGGACACCAGGAAGTCCTGGCTGAAGGCGGCCACCGGCCGTCCGTCGACGAAGCCGGTGCCGGCCACCACGCCGTCGCCGGGCAGCTCCTTCCCCTCCATGCCGAAATGACGGGTGGCGTGCCGCACGTGCAGGCCGAATTCCTGGAAGGTGCCGGGGGCGAACAGCAGGTCCAGGCGTTCGCGCGCCGTCAGCAGGCCCTTGGCATGGCGCTGGGCCACCTTGTCCTCGCCGGCCGACGCCTGGGCCCTGCGGCGGCGCTCCTCGAGATCCCTCAGCAAGTCCTGTCGAATCGCCATGCCACCCACCCGAATGCCGCCGGACGCACGCAATCTACAGGCGAGCGGCCGGATTGTCCCGCCTTTGCGGGGGGGGCGGGGCGCGGCAAAAGGGCGATTGCATGAGGAACTTTGGAAACAGTTGCCGGTTCTTGGGACGGTTTGCCGGTTCGCTGCCGATACGAAGGGCGATGCCATGCTGCTCGTTCTCCTGCTGCTCCTCTCCATCGCCTTCATCATTTTCGCGACGGCGAAGCTGAACCTGCACCCGTTCCTGGCCCTGCTGATCACGGCGTTCGGCTTCGGCATCGCGTCGGGCATGCCGCTGGCCGACGTGGTGAAATCGGTCAACGACGGGTTCGGCGGCACCATCGGGTCGATCGGCATCGTCATCCTGGCCGGCACCATCATCGGCATCTTCCTGGAGAAGTCCGGTGGCGCCTTCCGGCTGGCAGCCAGCATCCTGCGCATCACCGGGCAGCGGAACGCGCCGCTGGCCATGTCGATCATGGGCTACATCGTGTCGATCCCGGTGTTCTGCGATTCGGGCTTCGTCATCCTGTCGGCGCTGAACAAGGCGGTGGCCAAGCGCGCGGGCATCAGCCTCGCCGCCACGGCCATCGCGCTCAGCCTCGGCCTGTACGCCACGCACACGATGGTGCCACCGACACCGGGGCCGGTGGCGGCGGCCGGCATCCTGGGGGCGGACCTGGGCCTGACCATCCTGTGGGGGCTGATCATCGCCGCCGTCACCACCGTGGCCGGCTGGCTCTTCTCCATCCTGGTGGCGGCGCGCGTGCCGGTGGAGCCCTACCGCGCCGACGAGGTGCCGGTGACGGACACCCCCCTGGCGGACGCGGAGGCGCCGTCGGCCGGCAAGGCGCTGATCCCCATCGCCGTGCCGATCCTGCTGATCGTGCTGCGCTCCATCGCCGAGCTGCCGGCCAAACCGTTCGGCACCGGCGGCCTCGTGCCCGTCTTGTCGTTCCTGGGACAGCCGGTGGTGGCGCTGCTGATCGGCGTGGCGCTGGCGCTGACGCTGCCCAGGCGGCTGGAGAAGGAAATGCTGTCGACCTCCGGCTGGGTCGGGCAGGCCGTGGTGGACGCCGCCATCATCATCACCATCACCGGGGCCGGCGGCGCCTTCGGCCGGGTGCTGCAGAACTCCGGCATCGCCAAGGTGATCGGCGAGAGCCTCGCCAGCGCCAACCTGGGCATCTGGCTGCCGTTCCTGGTGGCGGCGGGCATCAAGACGGCGCAGGGCTCCAGCACCGTGGCGATCATCACCACGGCCGGGCTGATGGCACCGCTGCTGCCGGCGCTGGGCCTGGACGGCGACACCGCCCGCGCGCTGGTGGTGGTGGCGATCGGCGCCGGATCCATGGTGGTGTCGCACGCCAACGACAGCTTCTTCTGGGTGGTGACCCAGTTCTCCAACATGGACGCCAAGACCGGCTACCGCCTGCAGACGGTCGGCACGCTGGTGCAGGGGCTGGTGGGTGCCGCCGCCGTGTGGGCGGTGGGAACGGTGATGATCTGACGTGCGCGCAAAACGAACGAGGGGCCCCGTTGGGGCCCCTCGCGCGTACACCTTACGGAAAGGCGTGGATTACGCCTCGCCCTTGTGGGCCTTGGCGTAGCCCAGCGACTTCAGCGCGTCGGCGATCTCCGGCAGGATGCCCGGATCGTCGATGGTGGCGGGGGTCTTGTACTCCTGGTCGTCGGCGATCTTCTGCATGGTGCCGCGCAGGATCTTGCCCGAACGGGTCTTGGGCAGACGCTCGACCACCACGGCGCGCTTGAAGTCGGCCACCGGGCCGATCTGCTCGCGCACCAGGGCCACGACCTCCTTGACGATCTCCTCGTGGCTGCGGGTGACGCCGGCCTTCAGGCACAGGAAGCCCAGCGGCACCTGACCCTTCAGGTCGTCGGCCACGCCGATCACCGCGCACTCGGCGACGTCCTTGTGGCTGGACAGCACCTCTTCCATCGCACCCGTGGACAGGCGGTGGCCGGCCACGTTGATGATGTCGTCGGTGCGGGCCATGATGTAGACGTAGCCGTCGTCGTCGATGAAGCCCGCGTCGCCGGTCTGGTAGTAGCCGGGGTAGTCGGACAGGTACGACTTCTTATAGCGCTCGTCGGCGTTCCACAGCGTGGGCAGCGTGCCCGGGGGCAGCGGCAGCTTCACGCAGATGGCGCCGATGTCGCCGCGCGGCACTTCCTTGTTCTCGGCGTTCAGGATCTGCACGTTCCAGCCCGGCATCGGGCGGGTGGCGGAGCCGTACTTGATCGGGAACAGGTGGACGCCCAACGGGTTGCCGGAGATGGCCCAGCCCGTCTCGGTCTGCCACCAGTGGTCGATGACCGGAACGTTCAGGTTGTCCTCGGCCCAGTGCAGCGTGTCGGGGTCGGAACGCTCGCCGGCCAGGAACAGGGCGCGGAAGCCGGACAGGTCGTAGTTCTTCAGCAGCTTGGCGTCCGGATCCTCGCGCTTGATGGCGCGGAAGGCCGTCGGCGCGGTGAACAGCGTCGACACCTTGTGCTGCTGGATGACGCGCCAGAAGGTGCCGGCGTCCGGCGTGCCGACCGGCTTGCCCTCGAACACCAGCGTGGTGTTGCCGTTCAGCAGCGGCCCGTAGACGATGTAGGAGTGGCCGACCACCCAGCCCACGTCCGACGCCGCCCAGTACACCTCGCCGGGCTGGACGTTGTAGATGTTCTTCATCGTCCACTTCAGCGCCACGGCGTGGCCGCCGTTGTCGCGCACCACACCCTTCGGCTGGCCGGTGGTGCCGGAGGTGTAGAGGATGTACAGCGGATCGGTCGCCGCGACGGGCACGCACTCCGCCGGCTCGGCCTTCGCCACCGCCTCGGTCCAGTCGACGTCGCGGCCGTCCACCAGGGTGGCGGTCTCCTGCGGGCGCTGGAAGATGATGCAGGCCGACGGCTTGTGGTCCGCCTGATCGATGGCGGCGTCCAGCATCGGCTTGTACTTCACGATGCGGTTCGGCTCGATGCCGCACGAGGCCGAGACGATGGCCTTGGGCTTGGCGTCGTTGATGCGCGTCGCCAGCTCATGCGGGGCGAAGCCGCCGAACACCACCGAGTGCACGGCGCCCAGGCGCGCGCAGGCCAGCATGGCGACGACCGACTGCGGGATCATCGGCATGTACAGGATGACGCGGTCGCCCTTCTCCACGCCCTGGGCGCGCAGCGCGCCGGCGAAGCGGGCGACCTGCTCCTGCAGCTCCTTGTAGGTGATGGTCTGGACCGTGCTGGTGACCGGGCTGTCGTAGATGATGGCGGCCTGATCCCCCCGGCCGGCCTCCACGTGGCGGTCGACGGCGTTGTAGCACGTGTTCAGGACGCCGCCCTTGAACCAGCGGTAGAACGGCGCGTTGGAGTCGTCCAGCACCTTGTCCCAGCGCTTGATCCAAGTGATGTCCTCGGCGGCCTCGGCCCAGAACCCCTCGGGGTCGGACAGCGAGCGGGCATGGATCGCGTCGAAGGTGGCGGCTGACGTTTGGGTCATTGGGGGCGTCCCTTATAATTTGTTTTGCTGCGTATACTCCGTTCCCGGCGCAACGAACCGTCGCCCCGGGGCGCCGTAATGTGCTCCAAATGACCTCACTTTTGCAAATGGCATTGCGTCGGGGTGTGACGGGGCGGGGGTGGGCTCTTACGCGAAAAGCGTATATTCTTGAACGGACGCTCGAACCCGCCGGAGGCCACACCATGGGACAGCCGCTGCCGAAGCCGTGGACCGTCGCCGAGTTCCTGGAATGGGAGCGGCAGCAACCGGAGCGTTATGAGTTCGTCGACGGCGTCATCCGGATGATGACGGGCGGCACAGCCCAACACACGACCATCAAGGGCAATCTGTTCAACGTCCTGAGGAACACGCTGCGTGGTAGCCGATGCCGCCCCTTCGTAGACGGCATCAAGGTCGTCACCGACCTTGTCGGAACGTATCCGGATGTCGTGGTGGCGTGCAGCCCCGTTCCACCGGAAGCGGATCGGATCGAATCCCCCGTCGTCATCATCGAAGTGCTGTCCCGCAGTACCGCCGACTATGATCGTGGCGGCAAATGGGTGGCCTATCAGACGATCCCGTCCCTTATGCACTATGCACTGGTGTCGCAGGACACGGCGCGCGTGGATATCTTCAGCCGGGATGGTGACGATTGGCGCATGAGGACGGTGAAGGAACTGGATGGACAGGTCGAGCTTGCCGCCATCGGCTGCACCCTCGGCATGGCACAAATCTACGAGGATGCCGAACCATAGGATTGCGACGCCCCTTCCCCCTGTGCGGCTTCTCTGGCAAGAATCCCTGCCAACGAAGCAATTCACCGGACCCAGGGGGGACGCCATGGCGGACGCGAAGCAGAATCCGTACGAGATCGACCTCGGCCAGAACGCGGCCAACGCGGTGCCTCTGACGCCGCTGTCCTTCATCCGCCGCACCGCGGCCGTCTACCCGAACCGGCTGGCCGTCGTGCACGGCCCCATCCGCCGCACCTGGGGGGAGACGTACGAGCGTTGCGTGCGCCTCGCCTCGGCGCTGGCCAAGCGCGGCATCGGCGTGGGCGATACGGTGGCCGTCATGGCGCCGAACACGCCCGAGGCGTTCGAGGCGCACTTCGGCCCGACGATGATCGGCGCCGTGCTGAACGCCCTGAACATCCGTCTGGACGCCGAGGCGCTGGCCTTCATCCTGCAGCACGGCGAGGCCAAGGTGCTGCTGACCGACCGCGAGTTCTCCGGCGTCATGCGGAAGGCCGTGGACATGCTGCCGGCCGAGCGCCGGCCGCTGGTCATCGACATCGACGACCCGCAGGCCAAGGGCGGCGAGCTGTTCGGCGCCATGACCTACGAGCAGTTCCTGGAGACCGGCGACCCGGATTTCCAGTGGCGCATGCCCCCCAACGAGTGGGAGGCAATCGCGCTGAACTACACCTCCGGCACCACCGGCAACCCCAAGGGCGTCGTCTACCACCACCGTGGCGCCTACCTGAATTCCATGGGCAACATCGCCACCTGGGCGATGCCGCACCACCCGGTGTACCTGTGGACGCTGCCGATGTTCCACTGCAACGGCTGGTGCTTCCCCTGGACCGTCGCCGCCATGGCCGGCGTCAACGTCTGCCTGCGCACCATCGCGGCCAAGCCGATCTACGACGCGCTGGCCGATCACGGCGTCACCCACCTGTGCGGCGCGCCCATCATCATGGGCCTGATCTGCAACGCGCCCGAATCCGACCGGCGCGCGCTGCGCACCGGCATCAAGATGATGACCGCCGGCGCCGCCCCGCCCGCCGCCGTCATCGAGAAGATGGAGCGGATGGGCTTCGACATCACGCACGTCTACGGCCTGACCGAGGTGTACGGCCCGGTCACCATCTGCGCCTGGCACGAGGAGTGGAACGACCTGCCGCTCGACGAGCGCGCGACGCT
>Ga0196976_1001252_pt1 | contig 11940 bp, 8 predicted proteins | sample S3v_513CmetaG_FD_148644 | JGI IMG/M metagenome (GOLD analysis project Ga0196976, IMG submission 148644) | Soil microbial communities from Anza Borrego desert, Southern California, United States - S3+v_5-13C | ecosystem: Environmental > Terrestrial > Soil > Desert | place: USA: California...
GCAGCCGACCACGAGGCGCAGGTTGTGCTGCTTCGCCGCCACGTGCATCCGCACCACGCCGGCCAGCGAGTTGCGGTCGGTGACGGCGATGGCCGCGTGCCCCAGCGCGGCCGCCGTCAGCGCCAGCTCGTCCGGGTGCGAGGCGCCTTCGAGGAAGGTGAAGTTCGTGGCGACCTGCAGTTCGGCGTAACGGAGTTCGGCGTAGCGGACCATGCGCGCCTCACCCGAAGAACCCGTGCACGAACCAGCGCGCCTTGACGCCGGGCTGGTAGAGGCCGAGGCGGAACAGCCAGAACCGGCTGCCGTCCATGTCCTCGACCCGGTAATAGTCGCGCGGCTCGCCCCCATTGGTTTGATTGGCCCGTCGCCACCACTCCGGGCACAGCCGTTCCGGCCCATCGGCCCAGCGCACGCGGTGCACCGCACCCCGCCAGCGGAACAGCATGGGCGGGTCGTCGGGGACCGGGGCCACCACCTCCACCGGCTCCGGCGGGCTGAGCAGGCGGACCGGCCGCGGGCGGTCTGCGGGCCAGGACGCCAGCGGGGCCGGCGCGTCCAGCGCCGGGGCGGCGGCCACCGCGCGCTCCGGCAGCCAGCTCTGCCGCGGCACGAGGCGCAGCACCGAACGCTCCCCCAGCCGGTTTCCCAGCCGGTCCACCAGCTCGCCCAGCGCCGTGTCGTCGCCGTTCCCGTCCAGCCCGGTCTGTATGGCGCCCAGCGGCCCGACCACCGGGGCCGACAGCGTCATCACCTCGATGCCGGGGCCGGGGGCGATGCGCTCCAGCGTCTCGGCGAACAGGCGCATCAGGGCGGCCGGGTCGCGCGTCGGCCGGCTGGTGCCGACGGCGAGGGTCTGGGGGGGATCGTCCAGCTTCTGGTCGATGCGGTGCGCCGCCAGCTCCAGCCGCCGGGCGCCCTCCTGCGCGCCGGACAGGCCCCGGCACAGCTCCTCCAGCAGGCGGCGGACGGCATGCGCGATGGCGTCGGGCGTCGAAATCGCCTCGGCGAAGGCGAGGCGCGCGGCGTGCGGGGCGACCGGCCGGTGCGGCGACACCGGCTCGTCCAGCCGCCCCAGCGCCTGGTCCAGCCGCCGCGCCGGCTCCGGCCCGAAGCGGGCGGTCAGCGTGGCGCGCGGGATGGCGTGCAGGTCGCCGACGCGCCGCAGCCCCACGGCGGACAGCGCGTCCACGGTGGCGGGGGGCAGGCGCAACGCCACCACGGGCAGGGGATCGAGCCAGGGGAGGGTGTGCGCGGGGGGAAGGATAAGGCCGTTGCCCCCTCCCGCCCTCCGCTGCGCTTCGGGCACCCTCCCCCTCTTCGAGGTGGAGGGTTTGTCGGCTGGCGGCGGAGTTCCCTCCACCGCGAAGCGGGGGAGGGTTAGGGAGGGGGCAAAAGGCCCAAACCGCGCCACCCCCCACGCCGCCGCCGGCGTGTCCGCGATGGCCGCCCGCGACTCGAACCCCGCGCGCTCCAGGCGGCCCAGCAGGTCGGCCAGCAGCCCACGCTCACCGCCGAACAAATGGGCGCAGCCGCTGATGTCCATCACGATCCCGTCCGGCCCGTCGGCCGCCGTCCACGGCGTGTAGCGCAGCGCCCAGCCGGCGATGCGCTCCAGCAGGCGGGCGTCCGCCGCCGGATCGGCGTCGAAGGCGACGAGATCCGGCTCGACGGCGCGGGCGTCGGCCAACGTCTGCCCCGGCCGCACGCCGGCCAGCCCGCCCGCCCGGTTGACCGCCACCACCATCAGCCGCCCGCGCTCGGCCAGCACGGCGACGACCGGGCGCGCCGCGTCCTCCGGCCGCCGCCGTGTCCAGGCGTCGGTGGTCAGACGGGGCAGCCAGAGCGACAGGATCCGCCGCACCATGCCGGGACACCTCCTTGCCGTGAGAACAATTCAAGAACATCATAGGCCCGGAATCGCTCCGTGTGGAGTCCCAAGCGTGGGCTTCGCCATTCCGAAAGGGGTGGGGCGCTTGCCCCGCGCGCGTGGCGCGCCGACATACATGGTATGAAGACGATCACCTTGGCCGTGCTCGCGCTCGGCCTCGCCGCCTGTGCCGAGACCGAGGTGCGGGACGAGATGCCCGGCACCGCCGGCGCGCCGCTGCCCAAGAGCGTGCGCACGCAGACCTACGTCCCCGCCGCCGCTGCCACCACCACTGCCGCCGCGGCCGAGTCGCGCCCCGCCGCCCAGCCGGCCCCCCCGGCGCAACCGCCGCTCACCCCACCCGCGCCGCGCCGGCGCGGCAGTTCGACTCCGCCCGACCAGCTTTTCCCGCCGCCGGGGTCCGGCGCGCCGCAGGCGACTCCGCTGCCGATGCCGAACACCGACGCGACCGTCAACCAGCTGAAGCGCAACCAGATGCAGAGCGACGTCGACCGCCTGCGGAACCAGGACGCGCTGGGCCGGCTCGACCCCCTCCAGCAGCGCGACCTGATGAACCGCCAGCACGAGATGGACCGCCTGGGCCGCTGAGCGCGGGCGCCCGTGTTGGGCCGCGCTGGCGCTTGGCCCAACCTACGCTTTCACCTATACCGGAAGCATGAGCATTCGCCCGCTTCCCGTCGCGGCGCTGCTGATGCTGGCGGCCCTGCCGGCGGAGGCGCGCACGCTGATCACCGGCAGTCCGTTCGCCACCGGCTTCCTCGGTCCCATCGGCGTGCTGGAGCATCTGCTGGGCCTCGCCGCCATCGGCCTGTGGGCCGGGCAGAACGGCAGCGCCGCCGTGTGGCAGGTGCCGGCCGCCGCCCTCACCGCCGCGCTGGCCGCCGGGGCGGCGGCGCACTTCGGCCTGCGCCTGCCCTTCGCGGCGGAGGGGCTGGCGGGATCCCTCGTGGTGCTGGGCGTGCTGGTGGCGGCGGGGCTGCGGGCACCACTGGTCGTCGCCATCCTGGTGGCGGCGGTGGCGGCGGTGTTCCACGGCTACGTCCAGGCGGGCGGGGCGCTGTTCTGGGCGGGGTTCGCGGCGTCGGTGCTGCTGCTGACGGCGGCCGGGGTGGGGCTGGTGGCGGTGCTGGGGCAGGCGGCGTCCATGCGGGCGGTGCAGATGTGTGGCGGTGCGGTAGCACTCGCCGGCGTTCTGGCGCTCTACCGGCTGTTTTAGCCGCTTGGCGGCTTGAAAAAGGTGGGTTGCCGGGGCACGTCTTGCCAAACGCCGCCGTTTCCCTCACGCCTGCCAACTTACGATTGGACCGCCGGTGAAGCGCGCACCCGCCCATACGCCACGCTCCCTCTTCAGCCCGGCCATGGGTGGGGGGGTGCCGCGCCGCCGTTTCCTGGCCGGCGCCGCGGGTCTGGCGCTGTGCGCCGCCGCCGGACGACCCGTGTCGGCGCAGGACCTGAAGTTCTTCCGCATCGCCACCGGCACCACCGGCGGCACCTACTTCCCCATCGGCGGGCTGATCGCCAACGCCATTTCCAACCCGCCGGGCTCCCGCCCGTGCGAGAAGGGCGGCAGCTGCGGCGTGCCGGGGCTGATCGCCGTGGCGCAGGCGACCATCGGCTCGGTCGAGAACATCGACCTGCTGCGCGTCAACGGCGCCGACGCCGCGCTGGCGCAGGCCGACGTGGCCTACTGGGCCTACACCGGCACCGGCACCTACGCCGGCAAGCCGGCGTTCGAGGCGCTGCGCAGCATCGGCACGCTCTATACGGAGGCGGTGCACATCGTCGTGCGCGCCGACAGCGACATCCATGCCATCCCCGACCTGAAGGGCAAGATCGTCTCGGTGGGGGAGGAGGGGTCGGGGACGCTGGTCGACGTGCGCGTCATCCTGGCCGCCTACGGCCTGAAGGAGAGCGACCTGCAGCCCCGCTACCTCAAGCCCGGCACCGGCGCCGACCGGCTGATGCGAGGCGAGGTGGACGCCTTCTGCATCGTCGGCGGCCATCCGGTGGCGGCGGTCAGCGACGTGGCCGGCAAGGTCCCCATCCGCCTGCTGCCCATCGAGGGGCCGCCGGCCGACGCGCTGCGCAAGGCGGAGCGGTTCTTCATCGACACCACCATCCCCGCCGACGCCTACCCCTGGGTGCCGCCCACCCGCGTGCTCAGCGTGGGCGCGGAATTCCTGATCCGCGCCGACCGCGACGACGATCTGGTCCACGCCATCACCCGCGCCCTGTGGAACGACACGACCCGCCGCCTGCTGGCCGACGGCCACCCGCGCGGCCGCGCGCTCGACCCGGCGAAGGCGGTGGCCTCCATCTCCGTTCCCCTGCACCCCGGCGCCGAGCGCTACTACCGCGAGGCCGGGCTGATCGGCAACGCCGCCAACGAGGCCGGTGCCGGCACGCCCGCTTCCCCCGAGCCCGAGCGTAAAGATCCCGAGCGCAAAGAACCCGAGCGCAAATAATGCCCAAGAGCACCGTTCCCTACGGCGCGTGGCCGTCGCCGGTCAGCGCGCGCAGCCTCACCGACGCCGGCGTCGGCCTGCGCTCCCCCTGGCTGGCGGGCGACGCCGTTTGCTGGCTGGAATCGCGCCCGTCGGAAGGGGGCCGCACGGTGCCCGTGCGCCGCGCGGCGGACGGCAGCGTGGCCGACCTGCTCGGCCCCGGCTGGGACGTGCGCACCCGCGTGCACGAATACGGCGGCGGCGACCGGCTGGCGCTGGACGGCGCGCTGGTGTTCTGCAACGCCGCCGACCAGGCGGTGTACTGCGTCTCCCTGGCGGGCGGCGAACCGCTGGCGTTGAGCGTCGCGGGTCGCGACCGCTTCGCCGACCTGTCCTTCGACGCGAAGCGTCGCCGCGTCCTGGCCGTGCGCGAGCGCCACGCGGACGGCGGCCACGCCGAGCCGGAGAACGCCTTGGTGGCCCTGCCGCTGGACGGTGACGGCCCCTCCGACGGCGGCACGGTCCTGGCCCGGGGTGCGGACTTCTACGCCTATCCGCGTGTCAGTCCCGATGGGGCGCGGCTGGCCTGGGTCAGCTGGAACCACCCCAACATGCCCTGGGACGGGACCGAGCTGTGGGTCGCCGCCCTCGACGCCGCCGGCCTCCCCACCGCCCCCGTGCGCGTGGCCGGCGGGCCGGACGAATCGGTGGTGCAGCCGGTGTGGCTGGCCGACGGGCGCCTTGTGTACGTGTCCGACCGCGGCGGCTGGTGGAACCTGTACGTCTGGGACGGCACGGGTTCCCACGCCGTTCTGCCCATGGAGGCCGAGTTCGCCCGCCCCACGTGGGTGTTCGGCGAGGCCGACGTGGCGGCGGTGGACGCCCGTACGCTGGCCTGCGCGTACACCCGCGACGGGCTGTGGTTCCTGGGCCTCGTGGACATTGAAGACGGAAGCCTGAAGCCCGTCGAACTGCCGGGCACCACCCGCGTCGGCGACCTGTTCGTGCAGGGCCGCACGCTGGCCTTCATCGCCGCCGGCCCGGCCGAGCCCGGCGCGGTGGTCACCCTCGACCTCGACACCCCCACGCCGGCCGTGGTCAAGCGCGGTATGGCGACGCCGCCCGACCCGGCCACCGTTTCCACGCCTAAGCCGATCCGCTTCCCGACCACGGGCGGTGCCGAGGCGCACGCCTTCTACTACCCGCCCGCCAACGCTGCCGTCCAGGCGCCGGATGGCGAGGCACCGCCGCTGATCGTGCGCGGCCATGGTGGCCCGACCTCGGCCACCGCGGCGGTCTATTCGGCGAAGATCCAGTACTGGACCAGCCGCGGCTTCGCCGTGGTGGACGTGAACTACCGCGGCAGCACCGGCTACGGCCGCCCCTACCGCGACGCGCTGAAGGGCCAGTGGGGCGTGGCCGACGTGGAGGACTGCGTCGCCGCCGCCAAACACCTCGCCGCCCAAGGGTTGGCCGACCCGGCGCGGCTGGTCATCACCGGCAGCAGTGCCGGCGGCTACACCACGCTGTGCGCCGTCACTTTCCACGACACCTTCCGTGCCGGCGCCAGCCACTACGGCATCAGCGACCTGGAGGCGCTGGCCACCGACACCCACAAGTTCGAGGCGCGCTACCTGGACAGCCTCGTCGGCCCCTACCCGGCGCGCAAGGACCTGTACGAGGCGCGCTCCCCCATCCATTTCGTGGACCGGCTGAACGTGCCGATGGTGTTCTTCCAGGGCCTGGAGGACAAGGTGGTGCCCCCCAACCAAGCCGAGCGCATGGTGGCCGCCATCGACGCCAAGGGCCTGCCCGTCGCCTACGTCACCTTCCCCACCGAACGCCACGGCTTCCGCAAGGCCGAGAGCATCGTGGCCGCCCTGGAAGGCGAGCTGTACTTCTACGGCCGCGTCTTCGGCTTCACCCCGGCCGGCGACCTGCCGGGGATCCCCATCCGGAATTTGTAAGCGCCTGCCGCCGCGCTACGCCACCGCCAGCACCACGATGTCCGACGCGCTCAGCGTCCGCACGTTCAGCGTGGCGATGGTCACCGCCGCACCGGCCCCCGACCCGTCGGCGTCGAAGGACAGCACCCCGGTGCGCGTGCTGAACACGAACTGGGCGTTCGCCGACGCCGGGTTGTCCAGCGCGAAGTGCTGCGCCGTCAGCAGGCCCGCCGGGATCGACCCGAAGTTCGGGCCGACCACGGCGATCTTGTCGAGGCCAACCTGGAAGTCGGCGATGGTGTCGCCGCCGTCGGCCAGGTGGTCGATCCGGAACACGTCCGCCCCGTCGCCGCCGGCCAGCGTGTCCCGTCCGGCATTGCCCAGCAGCGTGTCGTTGCCGGCGTTGCCGGCCAGCGCGTCGGCCCCCAGGTTGCCGAACAGCGCGTCGTCGCCTTGTCCGCCGTACAGGCCATCGTCGCCCTGTCCGCCGAACAGCCAGTCCGCCCCCTCGTTGCCGAACAGCGCGTCGCCGCCGAGGTTGCCGTACAGGGCGTCGCCGTCGCGGCCGCCGAACAGGGTGTCCATGTCCTGTCCGCCGAACAGCCGGTCCAGCCCCTGGTTGCCGTACAGCACGTCCGCCTGCCGGTTGCCGTACAGCATGTCGTTGCCGATACCGCCGGTGACGGTGTCCAGGCCGTCGTCGCCGAAGAGCTGGTCGTCGCCCTCCTCCGACCCGATGAAGTCGTCGCCGCCACCGCCGTGCAGCGTGTCGTCGTCCGCACCCAGCACGATGTACTGGGCGGAGCCGTCGGCGACCAGGTTCTGCGACCCGCTGCCGCCGGTGACGCGCACGGCGCCGACGATGGCCGCGAACTCGATGTTCTGCAGCTGGATCACGGTGCCCGAGGGCAGGTTGGAGGCGTCGATCACCACGGCCTCCTGCTTCAGGCCCGTCCCGCCCGCCGCCGTGCCGGTCTGGCCGGTGATGACGATGGGCTGGGTCGGGGCGCTGGTCAGGGTGGGTGCGGTCGGCACGATGGTGCGCACGGTCAGCTCCGTGCCCGGCGGCAGCTGTGCCGCGAAGGAATTCCCGGCGACGGCCATGACGCTTTGGTCCGGGTCGTCCGGATCCACGCGCCGCTGGAGCGCCGTGAGCAGCCCGTCGATGCCCGACGCCGTACCGTAGCTCTCCACCTGCATGCCTACGCCCGCCGGCACGCTCGCCTGCAGGCTCGGCTGGCCGGTCTCGTCGGTGACCAGCGGCACGCTGGTGCTGGTCTGGTCCGGGCCCGTGGGCTGAACCGCCGGGATGGTCACCGTCTCGTGCGGGATCACGGGCGCGGTCACAGGGGGCGTGCTGCTTCCGCCGCCACCACCGCCGCCCCCGCCCCCTCCACCGCCTCCGCTGTCACCGCCGCCCCCGCCGTCGCTGCTGGGCGGCGGAGGGGGCGGGGGCGGGGCATGGTAGGTGATGGCGGTGCCGCCGCCCGACGCGGCCGTCGTGAAGGTTCCGCTGTACTGCCCGGTCAACGTGATGGTGGCGTCGGCGCTGCCGTTGCCGTCGGAATCGTACGCCAGCGTGGTGGTGGCGCCCGGCGTGACGGTCACCTGCGTCACGCTGGCGGCGACCTGGATGGTCTCGCCGTCCTCCAGGTCGCCGATGGTGTCGCCGTCGGCGGCGACGAAGGTGTCGTTGCCCAGGCCGCCGCGCAGCCAGTCGGCACCGGCGCCGCCGTGCAGGACGTCGTTGCCCGCGTTGCCGTACAGCGTGTCGGCGCCGTTGTCGCCCGACAGCAGGTCGTTGTCCGTCTGGCCGTACAGCACGTCGTTGCCGTCGCCGCCGTAGACGGTGTCGGCCCCGGCGCCCGCCGACAGCTCGTTGTCCAGGGCGTTGCCGGTGATGCGGTCCGCCTGCGCCGTGCCGGCGACCGCCTCCACCGCCTGCGTGTAGGGCAGCGGCCCGGACAGGGTCCGGTAGGTCGTCTGCCCGGTGGCCAGATCGATGACGATGCCCTGCGACAGCCCGCCCAGGTCCAGCCGGTCGCTGCCCTGGGTCAGCCGGGTGCCGACGCTGCGCAGCCCCTCGATCGCCTGGGCGGCGGTCAGCGGGGACCCGCTGTTGGACAGCGTGCCGACGAGGTCGCCGTTGGCCTTCGTCACCACCAGTTCGCTGACGTCGTAGGCGCCGAGGTCCACGGCGGCCACCACCTGCTGCAGCGACCGGCCCGCCGGGCCGGGCAGCGCGTTGGCCAGCGTGCCGGTGATCGCCACCCGGTACCCCTCGACCGCCAGCGACGCCGCGCCGGTGGCGAAGTCCAGGCGCGCCGTCTCGCTTCCGGCCGTCGTCAACACCAGCGAATCGATCTGGAAGGCGCTGTTGATGGCGCTCTTGTCCCAGAACGGGCGGACGCTGGCGAAGCTGTTGGCGAACTGGCCGCGGACGGTCAGCGTCTCGTTCTGCGCGGTGATGGTGATGGTGTCCGCGCTCACCGTCGCCGCGGCGAGGCGCGTCGCCCCGTTGTAGAGTTCCACGCCGGTGACCGTGCCGTTCGGCCCCTGCTTGATGTCCTCCAGCAGCTGCGCCGGGGTGGTCGACGTGAACGCGAAGGCGCCGGTGAATTCGACCCGGTAGCTGCCGGACTGCAGCACGATCTTCTGCGCGGTGATGCTGGACAGCGTCAGCTGGCCGCCCACGGTGTCGGCGAAGGCCAGGATGTCCTGGAACTTCGCTTTGTAGGCGTCCAGCCGGGCCGCGTAGTCGTAGCCCTTCGCGAAGTCGTACAGCCCTTCCAGGGCCGGCCCCAAGGTCAGTGTGGTCATCGGCTCTCGTTTCCTGCGCGCGGGTTCTCGGTGTTCCGTCTGGCTTCGCTGCCCGGCTCAAAGCCGGTAGTAGAAGCCCATGCCGAGGTGCATTTGCTGGTAGGTCTGCTTGATGCCGGCCGGCAGGCCGGTGCTGACGACGTACTTGCCGATCACCTCGACGCCCAGCCGGTCGGCGAGGTCGTACTGCGCGCCCAGGAACACCTGGGCGGACGGGTACCAGAACCGTTCGTCGACGTCGAAGAGCGTCAGGCCGTTGGCAAGGATGTTCGACGTCGCCGCCGTCCGCACCTTGAGGCTGCCCCGCCCGCCGCCGATGCCGACGCCGAAGAAGGGCGACACCGCCGCGTCGCGGTCGGGGAACAGGGCGGCGTTGAGGAACACCGTGTTCTGGGTCAGGCGCGCGTCCAGGTCGACGTTGACCGGCTCGTCCACCACGTCGATGCCGTTGGGAGCCACGCCGTGGATGCCGGCGCTGGTGCGGCCGCGGCTGTACTCCAGGCCCACCGACAGGGCGCGGGGGCTGGCGAAGTCGTACCACAGGGCGGCGCTGCCGGTGACGCCGTTACCGCCGATGGCGCGGCCGAAGTGCAGGTTCACCCGGTCGTCGTTCAGCTGCGTCCGCACGTCCCCGCTGTAGTTGCCCAGCGTGTAGGCGACGCCCAGGTTCACCCGCAGCCCGTGGCGCGCCGGCTGCGCCGCGGGTGGCACCCCCGCCGGCATCGCGGCCGCCACCGGGGTGGCTGCCGCCGCTACCGGGGCCGCCGCCGGGGCCGGGGCCGGCAGCGTGGTGCTTGCCGCGGGCGGCGGGGGAAATACGGCGTCGTAGCAGGACAGTCTTTGTTGTGGATCGGCAATGCCGGCACAACGCTGCGCGTCGAAAGCGCCTGCATGCAAGGTTATGTAGGGGGTGGCGAGGAGTGGTATGCTCAACAGGGCTGGAATAAGCCGGCGCCGGAAGCGCCTGTAGGATGCGAAGTCCTTAAATTCCATAACCCGTTTTTCGTGTTGACGCGTTTTATCCTGCCTTTCGCGTCGTCGTCTGTCGCTGCCGACAATTTCGCGGAGAGCGGGAGCATAGTCTGCAACTTAAAAAGCGCATACGGCTTTCGGTACACATACAAGAAGACGCGACAATCCGCCGCAGGCGTGCCTGCGGCCGATGCCGGAACGGCTGCGCGGCGCCCGGGGGTGGTTCCGCCGGGCGCTGCCTCGGCACCCGTCAGCGGCGCAGCGCGTCCTGGGTGATCACCCATTCCTCGTCCCGCGCCGCCGCATACCATTCCTGCATGGCCGGCAGGGCCAGCACCGCGTCGGAATAGGCTTGGCTGACCGGGTCCAGTTCCACGGCGTAGGTCCGCAGGCGCGTCACCACCGGCGCGAACATGGCGTCTGCGATGGAGAAGCGGCCGAACAGGAACGGCCCCTCCGCCCCGAAGCGCGCCCGCGCGTCGGCCCACAGCGCGGTGAGGCGGGCGATGTCGGCCGCGCACTGCGGCGTGCGGCCCAGATCCGGATAGACGCCCTTCAGGTCCATCGGCATCGCCGTGCGCAGCCCCACGAAGCCCGAATGCATTTCGGCCGACACCGACCGCGCCACGGCGCGGGCGTGCGCGTCGGCCGGCCACAGCGCGGCGTCGGGGAAGGTCTCCGCCAGGTACTCGCAAATGGCCAGGGAGTCCCAGACCGTCCGCTCCCCGTGCTTCAGCGCCGGCACCTTGCCGGTCGGCGACTGCTCCAGGATGCGCTCCTTGCTGCCTGGACGGTACAGCGGGATCACCACCTCCGTGAACGGCACGCCGGCCCGCTTCAGCACCAGCCAGGGGCGCAGCGACCAGGACGAATAAGCCTTGTTGCCGATGACGAGCGTGAGGTCGGACATGCGAACCGCCGTGGGTTGTGGAAAGGCGGCGCAGTCTACGCCGGCACGGGAAAGGGCCAAAGCCCCCTTTTCAGCCGCCGCCCGGCGCGCCATCCTCTTCGAACACGTGTCCTCCGTCCGTAACCAGAAGGACCTCCTCCGTTGCTCGCCACCCTGCGCGCCAAAGAGGGCGCCGCCACCGTCCCCGTTACCCCGCTGACCAAGGCCGACCTCGCCGGCTGGCTGTCCGCGCAGCCGGCATCGACCGCCGCCTGGGTCAAGGCCGTCAACTTCACCGCCGAGGCCGGCTCAACGGCGCTGCTGCCCGGCGACGACGGCCGGCTCGGCCGCGTGCTGGTGGGCGTGCCGGCGTACGACGATTTGTGGGCGCTGGCCGGCCTGCCGGCGTCGCTGCCGCCCGGCGCCTACCGCCTGGATCCGGAGCCGGAGCGCGTGGCCGCCACCCGCGCCGCCCTCGGCTGGGCCTTGGGCAGCTACCGCTTCGACCGCTACAAGAAGTCCGACAAGGGCTTCGCCCAGCTCGTCTGGCCGGAGCACGCCGACCATGGCGCGGTGGAGCGCACGGCGACCGCCACCTTCCTGGTGCGCGACCTCGTCAACACCCCGGCCGCCGACATGGGCCCCGCCGAACTCGCCAAGGCCGCGCAGGACCTTGCCGGGGAGTTCGAGGCGGAGTGCACCGTCATCACCGGCGACGACCTGCTGAAAAAGAACTACCCCGCCATCCACGCCGTCGGCCGCGCCAGCCCGCGCGAGCCGCGCCTGATCGACATCACCTGGGGCCGCAAGACCGATCCCAAGGTGACGCTGGTCGGCAAGGGCGTGTGCTTCGATTCGGGCGGCCTGGACATCAAGCCGTCCTCGGCCATGCTGATGATGAAGAAGGACATGGGCGGGGCGGCGCACGCGCTGGGTGTGGCGCGCATGGTGATGATGGCCGGCTTGCCCGTGCGCCTGCGT
>Ga0196976_1001253_pt1 | contig 11931 bp, 4 predicted proteins | sample S3v_513CmetaG_FD_148644 | JGI IMG/M metagenome (GOLD analysis project Ga0196976, IMG submission 148644) | Soil microbial communities from Anza Borrego desert, Southern California, United States - S3+v_5-13C | ecosystem: Environmental > Terrestrial > Soil > Desert | place: USA: California...
CAGGAGCTGGTGGAACGAGAGGATGAGGTGAGACGTCCGGAACGCCGGTGGACCTCGCCACGGGGGCGACGAATCGGTACCCGCGGCGAGGAATCGTCTCGATATAGGCCGGCTCCCGGGGATTGTCGCCGAAGACGCGTCGCAGCGTGGCCACGTGCTGGGCGAGGTTGCACTCCTCCACGCAGATGCCGTGCCAGACGCGCTCGAGCAACCACTCCTTCTCGACGATCGCACCCCGCCGCTCGACGAGGGCGATGAGGACGTCGACGGTCTTGGGGGTCAGCCGGAGGGGTGCTCCGGCGCGGCGCACTCCACGCTCCAGCACGTCGAGCTCGAACGGCCCGAAGGTGAACCGGGCGCTTTCCTGCACCATTCCCCCTCAGGAGCCCCTGCTCCACGGGCGCCCCGCTGCCCGCATGCTCGTAGGTGCGCCGGGCGCGCGGTCGGTGCAATCCCATCCGCTCGGGTTCGACGTTCCGCACGACCTGGACCGAGGGTCCGCTCGTGAATTCATGATCGATTCACGATTCGTTCAAGCGTACCCACCGTCTCCCACCTCATCCTCCGGGCGTTCTCGAGTCCCTCCCCAGCGGCGGCCGCACCGCTGCGCGTCTCAGGAAGCGATCCATGCCCCTTCGAAACACCGCTGACCCCCGAAAGGCCCACCCCGCTCGATGGCTTTCCGCTTCGTTCGTGCTGGCGACCCTGCTGCTCACGCCGTCCGGCGCGCGCGCGGCGCCGACCATGCTGAACGTGGTCAGCGCCCGGACGGAGCCGGCCTGGAACGGCGTCGGCATCGTCGCCGGCATGCCGATCACCACGTACCGGTACATCATCAACGTGGACGACACGGGCGACGTCGGCCAGGCGCGCGCGGACGGCTGCGACCCCGCGGACCCGGCCTATCCCGCGTCGTGCCGCTGGCCGTCGGTCGCCGCCATCTCGAGCTCGAGCCCGATCCTCACACAGGGTGATCAGCGCGACTTCGCGCCCTTCCTGGACCTTCCAGCTGGGAAGTACGTCATCTCGGTCCTCGCCGACGGCTTCAAGCTCGACGGAGCACACTTCACCGTGCCCGCGGCGGGCACGGCCACGGTCGAGGTGGCGCTGCAGCCGCACCCGCTCCCCACCGCGACGCTCCAGGCGCTCGTGTTCGAGGACACGTCGCCCGTGAACGGCGCCCCCGACGTCCCCGCCGAGCGCGGCCTGGCCGGCTTTCAGGGTCACCTCACCGACTACATCGACTTCGTCACCACCGACATCTTCGGGAACCCGCTCTGCACCGAGTACGACGCCGCGGGGGAGGCCATCCCCGGGACCGGCGGCGTGTGCCTGTCGCGCTGCTACGACGCCGACGGCGCCGACGTGACCGACCAGGCCGACGCCGCGGGGCGGTGCCCGGTCGGCGCGATCGGGCTCCTCAAGATCCCGAACCTCGGGCCCAACCGCTACGGCGTCTCGGTCGTGCCGCCGGACACCTCGGGCTGGACCCAGACGACCACGCTCGAGGGCCACCTCGAGTGGGACGCCTGGGTGATGGAGGCCCACACCGGGCTCGACACGGAGTTCGTCCTCGGCGCGGAGCCCCTTCCGAACGTGTTCTTCGGGTACGTGCGGCCGATGTCGTCGCTCGGCGCCGGCAGCGGGCGCGTGCGGGGCGTCGTCGAGGCCGTGAAGAATTACATCCCGCCGAAGGGCGGGCTCTCGCTCCCCGGGAACACGTGGGGCGGCCTCGCGAGCTCGAAGCTGGACCGCCCGGTGCCCCACCCCTGGGTGGCGCTCGTGGATCTCGACGGCGGAGACACCGCCGTCCACGTGGGCCAGGGCGACGCGAACGGCTCCTTCGACATCCAGGGCGTGCCCGACGGGACGTACTCGCTGGTCTACTGGGACACGAACCTCAACTACATCCTCGACTTCCAGAACGTGACCGTGCGGGGCGGCGAGACGGTGGACGTCGGGATCGCCGCGCTCTCGGGCTGGTGGACGCGGCTCGAGGGCGACGTCTTCAACGACCTCAACCGGAATGGGAAGCGCGACGCGGGTGAGCCCGGGATCGCGGGGTTCACCGTGGTGCTCAAGAAGCGGGAGAACTCGGTGCTCGATCGCGGCGCGAAGGCCGTCACCACCGACGCCGCCGGCCACTACGTGATGGAGAACGCGTACCCGCTCACGCAGTGGGTGGTGGTCGAGGCGTACTCCGACCTGTACTACACGACCGGTGTAACCTGGCAGGCGGACAACCAGCCCACGGAGACGACGATCCTCGGCGCCGGCGTGGACGTCGGCATGCTCCCGATCATCGGCCTGGGTGGCCGGCTGGACTGGGGCGTCCACGCGTACGACCCCACCGGCGCGACGGGAGGGCTCGATCCCCGGAACGGCGGCATCGTCGGCACGGTCAGCTACGACACCACGCGGAACGAGCTCGATCCGGCCCTGGCGGCGGTCGAGGACTGGCAGCCGGGCATCCCCGGGCTGACGGTCAACCTCTGGTCCACCGTCCCGTGCCCTGGGCCCGGGGCGATCTGCGATCCCACCCGGCGCTACCAGCTCGACCCCGACGGCGCCTACTCGAAGGGGACGCTCCTCAACTCCGCCGAGACGGAGCGGTGGAAGCGGCCCACCGGATGCCAGGCGCGCGACGGGGAAGGGCTGCCGCTCCTGTACCCCGCCGACCAGCAGTTCCTGCCGCCCGCGACCGACGCGTTCGACTGCGTGGAGGCGCCGGCGATGGGCGTGCAGTTCGAGAAGGGCTTCTCCGCCGTGGACGGGAACTACGGGTTCACCGACGCGTGCTTCGGCCCCGGAGGCTTCGACCCGGCCGCAGGCGCCTGCGCCGACGGCACCGATCCCGTGGCGCTCCCGCCCCGCGACTACCTCGTCGAGGTGGTGTCCCCCGACGACGCGTTCGGCCGGCCGCTCTACCAGGTCACGCGAGAGGAGGACATCAACATCTTCCGCGGCGACGAGTGGGTGCCCCAGGCGCCTCCCCCGCCGTGCGCCGGGCCGCTCCACACGGTGGACGTGGCGGGCGCGGGCACCGACGGGTACCCCGCGGTCCCGCTGCCGAACGGGGTCGTCGTGCCGGCGTCGACGGCGATCGAGAACCCCACCTTCGCAGATGGGGGCGGCTCGCCCTTCGAGGGCCAGCAGCGACCTCTCTGCAACACGAAGCTCGTGCGGGTCAACCAGGGTCGGTCGATCGCCCCGACGTTCAACTTCTTCACCGACGTCCCCGTCGCCGGCCGGCTGTTCGCGTACATCATCGACGACCTCAACTTCTCCGCCGATCCGCGCTCCACGCTGTACGGCGAGAAGGCGGGCGTCCCGCACGCTCCCATCGGCGTCTACGACTTCACCAACCGGCTCGTGACCACGCTGGAGTCGGACGCGAACGGCATCGTCGACGTGCTCCTGCCCTCGACGGACCGGATCAGCTGTCCGACGCCGTCGGGCGTGTGCGCGAACCTGTACCGGCTCGTCGGCAATGACCCCGGCGTGCCCGGGCGGCTCAACCCCAACTACAACCCGCGGTTCCGTACCATCGCCGCCGAGTTCGAGGTCTTCCCGGGGCTGATCGTCCCGGCGGACCTGGCCCCCACGCAGGTCGGGATCACCGTGCAGCTCCCCGGCGGGCAGACGGCGGGCGTGCAGTGCGCGCTCGGGCCGACCACGCCCCAGCTCTTCCAGGTCTCGCGCCCCTACGTGAACGGCTCCGGCAGCTTCGTCATCCGTGGCGTCGGGTTCGGAGCGACGCAGGGGACGGGGCGGGTCACGCTCGACGACACCATCGTGCTCCCGGCCTCGTCCTGGTCGGACACGGAGATCACGGTCCAGGTCGCGACCACGGTCCCGCCCGGTCCGCACCAGCTCGCCGTGACCGCGGCCAGCGGGCGGCGCACCGTCAATGGCCTCACGTTCCACGTGCGGCGCGGCGCCTACCTGCCCGCGGTGCTCGAGGTCGGTCCGGGCCGGACGTACGAGACGATCCAGGCGGCCGTCGACGCCGCCGGGACCAACGCGGCGGCGAACGACCTCGTGGTGGTCTACCCGGGCGCGCCCGATCTCACCAACCCCCGCATGAACCCCCGCGGCGCGTACTACGAGAACGTGATCCTCGGCGGACCGATCAAGCTGCAGGGCGTCGGCCCGGGCGGCTTCCGCGGCACGACCTGGGTCCCGGGCTCGATCATCGACGGCGGCGCGTACGGCGGCGACACCGCCCTCGCGGAGGCGTGGCGCACCCGGGTGGCCGGGATGACCTGGAGCGGCAACCAGGTCGTCTTCGAGGGCGCCGCGGTCACCGTCTTCGGGACCGCCGGCCAGTACGGCGCCGCGTACCCGGCCGCGATCGACGGGTTCCAGATCCGCGGCGGCGACCAGATGGGCTTCCCGGGCAACATCAACGAGATCGGCGGCACGCCCACCGGGTTGCCCGCCAACGTCACCACCCAGGGCGGTGGCGTCTTCCTGAACGGCTACGCCCCGTACTTCCGGATCACCAACAATCACTTCGAGAACAACGGCGGCGGGTACGGCGGCGCGATCCGCGTCGGCACGCCGAACCTCCCGGAGCCGCTCACCAACAACCGGAACGAGTTCCTGAGGATCCTGAACAACCGCATCGTCGCCAACGGCGGCACGAACCTGGCTGGCGGCGTGGGGATCTTCGCGGGCGCGGACTCGTTCGAGGTCGCGGGCAACGACATCTGCGGGAACTCGTCAGCGGAGTACGGCGGCGGGCTCACGGTCTACGGCTACAGCCCCGGCGGCCGGATCCACCACAACCGGATCTACTTCAACTCCTCGTACGACGAGGGCGGCGGGATCATGCTCGCCGGCGAGCTCCCGGCCGACCCGCGGGCGCTCTCCCCCGGCACCGGTCCCATCGAGGTCTCCGCCAACCTCATCCAGGCGAACCTCGCGAACGACGACGGGGGCGGGCTGCGGCTGCTCATGATCGGCACCCACCTCGTCGAGATCGTGAACAACGTCATCGCGAACAACGTCTCGACGCACGAGGGCGGCGGGATCGCGCTCGACGACGCCCCGGCGGTCCGGATCGTGAACAACACGCTGATGAAGAACCTCACCACCGCGACTGCGGTGACGAGCAACGGGTCGCCCGCGCCGGCCGGGCTCTCCACCGGGCGGAACAGCGACGCCCTCCAGGCGACGCTGCCCCCCGGCGCCCCCGTCTTCTCGGACCCGCTCCTCTTCAACAACGTGTTCTGGGACAACCGCGCGGGCACGCGGTCGGGCGGGACCGTGCTCGGGCTCGGCATCCCGGGCGACTCCACCGCGATCGACCTCTGGGACATGGGCGTCATGGACGGGAGCGGCCTGCTCTCGCCGACGGACTCGATCCTGCAGACCACGCGCGGCACCGTGCCCGATCCGAGCAACATCCTCTCGGATCCGCTGGTCGCGCAGACCTACGACACCTCGGTTGCCTTCACTCCGTGGCGAACGAACCCGAACTTCATCGGCGCGATCCTGGTGGCGGTCCCGCTCCCGCCCGAGCTGCTCGGCGACTACCACCTCACGGCCGCCTCACCTGCCGTCGACCAGGGCGCCGCGAGCAAGGCCGGCGTGGCCGCGCCGCTCGTGGACTGGGACGGTCAGCTCCGACCCTCCGCGGGCGGGTTCGAGATCGGCGCGGACGAGCTCGGGTCGGGCGGCGGCGGCGGCCCGGGCGGCGCCCCGCTCCCGTTCCCGGCGACGCCGATCCTCGACGGCTTCAACCGGGCGAACACCTCGAGCGGACTCGGCGCGAGCTGGGCCGGCGCCACCTCCGCGTTCCAGATCTTCTCGAGCCAGGTCCGCACCACGGCGGGGCTCGGGGGCAGCGTGCGGTGGGAGCCGGCGGTCTTCGGGCCGAACCAGGAGGCCTATTTCACCTTCCGGCGCAGCTCACCCCTCAGCCCGGAGCAGGCGGTCTTCCTGAAGCTCACCGGGACCTCGCCCCAGGCCTTCTCCGCCGCGGCCATCGAGGTGCTCTTCAACGACGTGTCCAACCGCGTGGTGATCCGCACGAAGGTACCGGGCGCCCTCTTCTGGACCACCCGCGCCTCGTACCCGGCGGCGTTCGCGCCCGGGGACCAGCTCGGCGCCCGGGCGCTCTCCGACGGCACCGTCACCGCGTTCCGCAATGGGGCGGTGCTCGGGAGCGTCAACGTGACGAGCGGACCGGCCCCCTGGCCTGCGGTCTACGCACAGGGCGGTGGCCGGATCGGCATCACGTTCCAGGGCCTCTTCCTCCCCTTCATCAACACCGACGCCCGTCTCGACGACTTCGGCGGCGGGACCATGCCGTAGGAGATCGCCATGACCCGCAAGCAGCTCCGACCTTCCCTCCTCTCCCGCCGCAGCCTGCTCCGCGGTGCGGGCACGGCCCTCCTCGGGGCGGCAGGAGTGGGCCTCGTGCCCGGCCGCTTCTCCCGGCTCCTCCTGCCGGAAGGGTTCGGCACCGCGTCCGCGGCGGAGGACCCGCCGCACGATCTCTTCTTCGCCGGCACCGACGGCTGGATGTGGCTGCCCGAGACGCCCGCCGTCGGCCACTTCCATCCCGACGTGCTCGCGCCGCCCCCGTTCACGACGTACATCTTCGGCTTCCGGAACGTGACGGGGCTCACCCCGGCGCAGCGCGCCGCGCAGAAGCTGAAGGCGCAGCACTCGGCGCCCATCTGGTGGGTGCCGCAGTACGACGGCACGAACGAGTTCCGCGTCGCCCTCACGAACCTGGGGCTCGGCATCCGGCCGGATCTGACCGACGCGCACACCGTCCACTGGCACGGCTTCCGGAACGTGGTGCCGTTCTTCGACGGCGAGCCGAGCGGCTCCTTCGGCGTCCCCGCGGGCCGCGTCTTCGTGTACGCGTTCCGCCCGCGGCACCCGGGCACGTACATGTACCACTGCCACGTCGAGGACACCGAGCACGTGCAGATGGGCATGACCGGCATCGTCTTCGTCCGGCCCTTGCAGGACGGGAACACGGCGCTCTACCCGAGCGGCAAGTACGCCTACAACGACGGCGACGGCTCCACCGGGTTCGATCGCGAGTTCGTGATGTTCCTCTCGGAGGTGTGGGCCGAGTCGCACTGGTGTGACGCGCACATCCAGCTCCCGGAGTGGAGCGACTACCGCGTGGACTTCGGTCTCCTCAACGGGCGCGTCTGGCCGGACACGATCGCGCCGAACGGTTCGATCGATCCCTTCCATCCGGTGACGGACGCGAGCGGCGACCTCCTCCCGCCGGGCGGCATCGAACGGCTCAAGTACCAGCCGTTCTCGTCGCTGGTCACCTGCAACGCCGGCGAGCGGGTCCTCCTCCGGTTCGCGAACCTCGGGTTCCGCGAGGCGTCGATGGCGACGGTGGGGCTCCGGCTCCGCGTCGTGGGCAAGGACGCCACGCTGCTGCGCGGCCGCGACGGCACCGACGGGAGCTACGAGGCCCAGCACCTGTCGTTCGGCGCGGGGGAGGCGATCGACGCCATCTTCACCGCGCCCCCGCACAGCGGCGGCTCCGGGCCGGACGTCTACGTGCTGCACGACCGCGCCTACCGCCGGTCCGACCACGCGGCCGGTGGCAACGCCGGAGGCCGGCGGACGGAGATCCGCGTGTTCCCCCCCGGGACTCTGCCGCCGCAGGGCTTCCCCAACACCTGACGCGCGAGAGGAGTTGCCCATGCGTGAACTGCGAACCCCACTCCTCCGGTGCACCACCCTGCTGCTGCTCCCGGCCGCCTGGGCCATCGCCCCGGCCCCGGCGGCGGCACAGGCGGTGGGCGTCGCCTGCACGACCGCCCCCGGGCCGAACCCGACCTTCACCCTGCGCGTCAGCGACGGCTACATCCAGCTCCCCGACGGAAACACCATGTACATGTGGGGCTACGCGCCGGCCGGGGGCGGGTTCCAGCACCCCGGGCCGACGCTCTGCGTGACCGCGGGGCAGACGGTGACCGTCGTGCTGCAGAACCCGTCCCCGCGGCCCGTCTCTATCGTGTTCCCCGGACAGGAAGGCGTGACCGCGGACGGCGCGCTCGCCCAGCCGCAGCTCGACACTGGCGGGACGCTGACGTCGCTCGCCCAGGCGGCGCCGCCCGGAGGGAGCGTCACCTACAGCTTCGTCGCCGCGCGGCCCGGGACGTTCCCGTACCACAGCGGAACCGATCCGCTCACCCAGGTGCGAATGGGGCTCTTCGGCGCGCTCGTCGTCCGCCCGGGCGTACCGGAGCGCGCCTTCGACCGGCCGGACAGCGCCTACACGGCAGGCGAGGAGTTCATGCTGCTCCTCTCCGAGATCGATCCCCTCCAGCACTACGCGGTCGAGGGCGGCCTGCCGTTCGATCCGACGACGTACAAGCCCCGCTACTGGCTCGCCAACGGCCGCGGCTTCCCGGATACCATCGCCGACAACGGCGTGCCCTGGCTCCCCACGCAGCCGTACGGGGCGCTGGCCCGGATCCATCCCTGGAGCCCGGCCACGCACCCGCTCCCCGGCGTCGTCCGTTATCTCAACTTCGGGTCCGAGAACTACCCGTTCCACCCCCATGGCAACAACGGCCTCGTGGTCGGCAGGGACGGGTTCGCGCTCGAGGGGCCGCTCGGCGAGGATCTCGCCTTCGAGAAGTTCGCGATCAACGTCGCGCCGGGACAGACCTGGGACGTCCTGTTCCAGTGGCACGACGCGGAGAGCTACTCGCCGGGCAACCCGGTCCCGGTCACCGTTCCGTCCGTCGCCAACCTCCAGTACGGCATGTTCTACGGCGGAAGCCCGTACCTCGGCTCCACCGGTCCGTTGCCGCCCGGCGCATCCACGCTGAACCAGTGCGGTGAGTACTACATCATCACCCACAACCATGCGCTTCATCAGCTCTCGGCCTGGGGCGGCGTGGTCATGGTCGGCCCTCTCACGTACCTGCGGATCGATCCTCCCCAGCCCAACAGCTGCCCCTGACGAGCTCGAGAGATGCCATGACGCGCTCCCTTCCGCGATCCCTGCCCGCGTTGCTGCTCCTCGCGCTCGCCCCCGCCGCGCGCGCCGACACCTTGCCGGCGACGACCTGCCCGGAGACGTCCCCCGGCGCGCGGACGTGCGCCCTCTTCGCCAGATCGGGAACCCTGACGCTGCCCGGCGGCGGCCCGGTCGCGATCTGGGGGTACACCGCGACCGCCGCCGGAGAGATCACCTCGCCCGGTCCCGTGCTGGTGGTGAACCAGGGCGACACCGTCACGGTGAGTCTCGCCAACGGGCTCGCGGTGCCGACCTCGCTGCAGATCTCCGGACAGCAGCTCCGGCCGGATCTCGACGGCGTGCCGGCGGGCGCGACCGAGAGCTTCACCTTCGTCGCCGGCGCCCCCGGCACCTACGTCTACGAGGCGGGCCTCCTGCCGGGGACGCAGTACCAGGTGGCAATGGGGCTGTACGGGGTCCTCGTGGTACGTCCGGCAGGCGCGCCGCTCCAGGCGTACGCCGACGCCGCCACGGCGTTCGACGACGAGGCCGTGATCGTGCTCGGCGAGCTCGACCCGGCGCTGAACGGCGCCGGCGATCCGGCCGCCTTCGACATGCGCGGGTTCGCGCCGCGGTACTGGCTCATCAACGGCCACCCGTACCCGGATACCGCCGCCATCGTGACGAGCCCGGGCCGCCGCGTGCTCCTGCGCTACGCCAACGCAGGGCTCGAGGCGCACGCGATGTCGCTGCTCGGCACCTCCCAGACGACCCTCGCCGTGGACGGGGCCCGGACCCCGCGCCCCTTCCGCGTCCTCTCGCAGGCGGTCGGCGCCGGCCAGACCGCCGACGCCCTGGTCACCGTGCCCTCGGGCGCGCCGCTCGGGGCCCGCTACCCGCTGTACGAGGGCGCGCTGGCGCTCCACAACGCGAACCAACCCGGGTTCGGCGGCATGCTCACCTTCCTCGTCGCGGGTGCCGGGGTCCCGGGCGGCGGCGCGGGACCGACGGTCGCGGGCGTGGTCGTGACTCCCTCGCCCACGACGGGCGCCGGAGGCGTGACGGTCACCGCGACCGCGACCAGCGCCGGCTCGACCATCGACGGCGCGGAGATGTTCGTGGACGTCCCCGGCGCCAACGGCACCGGGCTGGCCATGGCGCCGGCCGACGGCGGCTTCGGCGGGACGAGCGAGGGCGTCACGGCGGCGATCCCGGCCGCGACGCTGGCGGCGCTCGCCACCGGGGCCCACGTGATCTACGTGCATGCCCGCGACGCGACCGGCGCCTGGGGGCCGGTGGGCTCCGGGGTGCTCCTCCTCGACCGGACCGGCCCGGCCATCGCAACCCTGGTCGCCACCCCGAACCCGGCCAACGGGTCGGTCGCGGTGGCGGTGAGCGCCACCGGCGACGACCGCGCCAGCGGCGGCGCGAACGTGGTGGCGGCGGAGCTCTTCGTCGATCCCGCCGGCACGCCCGCGCCCGGCACGGGCGTCGCGATGGCGCCCGGCGCGGTGAGCGACGTGACCGCGTTCACCCTCACCCTGCCGCAGACCCAGGTCGCGGCGCTCTCGAGCGGGGGCCACGCCCTCGCCGTCCGCGCGCGGGACGCGCTCCTCAACTGGGGTCCGCTGACGACCGTCGCGCTCGTGCTGGACCGCACGGGCCCGGTCGCGAGCGCGGTGACGGTCACGCCCGCCGTCACGGACGGGCGCCAGGGACTCTCGGTCGGCAACGCATCGCTCCGGCTCACCGCGACCCTCACCGACGCCGCCTCGGCCGTCGCGGGCGGTGAGGGCTTCATCGACGTTGCGGGCGCCGACGGCACCGGCTTCCAGGTCATCGCCGCGGACGGCCGCTTCGACGAAACGACCGAGGACGTCTACGCCGACGTCCCGCTCGCGACGATCGTGCAGCTCACCGCGGGCGCTCACACCCTCCTCCTCCACGGGAGAGACGCGTCCGGAAACTGGGGGAGCACCGCCGCGGGGACGTTCGTCTTCACGCCGCCGCCGCCCGACCTCATCTTCGCCAACGGCTTCGAGTCGGGGAGCTTCGCGTTCTGGAACGGCGGGACGACGGGCGCGGGGCTCGCGGTGACCCCGGCGGCGCGGCTCGGCACGACGGGCGCCTACGGCATGGCCCTCACCGTCGGAGCCACCGCGGCTCGTTACGTCACGGACGGCAGCCCGGCGGCCGAGGCGCTCTACTCCGCGCGGTTCCTGTTCGATCCCAACTCCACCGGCAACGCGAACATCTGGGACATCTTCACCGGCGTGAATGGCGCGCAGACCCTGTTCCGCGTCCAGTACCGCCGCGTGGCCGCAGGGCTCCAGCTCAGGGGCCAGATCCTCACGCCGGGCGGCAACGTGAGCACGCCGTTCGTGACGATCACGGACGCTCCGCACGCGGTGGAGATCGTCTGGAGGGCCGGCTCCGGGGCGGGCACCCGGTTCGAGCTCCTGGTGGACGGCGCCGTGGCGGGGACGCTGTCCGGCCAGAACACGAGCGCGTACCGGATCCAGTCGGTGCGGCTCGGGCGCGCGGCGGGCGCGAACGGCGGCGCGACGGGCACGGTGTACTTCGACGAGTTCGTGTCCCGCCGCGCCTCGGGGATCGGGCCATGAGCTCGCGCGATCGCCGCTCCTCCGCACGTGTGCTCGCCGCGCTCGCCCTGCTCGCCCTCGCCCCCTCGGGCGCCGCGGCCCCCAGGGCCAAGGGGACCGGCCGGCCCACGGCGATCTCGGTCCAGGCGCTGCAGGAGCGCTACGGACTCGAGGTGAGCCGCCTGGCGCTGGTGGCAGGCGGGGGGGTCGTGGACCTGAGGCTCCGGGTCGTCGACCGCGAGAAGGCGCGCGCCCTGCTCGCGGATCACCGCCCGCCGAGGCTGCTGGTCGGGCCGAAGCGGGAGGCGCTCGAGCCGCCCGCGCACGGCCCGGGGATCCACGCACTGGCGCGGACGGGCGCCGCGTACG